>ENA-UOJS01002357-UOJS01002357.1-human-gut-metagenome-genome-assembly--contig:-C74-NODE-2357-length-13075-cov-7.352765_pt1 | contig 13075 bp, 8 predicted proteins | sample MGYA00242355_ERZ723902 | MGnify/ENA metagenome assembly ERZ723902 | reverse complement strand
AAGATAATAATTGTCCACCTTATTTTGTTTTCATGTACTTTATACCGTTTCGGGATTTATAATTAAGTGCGATTTTTTTATATTTATTGTGGGTATTTTTGTTGTTTTTTTTCAGACATGGCGGACTATGTCAAAAAAAAACGAACAAAACCAATGGGAAACAAAAAGACGGCTGAAAGCATGAATGCATAAAATATATAAAACAATATGCGGTCTAATGACCGATTTGAGTTAAAACAAATCCATAGCATAAAGTCCTTATTTTGACAACAAGTTTTATTTTTTAACATTTCCGGATAGGGGTTTATCAGCAGTTGAGCGTGATAGCATATACAGGATCGGATAAATGGAAACCTCATGGATCCGGCTTCCTACTAAAAAATAGATTATAGCAACTACTGCACACAAATAACAAATTCTGATTATGAGGACTAATACTTCAACACGACCATTACTTTTCAATAATGGTGAAACATATGGATACACCATCTTTCGTAAATGGCAGCATGCAAAAGACGATAGTGTGTAAATATGCAAAGCGTATGTTCCATAACTGTTTACCTTATAGTATAACAAGAAAGCATTGGCATAATGTCATATCAGATCATAACTATCCAAACCAAATGTAAAATTTAAAACTATTGTAAAATGAAAAGAATCACTAATTTAAGAAAATCATCCGTCATCATTTTATCGCTTCTGTGCCTTTTAGTATGTTACGCCTGTTCCGATGACACGCCGGAATCATACAAAGTTCGTGTTCATATAGAGGCCAATACCAACGAACCCATAAGAATATATGGTATAAAAGATACCTCACCTGAAAAAGGTCTGGTTATTCGTAACAGCTATGATAAAAGCTTTTATGCCCAGCATGACGGCTTGTCTATTGAAGCAAGATGCAATGACGAGAGTACTTTAATAAAAATAAAAGTATGGGTGAATGGAAAGCTCAAAGCTGATGTGTCAGGCAATAAGTATTTAACGAGCGTGTATATTCGTTTTGATAAATGACGTCTTGAGTTCGACAAATTCAGGATAATACAAGCTGTGCATCAACCGTTCTCACAACATTGATGCACGGCTTTTTTTGAAATCAAGCACATGATAAATTCGCTTCAATAAAGATTTAAGCGTATATTCTGACATCATTATATCAAAAAACTGGAAAATTGAAACAGACTTTCACTGTTTCATCTCCATCCTCACGACACAACGAAATAGCACAAAAAATCCAAGACTCAAAACGAATCCGGAACTTGATGAGAAATTTTAATTACATTTATTGTGGTACCACCATAAATCGTAATCAAACGATAAGTAGTTGAATATCTTTGATGTATCTTTTAGCTAAAGAAGTAATTTTCCGCTATTGCTCCACCGGGAGACTTGCTATATTTTGCACAAGGTTACGTAGAGGTTTCCGAGATTAAAGATACTAAAACTATCACAGTTTATGTATGATTTTTTTAGAGAGATGAAGTTTCAAATTTATTAATTTTTATTTTGATAACGTATCTTAAATATTTCAATAGAATAATTTCCAACTATCAGTCCATTCACTTTGATTAAATGTATTTTTTTGAAAATTATTTTTTTGCATAAAATTATACTGGTGTAATTTAATCAAAAAAGGCCTTTTTACATAAAAAACTATACAGGAAACAACTTTATTCTAGATATTTTCATAACTTTGTGTACGAATTTGGAATAGAATAACTGCAGAAACAATGTTTAACAAAATCGAAATAGAACGATTCAGAGGCATAAAGTATGCTTCTATAGAAGGCTTCAAACAAATTAATCTTTTCTTTGGAAAGAATAACTGTGGAAAGTCTTCTTTGTTGGAATCTTTGTTTTTAGCTAGTGGATTATCAAATCCATTGTTACCTATCCATGTGAACTTTATGCGTGGTTATAACAAATCCCGTTTGAATGATCTTAAATTAGATTTCTATAATCTAGAATCAAGTCAACCTATCCATATTCGAGTAGAAAATAAGGAAAAACGTGATTTGAAGATAAGGCTCTTTGAACAAAATCAAAGCAATGTATCTTTAAATGCTGATAACACAAATATTCTTTCGAATGTTGAAGAGGGGAAATATGGATTAAAATTTAATTTTAAGATTGATGAAAAAAGTTTTGAATCACAGTTACATTTTGACTCAGCAAATTCAACTGATGTAAAACGTATTGTATCGAAACAGTATGTTGAATCATTACGATGTACATATTTAAGTCCTAAATATGATTTTAATGCATCAATACAAGGATTAAAAAATATTCTTCAAAATAAAGATGAGCATTTTATTATAGACGGTCTTAAATTGATAGAACCTCGTGTAAAGGACTTTATTTTTACAGATAAGGAGATGCTTGTTGACGTTGGTCTTGCAAGGCGTATTCCTGTAAATATGATGGGAGATGGCGCAAGAAAGATTGTCTCTCTTCTGACTGCTGTATATGATTGCAAGGATGGTGCTTTACTTGTTGATGAGATTAGTAACGGCTTTCATTATTCCGTAATGTGTAATTTATGGAATGTCCTTATAAATGCAGCTATCAGGAACAATACTCAATTGTTTGTAACAACTCATGATGTTGACTCTATAAAAGGGCTACGAGATGCTGCACTTGAAAATTATAAAGATATTGTTGCGGCCTTTAAATTATTGAAAACAGGTGATGATGAATTAAAGGCATATCACTATTCTTTAGAAAGTCTAGATTATTCTATTAACCAAGAAATTGAGATAAGATAATATGACTAAAATTTTCATAGAGGCAGAAAATAAAACAACGCCAGAGTACAATTTCCTTAAAGCATTTGTAGATATGCATTTTCCTACAAAGGACATCGATTTTATATGCATTGGAGGAATAGGTAACCTTTTTAATGAAACCAATATCAATCAGATTTCCCAATCTCAGGCTGTTGGAGAACAAGTGCTTATTTTAATAGACGCAGATACTGTTGCCAAAGGATATGGGTTCGCAAAACGTAAAGCAGACATAGATGATGAGCTGCAGAGGCTAAAACTTTCTGTCCCATATTTCATCTATCCAAACAATAATGATGATGGAGAAGTAGAAACCTTAATGGAATCTGCAGCTCGTCATGATTTGCATAAAGTATTCTTTGATTGCTTTGAGGATTATGAGAAATGTGTTTCAGGTGTAAAAGATAAATTAGGGCAGCCTTTATACAATACTCCTAATTTAAAAGGTAAGTTGCATACCTATATTAATGCACAAAAGTTGAGTAATAAATTGCGAAAAAAGTTGGGGACAGGAAATTGGCTATTTGACAATAGCAATTATTGGGATTTAAATGTAGCAACATTACAACCATTAAAGGACTTTTTTACTATTAATCTTAAATAACACGAAAATTGATACCTCATTTTGATTATAACTAACGTGAGTCCGACGAACTCACGTTAATTTAAGAAAATCATCCGTCATCATTTTATCGCTTCTGTGCCTTTTGGTATGTTACGCCTGTTCCGATGACACGCCGGAATCATACAAAGTTCGTGTTCATATAGAGGCCAATACCAACGAACCCATAAGAATATATGGTATAAAAGATACCTCACCTGAAAAAGGTCTGGTTATTCGTAACAGCTATGATAAAAGCTTTTATGCCCAGCATGACGGCTTGTCTATTGAAGCAAGATGCAATGACGAGAGTACTTTAATAAAAATAAAAGTATGGGTGAATGGAAAGCTCAAAGCTGATGTGTCAGGCAATAAGTATTTAACGAGCGTGTATATTCGTTTTGATAAATGACGTCTTGAGTTCGACAAATTCAGGATAATACAAGCTGTGTATCAATCGTTCTCATAACATTGATGCACAGCTTTTCTTGAAATCAAGCACATTATAAATATACCTTACTACAGATTTAAGCGTATATCCTGACATCATTATATCAAAATTATGCTATGATTCCGGCTACCATTGTTCGAAACATTTATATCTGGAACAGCTCTGCAAAAAGATGTAACATCTCTTTCCGAAGCAAATAGAGTATTACTTCCTCTCGCTCCGCAAACAGAGACTTTTGGTTCTAAATAAAGGAGCTTTGATAATTTTATTGTCAACCTATTGAGTGCAATAGCTACATATTGTTGCTTTCCTAAGAAGCCATGTATCAATGTTACAAGAACGACTTACACACAGCTTGCTTTTTTGAATCCGTCGAACTCTCGTTATGTACAAATGTACGACAACATTATTATAATATTACTGCTTATATTAGTAGTCTGAAACATAGGGAAGGATCATTTACTCATTGTTCCATGTATCTAAAGGGACAATATCAGTATTTTATTGAAAATTGGCAACAACAAAAGAGAATAATTAGTATATAAAAAGTTATATATTCCTTAACAACACTTACTTTAATATCCCATTATTTTTTTATGAGTTTCGATGGAATTATATTAGACAGATAATTAAATTTTAAAGGTTATGATTTACGGATATATTAGAGTAAGCAGTGACAAACAGACTGTAGAAAATCAACGTTTTGAAATTAACAACTTTTGTGAACGTAATAAATTAGTAATTGATGGTTGGATTGAGGAAATCATAAGCGGAACAAAATCATATAATAAACGAGAGTTAGGTAAATTATTAAAACGTGTACAAAAGGATGACCTTATCATCTGTGCTGAATTATCTCGTTTGGGGCGTAATCTTTTTATGATTATGGAGATATTGAACATTTGTATGACTAAAGAATGCAGGGTGTGGACTATAAAGGATAATTATCGATTGGGAGAAGACATACAAAGTAAAGTGCTTGCCTTTGCTTTCGGCTTGTCCGCTGAGATTGAACGCAACTTGATTAGCCAACGGACAAGGGAAGCTTTAGCCAGGAAAAAAGCTGAAGGTATTACATTAGGAAGGCCAAAAGGACGAAAAAGTTCCCCTGACAAATATAAACTATTTGGAAAAGAAGATCTTATAAATGAACTTCTGAAAGCCAATGTTTCAAAGCGTAAGATTGCAAAAATATGTAAAGTTGACAGAAATACGCTCGATCGTTTTATTAAGCAGTTCCTGACAGAATAAAAATGAGCATATTCGTGCAGCAACAGGGTGTTGAATGTGACTTCACTGAGTCTGATTCATGGGTGATACTGTCACCAATAGAGCAAAGTATAAAAAGAAAGATTGAGGCTGTGGGAGTGCCTCTTAAAGATTGGGATATTAATATCTATCGTGGAGTTCTTACTGGTTATAATGACGCATTCATCATTTCCACTGAGAAAAGAAATGAAATTCTTGCCAACTGTCAAACTGAAGAGGAGCGTGCTAAAACAGCGGAATTAATTCGACCGATTTTGCGAGGCAGAGATATAAAGAGATATGGGTACGAGTGGGCAAACTTATGGATAATCAATACCCACAATGGTATAAAGGGTAAGCTTCCTCGTATTCATATTGAAGATTATCCTGCTGTTAAAGCCCATTTAGATAAATATTGGGACAAAATCTCAAAAAGAGCAGATAAAGGTGATACTCCATATAATCTACGAAATTGTGCTTATTTGGAGGATTTCTTTAAGCCAAAGATTTTATGGAAACGTGTAGGATCAATTCTTAGATTTGCCTATGATAAGAATGGTGCACTAGGATTAGACAGCACCTGTTTTGCAACAGGGCATAAAATAGAATATCTCTGTTGTGTGCTCCATTCACCAATGGGGCATTATTTACTAAAAGATTCTCCCAAAACAGTTACTGGCGATTTACTGATAAGTGTTCAAGCTGTGGAGCCTATTAAGATTCCTAAAATATCTGAGGAAGATAATAATACATTCTTATTTAACATAGAAACAAAACAAGAAGAAAAGATAAATCGTAAAATTTTCGAACTTTACGATTTATCCCCTGATGAAGTGTCTTATATAAAAGAGAACTTTAGTTAATTTCAATAAATCCAATAACTTTCCTTTCTTCAGGAGAGAGATTGTATAAGTCAAAAAGCCGTTCATCTATATGGATGGCTTTTTCTATTGTAAACTCTTTTTGAATATCATCTATAAGTTTCATAAACTCTTCATTAACTTCGCCAGTTACTTTCAAAACAGGAATTTTATCGAAAAATATTTTACTCATTTCACGAGTACCTCCTTGAAGTTCTGGAAAGGAATCTCTAAAGCAATATTTGAATAATGATGAGTTAAAAAATGCTGTTAAATAGGCAACATTGTAACCTGTTATAATGAAGCATTTTTGGTTAGTTATATATTCTTCATTATCATATACGAATGGCATGTACTTTGTCATATTGGGATAGATAATTTTTGGCTTAAAGAAATCCTCCCAATAACTAATACTATCCTGTGTCTCGAACCACATATTTGATGTTTTTTTACGTGCCTTTTCAGGTGTCTTTCCTATAACAATTCGCTCTCCTTTAATTTCTACAAACTTACCAGTTTGATCTAACTTTTGTTTACAGAACTCAGCTAGATAACTATCTGCCACCCAATTATAACCTGCTTTGCGGAGATCATCTTCCGCAAAAGAAAGCAGATATTTTTTTATTGCTGGATAATTTTCTATATCATAATGACATGCCGGGAATGTTGCAATAAGATAAAGGTTAGCCCAGTCATATCCATATCTCTTTATATCTCTGCCTCGCAAAATCGGCGGATTACCTATCACAATATCAAATTTCTCTTTCAAACAAAACATCCACTCAGGATCAAAGAAAGGACTAACGGAATTTTGGTCGTATGGATCCCATTCGGTAATTTGTTTAACAGCAGCCTCAAAGCCATTAATTTCAGCTTTACGCTTTTCCTTTTTGATATTATCCTCAATGTTGTGAATACTTTTGAGCAGTTCATTACGTTTAGGCTCGTTCAAGTCTTTGCGGAATAGAGCCTGGGGCGTTTGGACAGGGCCGAACAGAGTGTTTTCGACGGGACGGAGTTCGTCAACCCACACATTTTCCTTGTATTGCTCAAACTGAGTTTTCAATGATTTTATTTGCTCTTCCCATTCAGCTATACGCCTTTCATCCATTTTTTGAGCATGGTCAACAATATATTGCAATATTTCTGTTCGCTTTGCCTTATCTTCACGTTGACACTGGCGTTTAGCCTTACGACCTTTTGCTAATAAATGATGATTGCGAATAGTAAGGAGTTGTTCTTGTAAACTACGCAGCTGGTCATCGGCTGTCCAATCTTTGTCAAATTTGCGTATTTCAGCACTCAATAAAGTATTGGCAGCGACAAACTTTGTTTCAAGATTAGGTAGCGTGTTAATACCATAATTATGAGTTGGATCATTAAAATCAATATCTTTTTGCTCACACACAAGAGATATGAAAAAGCGCAGCTTACAAATCAACATTGCTATGGGTTGAATGTCAACTCCAAAAACACAGTTTTCAATTATGTCGAGCTTAAGCTGATAACGGTCAATCTCATCATTATGGAGTAGTTCAACAATCTCAACTATACGTAGCATGCACCCCATAGGAAAAGCGCCAGACCCACAGGCAGGATCAAGTATCTTTACCCTTTTTAATGCAGCGGTTACACCGTCAACAATCTCATTGGTCCATTCAGACGTTATGACATGATTGTTAAACAATGCGTCAAGCATATTTGCATTAAGTCCATTTATTCCAGCCCCAAGCAGATAGGTTTTTAAAGACTCGTCAACCATATAATCCACAATTTCGCGTGGTGTGTAAAACGAGCCAGTTGATTTACGGGCAGATTCTTGTGTCTCGGGATTATATGCAGCCAACAGATTTTCAAATACTCGTCCTAACAGTTCCGGGTCAAGAGAAATTTCTGCATCTGTGGGAGAATTCTCTTCGATGGTAAAATTATATTGGCTAAACAATGTTATAAGGCCAGGCTGTTGTTCATCATCATTAAAAAATAATATGTTAGGTATGAAAGCTCTGTACTTATAATTACCGTTAGACGAACGAGTTGCATTTCGACTGAATCCATCATAAAGAATGTCATGTTCTAAATCTATGTATAACCCCTTTGGTTTGTCAAGGCACTCAAACAATCCTCCGTTTAAAAATGGAATGTACGAGAACAAGTTTATGACTTCATGCTCACTCATATTGAACATCTCTGCATAACGATACAGATTGCGTGTATCACGGGCTGAAGCATTAGCAAAATGACGTGGATTGCCATCTTCGTCTATAACGGCACAATTGAGCGTCGCAAAAAAGAGGTTTTGCAAAATGGCATTATAATAATTGCCACTTTCGTATGATTTTTCGTCAAAATTTACAAGTATATCCTTCAACGCACTTACATCAAAGATATTATCCGGCACAAGATGTTTTTGCTTTATAAACCATACGAACAACATCCTTGTTATCAGGCGAATCAGTTTTACGTGTAGATTTTCCCTATCATCTTTTTCTGTTTCCGGGTTATTGGGGAATGTAACACCGATTTCTGGTGACAAAGCCCATTGATACCATAGATAAAGTTTATTATAAAAATCTTTTGATAAAGCCTCTACAGAGAAAGCATCTTTTATATTGGCAAACGTTATGCCGTTGGATTTCAGTTTAACGAAACGTTCTACCGGTGTTTTATAAAGATTGTAATTGTCACCGAAAACGTAAGTGAAACGCTTGGGCGATGTAGCCTCGTCCTTGATGTCGCAGATAAACGATAGCCGCCAATGATCACCGCTGTCGAACACGGCAAGGGCGGCATCAAAACTTCCATAACGCTGGTTGATGTATGTACGTACAAGATTTCTCAATCCGACACGCTTATTTGTCACCGAACCCTTGGCTATGTCGTAACGGAACAATCCGATGCGGAAGCTGTCGGACGTGTCAATGCACCCTAAGTAATAGCCTCGGCCTATATCCGGCATGTCAAGTTCTTCGGGTGTGCGCCTCAATTCGGTAGCACCAAAGAAGTTTTGCAAAAGGTTCTGCCATTCGTCTGGGTTAAACGATGATTGAAATAGTTTTTTTAATTGGGTATCAGTATATGTAGCCATAAAATCGGTGTTAAATAAAAGTCTCAGAGATGATTATTTTAGGGTCGGAAAGTTCTTTTGTTGCATATTCCTTTTCAGACGTTTTTACTTGGTATTCTTCGAGCAGTTCGCCTATTCTCTTCTGTATTTTATATTCGTCCGTCTTCATCTTGACATGGTCACCTTTGTATTCACGAGAGATGGCTTTCAGCTCACGCGGCAAACGGGCATACATACCATCATTAATATAAGCGGTAAGTATGTCGCACCATTCTTTCAGCCTGTTATCGGACGTGATTTGCTTAACACGGCGTAGAAAATTGTTCGCCTCAAGAGCCGTACGATCGAGATCCGTCCTTTTTGCCACGTCGGTATCTTTGGCCTGCGTATATTCAGACCGGTATTTGTTTATAGCAGCATTGACATGGTCATAGTGCGGGGTGTCGGTTTCAGCAGTAAAGGGTATAGGACATTCTTCGGGCTTGGCCTTCAGATATTTCACAGCTTCAAGAAAATCAATCGCTTCCGGCTTGCTATTGTTTACAAGATAAAACTCAGTTTTCACATTAGATGAGATGAATGCAACGGTTTTGCCTGTATGTTTGCCTGTGTTGCGCAGAACACGACTTTTCATGGGCAGTTCCTTAATCTTATAGTAAAGCTCACGGTCGTTGTTGTAGAGTTCACGTAATTCACGGAGCAAAGCTATTTTCTTGTCCACGCTGTCTTTCACGTTGCTATCGAAAAGAGTAAACTGACGCACAATCTCCTCACGGGAATAGATTTGTGCATCCTCGCCAAAGGCAGAATGGAAGCCCTGTAACTTGATAAGGGCGTTCTTATACAACTGTATCTCGTGATCGCCCTGCTGTGAAGGATAGAACATATAATTGTAGATATTCGGAGCAGTGGAGCCGATACGGTTCACACGACCTATACGTTGCATCAACCTTGTCGCGTTCCACGGCGAATCGTAATTCACAATCACGTTGGCACGATGCAGGTTGACACCCTCGGCCAGCACATCGGAAGTAAGTATGATGTTATAACGTCCCTCGTCATGCGGAGCGTTGGCATCAAAATTATTCTTTATCACACTGTCGAGACGATCGCGGTTTGCCGCTGTTACCTTGAGAATATCGCTTCGGTCAAGCTCTTTTGTCAGTCTGTCATACAGGTAGTTCAGCGTGTCCACGCTTTCAGAGAAAAGCACGAGTTTCCCGGTAGGGTTGATGCACTTGTCGAAAAGCTCTGTATCGAGTTTTTTTCTAAACTCGTCATATTTCGGATCGCTATGTTCTTCTGCCCATTCAGTGTTGAGCCGTTCAAGCACCGCACGATCGCTGAGCAACATTTCCCTGAACTCAGGCTTGAAGGCATCGCTGCTATAGAGAATGTCGTCCTTAGAGAAGCCTTTTTCAACTGCGAACTCGATTATCTCGTCAAGTTCATAGTTCTTTGCCAACAGGTCTTTCACGTTCAAATCTGGTGCGATGATGATTTTGTCCTCATCGAACATGCGTATCATGTCGTTGGTGATGCGCAGGAGCGTGCCAAGTGATTTCTTGAAAGCACAGAAGCTGCTTTCGAGCCTCTTAACCATGTGAACACGGTATATTCCGGCCAATGTTTGTCCGATTTGCTCTGCATTCCTATATTTTTTCTTATACTCGTCTTTCAAGAACTCAATAGCACGGTAACGGGCGTAATGCAGGTGATCTTTGTATTGTTCGTCTGACAAAGATGCAAGGGTTTCATAAAACCGGGCACTCGTTTCTGTTCCCATTTTGTATATTACCTCTTCCGGCGGCAGGATATTCGGGAACACTATTCCTTGCGATTCTATGTCACGCTTGTAGTCTGGGTCATTAAGGATGTTGTTCCTCGTACGCCGTATGGTAACCTTGTCAATCACTTTGTTCCTAATCTTGTCATAAATCTTGTTCACGTCTTCCGTAACATCCCGGCTGTCACGTTCGCGCATCAGCTTGTTGTAATCTTGGATAAGAGGCGAGAAGAAGCTCTTGAGGTTGGGAATGCCGTCGATGGTGCAGCTTTGGCTGTTTTGGAACAGCAACAAAAGGTTTTGCAGGTCATCGGGGCGATTGTTCAATGGCGTGGCGGACAGTAGCATAACTTTCTTATGGGTACTACGCAACAAGCCTGTGTTAGAGCATGGCGACTTGCAAATCTTCTGCAATTCATCATACTTTCCTGAACTGTCGCTGCGGAAGCCGTGCGCTTCGTCCACGATTATGAGGTCGAACACTTCTTTATCCTTGTATTGATCGCGCCCGTCAAGCACCTTTGAGAGGCTTCCGTTGGTGATGAATTGCGCTTTTTTGTATATTCCGAATTGTTTGAATGTCTTTTTCCAGTTGTCTTCAAGAGCGGGCGGATAAATTACCAAGATGTTGGTATTTCTTCCATTAGCTTCGATGAAACGCTTTGCTATCATCGTTGCAATCATAGTTTTGCCCAAGCCCACCACGTCGGCAAGGAACAGTCCATTATGCTGCATCAGCATCTGATAGCCTTGTATCACGGCATCCTTTTGGTATTTAAGCTCTTTCACGCCGTCGGGCAGTTCAAGCGTAAAGTCGTCCTCCATTTGGTCACCGAATGTATCGATAAGAACCTTGATGTAAATCTCGTAAGGCGTAGGCTGGTAACCGAGGTAAGTCTGTTTCTTGTATTCGGCGATGTCTGCCGGGGTGAGCGGTACGGCCTCATTCCACAAAGTGTTGAACTCATCAAGACAATATTTTACATCATCGTAATCTTTCATGGCCACGTTAAGTTCATAGCGCGGCGACTGTGTTATACCCAATCCTGATTCGGATATGTTGGACGAGCCCATAATTACCCAGCCATCACTGTTCTCACTGTGGTTTTGCGGCAGACAGAGGTAAAACTTGGCGTGCAGGTTCTTTGTTGCGTGTATTCTCATTTCCAAACGTCCGTCCGAAAGGTCATCGCACATCTGCAATATACCGGCTTCCACTTCAGGAGCATACTTGGCATCAATAATGTCCTGCTTAAACTCCTTGAAATATTTTTCTTTAGCCTCGCTCTCCTTGCCAAGCATAAGCATAGCCTTGTTGTGACGGCGGAATATGTCATCGATATTAATACCCACCAATATCTTTATTTCGGAAACGTCGCCAAGTTCATTTCTCAACTTGAAATAGCCTGACGAACGGAAAAATCCAACCACGGCAAGAAACCTGTCGAATGTCGTCATTTCTGCCGCGATGCCTTTCAGTTTATCAAAAAGCGTATGTCCTATTCCGTTATTGAAAAATTTTGTACTCATTAATTTCAGTAAAAATTATCCTACGGAGCTGAAAGCCAATATGGATTTGTCTCTCCGCAAGAGATGAATGTTATATACCGGCTTCCACTTCAGGAGCATACTTGGCATCAATAATGTCCTGCTTAAACTCCTTGAAATATTTTTCTTTAGCCTCGCTCTCCTTGCCAAGCATAAGCATAGCCTTGTTGTGACGGCGGAATATGTCATCGATATTAATACCCACCAATATCTTTATTTCGGAAACGTCGCCAAGTTCATTTCTCAACTTGAAATAGCCTGACGAACGGAAAAATCCAACCACGGCAAGAAACCTGTCGAATGTCGTCATTTCTGCCGCGATGCCTTTCAGTTTATCAAAAAGCGTATGTCCTATTCCGTTATTGAAAAATTTTGTACTCATTAATTTCAGTAAAAATTATCCTACGGAGCTGAAAGCCAATATGGATTTGTCTCTCCGCAAGAGATGAATGTTACATTGCAAATGTACGCAAAATATTGAAAAATTAGTAAAATTACTTATCGTTAATCTATTGAAAACATAGGATTTTTCTCATTTATTGAACAAATTCAATATTCCTAATTAATTTTCCGGCCGGGTTGCAAATATTTCATTATCGGAATTTGTCTCTTGCGGAAAAATTCTGATTTCTGCTAAAAAGATTTCACTAAGTCAATGATGGTTACATTTCTTTTATATAACGTGATTTCGACAAATTCAGGACAATGAAAGCTGTGTATAATGTGTATAA
>ENA-UOJS01002351-UOJS01002351.1-human-gut-metagenome-genome-assembly--contig:-C74-NODE-2351-length-13088-cov-18.075270_pt1 | contig 13088 bp, 8 predicted proteins | sample MGYA00242355_ERZ723902 | MGnify/ENA metagenome assembly ERZ723902 | reverse complement strand
TCCTACACCTCCGGGCAGTCCTTCACCACCGATCTGCCCGCCGACAGCATCAACAGGGTGACTGTTAACGGCAAGAAGCTGGACAGCAAGTACTACACCGTCAGCAGCAATGGCAGCGGCAGCATCGTGACGCTGACCGATGCGTATCTGGCCACCCTGAAGGCCGGCAAGTACACGGTGAAGATCGAGAACAAGACCCATGTGAGCACGGGTACATTCACCATCAAGGCGGATGGCACCCTGTCCTCCCCCAAGACGGCGGACGCCGGTATCGCGCTGTACGCGATGTTGGCCGTCAGCTCCCTGATGGGCACCGCTGTGGTCAGCAAGAAGCGCCGCAAGGCATAAAGCAATAACGCGCAATACCAAACCTTGAGCAGAGGGACGGTTCGGGTCAGTCCCGAACCGTCCCTTTTTTGACAATTTCCAGATTCTGCCTGATTTTCGCCCCGTGGGGCGCTGAACGGCAGAGCGACTGAAACGAGAGCATGGAGAGCATGGGCAAACGAACAGAAAAAAGCGGTGGCCAGCGCCACTGGGTCTATTACGCGGCGCTGGCCGCGGCGGTCATCGTGCTGGCGGTGGCCGCAGTCATGCTGCTGCGCGGTTGGGGTTCCCCCAAAGAGCTGCGCGGCACGTGGATCTACGACAGCACCACGGAGTACACGTTCGATGGCGAAAAGAGCGGCGCCATGCGCGTGCAGGGCACGGATTACGCATTTACCTACCGTGTCCGCGGCAGCGTGGTGACGCTGACCTTTGAGCACGACGCCATTGAAACGGCCAACTACCGGTTCAAGGTGGACGGCGACACGCTGGTGTTGGCCGGAGAGGAGGGCACCAGCGGCGGCGTTTATCAGCTGCTGCGGCTGCCGGAGGAAGAGTAAGCATCGGGCGAAGCCCGGAGCGACAGAAAAAATCAACACAAAGGGGAGAATTGTTTGATGAGAAAATGGCGGATAAAAAGCCGGAAGATTCTGGCGACACTGCTGGCAGCGGTCATGCTGCTGGTGATGATCCCCACCACGATGGTGGATACGGCGCTGGCGGCTAACTATGTGACGGACAAGGACGGGAATACGTATTTCTGGAGCGAGCAGGGTCTGCGGGAGCTGATCGCCGCCGCTCCGGACGGCTATGTCTGCTTTGCAAAGAGCGCGGCGCAGCTGGAGGACAGCAATGCCACGCTGACGATTGCCTCCGACCTGACCATACCCAAGGACTTTGGCGTCTATATGGGTGAAGGCCGGCTGGAGGTATCATCTGGCAAGACGCTGACGGTGGAAGGCCAGCTGGAGGTGGGCTATGACAAGGTGAGCGGCAGCGTTGTTGCCGCTGAGGGCGCTACGTATTACCTGTTCAGCGAGGCGTCCACCGGCGCACAGCTTGCTTCTGATCTGCCGAAGCTGGGAGCTGCGGCTGCCGTGGACAAGAGCGGCGCGAAGTACAGCGCCTATATCATCGGCGATGTGACCGTCAGCGGTGATTTGACCGCGCCGGCCAAGGTGGAGCTGTTCCTTGGCAGAGAGCGGGCACTAACCGTGACCGGTAAGCTGACGGTGGAGAGCAGCGCGTATGTCTATGCGACGGAGGCGTTGACCGTAGGCTCCATGGAGGTCAAAGCGGACAGCGTTGTTGACGCCTACGGCGGCATTCGCTACGGGAGTACACTCACCGTTAACGGAAGTATGGCTCTTTACGACAAGTCCTTCGGTACCGGTACAACGTCTACCATCACGATCGGTGCGGGCGGTAAGCTGATGAACGGCTATGAGGCCATTACCATCGCTGACAGATGGTATATCGGCGATAATGCGACTGTCGACAATAGCGGCAGTCTGGTCGTTCCGGTGGAGCATCGCGGCGATCTGGCGGGGAAAAAGAACGTACCCGGCGCTATCTGCAGCGTGAAAATGCTGACGGATACCGAGGCATCCCGTCCCGGTGCGCTGCAAAACGCCATGGCCGCCTTTGACAGCGTCAGCGGCAAGGCGGACAATGAGTATTTTACTGTCGTGGTGCGCAATGCGCAGCTGTGGCAGCCCCTGCAGGTCACGCTGCCGGAGGATCTGACTGTGGGCGGCACCGTGGACGGCATTTCCTTCCTGCAGCTGGCGCCTCCGGCGAATACGGAGAGATTCTTCCCCTCGGTGACGCTTCCGGCGGGCAAGACTCTGACGGTGGCGCGGGGCAAGCAGCTGAGCAGCACGGTACCCTTTGTGGTGAACGGTACGCTGGTGCTGCCGGAGGGCGGCATGGTCGATGGCATCTACCCCACCGCAACGTTCAATGGCGGTCTGCAGGTGAACGGTACGGTCAATAGCTTCGGCGGGGTGACTGTCAACGGCGATATGACCGTTGCGGCGGGCGGTACCTTCCGCCAGCGGTACGGCAGCCTGACCGTCAACGGCACCCTGACAGTGAACGGCACGCTGGATCTGGCGGAGACGAATTTCACTGTCAAGGGCACCTATGTCAAGGGCGAGAACGCCACGGTCAATATGGACGAAAAGGTCAGCTTTGACTATCAGGTCAGGACGGAGTTCGATAAGGACGCGATCCTGGCGGCGTTCGCGCAGGAGAACGTCAGCACCGTTACCGTTGAGATAAACGAGGACGTGACGCTGACGGAGGATTTGACGATCCCCAAGGGCAAGACGTTAGGTATTGACGGATATGGCACTCTGACCATCGCGCCCGGCGTGACGCTGGCACTGGAAGAGTATATCCGGGGTGAGAACGAGGCTCCTCCGACAGGTACCATGGGCGGCAGGATCGAATGTAGCGCATCGTTGGTGATAAAGGGTACGCTGGATGTGAGAGCAGAGGCGTGTCTGAATCCAGAAACCGTTACAGTGGAGAATGGCGGCAAGCTGATCGTGCAGGCAAATGGTGAATACAATTCCTGGTACGGGAGTTTTACCGTAAAGGCCGGCGGCCATGTGACCAACAATGGTTGGATGTCCTTCACGGAAGGGGCGGCCATCACAGTGGAGGACGATTGGGCAGCTGTGTGGACACAGGGCGAAGGCGCAGAAACGAACATAGATGTGGTGGCTGCTCTGGAGCAGGGCGACAATGCTGATCAGAAGATACAAAAAGCGCTGGCCGATATCAACGCCAGTACGCTGCCGGACTTCTTTTCTTATACGCTGAGCGTTTACCGGCAAGATGATGGAGAGCGTATCGAGCTGACGCAGGACGTGACCATTCCCACCGGCGTGATGCTGGCATTTTATAACGAGGGCGTGACGACCTATATTGCCGAGGGGACTGCGCTGACAATACAGGGCGGCCTGTACAGTGATGCACCGATCACCGTTGACGGCAAACTGACCGTCAGCGCAAGCGGGTACGCCAATGTACACAAAAACCTTCTGGTGGGCGGCACGCTGACCATCGACGAGGGCGGCCGGATGTATTGCCGGTATCTGACCGATGAAAACGAGCAGGGCACGGCTGGTAAGATTATCAATAACGGCTCACTGTCCGCTGAGCAGCTCGACCTGAAGCACAACGAAGTGGACATCGGCGGCGGGGACGATGGAAGCAAGGTGGTTCGCAGTCTTGAAGCGCTGAAATCGGCGCTGGCAGAAGGCGGACAGATCAACTATCGCGGCACCGAGCTGACCATCAGCGAGGATCTGACCATTCCGGAGAACGTTAACCTGACCATCAACGTGACCACCTTTACTGTCAACGAGGGCGTGACCCTGACCAACAAGGGCAACGTGACGCTGTACGGCAATGCGTATCTGTACGGAAAGCTGGATGTCAGCAGTGGGAACGGCTATTTCGGGGGCAATGGCGTTGTCAAGGCAGGCGGCGAGGACAACCTCGTCGGGGACGAATATGGCAACCGGCAATTCAACTGGACGTCGCGTATTTCCAAAGAAGGCGCAAGCGAAACACTGACACAGGAGGAGCTGACGGCGGCAGGAGCCAGTACATTGGCGAACAGGATCGAAATAAATCTTGGCAGCCAGACCACGCTGACACTGGCAGACGGTCTGGAGATCAGGGATAAGAATGTGTCCATCTGGGGCGCCAATGCCGCGAAGGTCGTGGTGAACGGCACTCTGTCCGTTTGGAATTACCTGAATCTGGATGCGCCCATGACGGTGAACGGCACGGTGAATGTATACGACAGTGTATACGCGAGTAGAGATATCACCGTGAGTACCGGCGGCAAGCTGCATGTGCGCAATTATCTTGATAAGGACACATACCGCCAGTGGACAGGCAGCGTGGAGTTCGAAAATAATGCATGGATCGCGCTTCCGGAGGGCGCCGCTTGGGATAATTATGTGACGGTGGACGATGGCTGCAACCTGTGCGTTAACAAAAGTGTTCGGATGAGCGAGCTGGAGAGCTTCCTGCAAAGCTGCAACGACGGACGGAAGTACATGGTCACGCTGCGTGTGGAACAGCATCAGGGCGAGAGCATTCCTGTGTACTTCGCTACCGGAACGACCGTTGTTATTCCGAAAAATGTGGAGCTGCGGATCAACAATCTGACCTACAGAGGATACAGCGCCTTTGTCATCGGTGCCGCTGATGAAAGCGGAAAGAAGGGCGAGGTCATTGTCAACGGTTCGCTGCGGATCAGCATGCCCGCACAGGTGGACGGCACTCTGACGATCAACGGGAAATTGTGGGCATTTGGCGGCGCAACGACCACTGTCAACGGTGCACTGACCGTCAGCGAAGGCGCCAACATGTCCTGCAACAGACTTGCCGGCACAGGCACCATCACCAACAACGGTACGCTGACGGCCAATGAGAAGGCGGTGGGTACGGTGATCGGCGGCAGCGGCAAGATCACGATCTACAACACCCGGCTTGAGGCATCCAATATGGCGGAGCTGAAGGCGGCGCTGAGCAGCCTGAGTGGTTCTACGGAGCGGCAGACCATCTACCTGTGCCGCAGCGCCATGAATGACGCGAATCCCTATTTCGTCATTGACGGGGATATCACCGTTCCGTCCGGCGTGGAGCTGCGTATGGACGAGATGCGATCCAGCAACTTCCGTGGCCTGACTGTGGCGGAAAACGCGAAGCTGACACTGGGCGGCGAAATGCATATTTGGCCGGAGGAAGGCGTAACGGTGTATGGCACAATGGAGACGCTCGGCGGCCAGGCGCAGGATGGCAATTGGCAGCAGGGCGGCTACCTGAAAACAGGTGTTCTGACGGTGGAAGTGAACGCACGGTTTATCAATGGGGGCAACACCAGCCTTCACATTGCCGACAGGAAGACAGACGGGTTCCTGACTGTCAAGGGAACGATGGAAAACAAAGGAGAGCTTTCCTGCCAGACGGCAATGCATAGCGGAGTGACCTTTGTCAACGATGGCAGCTTTTCCGTGACCTTTGCATTACAAATCTCCGAGGGCAGCACGATTCAGAATAATAGATATATGCAGTACGGTGACTGCGATGCGTTGGATAAGATCGTGAACAGCGAAGGGGCTACTATCCACTGGCAGAAGTATGTGACGACTATCGCGGAGATGCGGGCGCTGCTGACGCGGACGGATGAGGGAACAATAATTCTGTGGCCACAGGGAGAGGAGACCCTCACTGAGGATCTGGCGATTCCGGGGAACATAGAGCTGGTATTCGCGGCAGATCATGGACAGACTCCCACGCTCACCGTATCGGAAGGTGTGACGCTGTCTGCGAACGGTCAGCTGAACATTCAGGACTCCGCGACCCTCGCTGTCAACGGTACGCTGGCGACGTGCAACAACGTGCAGGTGTACGGTACGCTTATCATCAGCGAAAGCGGTGTGTGGAAACAGAAGAACAGCGCGAGTGTCAACAACGACGGCGCCAGCATCACCATCAACGGTCGGTTGGAGCAGAGCGAGTCCTGGGTCGAGCTGACGAGCTGGCGGAATGGTAAGATCATCTTCGGCGCCAACGCCCACTGGAACGAGGTGGGCACGATCAGCAGCCGCGAAAGCAGCACGGCCATCACCGGCTTTGATACCGGCAAATATAAGCTGAGCACCAATGATGGGATTAACTACTACCTGGAGCGCCTGTCCAGCGGCGGCGGTTCCGGCGGCGGTGAGACGAGCACCATCGGCGATGTGAACGGCGACGGCGTGGTGGATCAGGCCGACTTGGTAGCGCTGGCGCGCTTCATGGCGGGCATTGACGATCTGGAGGATACTACCAGAGCGGATATCAATGGCGACGGCATCTATTCTGCTGCCGACCTGACGGCGCTGGCGCGTATGCTGGAAGCGCAGCAGGGCACGCAGACGGCTGACGCGGACGAGAACGGCGCACCGGTGGACACCGGCGCGGAGCTGAACGCAGATGCGCAGGACACCGTCCAGACGGAGGACGGCGGCGCGCCCGTGGAGCCTGCGCCTGCGGTGGACGATGTGCCGGAGACCGTTGAGGAGTCTGTCACCGGTGAAGGCCCTCAGACGGAAGCGGGGGAGCAGGCCGCCTGAGAAAAAACGCATAAGAAGTCGGGAGCGGAGCGCATCCGCGCCTCGCTCCCGACGCTCACGGTATGGCAGAGAAATACAGACAACAGGAGGGTTCGCGATGAAAAAGAGATTCTTTGGTGCGGCGATGGCGCTGCTGATGCTGGCAGCTCTGCTGCCGGCGCAGGTAGTCGGCGCGGAGGACACGGAAACCGGCGGCGTGGCCATAAGCGAGCAGAGCGGAGAGAGCACGCCGTCCAGCCGTGGCACCATTTCGCCGCCGGATGCCACGGTAATCGCCGCGCTGGTGTACGAAGATCCGCAGGAGGTCGATGTGACGGACGGTATGTATTCCTTCGACGGGTTTGCCGAGGGGCACTATTCCATCAGTGCCAAAAAGGAAGGGTATGTGTCCTATGAACAGCCGGACTTCTACTTCACGGAGGGCAGTGAGCTGCCGAGCATCGAGCTGGTGAAGGTCGGCAAGATCAACGGCGGCTCCGGTAATGTGAGTGTCACCGATCTGGCCTGCCTGTTCGAGTACCTGTCCACGGGCCATTACTCCGGCGCCATTACCGACTGGCATTACATACAGGCGGTGGCCGATGTGAACGGCGACGGCGAGCAGAACATTCTGGATTATCAGCAGCTGTACGGCATGATAAAGGCGGCTGCGGCGGAGAAGCCGGAGGAAGAAGGGCAGACCACCACCACCACCACTCCCTTCAGCGGCAGACTGGTAAAGGCGGGAACCTCCGAGGCGGTCGATGTTCCGCCTGACGCGCAGCTGGCGGTCACAAAGCGACCGTCTAAGCAGGAGACGACGGCCAGCGGCACGGCATTGCGCGGCTATCCGGACAGATTCCAGATAACGGGATTTGCGCCGATGTACGCCTGCGATGCGTCCGTGGCGGACTATGTGCTGCTTAACGGCTCGGCGGTGAGGGCGTATCTGAGCACCAGCACGGCCTTTGCCAACGGAACGACGGCCATTGCGAGCACGTTGATCAAAGGTGCGGACGCCGATGATGCAACATGCGGCGAGTACACGGAGGACGTGCTGCTTATCAACGGGAAGTGCTACGCTGTGGGCGGTACGGAGGCGGCCATGTGGAATGGCAAGGGCATCCTGTACACGCCGGTGGAGGCGCAGCCCCTTCCGCACAAGCTGGCCAACGATGACGGTACGCCCTGCACAGGCGCAAAGCTGACCTATGACACCAGCGGAAACGCAACAGCCATTTCCTGCGCGGCGTGCGGAAAGATATTTGGACTGTCCCGGCAGCTTCCGGCCGGCTATTTTGGCCAGATCGTACAGGTGACGGTGAACGGGACTACCTATTTTGTTTTGGTGTCGCCGGGAACCAGCAGCGGGACGACGACCGGGACGACGACCAGCCCCAAAACAGGCTGATAACGGATGACCAGCGCCCATGAGGGGATCGACCTTGTGGGCGCTTCCCTTTGAACAGATGGAGACGGAGAGACAGCATGGGTGAGAAAAACAAATCAGGTCAGCGCGCACTGCGGGTGCTGCTGTGCGCCGCGCCGTTCATGATGGGGCTGTATTACGAGCTGCTCTGCGCGTTGTTTGCCTTGGCGCTGCTGGTGTGGCTGGCGGTGTACGGCAGGCGGCATGGTCTGACCCTGCGGCGGAATATGGCGCTGACAGCGGTGGCAGTGCTGTTCGCCGCCTATTTGGTAACGCCCCTGTGGGCGGCGGATCACGGGCTGGCGGTGTGGGGAATCGCGAAAATATTGCCGCTGCCCCGCGGAATGCGGGTCAACTGCTCAAAATAGGAAAATACGCTTTGCGGCTCCAGTCCACACAATACATTCGTGCTCATAAGTACCTCCTGTTACCCGCGATCACCCCAGCAGGGGAACAATGATGCCGGCAAGGATCACGGAACCGATGGTCACGGTGATGAAACCGGCCACCGTCATCTGCGGCAGCAAATAGTTGCGCAGTGCGGACTTTTCCTCATCCGTCGTACCCACGCCATTGGCGATCTCCTCAGACAGCATCACTGTGGTGGGAAAGCCGAAAGTGCAGGTGATGCCCAACGCGATGTTCAGCCAGGCGCTCTGCTTCAGCACCTTGGACAGCAGGAACGCGAACGCCACCACGCCGGCGGCACCCAGCAGCAGGACTACCAGCACGGGGATGAAGGACTGCACCAGTGTCTGGGGCGTGACCTTGGCCAGGGAAGAGAAAATGGTCATCAGGATGGAGAACAGCAGCAGGAAATAGGAATCGAGCTTGGACAGCGCGTTGCGGGGCAGGAAGCCCAGTTCGGTGAACAGCACGCCCATCACCAGACAGATGATGTACACGTTGACCTTGTCCTGCGTCAGCGCGGACAGCGCCGTACTGAGACTGGCCACCAGCGCCACCTTGGTGAAGTTGTAAACGGGCTTATTGGTCTTGCTGAAGAAGGACAGCGGACGCTTTTTCTCGCTGGCGGCATCTTCCGTCGTAACAGCCAGATACTTCTGCATCTTTTCCCGATCCTTTAGGAAAGCTCGGGCCTCACGGTTCAGGCAGAAGGAGCACAGGGGCACACCGATGAACTTCTGCAACGCGAAAACCAGGATCACCACTACACCCAGTGTATCAGTCAGCCCGACGTTTTCCAGCGCCTCGTTGACGATCATCAGCGCTACGGACGCACCGGCGAAGATAGGAGCGCCGGCAATGGCGGCATCCGTGCCGATGATGAACCGTCCCACAAATACGATGAGCAGCACACCCGCGGTGCAGCAGCAGAAGCTGGCGATGACCGTTTTCCACTGGCGCATCAGTTCCTTCGTGTTCATAGTGGTGCCGACACCGACGACCAGCAGACTGGCACTGACCTTGCCCAGGGGCGCGATGCCGGCGGTGGTCACGATATCCGTGGGCAGACCGCACCAGAAGCCAATGAGCATCACGACGCACAGAACGAATACCAAAGAAAGAAGTCCTTTTGTCTTGACGGAGACGATATCGCCGATAGCATACAGCACAAGGCAGATCGTCAATGCATAAATCGCTGCCATAGTTTTCTCCTCCTAATATTTTTTGATGTCATAAGGATACCTCTCATTGAGGGGCAAAAAGGGATTACAGTTCGATTTCCAGCAGCAGGCCGCACAGGGACTTACCGTGCTTGTCCAGCGCCAGAGAGCGGGTCACGCCGCCGCCGAGACTGCCGAAGATCACAAAATTCAGCGCGTACAGGGTCGGAATCTCATACCGGTCAACATGGGTCACGCCCAGCGGAGCGAACTGCTCCATGACCTTCTCCGCCGTCAGTTTCTCTGCCAGAACGGCATAATCCTCCTGGCGGTAAGCACAGGCGGAAATCGTGGAGATGTTGCCCTTGTCTCCCGTGCGGGAGTGCGCGATGTCGTATACACGCATATTCACTCACCCCTTTCCCAGCAGACCGTGGGATGAACGTCTTCCTCCGGGATAAGCACCGAGGCGATGGAGAGCACCGACTCCACGCTGCTGCGGACGCCGCCGCCTCCGGCCGGGCCGTTGACATATAGCGCCTCGATCTCCCGGCCAATGACCTCCGCGTCCTCTTTCTTTTCCGCACGCACGGCTACCCGCAGCCGCACCTCGCTGAGCTGCGGAGCGGGGAACACCTTCTCCTGCTCCGCACCGTACAGACTGTTGACGCCAATCAGGTCGGTGCGCGTTTCGCTGTAATGCTTGTTCAGCAGAACAAGACGCTTTTGGATGACCTCCGCTGCCAGCTTCGCGCGCGCCACACAATTCCGCCCACCATAGCTGATTTGGCCCTCACCGATGTAGCCGTCCTGATAGCCCACGCTGACCTTCAACGTGCCGGTGCGCTTTTTTCCCGCGGCACCCTTGACCTCGACCCGCCCGTCGGATAGCTCCTCCACGGAGAGCTGGGAGAAATCCGCGATCACGTCGGGAGTGAAGTAATTGGCGGGATCCTGGATCTCATACAGCAGCTGTTCCGTCACCGTCTGGCGATCCAGTCTGCCGCCGGCCTGGGGCAGCTTCTCCAGCAGGATACGCTCATCCTCCGTAAATGTCAGGATGGGGAACCCCAAATTCCACAGCTCCGGCACATCCTTGACACCGGGATCTGCGAAATAACCGCCTGTGACCTGCGCACCGCACTCCAGCAGATGCCCTGCCACTGTGGCCTTGCCGAGAAAATCCACGTCGGCATCGTAATCTTTGCCGAATTCGTACATCAGCGGGCCGACGGCCAGCGCCGGGTCAGCCACCCGTCCGGTAATGACGATATCCGCGCCGTCCGCCAATGCCTGCGAGATCTGCCGTCCGCCGATGTAGGCGTTGGCGGAAACGATCTTATCCGCCAGCGTGTGCAGCGGCTCACCCGTCTCCATAATCGCGAGATCGCCGTATGCCGGTATCCGTTCCGTTACCTCGTCGCCGATAACAGCCGCGATCTTCAGATCAGTCAGGTCGTACTGCGCCGCCATTTTCCGCACCTTTTCGGCCGCGGCGACGGGATTGGCCGCCCCCATGTTGGTGATGATCTTCACTGGATGCTCCCGCAGCAGCGGCAGCACCCGCTCCATGCGATACTCCAGAAGTCGATTGTATCCCTTCTGCGGGTCCGCCGCACGATCTTTCTGCGCCAACGCGATGGTCCGTTCCGCCAGGCATTCAAACATGATGTAATCGACGTTGCCTCTGCGGATGTTTTCCAGTGCCGGCTCAATGCGGTCACCGGCATAACCGGCACCCGCAGAGATCCTGACCGCTTTCATCTCCTCCACCTCATTTGTCCAAAATTTCTGAAAATGCACTTCCGATGATTGCATTATATGGCCGAAACTGATATAATTCAAATCACTTATATTTATATATTTTATCAGCCAAAAGCATATCACAAAGGAGTGGCCCATGGAATCCTTCAATCTGGAATATTACCGCGCCTTTTATGCGGTGGCACAGACCGGCAATGTTACAAAGGCCGCCGAGCTGCTGTGCCTGTCCCAGCCCGCCGTAACCCGATCCATCCACCGGCTGGAGGAGTCTCTTGGCTGCAAGTTGTTTACCCGCGTTTCCCGCGGCGTGCGGCTCACCGTGGAAGGCACGGCGCTTTTTTCCCATGTGGACAGCGCTTTCAAATCTTTGTCCAACGGCGAACGTGAACTAAAGCGGCTGGCAGCCTTTGAAGCAGGTACGCTGATCATTGGCGCTACGGAGACGCCGCTGTACCATTTCCTGCTGCCGAAGCTGGGACAGTTCCGAGAGATGCATCCCAATGTGACGCTTCAGGTGCAGGGCAGCTCCACACATGAGACGATCCAGATGCTCCGCGCAGAGCAGGCGGACGTAGTGCTGGCAGTTTCTCCGCTGACAGATGTGGAGGACTTGACCGTGACTAATCTTGCCTCTTTTCGTGACGTGTTTGTAGCCGGCCCCAGATTCAAATCGCTGGCTGGACGGAATTTGTCTTACGATGAGATATTCCGGTTCCCCATCGTGGCGGTGGAGTCCGGCACCAGTGCCCGGGGCAATCTGGACGCATGGTTTGCCGAACAAGGGATGACGTTTTTGCCCAACTACTCTGTGCGTACCTCCTCCACCGTTATCCCGTTTGTGGAGCAGGGGCTGGCCATCGGCATTCTGCCATCTCTGTTCGCACAGAGCCTTCTGGCGCAGGAGGGCTTTTTCACACTCGATACAGAACCCATCCCTGCCCGCCAGATTCTGTTGGTGCATCGCGGCGAGGGTCGAGCCTCTCTGCTGTGCCAGGAATTCATACGGCTGCTGCAAAGCTGACAGTTTCTGGAATAACAGAGAATTGTAAAAAAAGAACACACCTACCCAAAATATAAAAACGCCTTCTAAAGAAAGAGCTGTCATGAAGAACATTAGCACCTACAATTGTCGCTTCTCTCGGCCTACGGTGGTCGCAGTCGCTTCCCAAATGGCCGCTGCGCTCACACCGCCGCGTAAGTCCATTACGGCCGACCACCGTTTCGCCCCCATTCCATACACATAGACGGGCTGACACGCGTACATGCATCAGTCCATTTGTATGATGCTATTACAATGGCATAAAGGCTCCACGGGCCCTTGAATCCGCTTACCATAAGAAGTTGTGAGAAAACCGTGTTCAAATAGCAGCCTTGTGCAAAAATAATCGTTCCGCATAACAGATTCCTCCTTGCTTTTTGAGCCGTGCGGCTCATTTAGCTCCTCCTAAACGCAAAAGAGCGTCGGTTGATGGTTTTACGAAACCAACAAACCGACGCTCTAAACTTTGTGAAATTTTTTCATGAAAAAAGCCCCCTTTTGTGAGGAAAATCCTCGTACAAAAGGGGGCTGCATCCGATTTTATCGCCAGAAAACAGAAAAAGAGGGGTTCAAATCACGTTGACCCCCCTCAGACGGCTCTGACATCCATGCTTGAAACCGTTAAAATCGGGGTATGGGAAACCCCGGAAAGGCTAGATGCCATGCGGTTTTCACCGCATGGCATCTAAACCTGTTTGTTCACTTGGTGCCTCGTCGGGGATTTACCCCGCAAGGGGGTATAAACTTCGACTCCCCGGCGGCAAAACAGCAAAAGAGGAAGATACCAAATGGTAGCACCAGATAAGAAAACATTGAAGAAGTCAGTAAAATCAATGTTT
>ENA-UOJS01002337-UOJS01002337.1-human-gut-metagenome-genome-assembly--contig:-C74-NODE-2337-length-13144-cov-5.125525_pt1 | contig 13144 bp, 8 predicted proteins | sample MGYA00242355_ERZ723902 | MGnify/ENA metagenome assembly ERZ723902 | reverse complement strand
ATATAATATTTTTCTTTCAGCTTTTCAAATATCTCTTCCTTGGAAAGTCCCTCTTCAATAAGTGCGTTCACCTTTTTTACGGGGCGTATTCCCGTAAGGCAGCCCCATTTGGGCGTTACTCCCGTGATTTCGGAAAGCGCCTTGTAAAGCATCCTGCACAGGGATATCTCATACTCGCTTTCCTCGGGCAGCGGGAGAGATCTCTCGCAGGTCTTTCCGTGCAGGCAGGCGAGTATGTACAGCTTATCCGATACGGATACAACTATCCTGTCCCCTTCGTCGGGAGCGGGCTTATCATATTCAAACTCAAAGCTTTCCAGCGGACAGAAGAGCTTCAGCACCGCTTCCGTCTCGTATTTGTATGTGTTGTTTTCAAAATATACGGTCATTGTATTATCTCACTTTTCATATGGGGGAAAGTATTTTTCATGCTTCCCGTAGTGCTTTTTATTTTGCGGGCGGCAGGAAAGCAGTCTTATTCTGTCAGCCGATGTTTTATTTCTTTAAGCCATGTAGGGGGAGCTTCGCTAGTAAAGAGTATGTCCCCGTTGCGGTATTCGCCCACTTCTTCAAAGCCGTTTTCATTGTCATAGAAATGCGCTTCGTTGCAGTACGGAAGAACGGCAAGCAGGTCATCAAAACGGTTGGCATAGCGCCTTTTAACGTCGTCATCGGAGATATTGTGCCCGCCCTTGGCAACACGGTTTGCAATGCGCCGTATGCTTTCTTCCGATGAGCTTACAGCAACATAAAACAAACGTATGCAGTAATCTTTTTCACGGGCGGCGATTATTGTTTTCAGGGTCTTCTTTCCAGAAAGCGTGGTTTCCTGTGTGAAATCTATGCCTTTTGAAAGGCAGTCGTTTATAAGACGGACAGCTTCTTTTCCGCCTTTTATCCGGTCGCCGTTGTACTTGGCGTTCAGCATATCCGTGTCGATTATCATACCCATATCAGTACGCTGCTTTTTCAATACGCCTGTCAGACTGCTTTTGCCAACTCCGTTTACTCCGCCGATAATGGTGTAATACTTCACCCAGCTGCGCTCCTTTCGTTTTGATTATTCGCTATGTTTTTTTATTCCTCACCCGCAAAATGCTCCCATGCGTATTTCATATAAGGGTTGTGCGCCCTTTCCTCAAACATGGTGGAGTTTTCACCGTGACCCGAGAAAAGCTTGTAGTCGGTCTTGGTATCAAAATCATAAAGCATTGCCAGAGACTCATACATTGCCTTTTCGCTGCCGTCGGTCATGTCAGTCCTGCCCATGCTGTTTTTGAAAAGGGTATCTCCGCAGTACATATTGTCACCCAGGATATAGCACACGGAGCCGCTTGTGTGGCCCGGGGTGTGGAGGACTTCAAATTCCAGTTCCCCTACGGTTACGATATCTCCGTCCTGTATCTCCGTTGCTTCGCCAATGGGGTCAACGGGAGGAAGACCGAAATATTCCGTGAGATTTGTCTTTCCGTTTGTGAGCTTTTCCCTGTCGGCGGAATGGATAACTATTTCCGCACCTGTTTTGTAGGACACATATGCCGCTGAGGCAATGTGGTCGCAGTGGCCGTGGGTGAGGAGGATCTTTTTCAGTTTTACACCCTTTTCGGCTATCTGCTTCAATATATAATCGCCGCCGTAGGGAGCATCTATAAGAGCACCGTTCATGTTCTCGTCCCAGATAAGGTACGAGTTTACCCCGAACTGGCTAAGAGGGGGAAGATTGAGCACGTTCATATTATTACCGCCTTTCCGAGGTATATTATCAGTATCAGTTTACGATACGTTCCACGCTGATAACGTCCTGCACCTTTCTCAGCTTGGAGATAAGCATATTGAGCTGCTGAACTCCTGCGATGCTGCAGGTCATGATAAGATTTGCGTTGCCGTTTTTGAGCATCTTTGTGGTCAGCTCGGAGACGGGTATGCGCATTTCCGCTGTGACTGCGGTAACGTTTGCCAGCAGAGAGATATTGTCGTAGGAAACAACGTCCAGTGTTGCCTTGAATATAGGATTGTCGTTCTTGGCTGCATTTTCTGCCCATGTGACTTCTACCCAGCGGTCGGTCTCGATACCGTTCTTCATTGCTTCAATATACTTGGAGCAGTCCTTGCGGTGAACGGAAACGCCGTGGCCCTTGGTGATAAAGCCGATGATATCTTCTCCGGGGAGAGGGTTGCAGCACTTGGAAAGCTTTACGTCTATGTTGCTCTCGCCGCCGACAATGATGCCAGTGTTGCTCTTCTTGGGAACAAAGGGAGCGGGCTTTGCGGCGTTGGGAGCGGAGTACTGCTTTGCGTAGCTGTCCTTGAGCCTCTGGAGTATTCTTGAAAGAATGATGCCGCCGTAGCCCACAGCCGCATAGAAATCGTCCAGCGTTGCGCAGTTGTGGCGCTTCATATCGTCTGCAAGGAACTTTTCCATATCCTCGGGGGGAACGTTTATGCCGTTACGCTTGAACTCGTGTTCCAGATCCTCCTTGCCCTTGGCGATATTTTCCTCACGGCGTTCTTTCTTGAACCATGAGCGTATCTTGGACTTGGCTTCGTTGGTCTTGCATATATCCAGCCATGCACGGTTGGGACCGTGGTCGGGAGCCTGAGAGGTAAGTATCTCAACTATCTCGCCCGTCTGGAGCTGATAATCAAGGGAAACAAGCTTTCCATCGACCTTTGCGCCCTTCATTCTGTTGCCGACCTGGGTGTGGATTGCGTAGGCAAAGTCGATTATGGTTGCGCCCGCAGGCAGGGTTATGATATCGCCCTTGGGAGTGAATGCGAAAATATCCTCGGGAGCAAGGTCGCTCTTGATGGTGCGGACAATTTCCTCAACATCGTCGGTTTCCTGCTGGGCTTCAATTATCTGGCGTATCCATGCCAGTCTGTCCTCCAGCTTATCCTTTCCCTTTATGCCCTCCTTGTATTTCCAGTGGGCTGCGATACCGTATTCAGCGGTGTAGTTCATATCAACAGTTCTTATCTGCACCTCAAAGGGGATACCCTCTCTGCCGATAACGGTGGTGTGCAGGGACTGATACATATTTGCCTTGGGCGTTGCGATGTAGTCTTTGAAGCGGTTGGGTATGGGCTTGAACATATCGTGGATTATACCCAGCGCATTGTAGCACTCGTTTACAGTGTTGACTATAATGCGCACGGCGTAAATATCATACACTTCATCAAGACCCTTGCCCTTGATGAACGCTTTTCGATAAATGCCGTAAACCGATTTTACACGTCCCGACATCTGAGGCTCGGGCAGACCCATTTCCACAAAGCGCTTTGCGATCTGCTCCTTGATGGAGTTGATGAATGCCTGACGCTCGTCACTGCGTATTTTAAGCATCTGCTCTATTTCGGCATATGCGTAGGGGTCAAGGTACCTGAACGCCAGATCTTCTATCTCGTCCTTGATAGTCCTGATACCGAGACGGTGAGCTATGGGCGCATAGATGTTCATGGTCTCCAGAGCCGTGTTCCTCTGCTTGTATGCGGGACGGAACTGGAGCGTTCTCATATTGTGGAGGCGGTCGCAGAGCTTTATTATGATAACTCTGATATCCTGCGACATGGCAAGGAGGATTTTTCTTACGTTCTCTGCCTGCTGTTCCTCTTTGGTGAAAAGGGGTATCTTGCCCAGCTTTGTAACGCCGTCAACCAGCATTGCCACGTCCTGACCGAAAAGCTTTCTCAGCTCTTCAAGGGTGGTGTCCGTATCCTCCACAACGTCGTGGAGAAGAGCGGCACAGATAGTATCCGTATCCATACCCAGCTCCAGCAGGATATATGCCACTGCTACGGGGTGGGTGATGTACGGCTCGCCCGATGAGCGCACCTGATTTGCATGAGCCTTTGCCGCAAATTCATATGCGGAAATTATCTTGCTCAGGTCATACTGCTTTTCATCGTCAAGTATTTTCTGAATAAGCGAATCTATTGTATATACAGTCTCGGATTTGTTGAGCATATGCGCCGCCTCCTAAAGTATGTGATCACTGAGCCGCCAGCCGCCTGAGAGCTTCCATTATGGGAGCCTTCTCCGTGTCGGCTTTTGGCGCGCCCTGAATGACAGATATCCTGTCTGCGCCCTTATCGTAAGCCATAAGCCCCGACTGGGCGAATACGTCAAGGCAGATGAGAAATTTGCAGTAGTTCATATCTCCGCCAACCCTCTGGAACAGTCCGAAAGGAGAAATAGTGCCTTTCCCGAGAGCCTTATACACTGCCGCCAGGTCGGCTCTTTCGGGGGTTATGTGGGGAATGAGCCGCCTGTCGATACGCTCACCTCGCTTAAAGGCATAATATGCTTCCTCGGCTGCAATGAGCTTTGACTGATTTATGCCTTTTTTTCTTATATCGGCGATGCGCAGATTAACGCTTTTTCTGCCGCCGAAGGTGTTTATCTCGGGAGAAGCGATGACGTTTACCACATCTCCCTTTTTATATGAAAATTCAGCAGTTTTTGTGCCGAACATAAGCGCCGCAAATTTTGTGTTCCCGCCTGTGAGCGTGAGCTTGGTGTGCGCTCCGCCCGTAAGGGGGATAATGTCTGATATCACACAGTCGGAAATAAGGAAAACGGGACGGGGATTTGCTTCTCCGAAGGGTTCGAGGACGTTCAGTCCCTCGATGTTTTCAGCCGTAAGCTCACAGGGAGTTACCGCTCCGCAGACTGTTACCGCAGGTGAGAATGAAACGCCGTCGCAGGCAAGACCATGCGCAAATTCCTGCAGTTTTTCATCAAACAGCGGGATATTTTCCTCAGTCAGAGAAAAGCCGCCTGCGCCCGAATGTCCGCCGAATTTGGTAAGGGTATCTGCTGCAAAGCTCAGTGCCTTGAAGATGCTGAAGCCGCCGAATGAACGGGCGGAGCCACGCACCTCCGTGTCTCCCCTGTTGCGTGACATGAGAAAAACGGGTCTGCCGAATTTTTCCATGCACCGTGCCGCAACTATTCCCACAACGCCGTGGTGCCAGTCAACGCCGCTGAAAACAATCACACGCTTGTCCAGCACTGCGGGATTTTCCTTTATTTTTTCGTAGATATCCGCAAGAACTGCGTTTTCGTAATTTTTGCGCTCTGCATTAAGCCCGCATATCTTTTCCGCCAGAGCTTCCGCCTCATCGGGGTCTTCCTCCGTAAGCAGCGAAAGAGCGTCCGATGGAGAGCCTATCCTGCCTGCCGCATTTATTCTTGGGGCAAGCCCGAAGGCTGCCGATGCGGAGGTGTAGGGGGCTTTCAGCCCTGCTTTTCCGATAAGGGCACGAAGCCCCATATTTTCGGTGTTTTCAAGGTAATGGAGACCGTCCCGCACAAGCGCCCTGTTCTCGCCCGTGAGAGGAACAACATCGGCGACCGTGGCAACGGCGGCAAGGTCGGAAAACTGCTCAACAGCGCAGTCCATATCGCCGCCCTCCATGGCTGCAATAAGCTTCAGTGCAAGACCGCAGCCGCAAAGGTCCTTATATATCGAGGGGCAGTCGGCTCTGTGGGGGTCAACCACTGCAAGAGCATCGGGCAAAGTCTCCCCGGGCTGATGGTGGTCGGTTATAACAAGGGCTATGCCAAGCTCCTTGCAAAGCTCCGCTTCGGCAACGGCGGCAATGCCGTTATCCACGGTGACGATAAGCCCCACGCCCTGCTCTGCCAGCTTCCTGACAGCTCCGCTGTTCATTCCGTAGCCCTCTTCACGCTCGTTGATGTAAGTCATCACGTTTCCGCCGATATCGGTAAGATAGCCTGACAATACAGCTGTGGCGGTAACGCCGTCGCAGTCGTAATCGCCGTATATGCAGATGAGCGTGTCGTTTTCCACCGCTTCGGAAACAGCGTCGCAGGCCTTGTCCATATCACGGATAAGGAACGGGTCGGAATACTGCTCATCATCATTCTGACCGAAGAAATCGGCAGCTTTTTCTATTGTATCAATGCCTCTTGAAGCAAGGGCTTTGGCGGCGAGAACGGACAGCCCTCCCTGACGGGAAAGAATATCCGCAGCCGCAGGGTCGGGTGTGCCGATCTGCCATTTTTTTATCAAATAAATACCATCTTTCATTATCAGTAGATAGAATAGCTATAGCTACTCACCATATATTATAGCATTTTGTGAAATAATAATCAAGAACATATTATGAACACGAAAACTGACTCTGCACGCAAAAAACCTCTCCGTTTCATGCCGAAAAGGAGAGGTTCCCTTATATTATTTGGTTTTCTTTGCCTGTTCCCCTGCTTCATAGAATGTTTCAACAGCCGTCTGCATTATCTCAACAGGTCTGTCAGTCTTGGTAAGCTTTATGGCAATGTACGGCTTATCCGCAGAGCCGTTTACCGATACTCTGCCGCCAAATGCCTTTACAAGCGCCTGAACCTGCTCCATGCCCGCTGTCTTTACATATATGAGCAGTGCATTGCTGCGCTGGGTTATCTCGGTTATTCCCGCCTTGCCTGCCATATTCCTTGTAAGTGCAACGGTGACAAGTCCCTGTATTGCTTTCGGAGGATCGCCGTAGCGGTCGATGAACTCGTCCAGCAGGTCGATGCTCTCTTCCTTGGTGGAAACTGCTGCGATCTTGCGGTAAGCGTCCAGTCTGCCTGCAAGGCTCTCGATATAGTCGTCGGGGATATGCGCCTCGATCTGCAGGTCGATAAGGCATTCCTCGGGAGTGCGGGGAGGTGTCTGTCCCGTTTCCTCGGCAATGGCTTCGTTCAGGAGCTGCAAATACATATCATATCCCACAGCTTCCATATGACCGTGCTGGCGGCCGCCCAGAATTGAGCCTGCGCCTCTTATTTCCAAGTCACGCATTGCCACACGGAAGCCGCTGCCGAACTGGGTGAACTCCCTTATTGCGTCAAGGCGCTTGGAGGCTATTTCGGTAAGCACTTTGCCACGCCTGAAAGTGAAATACGCAAAGGCACGCCTGTTGGAACGTCCCACACGGCCTCTCAGCTGATAGAGCTGGGAAAGTCCCAGATTGTCTGCGTCCTCGATGATAAGTGTGTTTACGTTAGGCACGTCAACGCCTGTTTCGATGATGGTGGTGCAGACAAGTATGTCTATCTCGTGGTCAACCAGCTCCGTCCAGATATCCGAGAGACGTTCCTCGGAAAGCTGACCGTGAGCCACGGCGATACGTGCGTCGGGGATAAGCTCGGCTATTTTTGCGGCGCACAGGTCGATGGTCTCCACACGGTTATGGATATAATAAACCTGACCGCCACGCCTCAGCTCCTTGTTTATCGCCTGGATTATAACGCCCATATTGTGCTCGATAACATAGGTCTGCACGGGATATCTGTCAACGGGCGGCTCTTCTATGACGCTCATATCTCTTATGCCGCTCATTGCCATGTTGAGGGTTCGTGGGATAGGTGTTGCGGAAAGGGTCAACACGTCAACTCCCGTAAACGCTTCCTTGAAGCGCTCCTTGTGGGCAACGCCGAAACGCTGTTCCTCGTCGATTATGGCAAGACCCAGATCCTTGAACTTAACGTCCTTCTGCACAAGGCGGTGAGTGCCTATGACCATATCCACAGTGCCCAGAGCCACCTGTTTGAGTATCTCTTCCTGCTGCTTTTTGGTGCGGAAGCGGGACAAAAGCTCTATTTTAAACGGGAAATGCTCAAATCTTTTCAGTGCGCTCTGGTAATGCTGCCATGCAAGGACGGTTGTGGGCACAAGCACTGCGCACTGCTTGCCGTCCAGCATACATTTGAATGCGGCACGGAAAGCCACCTCTGTTTTTCCGAAGCCCACGTCTCCGCAGAGAAGTCTGTCCATGGGGGTGGGCTTCATCATATCCTGCTTTATCTCTTCTATGCAGCGGAGCTGGTCATCTGTCTCGGTATAGTCAAAGCGGGCTTCAAAGTCGTTCTGCCAGTCGTTGTCCTCAGAGAATGCAAAGCCCTTTGTTTTGCTGCGCTTTGCGTAGAGGGCAATAAGCTCGTCCGCCATATCCTTGACGGCTTTCTTTACACGGGAACGTGTTTTCTGCCACTCGTTGGAGGAAAGCTTGTTGAGCTTTACGCCCGTATCGTCACGGGGGCCGATATATCTTGAAATAAGATCCATCTGGGTAACGGGCACATAAAGCACGTCCGTACCTGCGTATTTTATGGTGATATAGTCCTTGGTGATGCCCTCCAGCTCCAGCTTGCGAATGCCCTCGAACCTGCCTATTCCGTGGAGAGCGTGAACTACCAGATCGCCCGGGGCGATATCTGCCAGGGACTTTATTTCCTCGCCCTTTTTCTTCTTTTTGAGCTTCCTCTTGGAGCTCATTGCCTTTGCCTGGGTGATAAGTGCGGTCTTGATGTCGGGATAATCATAGCCCGATGACAGGCAGCCTGTGGTGATGAGAACTCTGCCCTTGGTAAGGGTGGTCTCCTCTGTCATTATGTCGCATGGAATGCCGTCATTTCTCAGATCCTCGGCGATTATGGGCAGAGTTTTTTCAGAGCCTGCCAGCACGATGACGGAGTAGTTGCGGTCGATGAACGAACGCAGATCCTCCGAAAGCTGACGTATCTCGCCGCCCCACGGAGCGGTCTGATAGGCGGTCATTGTCCAGAGCTTTTTGCAGCGGATATCGTTTGTGCGCAGGAACGTATCCATAAGCACGCAGGGGAATTTCACAGCTGTTTCGGAAATGCTCTCAAACTCGGCTATATAGCCGTCCAGACCTCTGCAAAGCTCGCCCTCTTCAAGGAGTATCTTCACGTCCTCATTGAACTGGGACTGTATTGCTTTTGCCTTTTCGCAGCAGCTGTGGAACTCACAGAAAAGCACAGGGCTGTCGGGCTTCAGGTAATCGAAGATAAGTGCGGGCTTGTCATATGCCAGCGGCAGATACTTGTCGATATTTGCAAGGCTTACGCCGTTTGAAACATTGTCTGCGTCCTTGGCAAGGTTTGAGCGCACAAGCTCGGTGCGCTTTCCTCTTACTCCTGCGGAGAGGGCGTTTATCTTCTGTACAAGTGCGTCTGCGCTGTTAAAAAGCACCTCGCCTGCGGGGGGGATAATAAGCTCGTCTATCTGCTCGGTGCGGCGCTGGGTCTCGGGGTCAAAATATGCAAAGGAATCTATCTCATCGTCCCACAGCTCCATACGGACAGGCATTTTCTCCTGCACGGGGAAGATATCCGCAATGGAACCTCTCACGGAAAACTGGGAGGGGCTTTCCACCTTGTCGCAGCGGGTGTAGCCTGCGGCGATGAGGCGGCTTATGAGGTCGGGGAGCTGCACGGAAGTGTCCCTTGACAGCTTGATTGTGCGGTCAGCCAGCACATCGGGAGGGATAGTGCGCTGCATTACCGCCTCCGCCGAAGCACAGACTATTTTGCAGCTGCCGTCTATGAGCCTCGCCAACACGCACAGGCGCTGGTATTCGTATTCCTTTGAAACGCTTTCCACCCTTGCCAGAGTGATGTCCTTTGCGGGATAGATATATGCGGCTGTTTCATTTTCATTCTGGGAAACGGCATACCTTTCGTTTATATCATCGCAAATACGTTTAGCCCCTGCCTCGTCATCGGTGATGATAAGGAGAGGGGCGCTTTCTTCCGAAAGGGTGCTTATTATAAGTGCCAGCTGAGCCTTGTGTATGGACGAAAGTCCAGACACAGCCAGTGGGTAATATCCTCGTTTTAATGTGTCGCAGATGTCCTTTATGTCCGACTGAGACATAAGCACGCTCTGCATTTTACCGAAAAGTGAGTTGTTCATTTTCCGCCTGTCTTTCTTATCAGTTGAAAAGGTTCATTGCCTTGTCGGTCTCGCCCTTGACCATAAGCTCTATGGCTTCACAGGCGTGCTCGGTGGATTCGTGCATCTTGGGGATATCCTCCGATGGGAAATTGCCCAGCACCCAGTTTGCCAGGTCATAGTCCTTGGAGGGCTTTGCGCCTACGCCTATCTTTATGCGTGGGAAATCCTGAGAGCCTGTAAGATATATGATGGACTTTATGCCGTTATGGCCGCCGTCGCTTCCCTTTCGGCGAATGCGCAGCTTGCCGGGTTCAAGGCTTATATCGTCATAACATACTATCACATTTTCGATGGGTATCTTGTAGAAATTCATCGCCTCCACCACAGCTTCTCCGCTGTTGTTCATAAATGTGGAGGGCTTCATTACCAGACATCGCTTGCCTGCAATGACAACATCGCCTGTAAGGGACTTGAATTTCAGCTTCTTTATGTCAAATTTATATTTTGCCGCCAGGGTATCGACAGTCATAAAGCCTGCGTTGTGGCGGGTGTTTTCATACTGTGCCCCTGGGTTTCCCAGACCTACTATGATATATTCCACGGGACCTGTCGGCTCGGGGGCTTTGTTTTTGTTGAGCTGCTCGAATACATCAAAAATACTCATTTTATTTCCTTCCGTTTACACAAATTATTATCTGCGGCTCGGTAACTCATATTTATAAATACCTTTAGGCGGCACAGCGTGTCGCTGTCTCCGCTTCGCTGATAAGTTCGGAGCTTGCAATATTATCTGCAGCTCGGTAACTCATATTTATAAATACCTTTAGGCGGCATTAACGATGTTAGTGCCGCCTATGTATCTTTTATTTATTTGGTTTGATATACGATATCAGTTATTGAAAAGAGGGGAAATGGGTCTGTCTGCGTAAATTCTCTCGATAGCCTGAGCAAATACAGGAGCAACGGGGAGAACAGTGATCTTGTCGATGTGCTTCTCGGGAGGGAGTGCGATAGTATCGAGGATAACAACTTCCTTGATAACGCTTGCCTGGATCCTCTCGATAGCAGGGCCTGAAAGAACGCCGTTAGTTGCACAAGCGTTAACGGATCTTGCGCCGCACTTTTCCAGTATAGCATTTGCAGCGATGCAGAGGTTACCTTAGGTGTCAATCATATCGTCAACGAGGATAACGTCCTTATCCTTAACGTCGCCGATGATGTTCATAACTTCGCATACGTTTGCCTTCTGACGTCTCTTATCAACGATAGCAAGAGGAGCGTCAAACTTAGCGGCAAAGTTTCTTGCTCTGGTTACGGAGCCAAGGTCGGGAGATACGATGATGGTATTGTCCTTGATGTCCTTGAACTTCTCAACGAAGTAGGGAACCAGAATGGGCACACCGAGGAGATGGTCAACGGGAATGTTGAAGAAGCCCTGGATCTGTGCGCAGTGGAGATCCATTGTGAGGATACGGTCAGCGCCCGCAACGGTAAGCAGGTCTGCCATAAGCTTTGCAGAGATGGGATCTCTTGCCTTAGCCTTTCTGTCCTGACGTGCATATCCCATGTAGGGGATAACTGCTGTGATACGGCCTGCGGAAGCTCTCTTAAATGCGTCGATCATAATGAGAAGCTCCATCACGTGGTCGTTTACAGGGGTGCTGGTGGACTGAACAACGAATACGTCGGAACCTCTAACGCTTTCCTTAATGGAAACGCTTACCTCTCCGTCGGAAAAGGTAACGACCTCGGACTGACCGAGGGGAAGTCCCAGCGCCTTTGCGATGTCGGCAGCTACCTGGGGATTGGAGTTTGCAGTGAAGATTTTGATATCCTTACCGTGAAGATTCATTTTTCTTCTCCTTTTCTATAAATAAATTCCAAAAATATGGGGCTGTTTTATGCGCTGCTCACAATCAGCGCCTGTGCCTTTGAGGTATTATTTGCTGTGGTTCTTTTCTATCCTGCCCTTGAGCTTTCTCAGACCGTAGCCCTCTATTATCTTGGCTGTTCCTCTCTCAACTGCGAGAGAGCCGTCGGGAACGTCCTTTGTAATAGTGGAGCCTGCGCCTGTATATGCGCCCTTGCCGATCTTTACGGGAGCCACAAGGTTAGTGTTGCAGCCGATGAAAGCATCGTCGCCGATAGTGGTGCGGAACTTCTTTTCGCCGTCGTAGTTTACGGTAACTACGCCGCAGCCAAAGTTTACGCCGCTTCCCACGTCGGAATCGCCAACGTAGGTAAGATGTGCAACAGCGGTGTTTTCACCGATAACGGAATTTTTGATCTCAACGAAATCGCCTATCTTTACGCCCTTGCAGATCTTGCTTCCGGGACGTATCTGAACGAAAGGACCTACCTTTGCGCTGTCCTCGATCTCGCTGTCGAATGCCTGAACGGAGTTAAGGGTAACACCGTCGCCTACTGTGCAGTTTTCAATGATGCAGTTGGGGCCTATCTTGCAGTTTTCGCCGATAACGGTGTTTCCTTTGAGGATAACTCCCTGCATGATAGTCGTACCCTTGCCGACCTTTACATCTCTGCCGATAGTAACGCCGTCGGTGCAGGTAAATTCGACACCCTCGTCCATCAACCTTTCTATTATAGCAAATCTTGCGGTATTATTCAATAACAAAAGGCCTTTTCTGTCATTTGCACCTAAAACCGCATCGGAATTTGAAGAAATATAGGCATCTGCACGAAATTTTGCGCTGATAAGGATATAAACCGAGTCGGTAAGATAATATTCTCCCTGAGAATTGTTGGGCTTTATCTCACCAAGGGCATAGATGAGCTTTTCAACTCCGAACCAATATGCGCCTGAGTTTATTTCCTTTATCTTCTTCTGTTCGGGAGTGGCGTCCTTTTCTTCCACGATGCCGTAAATGCCGTCATCATGGCGGAGTATCCTGCCGTATCCGTAGGGGTTATCAAGCTCGGCAGTTATAACTGTAACGGCGTTGCTTTTCTCCTCATGAAGAGAAAGTGCGCCTAATATGGTATCCTTGTCGATAAAGGGAGCGTCTCCGTTAAGGATAAGCACGTTGCCGTCAGCACGCTCCTTGAGCCAGTCTATGGTCATCATCACCGCATGGCCCGTGCCCATTCTCTGGGGCTGGAAAACGGTGTGATACTTGCCGTCCAGGTGCTTTTCGATGACCTCGTGGTTGAAGCCTGTTACCACGCAGATATCTGTTATGCCTGCGTCCTCACAGGCTCTTATCGCCCAGTCCAGCATGGGGAGACCCAGAACCTCAAACATGGGCTTGGGGAGATCTGACTTCATTCTCTTGCCCTGTCCTCCTGCGAGGATAACGGCGCAGTTTTTAGAATTATTACTCATAGTATAAATTCTCCTGATTATAAAGAATTGTAAATTGCGCTTGCTTTGTTATAATATACTTTATGTATTATAAAGCTTTGATTATACATCAAGT
>ENA-UOJS01002330-UOJS01002330.1-human-gut-metagenome-genome-assembly--contig:-C74-NODE-2330-length-13166-cov-17.398063_pt1 | contig 13166 bp, 8 predicted proteins | sample MGYA00242355_ERZ723902 | MGnify/ENA metagenome assembly ERZ723902 | reverse complement strand
ACACAGGAGGTCATCTCACTCCTGGACCGCGAGCTGGATGCCATCCACGCCGCAGAAAAAAATGGCACGGTGACACATGTGCTGCCGGAGGAAGAACTGCCCATGAATGCCAGCGGACTTGAAACGCTGGATAACATCTGGGATCTGTTTGAAACGTCACTTCGTGTAGACAGCCCCTACGCCAGGACGAGGCTGTTCGAGATGGCAAAATGGCTGGAGGAGTCTCAGAACCTGCTGGACTGGATCGAAAAGACGCCGGCGGAAAAGCAGGCATGGATGGAACAAGTCAGCTGACCACACCACACAGGAGGAGCCGCCCCCAGAGGGCGGCCCCTCCCTGTTTCGCCAGCTATTCCCCCTGTGAGCCGCTGTGTGCGGCTTTGGGGGCGAGGGTGGCATCCCTGTACCCCGGACAGGCATCGGCGCTGTTTGCCCCCGCTTTCGCCCCGCCTATGGGGAACTGTGCTGGGAGCCTGCCTGTTCGATAAAAGCACAAGATAAACGCCCGCAGTCGGAAACGACCGCGGGCTGTCCACAAAGCCCCGCAGTGCGGGGCTTTTTCACAGGTCACAAACCAATGTCGGTTTGAGGCTCTGTCAAGATGAACCGATGTCGGTCCGCAGGAGGAGTGCAGCGTTTGCAGGGCTTTCCGGCGTTTTTGACCGATGGCAGCGAAAGGAAGGAGAAAAAATGGAGGACAATAAGAAATGCACCACGATCTGGCTGCGGCCCAGCGTCATTCGACGCATGGACGCATGGATGGAGGAGGCGAACTGCAGGAGCCGCAGCGAATTCATTGAAAAGGCGGTCCGTTTTTACATGGGCTATCTGGGAACGGAGGACACCTCCGAGTATCTCTCGGACGCGCTGGTGGCGACGCTGCGCGGGATCATCGCGGACAGCGCCAACCGCACCAACGGCATTCTCTTCAAGTGCGCGGTGGAGCAGGGCATCATGGCGCACACCATCGCCGCCCACTTCCGGGATACGCTGGAGGATCGCCGCGCCCTGCGCGGGTATGTGGTGGACGAGGTGAAGCGCACCAATGGTCAGATCAGGTTCGAGGATGCCCAGGATGTCCAACGGCAGCTGCCGGATGACACATGGCGAGGTTGATATTTATTTCTCCCTACATGAAGGGCGGCAGAGATACCGCTCGGCTGGCCCATCGTACCCGCTACTTCGCCACCCGTGAAGGCGTGCAGCTCCTCAAGGATGACAATGCCCATCTTCCTGTCACGAAGAAACAGCAGCAGTACATCCAGCGTCTGCTCCGCAGCTTCCCAGAGGCAAGGGAGCTGCCGGAGCATGAGGGGTATGCAAACACACCTAACCGGCAGACTGCCTTTGCGCTCATCGCGCAGATCCACGAGGACTTCATTGAGCCGATGGATAGCCGTGAAAACTATCTTGACTATGTCGCAAACCGCCCCGGCGTAAAAGCGTTGGGCGAACACGGCTTGTGGGACGCCAACGGGAAGGTCCCGTCGCTGGAGAATGCCGTGGCAGAGGTGGCGCAGCACACAGGGAATGTGTGGACACCGATCATCTCCCTCTCCCGTGAGAATGCGGAGCGTCTGGGGTACACAGATATTAAAAACTGGCAGGACCTCATCAACGCATCTATCACGGACATCGCCAAGGGCTATAAGATCCACCCGGACCGCCTTCGTTGGTACGCAGCTATGCACGAAAAGGAGAAGCACATCCATGTTCACATGGTGCTCTTCTCAACCGATCCGAAGGAGGGCTACCTCTCCCGGCAGGGTATCCGCAGCATCAAGTCCGCGCTGGTCAGCACGATCTACCGGAACGACCGCCTGCACATCTACGAGAAAAAAGATCATCAAAGAAGTATTCTACAACAGGAAGCAGAAGAACAGATGGCTTCTCTCATAGGGCAGATGGCTGCCGGTACTCTGCAAAGCGATAAGCTGGAGCTGCTGGTGACGGATCTCGCCCAGCGGCTTCGGGAGGTCAGCGGCAAAAAGGTCTACGGTTATCTGCCGCCCCGTGTCAAGCGCATCGTGGATGAGATCGTGGACGAACTGGCAAAGGACGAGAGGGTGTCGTCCGCCTATGCTCTATGGCAGGAGCTCCGAGAGCAGCTTTGCATTGACTATAATCAGATACCGCCGCAGCGTGTACCGCTGTCGCAGCAAAAGGAGTTCAAGACGGTGCGCAACATGGTCATCCGGGAAACGCTCCGCCTCTCGGAGATACACTTCACCTTCGAGGATGATGCCATACCGGATGAGCCAAAGCCGGAAGAACCGCCTGTTCCTCCAGATCCAAGTGCGGAGCGGATGATCCATCAGCGGGCCCGGTTTTACCGCAGAGCAAAAAGCGTATTAGATGCTGCGGACGCAGATCCCAGTGAGAAGTCAATGGCATTGGTCACACTCCACCGTCTGTGGGAGGAGGGCTATACCATTGCCGCCCATCAGCTTGGCAAATCGTATCGAGATGGAGTTGGAAGTTCAGTTGACCAAGAGTTGGCGGCAGAGTGGTTTCAAAAATCGGCGGAGGCCGGTAATCCTTGCTCTGCATACGCACTGGGCAAACTGCTGCAGGAGCAGGAGCAATTCCCACAGGCCCTTCACTGGCTGCGGCAGGCAGCGGAGCAGAACGATCCATACGCGCAATACCGGCTCGGCAAGCTGCTGCTCACCGGCGCGGAGGGTGTGCCGAAGGATGTAGATGCGGCCATTCAGCTTCTGAAGAACTCTGCCACGCAAGGGAATTCGTTTGCCCAATACACGCTGGGAAAGCTCTATTTGCTGGGACAAGAGATGCAAGTGGACCGCGAAGAAGCTCTGCGCTATTTCGCACAGGCAGCGGCACAAGGCAACACCTACGCTCAATATTTCATTGACCATCAGGAGGACTTCTCCGGTGCGGCGGCGGGAACAGCTATCCTTCGGATGCTCCATCAGATGAGTCGCATATTCCGCGAGAACGCCGCCCAGCCTGCCATCTATGCAGAAATGCAGATCGACAAGAAGCGTCGCCGCAGATTACAGGAGAAGCGCATGGCGATGGGACACAAGGCGGATGACCATGAGGATCGCGGACTGACGCAACAGACACAATAAGGGAGGGACTATGTCAAAGTACATTCCGTTTACAACCGAGCAGAAAGAACGAGCCGCGTCGGTGGACTTGGAGGAGTTCCTCCGCCGCCGTGGGGAAAAGCTCATTACCTCCGGCAGGGACAAACGCCTTGCCAGCGACCATAGCATCACCATCCGCGGCTGCGAGTGGTTCGATCACGCCACCGCACAGGGTGGCAGAGCCATCAGCTTCGTCAAGCAGTTCTATGGACTCAGCTACCCGGACGCCATGTCTCTGCTCCTCGGCGATGATCTCGGCGGAAGCTACCCTGCGGCAAAGGAGAAGGTGCCAGAGCCTGCAAAGCCCTTCGTGCTGCCGCCGCAGAGCGAATCCATGCGCCGTGTCTATGCCTACCTGCTACAAAAGCGTTGCATCGACCGCGAGATACTCAATGCCTTCGTGCGCAAAAAGCTCATCTATGAGAGCTGTGAAAGATCCAGGGACGGGACAAAGGAATACCACAACGCCGTGTTCGTCGGATTCGATGAACACGGCGTTCCCCGTCATGGGCATAAGCGCGGGCTGTATACCATGGGGCAAGGCTATCGCGGCAACATTGAGGGCAGCGACCCGCGGCACAGCTTTCACTATCTTGGCGGTGATGACACGCTCTATGTCTTCGAGGCCCCTATCGACCTGCTCTCCTACATCTCCCTTTTCCCGGAAGGATGGCAGGAGCATAACTATGTGGCCTGCTGCGGGACATCCTCCATCCCCGTGCTGGAGATGCTGCGGCAGCTCCCCCAGCTCCGGCAGGTGTATCTCTGCCTGGACAATGACGCTGCCGGTCATGCCGCCAGTGAGCGTATGGCGAAGCTGCTGGAGGAGCGTGGTATCTCCGCAGAGCGGCTCGTACCGCAGCAAAAGGACTGGAACGATGATCTCAAGGCAGAACGGGAAAACAAAATGGAAAGGAGCGAGCTATGCCAAACCTTCTGCTGACAATGTGGGATACCCTGAATAGCTCCAATATAGGAATATTAGTTGCGGCGGGACTTGGGATGTTCGCCGTCATCGGCGGCCTCGCCATGTTGTCCTATCACTACACTCTCGGCAGTATCAAGTCCCGCACCGTGGGCGACGGACAGCACGGCACGGCGCGTTGGGCGACCGATAAGGAGATCCGCCAGACCTATGCCCATGTGCCGTTCAAGGTCAGAGACTGGCGCAAGGGAGTAAGCCTCCCCACAGAGCAGGGGCTGGTGCTGGGCTGCAAGGGCAAGAAAGATGAACTGACTGCGCTGGTGGACAGCGACGACATCCATTGCTTGATGATCGCCGCCTCCGGCGCGGGCAAGACAGCGTTCTTCCTCTATCCCAACCTTGAATATGCCTGCGCGTCCGGCATGAGCTTTCTGGCGCTGGATACCAAGGGTGATCTTGCCCGTAACTACGGCTCTATTGCCAAAAAGTGTTACGGCTACAAGCATATCTCCGTGATAGACCTGCGTAATCCTACCCGCTCGGACGGAAACAACCTGCTGACGCTCATCAACCGCTATATGGACATCGCCAGAAAACAACCGGATAATCTCGCTGCCCGCGCAAAGGCGGAGAAGTATGCCAAGATCCTCGCCAAGTCCATTGTCAGCCCGGAGGGGAACTCCGACCACGGGCAGAACGCCTTCTTCTACGATGCGGCGGAGGGCTTGCTGTCTTCCACGATCTTGCTGCTTGCAGAGTTTCTGCCACCGGATGAGGAGCACCCGGAGGAACGACGGCACATCGTGTCGGTATTCAAGCTGGTGCAGGATCTGCTGGAGCCGGCGCGTGGTGCGCGGGGACGCTCCCGCTTCCAGCTGCTCATGGATAAGCTGCCGTCCGAGCACAAAGCACGCTGGCTGGCAGGCGCCGCACTCAACAGCTCCGAGCAGGCGATGGCATCAGTCATGTCCACGGTGCTGTCCCGGCTCAACTCGTTCCTCGATAGTGAGCTGGAGCAAATTCTGTGCTTCGACAGTGCCATTGACGCTGAAATGTTCGCTGCCGAGAAATCCGCCATCTTCCTCATCCTGCCGGAGGAGGATCAGACGAAGAACTTTATGGCGGGCTTGATGATCCAGAACCTCTCCCGTGAGCTGTTCGCAGTAGCGGATGAGAACGGCGGCAAACTGAAAAACCGCGTTATTCTCTTTTGTGATGAGCTGGGTACCATGCCGCCCTTTGATATTTTGCCGCTTTTCAGTGCGGGACGCTCTCGCCGCCTGACGCTGGTACCCATCATCCAGTCACTGGCGCAGCTGGAAAAGAACTATGGAAAAGAAGGTGCATCCATCCTGATGGACAACTGCCAGGATGTGATCTGCGGCGGGTTTGCGCCCAACAGCGAGGCGGCGGATACCTTCTCCAAAGCCCTCGGCAGCCGCACGGTGCTCTCCGGCTCTGTGAGCCGCGGGAAAAACGATCCCAGCCAGAGCCTGCAGATGATGGAGCGACCCCTGCTGACGGCCGATGAGCTCAAGTCCATCCCCAAGGGCAGCTTCATCGTGCAGAAGACCGGATGCCACCCCATGCGTACCCGTCTGCGCCTGTTCCTCGAATGGGGCATCACCTTCGAGGAGGAATACCGTGTGGAGGAACAGGCGGCCCGAAGGGTCTATTATGCCGACCAGAATGCGCTGACCCGCGCCATCGTGCGGAAGTATCCGCCCAAGCTGACAGAGCGGCAGACCACCCGCTCCGTTAAGGGCGAGGGGCAGCTCCACGACGCGCCTGTGCAGGAGATGGTGGTAGCGGAGGACATCGACTATGACCGTATGCCGCACAAGCGCACCCCTTATAATCTTCCCCGACAGGAGGTGGATCGGTGAGCTACTTTGACAGCATTTATGCCGACACGCTCCTGCCGCCCAGGGCTGTATCCGTCTATATGTACCTCAAGGATCGGTCCAATAGCGGAGGAAGCTGCTGGCCGGGGATTAAGACGATTGCGAGAGATATGAACCTCTCCCGCAGCACGGTCAAGCGGGCACTGGCAGATCTGGAGCAGCACGGCTATCTTGCCAAGCTGCCCCGATACCGTCCCAATGGGAGCAACACATCCAATCTCTATACGCTGAAATAAATGAAAAGTGGATCGTACAGCGCCCTGGTACGATCCACTTCATTAAGCCAAAAAACAAAAATCTCCACGCCAAGGGGTAACTATACCTGTTTGCTGGACCGAGGAGGGGTTCAATATGACCCCACCAGAACCTCCCACTCTATCGGAGAATTTGGACAGAGAAAGAACAAGAAGGGAATACTCTTGACCTGCAGGTTTCTTCCATTTGAGTGTATAGTGCAACAGAGACTGTGTTATACAACGCCCCCCGGCAGCCGGCCGATGGGTGATTGTTTCAATCAATTATGGTGCTGAATTTGCCCGCCCCGTGGATGCAAAAATGCGAGGGTCTATACACCCGCCCCACTTGCCGAAACCCGCTCATTCTGAAGCTGCGCCTCTTTTATAGGCGACACACTCTCCGTATCGTACAATACCCTCATGGACAAGCTACAAAAAACGATACGGAGGATATTTTCATGAACGAGCTGCAAGCCTTTGAAAAGCACCTGCGAGAAAACGAGAAAAGCCCCGCCACGATAGAAAAATACCTGTGCGACGCCTGCGCCTTCCTGTGCTGGCTGGACGGGCGTGAGCCCACCAAAGAGCTGACCATCTGCTACAAGGAAGGTCTGACCGAGCGATACGAGGCCACCAGCGTCAACTCCATGCTGGCGGGGATCAACAGCTACCTGTCCTTTTCCGGCCGCGCAGACTGCCGCGTGAAGCCCCTGCGCGTCCAGCGGACGCTGTTCGGGAGCGAGGAACGGGAACTCTCCCGCGAGGAATACGCCCGCCTTGTCCGCGCCGCGGGCGGGGGTTGACCCGCGCAAGGTCTTTCCCCATTCTCTGCGGCATCTGTTCGCCCGCGTTTTTTACAGCGTGGAAAAGGATCTTTTGCGGCTTGCGGACATCCTCGGCCACGCCAGCGTGAACACCACCCGCATCTACACCATGGAAACCGGACGGCAGCACATGAAGCTGCTGGAGCGCGTCAGCCGAACACTGCTCACATAATGGCGATTCTGTTGCTGCGGAAGTGTACCGCAGGAAAAAGGGGGTGGCCGTAGGAGACGAGTTAAGGAACAGAAGAATTGCAGCGACCATATTAATCGATTACAACGAAAACGGAGGAACAAGACCATGAGAAAAAGACTTCTCAGCATCCTGCTGCTCTGCTGCATGGTGCTGACGCTACTGCCCACCGCCGCCTTTGCCGCCGGCGATGTGGAGATTGACGAAACAAACTTCCCGGATAAAAACTTCCGGAAGTATGTCAAGGATAATTTTGATACAGACAATGATGCCTTCCTTTCTGCGGATGAGATTGCCGCGGTGGAGGAAATCACACTTGCTCTATAAGTAAACACCGAATCGCACAGCGCGGGCATTTTGACCTGATGCTGTGCAATTTCTTTTTCACCTCACGAAATGCTGGCCTGCACAGCCGTTTGCTATGCAGCGCGTCTCATCCTTTGGGATGATTTACATTTCAGAACAGCCGCGTATAATATAATTTGAGATAGGTGGCAAAAGGCTTATGACAATCTCACTCTGTATCAAAGGGAGGGAAGAAATGACCGAAAATATCATCATAAAGCCCTCCGTTCAGAAACGGTTTGACAGCTTCATAGCGCATGGCAGAGTCCTTTTTTTCAGCGCGCCCTGCGGCTTTGGAAAGACCGTGCTGGCGGACGCGCTGCTGCGCGGGCGGAATGTGCTGCGGCAAAGCGCGGCAGACCCAGACTGCGCGATCCCACCATCAGCGCAGGATTGGGACATTCTGCTGATTGACGATCTTCAGCTCATGCAGGAGGAAGCCGGGCAGCAGGCTCTTTGCGAATTGATTCGCTCAAGTCCGGAGCGCCATTTCGTGCTGCTCTCGCGCGGTGTGCCGCCCGGCTGCCTGACGGCGTTTCAGTACACGGGGCTGATGACGGTGCTGGAGGCCGACGACCTGCTTTTTGACGCGGACGATGTGCGGCGGCTGCTCCGGCTTTACGGCGTGGAGGCGGCAGACAGTGAGATCGACAGAATTTTGAAAGAATCCGTGGGCTATCCGCTGGGCGTAGCCATCACCGCCCGGTGTATGTCTCCGGGCAAGCCGTGGACGCCGGAGTTGGTGGCGCGGGTGTTCCGGGAGATGTTTCTCTACTTTGAAACCGCCATCTACCGGCGCTTTGACCTGCCGGTGCGGCGCTTCCTGTTGGAGCTGGCCCCCTTTGAAAGCTTTGACCTGGAAATGGCACGGATGGTCAGCGGCGATCCCCGTGCCGGCGAACGGCTGGACTGGCTTCTTCGATACACCACTATGCTGCGCTATGACGACTGCCAGCGCTTCCACTTCTGGTCGGGTTTCCGAGCTTTTCTCCTCTGGGAGATGGAACGGGAGTATACCGAGGAAAAGCGCAAAGCGCTCTTCAGCCGGGGCGGGCTGTACTATGAGCTGAAGGAGGACTACGCCCACGCCCTGGAATGCTACACCAGCGGCGGTGACCATTCCAAGGTCTCCGAGCTGCTGGTGCGCAATGCAGAACTCCACCCCGGCATGGGTCACTATGCCGAGATGGAAAAATACTACCGCAGCCTGCCGGAGGCGGAAATTCTCGCCTCTCCCTCGCTGATGCAGGGCATGAGCATGCTCTGCGCGCTGGCGATGGACTACGAAGGCTCGGAGCGCTGGTACGGCGAGCTGCAAGCATTTGCCGAGCGCTGCGGCAGGCAGGACGCCGCTGGAAAGCAGGCCCGCAGCCGCCTTGCATGGCTGGACATTTCTCTCCCCCAGCGGGGCGTGAACGGTCTGACGGAAACCATTCCCGCCGTGTTCCGGCTGCTGATGAACAAGGAAGTGACGCTGCCGTCCTTCTCCGTCACAAGCGCGCTGCCCAGCATCATGAACGGCGGCAAGGACTTTTCCGCATGGAGCAAAAAGGACGACCTGCTCTACAAAACCCTCCGTCTCCCCGTGGAGGCGGTGCTGGGGCGGGACGGCGTGGGTCTTGCGGACTGCGCCATCGCCGAGAGCAAGTTTGAAAAGGGGGAGGACGTGGCCGGGCGGATGCTGGCCCTTCTCCCACAGCTGAACGAGGTCCGTAACCGGGGCACGCCGGACATGGAGTTCGCCGTCAGCGGACTGCTGGCCCGCAGCCAGCTGGCAAGCGGACAGCCCGCCGACGCGCGGCGCACCATCGAGGTGCTCCGTGAATGCTTTGCCGAGCGTGGTTTGACACGCTTTCTGCCCAATATGGACGCCATGCTCTGCCGTATTGACATGCACACCGGCGACCTTGACGCGGCGGACGCGTGGTATCGGGAAAAAGCCCCGCGGGAGCCGACGCACCTGAACGTCATGCGGCGCTACCAGTATCTCACCCAGGCCATGGTGGAGCTGGAGGACGGCAGGCCGGACACGGTGCAGCTGACGCTTGCCCCGCTGGAGCCGTACGTCCAAAACTGCGCCCGCATCATCGACGGCATTCACCTGAATGTCCTGACTGCCATTGCCCTGTACCGCAAGAAGGACGAGCGGTGGCGCGAGCGATTGACGGCGGCGCTGGACGCGGCAGCGGAGTACCGCTTCATCCGCACCGTCAGCGTATACGGCACGGCGGTGCTGCCGCTGCTGGAAGCGCTGGACTGGGACGGCGACAAGGCATGGCGCAAGCGGCTGATGGCGGCGGTGCGGACGCAGGCGGCGTTCTACCCGCATTTCCTCGAACCCCGCCTTGCCCCCGGCGAGGAGCTGACGCCCACGGAGCTGCAAATTCTGCATCTGCTCTGCGCGGACAAGTCTAACGCCGAGATTGCCCGGATCATGGACGTGAAGCTGCCCACCGTGAAGACCCATGTCAGCCATATTTTGAATAAACTGGATGTCAAGCGCCGGGCGGAGGCCAAGACCGCCGCGAAGAATCTGCGGCTCATTCCGGATGATCTGTAAAAGCTGTGCCTGTGCTAAAACGGGCTGAATATAAGCCCTATACGCATATCCTAAAGGAGGATCTTATGAAAAAACGAGTATTGAGTATGCTCATGGCGCTGGCCCTGTGCCTGACGCTCTTGCCCACGGCGGCGCTGGCGGAGGAGAACACCACCGAGCCGAGCACCCAACTGACCGAACCCACCCCCGTCCCCCAGGAGCCGAAGACTCCGGACCAAGGGGAGAACACGGAAACCCCCGACCAGCCGGAGGAACCTTCCCAGGACGAACCGCCCGCCGCAGACGAACCGCCTGCGGTTCAGTCGGAGCCTGCGCCCCAGGCGGCGGTGCAGGCGGCGGAAGTCCCGGCGGAGAACGCCGTGGCACAGGTGGGGAATGTGAACTACGCCAACATTACGGACGCCTTTGCCGCAGTGAAGAAGAACGGCGGCACGCTGACCCTGCTGGCGGATTGCGAAACCTCGAATACGAGCGATAAATTCGATATTTCCGGCAATTACACTTTGGACTTAAACGGCTGTACGCTGAAGGGGCGGCTGTATCTGAGCAAAACCAGCACGTCCTTGACCGTCAAGGATTCCGGCACAGGCGGAAGAATCCAAGCTACTGCCGGCTGGTCGCCACTGTGGGTCGATGGCGGAGATGTCACCATCGAGAGCGGCACCCTTGCCACACAGAACGAGAACGCGCAGGCATTGGTTTTTGGTGATAATGATGCCTGCAAAACGCTGACGATTACAGGCGGGTCGTTTGAAACCGGATACGTTAACATTGGAGCCAGCGGCGGCAAGACCGTGATTTCCGGCGGTGCGTTCCATGAACTGCGCGTCAACGGCGATTCTAAACGGGTGACCCTGTCCGGCGGTACTTTTGACACGGTGAAGCGTCGCAAGAGCGGCAGTACCATTGCGCCCGCAGACCTGTTAGCGGACGGTTATGCCTTTGTCGACCGGGACACCGGCGCGGAGGTCTCTACATCGCAGGAAGCTGCCCTGACCAACGTCAATGTCGTCTCCGAGAAGACCGCGAACGCTTCGGCTTCGCTGACGGTGAATGGAACCGAGACCCCTTACGGCACCTTTGAAGAAGCCCTGACCGCCGCACAACAGACGCAGGGCGGCACGCTGACCCTGCTGAACAACGTGAACCTTGTGACACAGGTCTACGTCAACAGCGGCATGTTTACCCTGGACTTGAACGGCCATACGCTGACGAGCGCAGATTTCAATACCATGGTTGTCAAAGGCGGCAGCATGACCATTCGGGACAGCGCGGGCAAGGGCGAACTCGGCAACAACAGTAAAGACGACACGGCAGTCTGGTGCTGCGGCGGAACGGTCACCGTTCTCAGCGGCTCTATCACGTCCAAACTTGTTTGGGAATCCGGCACCGTTTCACTTCAAGGCGGGGCGTTCCGCTCCTTGAACAGTACGGCTGGCTCCTGGCTGTCGGCAATCCCGGAGGGGAAAGCCCTGAAAAAGAACGACGACGACAGTGTTGCGGATGCCAGCGCAAGAACAATTCATACGGCTACCGGCTTTTACGTACTGGCCGACCACGAACACGATTGGCAGGCGGGCAAATGTGCCTGCGGACGGGAACACACTGACCACACCTGGGAGAACGGCAAATGCACCGTCTGTCATCTTACCTGCTCCCACGAAATCGGCGAGGACGGCATGTGCAACACCTGCGGCACACAGTTCGCGGTGCTGGATGACGACGGCAAATATTACAAGCATCTGTCCGATGCCCTGGCAAGCGAGAGCGTTGATGATGTGACCCTGGTGGCGGACGATACCCTGTCGGCGAATGTGACGCTTATCAAAAACATCATGTTCTTCCCGAACGGCCACACCGTCAGCGGCGGCGGAAGCATCGTGGTGACCAGCGGCAAGAGGCTGGAACTCAAAGAGAAAAACGAAACTGAGAAAGCCGGAAACGCCGGTGCGATTCGGGTAGAGGACGGCGGCTCGCTGATAGTCGGTGAGGACTTTACAGGAACTGTCCAGACGCTGACCGTTTCGGAGACGGCAGATGTCAAACTTAGCGGCGGTACGTATAGAACCATCACCGGCTCGAGACAGAAGGCGGGGACGCTGCTGTATGGTGGTAATGATGCCTTGGCGTTCAAAAAGCAGGACGGCTCGTTTGTGCGGTATGACCAGAGGATTTCATCTGAAACGCCGCTGAAAAACGTGACCGTGGCTTTCTGCCGGCATGAACAGCTGACGGAAGCGTGTGACGGAGCCTGCGAATACTGCAATGGAGCGCTGGGCGCCAGAATCGGCAGTCAGGGATATTGGAACCTAAACACAGAGGGGGATGGAGCTGTCTACCACGTAAAGAACGGCGAAACCATCGTACTGCTGAAAGATTCCGACCCGATTTTCGGTTCGTCTCTCAATTCTGACTGTGCGTACACCATTGACCTGAAGGGCCACAGCACCATCAAGGGCTGGACGGTGGGTGCCGGTGCGCCGAAGATTGTAGATTCCAAGGGCGGCGGCAAAATCAGCCGGCTGTCCATCGACAGCAAGCTCGGCCTGACGTTGGCCGACCTGCTGCCGAAGGGCTGGGACTTTCAGAAGAGCGACGGAAGCTGGCTGAGTACGACGGAGCTGAAAGGAAAAACGGCGTCCAATGTCACCGTGGCGCAGCTTCCCATCCAGAGCATGAAGTATCCCACCGAGATGAGCATGACTTATGGTGGTACGGGGACGCTGATTGTCAATGTGAAGGGCACTGGCGCTGTAACCTTCCAGTGGTACAAGGTGGAGGACGGCAACGAGAAAGCAGTTGGCAGCGAGACAACAAAGAATCAATTTGATTTTTCTGCACTAAAGCTGCCCGCAGGCAAGCACATCTTCCGCTTTTCCGCCACCTGCAACGGCTACAAGAAAATGAGCCAGGATATTGTTGTAACGGTACAAAAGGCCGACATCAGGTCAGGCCTCATCACGCCTCCCACAGCGCAGGAAAATCTGACCTATACCGGACAGGAGCAGGAGCTCATTACCGCGGGCAGCGTGACCAGCGGCGGCACCATGCAGTACAGCCTGACCGAGA
>ENA-UOJS01002326-UOJS01002326.1-human-gut-metagenome-genome-assembly--contig:-C74-NODE-2326-length-13194-cov-8.522034_pt1 | contig 13194 bp, 11 predicted proteins | sample MGYA00242355_ERZ723902 | MGnify/ENA metagenome assembly ERZ723902 | reverse complement strand
GCAGCACATCAAAAATTATCGCAACACAAGGCAAATCTATATCGAGTACCGCAAGTCTGGATATAGCAAGAAATTCTTTGAAGAACACCGTCAGGAAATCACAATTCATAAAGCGGCGAAGCAAGCCTTTGATGAATTGCAGATTACAAAGCTCCCGTCTATGCAATCGTTGTATGAGGAATTTCATCAGCTGGCAGTACAGAAGAAACAGGACTACGCTGAGTACCGTCAGATCAGAAAAGAGAAAGAAGAATTGCTGATTGCCAAACGGACGGTTGAAACGATTTTGAATATCGACAGACAGAAAGAGCAGGAAAAAGAACAGAAGAAAGAGGAAAAGAAGAACTTCCGTTAAAGCAAAAAGCCACGGTCTGCGCTCCCTCAAAGGGGGCAGATCGTGGCTACTTTTTTAATTTTCGACCTCGGCACTTTCAGCCATGGGCAAATTAGATTCTTCTGTTCTTTTAGAAACGATTGAAAATCGTGTAGCCATCATCGACAGATGATGTTCAAAGGGGATTGGGGATGCTTCCCCAACAAGCAAATTTGCGAAGATTGCACCGAAGGGAAAATCGAGAAAATGAGTGAACCTGTACAGGTTTACACTGCTTGCCAATATGTTATACCTTAATATCGCTTGCTCGTATCCTGATAGTCAATATTTTTTTTAGCAACGAATGTTGACAGTTCTGTTCTTGTCTCAATGGCTTTTATGAGAGTGTTGAAGAACTCCTCTTGAGAGCATTTATAATCACTCGGAGAAGGAATATATCCAAAAATTTCTTTGTATTGTATGTTGTAGGGTCTACACTTTTTCCCAAATTCTATTGAGTTCATCTTACTCCTCCTTCTAATGACTGCTTAAACTGCTCCCAAGTATGAGGAAAGTATTTTTCCATGAATGCGCAGGAATCCGCAGTGTTTTGTGCTGACATACTGAATGAATTAGCATATATCTCAGCTTCACGATTTCCTTCGGTTTCCCAATAATCACTCTCATGTCCGTAATAGGCTATACCTTCACTCAAATATCGCTTAACAACTTCGGGATCATTTTTGAAATATGCTGACATATTATCCGATACAGCTCTATCATAGGCTGCATCCGAACTCATTAGGTCATTTAGCATTTCCTCAAATTTTTCTTTTCCACTTTCAGTGCTTCTATCAAACGATTCAAGATCGAGCATCATTGCGTCTTTGAACTCAATTGTTTGTGAGACATCGCCTAATTTGTCATCAACAAAATGACCATATTCATGACTAAACACTTCAGCATACTCTGAATTATCAAATTGTTCTTCCATCCGTATTTTTCTATCCAGAAGGCCATAATAACTACAATCATCGCCGATGACTGTATCAACGCATAATTCATCGGACAAAGAATTTACAATGTGCTTGATTTCACTTGGGGCATTTTCAAATACCTTATAAACATCTGGTTGTCTGTTTTCTGGTAGTGCATCAAAAGAACCATCTATGCTGATATTTTCACGGTTTTCATTATACTCCAATGTGGGATTGTCGTGTAATGAAATGGATTGGTCTTGATCGTATTTTTTGCTTGCTGGAGTGCTACCTAAATGTGCAGATGTCGAACCATGTGAATTGGAACTTGGTACCGGTTCTTTATCCTCATGCTTTGTGTCCTCTTTTGAATTCTCAAGATTAGTTACACTGTATGTTTTATTTCCTGTTTTGCATTCAAGCGTATCCAGATAGGAGAGCCGCTTATCAAACAAATCATCGTAAACATCCTCGGAGAATGTATCAATTTTTTCTGCGTCTCCTACCGTTTCGGGTGAAGATACATCCATATGGCTTTCAAAATGTTCATGTTTGTTTATTCCCATTGAAAACCTCCATTTGTGGAACTAAAGATATGTCCATCGTGGGCGAACCACGATGGACATACACTGAAACTATAAAGGTGCTGATTCAACCGTGAGATGCAACATAGTCCATAGCCAGAACTGCGGCCAGAGCAGGAATCTCGTTTGCTTCATCCTCAATATCGAACACATATGTACCGGTTAATGCAAGGCGCTTCTTACTAACTGTTACAATGGTCTTCTTACCGTCCAAAATGGAATACTTATGATCGGAAATATCTCCCTTGATTTTCCAATCAACCAGACCAGTAATGTGATATTTTGCACCAAGAATAGACATGTCCTTTACAATTTCTCCAACTTTGTCTTTGCCAACGAAGAAGGAGAACTTAGGTTTGAGAGCAAAGATTTTCTGCTCAATACGTGCAATCTCATTGCCAGCCATATCCTTGATATGCAATGTACCAGTATCGAGAAATTCGCCAATCACCTGATACTTGTCGTTTCCGTTCCCATCCTGAATCTTAAAGCTGTCACGGATTGAGAACTTTTTTTCTTTCATTATTAATTTCATAATGTGAAATCTCCTTTGCTTGCGTGTGCTGTCTACATGATTATTGTTTCATGTCTGCAGTGTTGCTTTTTTATCTGAATGGACCACCGGAGCAAATCCACAAGATAAATTTGAAGAACCAGATCAATAGCTGCCACATGAAACGGAGGAACCATCCGCCGAAACGAACACCGTAATCACCAACAACACTAACAATTCTTTCAGCAGTTCCCATCTCGCCGGTGACATATGTTTTGTTAATTTGCCAATAAGGTCTAAAACTATAGTAGATAAGCAAGCCGTCAATAACCAGAAGCGGAATACCAACAGGGAAGAACAGGAAGAGAAGAATTACACCATAAATTGACAGCATCTTGATACTCTCTATATTCCAGTCATTCCATTCTTTCTGTCCAAAATATTTAGCATTCTCCAGTTGCTTCTGAGTGTGTTCATCGCTGTAAATTTCAGCAGCCTTTGTACGCAACTTCACACACTTCTCATAGGATTCTTTATCTGCAATGAAGGTTGCGTTTTGTGCTTGGTCGTAGTAGTAGCACGAGTTGGAGTACGAATCAATGTCATAAGCTACACCACGCTTAAAGCCTTCATCTGTTGGATGCGCCGCAATATAGGTATCAATTTCCTGAAATGCAAGATCTTCGTCGCCTTTACGAAGGTGCAGATAAATCTGCTCAGAATGACCTATAGAGCTATCTGGTGCAAGCTCAATCAGTTTATTAACTCGTCTCTGCGCATCCTCATAGTTTTGTGTGCCGACAGTAGCAATTCTTGCCCCCAACCAATGCAGATTAAGATTGTCAGTAAAAATTTCTGTACCTGCATCAACTGCTTCGATTGCTTTTTCGTAGTTCTGCATATCGAAGCGGCATCTAGCCAGAATATCATAGGCAGTAGGGTCATTTACTTTGCCCTGAATAGCTTCCTCAGCGCACTGAGCAGCAAGCTTAATATTACCCTTACGATAATACTGTCTGGCTTCCTCGATGAGGCTCTTCATCTTCGCTTCGGCCTCATCTTTGATTTGGCCATCTTTGTAGGCTTTATCAAGTGCTGCATCATATTCTTTTCTTTTGAGTGCTTTAACCAAATACTTGAATCCTTCACCGACCTTTGTTAGGATGTCATCAATAAGAAGCAGCTGCTCCTTGTCATTACAAGCACTCTGTCTCTTTGTCCAAAGACGTTGTATTTCTTTTAATTTACTCTTGATTGTGGATTCATCCCATGAGCGTTCAAGAGAAAGTTCCTTGTATAGGTCATATGTTACTACCATAAACTAACCTCCTATTCTCCGCTAATGTCCAACTTACTGATGCGGGTCATGTTCTGTTTTACTTCTTCCTCGGATAAATTTGAAACACGATCAATGTGCATCTCTCCAAGGTCACGACGTAAATCCTGATCGTATACTCGTACATGGATAATAGAGTTTTCATCACAGGAAATAGTAACTTCAATACCAACCAACTGTTCACGAGGAGTAATCTCAATATCTGCGGTGCCAATTACAGTAACATATCGCAAATCTTCTTCTTCGCCTTGGGTTACTTGGATTGCAAGTTTCTCTTGGTAAGGAACAGTCGTTTGGTAATAGTTCGTCTTCTCGGCGGGAACCTGAATGTTTTTGGGTAGGATCACAGAGTTTTCTTGCTCGCCGTACTGATTAGTAACCACAATACCAATTCCGTGAGAAGTAACATCAGTAAAGGAATACTGTTTTGATGTTTCAGGGATGTCAATATCCAAAACTTTGCTTGTTTTTGTACCCGTTGCCTTGGCTTTGGACTGCTGTGCTTTTAATACATCGAGAACATAATATGCTGCGCCAATAGCAACAGCTTCGTCAGGATGAACTTCAGAAGAAGGCGTGATTCCGGTTTCCTCTTGAATGAAATTACGGACAACAGGCATTCTCGTTGACCCACCGACAAGGAGAATTTTGTTTAAGTCCTCATATTCGAGTCCGGCTTCATCGCAAGCATTTTCCATGCTGCTAACTGTTTTGTAAAGCAGCGGTTCAACTAACTCCAAAAAGTCATCACGGGTAATGGTGTACTTAAAGGGTTTGCCATTAACATTCAAAGTAATATTTGTTTTATCCTTGGCAGACAGTGATTTCTTTGCACTTTCTGCTTTTAATTGCAGATCCTGCCGAGCGGTAACATCTTTTGAAATGTCAATTCCATTCTGCAAGGCTGCTGCCATTACGGCTTCAATAATTTTTGCATCAAAGTCATATCCACCAAGTTTTCTGTCGCCGGCGGTTCCTAAGACAGTGATAGTATCGCTATTGAAACGCATAATGGTTACGTCAAATGTTCCGCCGCCAAGGTCATACACCATGATTGTCTGCTCTTTATCTGTGCCTTTAGAGATACCAAAAGCGAGTGCAGCAGCAGTGGGTTCATTTATTATGGCAAGAACATTGAGCTCCGCAATTTGTCCAGCGTCCATTGTAGCTTTTCTTTGAGCCTCATTGAAATACGCCGGGACAGTAATAACTGCACCATCTACCGTGTCACCAAGATAGTTCTCAGCATCTGCCTTCATTTTGGCTAAAATGATAGCAGAGACTGCTTCGGGCGAATACTTTTCACCGCTTTTTGTGGTGAAAAGATAATCACGTTCGCCCATATGGCGTTTCACAAATTGCTCGAAATTAAGCGGATCGAAAAGGCTTTGTGACTTTGCCTCTTTACCGACAATGGTCGTGTCATCATCGAATAAAACCGTTGAGGGGGTGGTGTTATCTCCCTCGCTGTTTGGGATAATCTCTGGTTGTCCGCTGTCGTTTATGTATGCCATACACGAAAATGTAGTACCGAGATCAATACCAATGTATTTTCCCATAACAACTCTCTCCTTCCTTTGTTATTTGAAAAATTTGCTAAGAAAGCCTGATTTCTTTTTTTGCTGTTGCTGCTTGGAGACGACAACACAAAAGGAACGGTCTATTCTTGCTGACGAGTTTTTGATTGTAATGATGGCTTCACCACCGTTTTTAGCATAAAGTGTAGAATTAACAACATTCACAATATCATTGTTTGATGAAGATATCGTAATTTCACCATCTATACAATCGCCGGGAATGCGTTGCACACCAATAACCAATTCCTGTAACGGACACATGACAATTTTTCCGTTTTCATCAGTAGAAAAATCAAACACTAAATCCTCCAAATATGGCTTTACTGTACAGAGGCATTGCGCTGACACATTTTCGGCGGTACAGATAATTCTACACGAACCAGGAGCAATAGCAGATACATTGCCAGCCGAATCAATGGATACGATATTCTTATCAGTGCTTCTCCATGAAATTTCATTAGTGTTGTCCGCATTCTCCGGATAAAAATCTAATGCGATTCGTTTGCGATCAGAGACTCCCAACAGCAATGTATCGTCAGATAATATTAACTTGCTTATTCTGTTTCGCTTGTACACATGAATATCTTTGGTAAAAAACGGCTGTTTACTTCCTGACCTGTATACTTCTAGTACACAATCACCCTCAACAAGACCATATACAGAGAAACCATCACAACTGGCAATCTGCTGATTTCTCATCTTGTATATGAGCTTGGGTAACGGTCCCATATCAGGTTCTTGAGTAGTGATTACTCGAATGCTTTTCCCAATTTCAACTTCTTTGTTCGTAGAAATACTAATAATCGGCTCTGTACATAGAATCAGTTGCAGTTCTTTAGCAATTTTGTTTCCTTCACGAATGCTACTTGCACATTTTCGGAAGGCAGAAATTAGAGGCATTTGAATGAAGCAGTTAAATATTGTGGTAAAGAGCTGATCTTGTGTAGTTTCTATTACCCAACCGTGACGGGTAACAGATAGAACTCTATTGCTATTACCGAGAACCAATATGAACGCAGGTTTTTGCAGCATCGTCTTTTGCAGATATTGAAGACCATCTTCCAGACTTTCAGACAAAATGAATAGTACAAAATCATGGCTTTCATCAATCTGCGATTTTAGTCCTATTGCGCTTACTCTAACCGCACAGAATAAATTGTTTATGTCTATCGACATAATATCTTCCAAGTATTGTTGCTTGGTAGGAGGAATTAAAAAAGTGGCATCTATCACTGTTTTTTTGTATGTCGTAATACCTGCCTTCTTAATTAGCTGATTTAATTTTCCCATTCTTTTGGGTAATGAATCTGAGATTTGAAAATCCTTGTGCTTGAAACCCACACAGTTTTTACACTTTTCGCAAACAAAGCGAATAATTGCGGCATCTTGTTCAGTGCCAGTAAATGATAGAATAAAATCGTCTCTTACCTCAGCATATATGGTATCTACAATTTCATGTGCCCATTGCCAAATATCTTCATCTGAATATTGTATCAACCTGCTAAAATCAGGCGGCTGAAGACCGTCGATGACAATTTGTAGCTGAGGAATATATGGATTATATTCGATTTCGACCATACGTGGCATATATATTCCTCCTGTACTCTAGAGGGGGTGGATATTACTCCCTTTCGTAATCTCTTGCCCATTGAGCATCGCTCCAACGAGTTCGCTCGCCATCTTCTCCATGCTCGATACTGCTTCCAGAACTTTCATTAGTACCTTCTGTAGATTCAGGTTTTCTTTCTCGTCGTTCTTTGGCAGCCTGAGCCTGCTCCTCCATCGAGGGAGCGTCTTTTCTCAAACTGTCTAAGAAATTGCTTCTGGCATCAGAGGAGCGATTCTCGCCTTTATCATGAGAAGCCTCATCTCCACCATCGTTAGTCTTATCACTTTTGTCGTTTTCTCCACCATTTTCTCTATGAGAGAACAGATTTCTCATTTTATCTAAGAGGCTCTGTTTTTCTTCTCCTTTGTTTTCGGTAGAGTCTTTTTCGGCAGTGTTGTCTCCAGAAGATTCCTTTGAATCAACAGCATCTAGTTTTTTGTCAAAGCTATCATCATAGCTGTCAGAGGACTCTCTGATTTGTTCCGAAGATTTTTCGGTACTGTCTGTTGACTCGTTGGTTTCCGTAACTTCATTACCAGAGTCATTTGTTTCACTAAATTTTCCAATAGACATGGTATTTTCTCCTTATAACTTTATGGAAAACATTTTGTACAACATTCTGCAAATCATTGCCAATCTGTTTTTCCTGTTGTATTTGATTTGCCCTCCAACTCCAGCAATATAGATTAAAAAGAGAATCAGTTCAGTCCTTACCTCGTCAGAGTTTATGGTTACATAGAGGGAGAGTGCATTGAAAGTTTTTTCAAACCATTCGCTCACACCACTTTTGTATGTGCGGACAAGCGATTTGAATTCCTGGCTCTGTTCATCATATGTTAGAAACTCATCATATGTAGGAACTCCCGTTGTCGGTATAACCGAGAAGAGGTGTTCGCATTCGATTAACTCCATTAGAAACTGACCGAAATACTTACGACTGAAATTCTTCTGAGAAAACAGTTTTTCATTATACGAGGATATAATTTCGTCCATCTCACGTTTCTTATCGGCTGTTAACCCCGATCCCCTAATAATCGAGCGAAGCTTCATAGGAGAGAAACGCTTATTGTGATATTGTTCTATCAGCTCGGCAACAATATTCCCCTTATATACTCGTAAAAGTACTTGATCAGTATATTCCACTTCGGTGTTATAGCGATCGTCCCATTTGTCCACTTTCATAAGCACCGGACTGAGCCAACCTTTTTGGAATACAGCTGCAACACCAACATTCAAGCGAGACAATTCCCCTGTCTGCGCCTCATCCAGAGAAAGGGCACTACCTAATTCATCACAGGCATCCTTTGCAGGCGTATTCATGATGATTTTAGTGGCGGTATTCTCAATCGCAGATGTATCTACTGCCATTGGAGACTGGTCGATAATAATAAAACCTTCACCGTAAGTTCTCATCTCTTTGATAGAGTTACTAATCATCTCGACAGACTTACCAACCATATTGGCACCCTCTTGATTTTGGTCTTTTGATGTTCTTTTCAAAAGGTTATGTGCTTCTTCCAATACGGTAACGTGCTGGAGCTTTGAGTTAAGGGAAAGATTCTTGTTTTTCTTTCGCTGAGCTTTTCTGTACTCATTAAGTTTCATAATGAGCACACCCATAATCAACGCAATGGCTTCATCCGACCCCAGTTCACTCAGGTCAATTACTACATTTGAATCAAAGAGGATGGAATCATCAATTCCGATGCTGTTTTTGAAAATTACTCCATTAATGCCAACTGTCATCGACTGAACACGGGTAACCAATGCACCTTTGTAGTCACCCTTAGAATCAGCAGAGTAATCAGAAGTGTTGATTATACGGGGCAAAATCTCTAGTACATCTGAGAATACAGGATATTTATGGTCGCATATCCCTGGAATCCAGATGGAGTTTTGTACATCCCAACCGCATTTTACATAGGCATCTACAACAGCTTGTTTCAGAATAGCGGGCATAGCTGCGTACAATGGCCATGATGCGTTAAAAATCTGTAATAATTGCTCTATGTGCGACAGTAGGTGAATACTATCTGGAAATTGGAATGGATTGATTTTTAGGATTCTGTATGCGTTAGGGTCAGTTGTAAATATCTTTATACCTTTCAAACCACCAAATATCTGTTTATATTCGCCTTTGGCGGGTTCAATTATCATTATTTTTACATCGTTTTGAATAACAGATTCGAGCAGCTGATATGTTGCGTAGGATTTACCTGAGCCAGACGAACCTGTGATAAAGCAGTGTGATGCCAATAAGTCCAGATCCATTTTTACACGAGTATCTTCGACAACACCCATATGATAAATGTTACCAAAATCAATACTTCGTTCCGGGAGCTTATTCTCATATACGACAGAGCGTCCAAATTCAGCCATTTCTACAACGGCCAGTCCTGCAACTGATTTTTTAGGAAAACCCATTACAAGAGGAAGCTCGTGTCCACTAACTAAGTTTGTAGGTGTAACAAGTTGCTTTGCATATCCGCCATCAAATGCAGGCATTTCTGCTTGTGGATGAGCAAGGTGTAAAATGTAGTCTAAGATTTTGTTTATAGAATCACTCTGGTTAATCGACCAAATATTCAGATGGGCACTTTCAACATTTGAACTGTCACCTGTCATCAGGGCTTTGTAGGCATTACTTGATAGTGCTGTTGTATGAATGTCTTTGGACATAAAATAGCCACAAAACTCCCACATACCAAAAGATTCACAAATTTTGAAGCGATCCAATTCGGCTTTGGCACGTTCAATCAATGTAGTGATGCCCTTGTTTTCGTAATTTAGTGTGATGGTTTTCGAACTCCCTTTGGTAGTTGTTGTACCTTGCGTTTTTCCCTCCGTTGTACTGGAACCACTGCTATCTGAAACAGATTGGGTAAATGAATTGCCGGAGGTATATGAGTCAAAGGAGCCATTGGAATATCCATTACTACCACCCCAGCCAACATTCCATCCATCGCTAGAATAGCTGCCATTGTAACTGTTGCTACTGTTCTGGCTCGAATTAGTTCCGCTCGAGCTCGATGTGCTGTTCGTATTTGAGTTGCTAACACTCCTGTTAACTGATTTAGAAAAACTTGCAGATATGCTTTCATTAACCGCAGAACTTTCGTTTTCACCAAATGCGACGGACAGTTTTGCGTGAGGTGAAAGTGCGGAGCAAAGCTCCTCGTAGCCATGTTTTCTTTTTTGCATTGTCAAATCATCTAACGGAGTAGCAATGCAAATAGCTGTGTATGTCTTTCCGCTTAATGTGTCAATAAATTTTTCTATTCCTTGAACAAACGACTCAGTATCAAATTCTTTTTCTCTCATAGAGGGAACCATAGAAACGGAAGCGAGACTCTTAACGCCTGACTTTCTTATCTGTTCCATCATGGATTCGCATTCTGATACCGTCAGTGAATTATATGCAATGCCAGGAAAGTTGCCTTTAAGCGTAGACTCCAGCACATCTCCAGCGATTGCTGCGTTAGCTTGTGAACGTATTCCGATGTAAAATTTAATATTCTTTCCGTCGCTGTCAATGATAAGAGATACTGCGCTACCGAAACTATGAAGAGCGGAGTACACACTTTTCAATTTATCCGTAAACTTTTCGTTTTTATCGTAAACAAGCTTTGTGATTTCTATAATTCTCATTTTTGAGGTATCCATCAGACTTTTTGGAGCCGGTACAATTGGTGCGGCTGAAAAAGATTCCAAATATGTTCTATTCAGGTAAATATCAGCCACATTGAATCCTTGCGCTAATTGCAACTCTGTGTTTACACGTTTCTCGGATTTATTCCACGCATCCTCGTATTGGGAATATCTATTTTGCTGAGCCATCTATTTCCATTCCCTTCTTTTATTTTGACTCAAGAAATCATTAAGTTCCGGCGACAAAACGCCCATGTGGTCTAGCATTACAGCGGTACTTTCATTGCATCCCCAGAACAAAATGAGCGAAAGAAAAGTATTCCAAGTCATTTTTCTTTTCTTTGTTTCAATCGATGAATAAGTCTGCCTTGAAATTCCGATAACTTTACTAACATCCTCTTGTGAAAGGCCTAAATGTGCACGCAAGACAGGTAAATGGTCAGTTAAAATACGAATTAGCATTTCTTTGTCATCATCCGTAAAAGTACAAACTTCTTTTTCAATAGGTTTCATATATTGCCCCCGTTCCGTTCGTAGAGTATCTTACTCTACGGAAAAACACCGCCCAAGCCACGAAAATAGTGGTTATTTGGCGGTGCTGACGGTTTAATTGACGGTGAATAATGCTGATAACTTTTCCATATTGTTTTTTTTCATTTCAAGTGTAGGATGAACATAGCGATTCATTGTAATATTGACAGTTGCATGGCCGAGTATTTCACTTAAACTTTTAACGTCAAAACCTAATTCAACGCACCTGGTTGCAAATGTATGACGGAGTGCATGAAAATTTGCTGATTCTATCCCGCTTTTTTTCAAAGCAGTCTTGAACCTATTCTGCATAGTTCTCGGTTCAATAAAACGTGTTTCACTGTTTGTCAATAAAAATCCCTTGCTTGAAGTCTGATGATCGTTAAGTATTTTGGTTAGCGGCTCTGGAATAGGAATTGTTCGGATAGAACAGGCACTCTTCGGAGTAGTTAATACAATTCTGGTTTTCTTTTCTGAACAGGATTTATCCTGGACTCTTTGTAAGGTTTGGTGAACATACAGGATCTGTTCGGAAAATGAAATATCCTCCCAGTGTAAGGCACATATTTCACCTACACGCAAACCTGTAAATAGGCAAACTAAGATACCAATATTATACGGATTCATTTCAGAATTTAAATATGAACACAAACGTTCCTGCTCTGTGGTGCTTAATATCCTCATTGATGTAGAAACTTGCTTAATCTGCACAGACGTTCCATCGCATGGAGCAAAAATTCCTTTTTGTGCCGCAAACTTTAGAATGTTGCGAATAACAGATAGCGTATCCGTTACAGTTTTAGAAGATAGTCCGGATTTGTTCTTTCCACCATAGAGCAAAAGGCTATTACACTGACATTCGATAAAATCATGTGTAATATGGGATAGAGGTATTTCCCCATATGTGGGTAGGATATAGGATTGAAGTAAATTGTGGTACTTATTTATAGTTGATTCTTTTACTTGTGGAATAGTGCTATTAAGCCATTCAGAAGCAATTACGGAAAAACAAGTAATGTTCGTAGTTGGCGGGATGCTTTGCTGTGAATGTGAAGCAAATGCTTTGCGAAGTTTTTCCTTGGCATCACGGTAAGTCTTTGCATATACATACCCATATTGAGTTTTTCCCGATGGGGATTTAGATTTAATATATCGTCCTTCCCATCTGCCATCTTTTCTTTTGTAAATATTTTCACCTTTTCTTGACATAGAATGTGCCCCTCCTTCTGGTATGACTATAATTTTGACGGCAAATGACAAATAGCGATGGTGAATTGTGGCTTTTTTCAAGGAAAGAACACCTTTTTTCTCTAAATACGTTGACAAATTGTATAGCAAGTTGTAAGATTATTTTACACAGTAAAGAAAATATGACTAAAATGTGGTTCGTAGAGTAAGATACTCTACGAATTTTTTTGTTATTTACCCAGAAAAATCGTTTGTGGTTTTTCTGGTTTTTTATTTCAATCATTTAATGCAAATTGCCTATAAAATTTTATCACATTGCATTTATAAATGCAACTTGCATTTAGTGTTGGTTGTTGAGATTTGGGGTACATTTTATAATGTATAGCAGAATCATACACAGCATGGAGGTGATTGAAATGCAACCGGAAATTGACTATATAAAAATCGGTCAGCGTATTAAAGCTGCTCGCCAGGAGAAGGGATACAGCCAAGCAGACTTAGGTGCGTTGGTTGGTTGCTCGAACAATCATATGAGCCATGTTGAAGTTGGACAGACGAAAGTTTCTTTGGCAATGCTTCTAAAACTGGCATTCGTCTTGGAAAAAAACTTTGACTATTTTTTGCTGGATACCCCATATGCAAAATGCGACAGCATCATTGATGACGAGATTGCTACAAAACTGAAAAAGTGTAATGTAACAACATTGATAACCGTAGGAAAGTTGATTGATGTCTTGATTGACCAGCAAGAGATGATAAAAAAAGCGGATCTTGATTGATATAATGAAAAAGAAGCCCATTGGTAGTTCTGAGTGAACTGCTATGGGTTCCTTTTTTGCAACACAATATACTGATCCTTTAAGAAACAAAAAGTCCACCAGTCATGATGCACTACGCATCGTACTGGTGGACTTTTTCTGTAAAGATATAAAAATAGA
>ENA-UOJS01002308-UOJS01002308.1-human-gut-metagenome-genome-assembly--contig:-C74-NODE-2308-length-13292-cov-5.081665_pt1 | contig 13292 bp, 20 predicted proteins | sample MGYA00242355_ERZ723902 | MGnify/ENA metagenome assembly ERZ723902 | reverse complement strand
CGAAGTGAAAGAGATGAAGGACAGTATCGAGCTGCTGCGAAGATTCGTGATAGAAAACAGAGTTCACGTAATCCTTGTAGCGCACTACAGGAAATCGCAGGACTATTCGATAATTCGTCGTCGTCTCGAAGAAATTTGCGGGACAAGCGCAATCGGGAACAAGATGGCGACAGCATTGAATATCATGCGACTTGACAATGTGGACCGTTCCGGGAAGGGGTACAAGAATCTTTCGGCAGTATGCCTTGCGAACAACTATGACCTGGACAAAGCCGACAGCGTGGTAGAGGTCTTGAAAACCCGTCATAACAAGCTTGGTTTCGTGGCGTTGAAGTACAACAAAACCACGAATACATACAGTGAGTGTCCGAAACTGGACGCAAAAAAGGAAGAGCCCGAGAAGCCGATATTATACGCGAGACAGAGAAGTTTGCATGACTTGCAGGTACTTGACCCACAGGATGCGGATTTACCATTTTGAGGAGGAAAAATGACGAATCGAATATTAAGAGCGATAGAGGAAGAGCTGCGACACAATAACCGTCACTACTTCTCCTATGTGTGGCGGGAGAAAATCAAGAACGAACTGAAAGCGGACAGCAAATATCAGAAACTGCTGGATTGGATAAACAACGAAATACATGTGAATCTTTCAGTTTCCAACGTATTAGATCCGGCAGAAGGCGACTTGGAATACTTGGACGACTACGCGCGGGCAATGTACAGATTTTCGATGCTGACACGCTGGCGGGAACAGTTGATTTATCCGATGTGCACGGACGAAATGCGCGCAAATATAGAAAAAGCGCTTTGTAAAAAAATGGGGATTCGGTATTGGGAACAGGCTGGAGATTATTTCCCTGTTGGGGCAAAGGAGGATGCGGACAATGGACAATAAAGGGAAACATGCGGAAGCGCTCACTGAAAAGATAGGAGGAGCAGGATTGCAAAGACCGATGCGAGTGAATCGGAGAAAAGAAATTGAGGCGGTAGAGACATGGAAAAGGCGCGCGGAAATGTACGAAGCCGGAATGAAGGAATACTACGCGAAATATCATGCTTGCTTAAATGAGCTGACGAAGGTCAAGCAGGAAGGCAAGACGACGACGATCGGCGCCGTGGAGTGGTGGGGCAGATGAAAGCGCATCAGGTGATGTCCATGCGTCAGCTTGCGGAAGACCCGCCGCAGAAGAAGGGACGGCTGACGGACGAGCGGAATATCGAGAAGTGCCTGAACTGCACGGAGCGGGAGTGCAAGGGTGAGTGCAAGAGGGTGAGGAGGTAAGGAATGAAAGCAGTGTTAACTTCGATTCAGCCGAAGTGGTGCAAGCTAATAGCGAACGGAAAAAAGACGGTGGAGGTACGGAAAACTCGCCCGAAGATGGAAACGCCGTTTAAGTGCTATATCTACGAGACAAAGGCTCAATTTATCAAGTTTGTAAAAGGTGCTCGCACGTCATACGGTTATGGGCGTGGCAAAGTCATAGGCGAGTTCGTGTGCGATAAAGTTTACGATATTACGCCGATACAACCTTTCCCATTTGGTGGAGCGTTGGACTATGCGTTTCAGTTTAAGTTTGAAAAAACCGCGCTAACCGTAAAAGAGTTTAAAGACTATCTTGACGGAAATAGCGGTTACGGCTGGCATATCTCGGAGCTGAAAATCTACGACAAGCCACGGGGGCTTGGTGAGTTTTTAACGCCGAGCGGAACGGGTGGAGTTTGGGGAAATCATTATCTTGCCCATCCGCCGCAATCATGGTGCTATGTGGAGGAGATAAAATGACACACGATGAACTTGTAGAGGAATATTGCGAATCAAACGGCTACGAAATATGCTCATTAGCCGACAGTCCCGACCAAATATGCCATAATCCGAATCATTGTGAACAATGCGAGACGGAGTATGCGGAGTGGTTAGAATCCAAAGAAAAGCAGATTGAGGAAATGGCGCAAGATATATTTCATTCCGGTGTTGCGCTTGACGGGGTGGATTTTGCGTATGGGTTATTTGACGACGATGACCATTTTAGACGATTAGCCAGAAAGCTCTACGCTGCCGGCTACCGCAAGGCGGACGAGGTGCGGAAAGAGACGGCGCGGGAGATTTTACAAATGATAAAAGCATTTCCCCGGGACTGGATTCACTCGTATCAGAAAGGAGCGATCATTTTGCGTGAAGCAGAAATCAATCAAATAGCCGCAGAATACGGCGTAGGGGTGGAAGATGAAAGAGAGTGATGGATTGACTGCAAAAGGGGAGCATGTATATTTCGTTACTAAAACTCCTGAAGAATTGAAAAATGAGACCTTCCGTGCCGACCGTCTCGCCGCCTATGAGGACACAGGGCTGTCGCCGGAAGAGGTGGAGAGGCTGAAAGCTGAGAACGCCGAACTGCGGGAGCGGTTGGAGAAATGGCGAGAACCATTTGTTGAGCAAGACCAAACAACTGGAAATTGGTGGGTTTTTCATTCGCGCATAGAAGTATTTGCATCTGCAAATAGCGATCTATTTGAAACTCGAGAAGAGGCTGAAGCGCGGCTCAAGGAGTTGGGAGGAAAAGAAAATGCGTGAAGTTTATATCATTGTCTCGCCCGAAGGTGGTATTTCCTATAACATTTTCACTGGGAAAGGTACTGTTTATACAGATTTACAAAAAGCGGAAGAGGAGCTAAAAAGCAAAAATGAATGGTCAAAGACGAAAGGCTACGGCGTTTATGAGCTGATGACTTTGGAGGTGGTAGATGACGATTGACGAATACGCGCAGCAGATTGCCGAGGAGCTGAAAGAGATAGGGAAGGAGGAAGAGGAATAAGATGACCTACGACGAGACGAAAGACATGCTTGATGACATTAAGTTTGCGAAGCGTCGGGCGCTGAACATTCGGCGGGATATTCGGGAGTTGGAGCTGAATATCGACGCGCTCGTCCTACGCCCTGCGGCAGGCGGAGAGCGGGTGCAGAGTCAGACATCTGACAGTACAGTCGAACGGGTTGTTCTTCGTCTCGAAAGGCTTCGTGAGCGGTTTGCCGAGGCACTTGACGACATCATGGACAAAGAGGACAGGCTTTTTGCCGCAGTGGAAGAACTGAACCCCGTCGAAAAGGACATCATCATCGGGTACTATCTTCGGGACAAGACCCATGACAGGCTTGGGAAGGAGTGCGGATATACGGATAGAAATATTAAATACATTAAGCAAAGGGCTATCTTAAAAATAAGCTATTTACTATAAAGTTTTCCCTCTATTTCCCTTTTTAAGGTTTATAATAATAGCGTGGAGTTCCACTCTCTGTATTTCCGAGTGCCGGCTATTGGGCGGGTGCGTTTGAGGAAGGCGGGGAACCTCGGTACCGCCTATAGGATTATAGTCGGTAGAACGTGAAACCCGAGGTATGTGTACCCGATGTCAAGTTGACTTCCGCCGTCATGTGGTGCGGTGGCATCGGGGAAGTTACAGGCGGGTCGCTCCCGCCGGAAAAGTTCACGCCATCTATTGCGGACCGCTGAAAACTGTGGTACAATGTAGGTGGCGTTTTTGATAGGAGGAGAAAACGCAATGCCCAAGAAAGAGGGAGCGGGCGGCAAGCCGCAAGAGTACGACGCGGAAAGCGGACGGTACGGCGACGGGAACGGGAGTTATCGTCAGAATACAAGCTACAGTGAAATTCTCAAAGCGGATGAGAGAAAAGAACAAAATAATTCATATCAGCCGGACCAATTTAAGAAAGCGGTAGAAAACAGATTAAAAACAGAGAAAAATAAACTTTTGAAGGCACGCTATTGGGAGTATTTATCTGACCTTGAAAGAGAATCGGGTATATCGCAAGATATGCAGGACATTGTTAAACAGATAGGGAGCGAATTATTGGGATTTGAATTTCGTTTAAAGAACGCGACAAAAGAACGGTTTTATCAAAAGGTAGCGGAAGATCCGACGAAGCGAAATAGAGATAACGTGCGCTACACCGTTAAACTTGGGGAAGGAGTAGAAGAGTATCACAAAACTGTTTCTGCGTTGCAAAAAAGAGGTTATAAACCTGTTGCGGTAAAAAATTATTGGTTGTCGAACGGTTATTATAAGGGTATCAATACGAATTGGGAAAGCCCGGAAGGTACGATATTTGAGATTCAATTTCATTCTGCGGATAATTTGAAGGTAAAAGATGAACTTCATCCGTGGTACGAAAAATGGAGACAAGAGGAGCCTAAAAGCGATAAAGCCAATGAGTATGAAAAGAAACAATGGGAGATTTCCAAAAAGTTTATTAAACCGAAACGAATTGAAGAAGTAAAATAGCGGGAGGGTGCTATGGAATTTAAATATTATGATTTTTTGGGAAATTTGGCAAGGGAAGAAAATACTCCAGAGCACTGGAGAGTACATCCCCGCAGTCGTTTTGAATTTTACAAAGATGGCGCATGGGTACAAGATGCGAATCGAAGTTTACATTTAAGCGATGCAATGATGGATTACGGCGAATACTCTCCAAGTGATTATGACGATATTACGGAGGAGCAAGCGCAACGTCTCATAGCGGAAATAGACAAAAAGAGAGGCGCGGAACATGCCGATAAGTGAAGCGCAGAAGCGAGCGAAGGCAAAATATAGGGAAAAAACTTATTGCTTGCAAGTTACTTTTTTCCCAAAAGACGAAGAATTGCTACGGCGATTGGAAGAGATTGACGCGGAAGGTGAAGCCCGAGCTTCATATGTGAAAAGACTAATACGTGAAGATATAGAAAGAAATAAAAAACAGCAGTAAATACTTGACAATATACTACATGTAGTATATAATATAACTGTAATCGGAAACGAGGTTACAGTTATGTTAAAACCAGAGAAGATTAACGAAATACTGGAAGAGATAAATGGCGCGATTATAATGGAAATAACAAGCGCGGAAACAGGAAGTTTGTATTTAATAGATGAACTGTATCGCGTAGTAGTACAGAAAACGGACATAGAAAGAATGTACACAGACAAAGTATTTTACAAATCACAAGGCGGGTGGGATGGATTTACTCGTGAGAATAATAAACGCAATATTGAGACTTACATGAAAATGTTGGATTCTTGCGGGTATGAAATTGACAATGTTGACATGATAAACGATGGGACGTTATTTTTGAATATTAAACAGCATGAAATTAAAAAGGACTGATACGATTGTCATACGTATTATCAAATGGGCTGAAAGGAGAGAATATGAACAGAATCCACCGAGCGATAGAATTTGCGGCAATTAAACACAGAGAGCAGGTGCGGAAGGGCACGAACATTCCGTACATAGTCCACCCAATGGAGGTGATGCAGATTCTGACGGCGGAAGGCTGTGCGGAAGACCTGATTATCGCTGGACTGCTGCACGATACGGTAGAGGATACGGACACCGAGATTGAAGAGATCGAGGAACAGTTCGGCGCGCATGTGGCGGCATTGGTGGCGGCGGAAAGTGAAGATAAAAGCAAGACGTGGGAAGAGCGGAAACAACACACTTTGGATTATCTTTCCACATGTGGGGAAGAGGAAGCAATTTGCTGCTTTGCGGACAAACTCTCGAACATGACAAGTATAGCAGAGGATTATGAACGAATAGGCGAGAAGGTTTGGGAACGATTCCGCAGAGGCAAAGAGCAGGAGGCATGGTACTATCGTGGAATTGCGGAAGCGACAAAGCGGTTTTCGGACAGAGAGCTGTGGAAGAGATACAGCGCTCTTGTGAATAAAGTATTTGCGGAGATTTAGACAAAAAACATATAAGCACCACGCGAAAAGCGGCGGTGCTTTTTTCATGCCTAAAAGGAGGTTGATGCGATGTGACGCCGAAACAGCAAGCCTTTTGTGATTATTACATCGCATCAGGTAATGCGACAGACGCGGCAAAAAAAGCCGGATACAGTGAAAAGACTGCCTACAGTATTGGTCAAAGATTGTTGAAAGATGTTGAAATCAGGAATCAAATTCAACAAGCCTCTCAACAGGCGCAGAAAAGCCGAATAGCGACGGCGGAAGAGATTCTCGAGTATCTTTCCGGGGTGGTCAGAAACACCGAGGAGACGACGCGCGAGAGGACGAAAGCGGCGGAGCTTTTGGGAAAGAGATATGCGCTGTTCGAGGAGGCGCGGGAAAACCCGGAAACCAAACTGGATAAGCTCTGCGCATCCATTCGGGAGGCGGTCAAGTGATATTCACGGAGAAACAAAAGAACGTGCTTCGGAATAGTTCGCACAGATGGAATATTTTGTCCGGCGCGGTGCGTTCAGGCAAGACCTATGCGAGTTACTTTGACGCTCCGCTTTCCATCCGTGAACATCTCGACAACAACGTTATGTTCATCGGAAAGACGGTGAATACAATCGACCGAAACGTATTCGACCCGATGCGGGAAATCTACGGAAGCGATATGGTTTCCAAGCTCATTGACAAGAAGGAAATATACCTGTTCGGAAAACGCTGCTATGTTGTGGGAGCGAATGACGACCGGGCAATCACAAAGATTCAGGGAACGAGCCTCGGTTTTGCCTACGGAGATGAAATTACGACATGGCCGGAAAACTTTTGGAATATGCTCAAGTCCCGTTTGGACAAACCAAACAGCAAATTCTTCGGGACATGCAACCCGGAAGCGCCCAGCCATTTTATCAAAAAGCATTTAGACAATACGACATTAGATACCTTTCACGAGCATTTCACGATTTACGACAATACAACGCTTGCCCCTGAATTTGTGCAAAATCTTGAGAATGAGTACCGGGGGACGGTGTATTTCGACAAATGGATACTGGGGAAGTGGGTGGCAAACGAGGGTCTTGTGTATCCGCTGTTCCGGCGGGAACGGCACTATCTGACGCCGGAAGAGTTTACGAGGCGTTATGGTCTGCACCGAATCAGGTACGTTATCTTTGGCGGCGACGGCGCCACAACGAACGATAGCACGGCGCTTGTGCCGCTTGCGATTATGGACAACGGGCAGGCGGTGACGTTGGAACTCTTCTATCACAACCCGAAGATAAACGGTCCGCTGTCGAATGAACAGCTTATGCCGTTCATACAGAGATACCTTGACGACCTCGAAAGCAAATACAGATTCCGGGAGAACGGCGTGGAGTTCTGTATGCCGGTGGATTGCGCGGCGGCAGACCTTGTGATTTCGCTTGCGTTTAAACTCGAGGAAAGGTACAACGTGCAGAAATATACAAAGAAGGATATTTTACTTACGACCGACGTGGTGAACAACGCGCTCGGTCGTAATTCTATCTGTATCCTGAATCACGGAGGATATACCAACTATGTGCGAAACAGATTCGAGTATTGCGACAATCCGCTGGTTGTTGACCTCGAGAGTATGATTTGGGACAAGGATAACAAGGGGTATGATCCGAGCGTGCCGAACGACTGCGCGGACGCGTTTCGGTATGCCGTGAACGCATATTATCTGAATCCGTGGAATCTGTGGGAAACGCCCAATGCCGCGGAGTATTACAAGGAGGAACAATGAGCAACGATTTTGAGAATGTAAACGCAGGTCAGCAGATGGCGCCCTGGACAAATGCGGCGGTGTTCAATACATATTGGACGTACAGTTTTATCGGGCGAAGCAGTTTCTATGGCATGATTGCGCCGGAGTATTATGATTTCATGCTGCGTTGGGTGCGGAATTGGCTGTATTGGTACGACGGTTATGTGCCGTATTTCCACAATCAGGAACAGGGAATCCTGTCCACGCGGATCGCGTCGGCGCTTGTGGATCGCGCGGTGAAGAAGGTCATCGGCGGACGGGTGATGTTCAAGAACGCGGGGAAGGAAACCTGCGACGATAAGGATAAATTGAATCTGTCTTTGCGGTTTATTAGCGGCAAGTGGGCGAAGGAAACAAATTTCTCCGAGGTTGTGCATAAGGCGGAGACCTATGCGGCTGCTGCGGGAACATCACTTATCAAGCTGAATAAAGACGAGAAAGGACTGTGGGCGGAAGCGGTACGATTTGACAGCTTTCTGCCTGCAATCGGCGCGCGCGGAGACGTTGCGGAGGTCAAGACCTTCCTTCGTCCCTTTGTCAATCTCGGGGTAAAGGGCAAAGACGGACAGGCGATGAGCGCCTATTACGTTGTGGAGCATCGATATTTCGGAGACTATACAGACGCTGCGGGTCGGGTATCGTCGCATGTTCCGCTCGTGGAGTACATCATTCACAAGACGCGGGGAATTGTCACGGGCGGGGACTATCTGCGGCAGAGCGATGACGGAAGGATTCTGTTTCGGGAGCTTCCGGGGGAAATGCGTCGGAGTATCGGAAAAGCATACAGCGGAATCTTTTTTGATAAGCCGATGCGCCTGCCGTTTGCGGACCTCGGCTGTGAGATTGTAAAGTGGACGCGGGGCGTTGGAAATATCCCGGAACTGCCTTTCGGGGAGTCGCTGCTCTCCAATCTGATTTCAATTCTGATGAGTTGGGATTACTATTTTTCGGCATTCAACACGGACATGTATCTCGGCAGGGGAAGAGTACTTGTGTCGGAGCTGTTCAATTCAGACCCGAAGAAGGGAAACTATAACGAGGGTTTGGACAGTTTTATTTTTCAACGAATCCGGTCGATTTCGCCGGAAGAGCAGAAGCCTTTGCCGATTCAGTTTGACCTGCGCTCAACGTCGTGGAAAGAGATACGGGATATGCTGATAGAAAACATTGCGGTACAGACGGGAATGAATGTCTCGACGATTGCGAGCTTTCTGTCGGACAATACGGCACGGACAGCGCGCGAGATTTCCACGGAGGAAAATGAAACGGCGCTGTTTGTTGACGACAAGCGGGAGCTGTTGGAAGCGCCCGTCAATCGGATATTAAAGCGTGTCCTGCTTTACTACGGGTACGAGGACGACGTTGTGATTCGGTGGTCTGGCGCGGGGTTGACAAACCGTTACAGTCTGACAGAACTAATCAGTCAGGCGAAGCAGGGCGGTTTTCTGTCGCAGTACAAGGCGGTGCAGATGTTCAACTATGACGATGACGACGAACAGGTACAGGAAGAGTACGAGAGAATCCGGGAAGAGGAAACCGAACGGCAGGGGCGCGAGGACATGGCTCTTCTCGGCGGTATGCCGTTCGGCGGAGGGCTGACAGGCGAGGCGCAGCCGCCTGGGAGCGTAGATGAAAACGAATAATTTAAATCCGCAGGCGGCAGTCATCACGGACGCGCAGACGGAAATTAAGCTCGCAGTCAAGGAAGAATTCCTGCGCGGCTGGGACAAGGCAAGGGCGCGGGCGCGAATCGAGAAGATTGTGAAGCGTGCGGTATCCAAGCTGACAAGCCCGGAACTCAAAGAGGACGCAGAGCGGGGGCTTGTGGAGTTTGCAGACCGCTGTTACACATTGCTGGTTCGGAAATTACAGACGTATGACGGCATTCTCGTCGCCGCAATTCTGCTTTTGGCGGACGGGAAAGCATCGGGCAGGCGGAGAGCCGAGGCAGAGCGCGTCGTCCATACGCGGGCGCCTGACCGGGCGAGACTGTATCTGACGACGGACGCAAAGGGCGTGCCCTTGCAGGAGTACTCAAAGGAGTACATGAAAAAGGTCACGAAGGCGTTTAAAGAGCTTGCCGGCGCAGACGCAAAAACGCCGGAAGGCGGAAATCTGACGCTTCGGGCGAAGGCAGAACTACAGGTACGATACGAGGCGACGCAGGGGAAATTAGATGACCTGAAGACGCGCGGAGTGAGATTGATTTATATACCGCCGCACGCGGACTGTTCGGCGCGCTGTGCGCCCTGGCAAGACCGGATATACAGCACGGACGGAACATCGGGTATGGTTGACGGCAAGCCCTTTGTGCCCATCGAGACGGCGACAGACATCTATTACACGACGAAAGCGGGAAAGACTTACAAAAACGGTTTGTTCGGGTTCGGATGCAGGCATGAGCCGAAGGAATATATTCCGGGCATGGTAATCCCGCGCGTGCCGGAATCGGTGCGGAGAGCGGAGGAAGAGGTCAACGCGAGCCAAAGAGCCTATGAGCGTGCAATCGTAAAGGCGCGGGAGCGTGCGCTCATGCTCAAGGATGTTGACCGCGAAGAGTATTTGAAATGGCGCAGAAAAGCAATAGGGCTGAACAGGGAATATATCCGTTTCAGCCGTGAACACGGTCGAGCCTATTATCCCGACCGAACCAAAATTCTGTATTAGCAGACCTCGGACGCGGGGGCTGCTTTTTTATTGCCCCGGGCATGGCGTAAAAAGGTCAAGTAAAAGGCGTGTTCGGTCAGCCGCTCGGAGGGGCGCGGCGAGGAGCCGTGTTTGTCCGGCATACGGGCGCGGGCATCGTTGTTTTGCGAAAGAGTCTTGCAAGCGACTAAAAAATTCAGGAGGAACACTATGGCACTATTCGGAAAGAAACCCATGACTGCCGAAGAAATCATCAAAGCGATTCAGTCGTTGGACGAATCGGAGCTTGAAAAGGTGATTTCGGCGCTGTCTGGGGAAGAGTCTGCGGAAGAACCCGCAGGAGAGACGGAGGAGCCGGAAGCTCCGGCAGAATCCACAGAGGCGGAGGGCGAGGAGCCCGCTGCGGAAGAACAGGAGCAAGGAGCGGCGGGAGAGCCCGCAGAAGAGGCACAGGAGCCAGAAAGCGCGCCCGAGGGAGCGGAAGCCGAGACCGGGGAAGAGACGGCGCAGACGGAGGAAGAACCGCCCGAAGAGACGGACGCCGAGCATGAAGCGGAGACCGAAGAAACGGAAGCGGCAAATGCGAGAATCGCGGCGCTCGAGACGGAGATTGCAAGTCTCAAGGAAATGATTGAAAATATCGTTTCTAAATTGGACGATACAACCTTCGGACAGTCCCCGACGCCGCCGCAGGCGGAAGAGGACGAGGACGACGACAGAATCATGCGGAACTATTACGGCGCAGGGTACAACCGCGCCAAAGTTTAAAAAATCAAAGGAGAATAAAACACTATGGCAGCACTTTTTGCAGACATCAAAACCCCTTATATCAATGAAGCAACCTTGAAAAGGGTCATGACCAAGAAGGTCAAGGAGAACATTTTTCAGAACATCTTCACGAAGCCCAACGAGGCAGTGACGGAGAAGTTTTCGGAGGACACCGACGCGGCGGAGATTCAGGTCATCCGTGTCAAACCGAAGGCGGACGGAGACGCGCGTGAAATCGGTTCGACCGTCAACGGCGGCTGGTTCAACAACAAGGACGCAAGCAATCCTACGACCGCGGCATACGGAATCAAGATTGTCACCACGATCGACGACCTCATTGACATTCCTACGAATCAGCAGGACATGATGAACGTGGATCTCGCGGAGGCAGAGCTCGGGAATCTTTCCGGACGGGTTTATCGCAACGTCAACGCGCTCACCTTTGCGGCGCAGATTGCCAAGAACCTCAATGACTACGGGGAGACGGAAGGCGCAACGGCGGCAAACTACTGGGTAACGCTCGGAAGTACGCCCGACTACTTGTCGGCGATTATCGAGGCGGGCGCAAAGCTGGACGACGGCAACGAAGCGGAAGGGATTGACGCTTATCCCGATAAATTCCGGGCGGTGTTTATTCGCTCCGATGCGAAAGCTGAACTCTTGAAGAAGGGGCAGATTATCATCGGCGGTTCGGACTCGGCGCAGAGAATCCTTCGAGGCGGCGGCATTGATGCCGACACGCGCCCCGAGGTTGCGACAACGGGTTATCTCGGTGAAGTCGATAATATGCCCGTCTATATGGCGAGCAAGGCGACCTGGGCACTTGCGGAGCGGTATCTCGGGAAATCTGCCGGGTATCTCGACAAAGTGAAAATGCTTGTCGTATCCGGTATCGGAACCGGACGCGCGCTTGCGTTCAATTCCGCGATTCAGATCGGGGATTGCCCGCTCGGACAGGGCAGGAGAATCAAGCCGAAATACAGAATGGGCGCGGAGTGCTGGGACGCTATGTCCGTTGTACCCGTTGTTGCAAGCGGCACGACGCTCAAGACCGATTTCGGCATTACGCAGAAGACCTCGAGTGCAGCGGCTTCCGGGCTGTTGACTGTCACCGCCCCCGGCTCCAGAGCCTAAATATAGCTTTTCTAAAGGGTTTTGAGCTTTTCAAAGCCCTTTTCCATTGGATTATTGAAGGAGGAAGTCATTTGTGTGGAAAGAAGACGAACATCCCCGTGCGGAGGACGGGAAGTTTACAAACGGAAGCGGAGAATGCCGACAAAATACCGGTTACAGCGAGATTTTGAAAGGCGGTTCTTCGAATGAGGGCGAAGATAAAAAAATGACGCCCGCGGAGAAGATTGCGAGCGTACATATTGATTTCGATCGGGATAATATTTTGCCGGAGTTGAATGTGGACAGTCTCAAAGAAATGGGGCTTACGCAGAACAAGAAAGTTCTTCTGAAGAAATCGATTATCGACAGAAATGCAAGAGAGCATAGCGAGATAACTCAGGAAACCTTTCAAAAAATTCTTGCGGAAACACTATACTCGCAAAAGACGGAGATTTTCCCGGCAAATAAAACTAAACCAAACTATTTTCATTTTTCAAGAGTAATAAGAGAAGGCGAGAAGTTTACGTTGGTTTTATTGGATGTTGACGAAAAAAAAGAAAATTTTGAAATTGTGCACGCGCACTTCGTCTATTTGGATGCATTTGAGAGAGCCAAAAATAAGGCAAAAAAATAAAGCTTGTGTGGGAGGGCGCACATAATCCTCCATCGCTCCGAGGAGCGGCAGTCGAGCGCGACTTTCTGACGTTCACACAAGCTTTTTTAAAAGACTGATATGGACTTCCCACTGTGTGGTACTATTGCCTAAAGGCTCGCCATATCAACTTTTATTTATTATACGCCAAAATATGAAAAAAGTCAATATGATTTCAAAAAAATTAGGAGGAAGCTATGAATTATCCGTATGATGACGATTACATGAGGTACGATGAATTCTTGAAACAGTATGTCTTGACCGAAAGGTGTGTATTGGACAGGCTTGGAATCAATTTAGGTGCGAGACTGAACGCGAGGGGTGCGACGGATATAACGGCAATGATAAAACGTACGCTTGAGCAAGTTTCAGATATGATTTACAACTGTATCTATGAGCATAACTGGGACCATGAATATCAGCGGTATTTGATAGAAAAATGCCCGAGTATGCGCCCGATTATGCAGAAAGCAATGGAAAATCAGTTACTCTACTATCTGCAAGTCGGAAACTTGTCCCGCTCTACCGACCCGGAGAAAAAGAAAATGGCGATAGACCCACAAGCGTACAGTGTCTTATGTCGAATG
>ENA-UOJS01002292-UOJS01002292.1-human-gut-metagenome-genome-assembly--contig:-C74-NODE-2292-length-13398-cov-18.658473_pt1 | contig 13398 bp, 6 predicted proteins | sample MGYA00242355_ERZ723902 | MGnify/ENA metagenome assembly ERZ723902 | reverse complement strand
GAGCACCCCCGCAGAGCCCTTCAAGGCACCCGCTGTGCATCCGCATGGCGGGTGCCTTTTTTGTAATGTTTCTCATGCAGAGTGCAATCGCGTGGGGCAGGCCCGATGGCTTTTGCAAGCGGCATCGCCGCCGGGGTCGCTCCGCTGGGCCAGAGGGTGAGAGGGGTGTTTCGACTCCCCCCTCTCTCCCTCTGGACACCCCTCTCCCCTGGACGGGTTGTGGCTCCCAGCGTATGCTACGGCCCTTGAGTGGGCCTTGCATCCTGCTGGCCACGGCCCCAACAACTCCTCCCTGTTTCTGCCGCAGGCAGCGGTCGTCGTCGTTGCAAGAAAGGGGCTGCTCGCCCCTTTCAGACCCCAAAGAAGTAGGCTCCACCCGAAAATACTGAAGATTCACGCCTGTTCGGCGTGAAGATCTTTTAACCGTATTTTCGGCTTCCACCGATTGGAACGCCCCTCAGTCGCTGCGCGCCAGCTCCCCGGTGAGGAGCGTTGCCGTAAAAGGCATTTAATTTGCTGCGCTTTGGCCGCAGGCCAACAGCAGCCGATGCCACTTCCCGTAACGCCCTCTCCCGTGAAAAAGCAAATCCGGCGGGGCCGCAGCCCTGCCGGATTTGCAAAATCTAAAATAATTTTTCCGCTATTCATGCCCAGAGCAACGCGGAGGGCATTCCAAATCGTTTGTCTTCCAGAGAACAGGCCACTTTCCTTAACGCCCATCCGTGAAAAAACAATCCCGGAAAATCCGCAGATTTTCCGGGATTGCATATCTTTAAAAATAATTTTCCGCTGATATTGCCAGAGCAAAGCGGAGGCAATTCCAAATCGTCCTGCTTACTCCGTGATCCGCCCTGCCGCGCTGGTCTCCAAGACCGGGTAACCGGTGCGGGTGCAGCGCACGGCGCAGCGGGCCCGGCCGCCGGTGGTGCAGGTGAACAGGGTCAGGTCCCAGGCGTCCTCGTCGCTGGCCGTGATCATCTTGTCGATATCGGTGGGCTGGATGGTCTCCACGTTGGACACCTCATAGCTCCAGCGCTGGCCGTCCATGTCGGTAAAGTACACCTCGCTGCCCAGGGCCAGCCACTTGATGGGGCTGAAATGCTTGGCGTAGTTGTGGGCGCAGACCACCATGTTGTCGGCGTAGGTGGAGCCGCTGTAACGGCCCGGGGCCACCTTGAGGCCGGCGTAGCTCCACTCGCTCATCACGGGCAGTTCCAGCCCGATGGACGGGATGGACAGATAGCCGATGTAGCCCCAGCCGTCGATGTCGGTGACGGTCATCTCCTGCTCCGGGTCCAGCTCCGGCTGGACCACCGGCTCTTCGTCCTTCGTCTTGTCCTCAATGGTCTCGGTCAGGGTCTCTTCCAGCTTGCCCAGGGCGTCCTGGGAGGCCTTGTCGGCGCGGTTGGCGTCCCACTGGTTATAGCCCAGCAGGGCCAGTGCGCCCAGAATGAGCAGGATGCCCACGATCATGCAGGCGCGGCCGATCTTCTGCTTTGTGTTCATGCCAGCGTCTCCTTCCGGTCCAGCACCCAGCCGACGGCAAACAGCAGCACGCCGCTGCAGGCCATGAACGGGATGGGCCAGTTCAGCTGGCCGCTCTGGGGCAGTGCATTGCCGTCCGGGCGGCCCGGAGCCACCGGGTTGTCCGGGTTGCCGGGGTTCACCGGGTTATCCGGCGTACCGGGCGACACCGGGCGGTTGGGGTCGTTGGGGTCCACCGGCATATCCGGGTTGTCCGGCTCATCCGGGGTGCCGGGCTGGGTGGGCTTGTCCGGCTCCGAAGGCTTCTCCGGCTCGGACGGTTTGTCCGGTTCCGAAGGCTTGCTGGGAGTTTCCGGTTCGGGCGGGGTCACCTCCTGCGTGGGCGCGCCCACCTTGGGGGTGGCGTCCACGGTGTAGAGCCAGCCGCTTTCGTCCGCCATGGGCAGCGACACCAGGAAGGAATTGATGGCCTCGTAGCCCTTGGAGTTCTCGGTCTGCACCACGAGGTACAGGCCCAGCGGCAGCGCGTCAAAGGAGACGATGCCCTGCTCGCTGATCTTATGGGTGGTGCCGACGGCGCGGGCGGGCAGCTTGGCTTCCAGCCTGGAAGCCAGCGTGCTGTCCGTCAGGTCGCCCAGCGCGATGCCGCAGCCCGTAAAGTCGGCGGTGTACACAAAGTGCAGGTCGCCGTTGGTGCGGGCCACGTCCGCCACCTTGTACACGGTGAGTGCGCCGCCCCGCAGGGGGACGTCGTTCTGGTGGTCGTACAGGGTCACGTCCATGCTGCCGGTGCGGCTCAGGTCGATGTTGGCGCTGGCCGCGGGGGCTGCCAGCGCGGGCAGTGCACAGCACACGGCCATGCACAGCGCCAGCAGAAGAGCGGCAAACCGGTTGTTTTTGTTTTGTTTCATGGCTGCTCACTCCTCCTCGTTCTGTTTCCGTTTGCGGACCAGCAGCAGGGCTGCTGCAGCGGCCAGTGCGCCGCCCAGCACCCCGAAGGGTGCCGTGCCCATGCCGCCGGTGGACGGCAGCTCGTAGCCGGTGTAAACGTAGTTCTGCACCGTGATATTGCCGGTCTGCACGCCGTTGTTGTCAATGTACACGTTCCAGTTGCCGGTGGTCTCTTCCTCCACCAGGTAGTGGTACGCATTGCCCTTCCCGTCTGTCAGGGGCAGCTTGTCCCCCGGCTCGGACCAGGTCCAGTCGTTATGTGCGGTCAGGTCGGCTTCGGCAAACAACTTTTTGTCATTGTCGGTGTACTGCCAGACCTTGATGCGGATGCTGTTCACCGCCGGTTTCACCGGCTGTTTGGTATCCTGGTCCAGCCAGAACTTTTTGACGGTCAGGTTGCTGTACACGTTGCTGTACTCAGCAGTGGTGGTGCCGGCGTCGCTGCCCACCTGCACATTGCGGTTCAGGTCCACCATCTCGTCATTCACGGTCAAGATGGTGGTGCCTTCAGCCACGCCTGTGGCATTTGCAAAGGCCTTCTGCTCATTCTCCGCGCTGGCGTTCTTGCGGAACAGCAGGTAGTGCGGGGTGGCATCCAGCTGATAGTCCGTGGGTGCTTTGGTCTCCACGAGCTTATACAGCACGTCCGGTTTCAGGCAGCTTGCAGTCTCACTATCCAGCACAGCCAGACTGGCCTGACCGTTTTCGTCCGTGGTCAGGGTGCCAGTGCCGTTGCCTGCCCACTTCGTCCACCCTTCAATCGCTTTGTCGTACTGGTAAATGGTGAACTCCGCGCCCTTCAGCGACACGCCGGAGTAGCTGTCCTTCTTGCGCAGCACGAACTGTGCGGTGGTGGCCGTTGCATCCGCCTTGACCTGGTAGGTGATGCCGCTGTCGCTGGATTTGCTGCCGTTGCTCAGGGTCACGGTGTTGCTCACCTGGTAGCTGGCGGCAGCGCTGCCATCCTTCACATTGCAGTCATACACAAGGATCAAGGCCGCCTCGTTGGGGACCACCATATGGAGCCAGCCGTTCTTGTCCGCTTCCAGGATGCGGTACATGTTGCGCGGCACCTCTTTGCCGGTGGTCACGCCGACTGTTTCGTCGTAATCGTAAAAATACAACTTGACCGAGTTGACATCGCCGGTGGCGATGGCACCATTGGTGGTGCTGATGTTATCCCACAGCTCGATTTTCTCCGCTCTGGTCTGCCCGGCCGACAAATCCTCGCCGGCCGGGTTGATGACCACCTGATAGTGCAGCTTCCGGTCGTTGCCGGTGTCCTGCCAGCCGGTCTTTTTCACCTGCTCCACCTTGCGGGTGACGGTGGTGGTGGTGGTCTCGGTCCGCTCGCCCCAGGTGGCGGTGTTGGTGTAGGTCAGCTTGTCCACCGAGGGGTTCTTCCACGCAAACTGCGTATCTGTTCCCACATCCACCTCGTACCGGATGCGGATGCGGTGCGGCTTGTTGGCACCCGGGTTATAGTCCTTGATATTGACGGTAAGCTGCCGCGTGGCCGGGTCATAGGCTGCCGTGGCCTTGGCCGTGGTCAGCTTATCAGGCTTTACAAAGGCGTCCTCGTCCAGCGAGATCTGCACGCTGTTGATTGCGAAGTCCACATTTTCCGGCAGGATATCGGTGACTTCGATGGCATCCGCATCGTCCTGATCGGTCTGCAGTACCAGCTGGTAGCGCAGCTTGTGGCCGCCGAGGTCGTTCTTTTCAAAGGTGTTGCTGCCGGTCAGATAACCGGTCTCGTCGCCGCTGCTCTTTGCGGCCACGCCCTTTTCAAACTGCTTGTAGCTGCGGTAGGTATCGGTGTCCGAGGCCTTGCCGTTCACGCCGTCGATATGGATGGTGTTCTTATAGGTCCACACCTCACCGGTGGGCACGTCGTCGCGCTCCTCGTGGGTGGGGATGCCGGTCACCGAGATGCTGCGCACGGGGTTCTGGTCGTCCCCGGCTTTCACATGGATGCTGAAGCTGCGCACACGGGCGGACGAGTCACCTGCGTTTACCTGTTTTGTGCCGTCTCTGTCGGCGTAGTAGGTCATCTCGATCATGTTGATCGCCTGCTGGTAGCTCAGCTTCGTGTTGTCGTGCATGGTCAGGGTCAGATTGGCCTTGATGGCGTCATCCAGCTCTTTTGCAATGGCATAGTGGGTGTCCTTTTTTTCCTCTCCTTGGTCGTTCTCAGCGTCGTCCAGCACATCCCACAGGGTAAACTCCGCTTCACCGGCCTTGTTGGTGGCCGAGAGGTTCCAGGTGGGCGTCTCGCCCCTGGTGGCAATGGATTTGCTCAGGCTCCAATCGCCCTTCCCGATGTTCACAGTGTCCGAGGCCTCAAAGGTATGGTTGCTCTTGGTCAGGATCTGTGCCTTGTTGGTCACCGAGCCGCCGCCGATGGGGGTGGTGGTCTCAAAGGTGATCTTCAGCTCTGTTCCATCATAACCCGCCGGGATGGTATAGCCGTTTTGCAGAAAATTCTCTGCCGATATCGTATCGTTGCCTACCTTTACATCCCCTACGATTTTCACACCGTCTGGCAAGTCATCTGTGATCTTGCAGCCCTGCAGGAGATAGGACCCCAGGAAAGAATGGGGTACCTTTACAGTGATCGTCCACTGGATGCGGCCTGTTTTGGGGTCGTACTCGCCTTTCTTCTCAATGCGAGAGGTTTTACATATGTACCATGCGTCAACCTCATCTTTTACATTGCGCCCTGCCTCGGCTTTCGCCGTGTTGTTGATGATAGCGACGCCGTTGGGCATCTTGTCAAAGTCCGCATAGTCCCGCTGAACGTCGTAGTTCCAGATGTACTTCTCTCCGGCCTCCAATGCAGGCAGCGGAGCAAGGACCACCTGGGGGTTGCCGTTGTCGTCGGTTTTCAGTTCATGCGCAGGGACGTCAATCTCCGTTTTTGTGCCCGAAGCATCCACCTTGTAAAGTTTAAAGGAGTCTACCAGATATTTGCCGCCCTTCAGGTAGTCGCTACGGTTTTCGCCATTCCTATTCGTGTTCAGGGTATCCGTAAGGATCACCGGGTCTTTGGTGCCGTTGGTGGTCCCCACCGTCACCTCATAATTATTTACAAAGGTGCCGTCCTTACGGTTCGTAATCAGCGGAGACCCACTCCCTTTGCTGATCTTTATATCTGCCGTTTTCTTCTTGATGGTCAGGATGCAGTCGTCCTTGAATTTGATCTCCTTCTCGTCCTCAAAGTTGTCGGCGCTCGCCGTAACGGCGGCCTTGAAGGTACCGGTGAATGGCAGGCCGCCCTTCTCGTCGGTGCCGATGAACTTTTCGTCCGTAAAGGTCAGGGTCACTTTGCCGTCGGTGTCAACGGTAAAGCTGCCCACGACCTTTGCATTGCCGACCTTGTCCTTGTCGGACTCATCCACGATGTTGCCCGTCGTCACATCCGGCATGGGCAGGCCTTTGGGCAGCTGGTAGGTCAGGGTATTGTTGGTGGGCGTCAGCACACCGGGTTTCACGGTATACTTCAGGTTCACGCGGACGTGGGTGCCGCTGTCCACGGTCACGCTGCCCGCGCCGATAGACGTCCATGTTTTTCCGTCGGTCGTCTTTTCATAATTGACATCCGTGATCCAGGTGTTCAGATCATGCTCGTCCCCGGCAGCCAGCAGGGCGATGCCGTAGGGGTCGGCGTCACCCACCCATTCCACGGTGGCCCCAAAGCCATCCTCATCTTCCAGCAGCGCATAGCTGCCGTCCAGCTTCTCCTGGGAGCCTGCCGGGTCCTCCGGGGCCGCAGCGGTGGTCTCGGCGGCATAGGCGCCGGTCACCGAGATGACACTGGTCACGTCGGACATGGCAGCGGGCACCTCGGCCACCTTGCCGTCCACGTTGCCGGAGATCACGGTCAGGGTCCCGGCGTCGGGGTCCACGGCGGACACGACGCCCACCGTCTCGGTGGTCACGGTGCGGGTGTCCACCTGCGGCTCGGAAGCCGTGAGCTGGGCGGCGGTGTCGGGGTCCTCGTCCAGGTCCAGCAGGGCGATGCCATAGGAGCTCTCGTCCACGGCCACCTGCTCGGTGGTGAGGGTGTTGTAGATGACGATATCGCCGGGCCTTGCGGTGGAGCCGTCGGCGTCGGTGAGCCACTGGGAGCCGCGCAGGTCACTGTGCAGGGCCATCACGCCCGCACGCTGGGGCACCACCGTCTGGGGCACACCCGCAAAGTGCAGGCAGTAGGACAGGAACATCACGTCCCAGGCGCCGTAGGGGTTGCCGTACCAGGCACCATAGCGGGAGTAGCCGCGCAGCACCTGCTGGTCCTCCACATCCAGCTTGAAGTTCTTGTCGCTCTGCTGGTAGTCCAGCTGGGACTTTGCCACGGTGAGCAGGTCCTCGGCCCAGTTGCCGTTCAGGGCCACGTTGGCCGCGGCCTGCCATTCCTCGGCAGTCTCCACGTCGGCCTGGGTATCGGCCAGGCACTCCACGGTGTGGTGGTGCTCCGGGATGGTGCACACCAGCTCCTCGGTGTAGCAGGCGTCGGTGTGATGATGCAGCACCGGCTCGTCCGGGGTGGTCTCGGCCGGCTCAGTGGGCAGGTCCACCACGGGGCGGCTGGCAGGCATTTCCTGATAGGCGGGGTTGGGCTCCTCCACCAGTTCGCCCTCGTCCAGGCCGCACACCAGCTCATACTCGGTGGTGTAGCAGCTGTCGTCGTGGATATGCTCGAACTCGCCGCAGATGAGCGCACCGTACTCGTCAAAGCAGTCGTCGGTGTGCTCGTGCTCTTCCTGATAGCAGGTCAGCACCCGGTGCTCCTCGTAGCAGGCATCGGTGTGCTCATGGGGCACCCAGATGGTCTCCGGCTCGGTCTGCACCGGCTCTTCCGGCTCTTCCGGCTCGGCCGCGCTGTAGGCGGACACCGGATCGGCGCTGCTGTCCGAAGAGGTGACGGGCGTTTCCGGCTCGCCCTCCTCGTAACCGCAGGTGAGCACTTTTTCGTAGCAGGCCGCCGTGTGCTGGTGCTCCTCGTAGCCGCAGTGGTAGTCGGCAGTCATGGAGATGCCCACCCCATGGAGCTGCCAGTTGACGAACAGGGTGGTGAGCAGGGCCAGCACCAGCATCATGGCCACATAGCGCCGGGCCTGTACATGCTGCCTGCGGAACCGCTCGATCAACCCGTTGATGATATCCTTCATAGTAAACACGTCCTCTTGGTTTGCTCTGTGCCCTGGCAGCCGCACACCGCTGCAGGCCCACAGAAGGGTCCGTTTATCATTTGTGCAACAAAAGCGTCACAAAATTTGTTCGATACATTGTTATTATACCATTTTAAGGCGTTCATTTCAACTCAGGGGCGTGCTTCTCCGGCAAAAGAGTGCACACGATGCGCACCATGCAAGGGGTCAGGGGCAGCCACAGCACCGTGCAGCCCAGATTGAACAGGGTGTGGGCGTTGGCGATCTGCCGGGCCAGCACGGCGCTCTCCGGCCCGTGGGGCGAGACCAGCCGCACCAGCGCGGTGAACTGGGGCAGCAGCAGCCAGCACACCGCCGCCCCGGACAGGTTGAACAGGGCGTGGGCCGCCGCCAGACGTTTGGCGTCCCGTCTCTGCCCCACCGATGCCAGCACCGCCGTGACGGTGGTGCCGATGTTGTCCCCCAACAGCACCGGGATGGCTCCCGCAAGGCCCAGCAGGCACCCGCCGTCCGGCCCGGGGCGGGCGGCCGCCTGCTGCAGCACCGCAATGGTGGCGGAGCTGCTCTGCACGGCAAGGGTCATGCCCAGCCCTGCCAGCAGGCCCAGGCCGGGGCGGTGCCGCACCTGGGCCATCCACTGCCGGAACACCGGCCCCGCTGCCAACGGCTCCATGGCCTCGGCCATGACCGCGATGCCCTCAAACAGCAGGCCGAACGCAAACAGCGCCTGCCCGGCTGCGTGCAGACGCCCGCGCCCCGCGAACCAGAGCAGCAGCCCCGCCACCAGCAGCAGATACCGGGCATCCTCCAGCCGGAAGGCCAGCAATTGCGCGGTGACCGTGGTGCCGATGTTGGCTCCGAACACCACCGGCACGGCCCGCTGCAGGGTCAGCAGCCCGGCCCCCACAAGGCCCAGCACCAGCACCGTGACCGCCGAGCTGCTCTGCACCACCGCCGTGACCGCCGCCCCCGTGAGCACCCCGGCCAGCGGGTGGGCCGTGAGCCGGGCAAGGGCCTGCCGCAGGGTGTCCCCCGCCGCCTGCCGCAAAGCGTCCGTGAGGGTGTCCATACTGTATAAGAAAAGTGCCGCCCCGCCGAACAATTGCAGGATCATCCACAAACGCTGTTCCATGCCCGATGCCCCCTTTGCTTTATGTGTATGCGGGACACAAACGTTTGTGAACTTTTGTGAAACAATCCCTGCAGGGGGTTGCAATCCGGCCTGCAAAAGCCTATTATTGTCAAGCGTTAACAGTTAACAGCTGTTAAGCAATTTTTGAGAGGAGGGATCGCGTGTCTGAGGAATCCACGTTGAGTTTCCGTGGGCTTTGCCGCTACATCCACCGGCTGAGCAAAGCATCCAAGGCCGGCATGAAGGCCGCTCTGGCCGACTGCCCCAAGTGCCACTTTCCCATGCTGGAAGGGCTGCTGGGCTGCATTCGTCTCCATGGACAGGACGGTGCCGTTTATATCTCCGACCTTGTTCAGGAGCTTCATCAACCGCTTCCTGCCATTTCCCGCACGGTGCGGCAGATGGAGCAGGACGGCCTTGTGGAACGCTTTGCCGACCCTGCCGACCGCCGCAAGACGCTGGTGCGTTTCACGCCCAAGGGATACGAGGCCTGCCGACAGTGCGAGGCTGCTCTTGGGGACTACTTTTCCAGTGTCATGGCCCGGCTGGAGCCGGAACAGCTGGCCCAGATGGAAGCGCTGCGCGGCGCGCTGATGGAAGCCATTCTTGCGGAAAATGCTGCGCGTACCACCAAACCGAAGGGAGAACCAAACCATGACAAAGATCTTTAAGCAGCTGGCCCGTCACTGGGCCGTCTGCCTCGTGGTGTTCGCACTGCTGTTCGTGCAGGCGTACTGCGATCTGTCGCTGCCGGACTACACCAGCAAGATCGTGGACACCGGCATCCAGCAGGGCGGCATCGAAAGCCCCCTGCCTGCCACTGTGCGGCAGAGCACGCTGGATGCCCTCTCGCTGCTGATGCGCGAGGAGGACGCCGCTGCCTTCCAGAACGCCTACACCGCCGACGGCGATGTGCTGCGCCTGCGCACCGACCTGACCGCCGACGAGCGCACTGCGCTGGAAGATGCCGTGACCACGCCGGACATCGTGCTGTATCTGGCGGCCGCCCAGGCAGCCAACACCCCCGCCGGGCAGACCGGCATGGGCATGACCGGCCTTGCGGACCTGCAGGCCTCCGGTGCCGACCGCAATCCCGACACGGAAACCGAGACTGCGGCCCCCACGGCGGAGGACCTGGACACCGTGTGCGGCCAGTTTGCCGCCATGAGCCAGATGCCCGGCTTCAGCCGGGACGCCGTGCAGCAGCAGCTGACCGGTGCCATCGGCCAGCTGGACGACACCATGGTGGAGAACCTGAAGAGCCAGGCTCTGCTGCTGGTGGGGCTGGAATACGAGGCCCAGGGCATTGCCCACGATGTGCAGATGCACTATTTATATAAGGTAGGCGGCCAGATGCTGGCCCTGACCCTGCTGATGGTGGCCGTGTCCATCGCGGTGGGCTTCCTGGCCTCCCGGGTGTCCGCCACCATCGGCCGCGACCTGCGCCGCGAGACCTTCTCCAGCGTCATCCACTTCTCCCATGCGGAGATCGAGAACTTCTCCACCGCGTCCCTCATCACCCGCACCACCAACGACATCCAGCAGGTGCAGTTCGTCTGCGTCATGCTGCTGCGCATGGTGGCCTATGCGCCCATTCTGGGCATCGGCGGTGTGCTGCACGTCATCGGCAGCTCTTCGGGGCTGTCCTGGATCGTGGTGCTGGACGTGGCTTTGCTGCTGCTGCTCATCCTCTTCCTGATGAACATGGCCATGCCCAAGTTCAAGATCATGCAGACGCTGGTGGACCGGCTGAACCTCGTCAGCCGCGAGATCCTCACCGGCATCATGCCGGTGCGTGCCTTCAGCCGCGAACAGTTTGAGGAACAGCGCTTCGACAAGGCCAACAAGGACCTGATGGGCACCCAGCTGTTCACCAACCGCGCCATGGTGGCCATGATGCCCTTTATGACCCTGATCATGAACGGCACCAGCCTGCTCATCGTGTGGTTCGGCGGCAAGGCCATGGACAACGGCACCATGCAGGTGGGCGAGATGATCGCCTTCATCACCTACACCATGCAGATCGTCATGTCCTTCCTGATGCTGGCCATGGTGGCCGTCATGCTGCCCCGTGCCGGTGTGGCCGCAGACCGCATCGACGAGGTCATCCGCACCAAGGCCACCATCCACGACCCGGACGAAGCCGACGCCAAGGCCGCAAAGGAGCACAAGAACTGGCAGGGCGTGGTGGAGTTCCACGACGTGAGCTTCCGCTTCCCCGGTGCCGACAGCGACGCCCTGGAGCACATCAGCTTTACCGCAAAGCCCGGCGAGACCACTGCCATCATCGGCTCCACCGGCTGCGGCAAGAGCACCCTGCTCAACCTGATCCCCCGCTTCTACGACGTGACCGGCGGCAGCGTGACCGTGGACGGCATCGACGTGCGCCAGATGCCCCAGGCACAGCTGCACGACCTGCTGGGCTATGTGCCCCAGAAGGGCGTGCTGTTCAGCGGCACCATCGACAGCAACCTGAAGTTCGGCGGGGACCACATCACCGACGCCGCCGTGAAAAAGGCCGCTGCCATCGCACAGGCCACCGAGTTCATCGACGCAAAGCCGGAGGGCTGCCAGAGCCCCATCGCCCAGGGCGGTTCCAACGTGTCCGGCGGCCAGAAACAGCGCCTGTCCATCGCCCGTGCCATTGCCAAGGACCCCAAAATTTATCTGTTCGACGACAGTTTCTCGGCCCTGGACTACAAGACCGACGTGGCCCTGCGCCGCGCCCTGAAGGCCCAGACCGACAACGCCACCGTCCTCATCGTGGCACAGCGCATCTCCACCGTGCTGCACGCAAACCAGATCCTGGTGCTGGACGAGGGCCGTCTGGTGGGCAAGGGCACCCATGCCCAGCTCATGGCCAGCTGCCCGGAGTATCAGGAGATCGCCCGCAGCCAGCTGAGCCAGAAGGAACTGGACCTTGAACCACTGAATACGGAAAAGGAGGGTGTGTGATATGCCAAGACCCGGACGCATGACCACCGAGCGCGCCAAGGACTTCAAGGGCACGCTGCGGCAGCTCCTCCAGACCATGAGCCACTACAAACTGCCGCTCATCACGGCCATTGTCTTTGCCATTCTGTCCACCATTTTTAATATTGCCGGCCCCAAGGTGCTGGCCAAAGCCACCACGGCCCTTGCCACCGGCTGGATCGCCAAGCTGCGCGGCACCGGCAGCATCGACTTTGTTTACATTGGCCGGGTGCTGCTGTTTTTGCTGGGCATGTACCTGCTGAGCAGCGCCTTCAGCTTTATCCAGGGCTGGCTGATGACCGGCCTTTCCCAGAAAGTCTGCTACGACTTCCGCCGCCAGATCAGCCAGAAGATCAACCGCCTGCCCCTGGCCTACTTTGAAAAGCGCACCGTGGGCGAGGTGCTGTCCCGCATCACCAACGACGTGGACACCCTGGGCCAGAGCCTGAACCAGAGCATCACCCAGCTGATCACCAGCATCACCACCATGATCGGTGTGCTGATCATGATGCTGTCCATCAGCCCCCGCATGACCCTCATCGCCCTGCTGATTTTGCCGGTGTCGCTGGCACTGGTGCTGCTGGTGGTCAAGTTCAGCCAGAAGTACTTCAAGGCCCAGCAGGCCACCCTGGGCGTGGTGAACGGCCAGGTGGAAGAGATCTACTCCGGCCACAACGTGGTCAAGGCCTTCAACCGCGAGGCCGTGGTGCTGAACGACTTCAACGCCGCCAACGACAAGCTCTATGAATCCGCCTGGAAGAGCCAGTTCCTCTCCGGCCTGATGATGCCCATCATGAACTTTGTGGGCAACCTGGGCTATGTGGCGGTGGCCATCGTGGGCAGCATCTTTGCCGCCAACGGCACCATCACCATCGGCGACATCCAGGCCTTCATCCAGTACGTCAAGAACTTTACCCAGCCCATCCAGCAGCTGTCGCAGGTGTCCAACATGCTGCAGAGCATGGCCGCTGCCGCCGAGCGGGTGTTCGAGTTCCTGAACGAGCCGGAAGAGGACCAGACCGCCGACCCGGCCCGCCGGGCAGACCCGGCCTGCATCGACGGTCAGGTGACCTTCGACCACGTCAAATTCGGCTACACCCCGGACAAGACCATCATCCACGACTTCAGCTGTACGGTGAAGCCCGGCCAGAAGGTGGCCATCGTCGGCCCCACCGGCGCGGGCAAGACCACCATGGTCAAGCTGCTCATGCGCTTCTACGATGTGGACGCCGGCTCCATCACCCTGAACGGCCACGACGTGCGCGACTTTGACCGCAGCGCTCTGCGCGAGGGCTTCGGCATGGTGCTGCAGGACACCTGGCTGTTCAAGGGCACCATCATGGAGAACATCCGCTACGGCCGTCTGGACGCCACCGACGAGGAGGTCATTGCCGCCGCAAAGGCTGCCAACGCCGACCACTTCATCCGCACCCTGCCCGGCGGCTACCAGATGGAGCTGAACGAGGACGCCTCCAACGTGAGCCAGGGCCAGAAGCAGCTGCTGACTATCGCCCGCACCATCCTGGCCGACAACCGCATCCTCATTCTGGATGAGGCCACCAGCAGTGTGGACACCCGCACCGAGCAGCGCATCCAGACCGCCATGGACCGCCTGATGGAGGGCCGCACCAGCTTTGTCATCGCCCACCGCCTGTCCACCATCAAGGACGCCGACCTCATCCT
>ENA-UOJS01002290-UOJS01002290.1-human-gut-metagenome-genome-assembly--contig:-C74-NODE-2290-length-13417-cov-8.351594_pt1 | contig 13417 bp, 12 predicted proteins | sample MGYA00242355_ERZ723902 | MGnify/ENA metagenome assembly ERZ723902 | reverse complement strand
GCGCGCACGCGCGACAGCCCTTTAAGCGTGATGTGTTTTTATTTGAAATCTCTGAAGAAGCTGATCTTATGCACCTCGGGCTCACGGTAGCTCGTGTCATTGAAGTAGATGTAAAAGTCGCTTCCGACGTGGAATACCGTTTCGCTCTCCATGGCGGTGTATGCGACCGCGTTGGTGATGTGCGTTCCGTTCCAGTCATATATCTGGATTATATTCGTGCGTTCCTTGGCGTCGCTCGGCCAGCTTTGCGGCAGATAAATGTAGGTGCCGTTGGTGTCCACGCCCTGACCGATAAAGCCGAAGCTCTGTATCGTTGCTTCGCGCTTGACGTTGAAGTCGGAGTCGGTAAAGAGGAACTGCCCGCCGGAGGCGATGACATATGCATCATCCTTCTCATTGTACGCTATTGCGTAGGAGCTGTACGGAAGCACGCGGCTTTCGACCACCTCAAGCGTTTCGGGCGAGATGAAGGAAATGCGGTTGTCCGCCATATGCACGAACACGAGCAGACCGCGCTTTGAATCATATGTCATGTCGTTGCCGTGGTTGGTGGCAAAGGGAGCGCTCGTTTTTACTACCGTGCCGTCAGAGAGACGCGCCTTTTTGATGACGCCGACGTCGTTGGTTATGTAGGTGAGATAGATATATTCACCGTCGCAGGCTGCGCCCTGCGCATATCGGTAATCGCCGCCCGAGCCTTTGTAAATGCGCCGGTCGAGGTTGGCGGTGATCCCCATGTCGGATCTGACTATCGAGGCGAACTCCGAGCTTCCGGCGTTCCTTTTTACCTCAAGACCGACGGGGAAGGCAAGCGAGTTGGTCGTGCTGTCGGAATGCTCGGAATATTTGCACATTTCAACGAAGAAATAACGGCAGGCGACCGCCAGCGCGTCTGTGTTGTAGCCTACGATCACGACCTTTTTGTCTGTCACGCGGATCATATACTCACCGGCTTGAAGCTCAGCTTTGGCGGTACGGCTCTCCTCGCGGTCAACATCGCCCACGAGCAGCTCGTAGCTTTCGGTGACGGGCGTTATGCTGGAAATGGAAGGATCGTACCAGTCGTCGCTGAACGGAAATTCGGCTTTGAAGTAGTTGTTCAGCTTTGTGCGCAGCGCCTTGGCAAAGCGCGTTGTGGCGCCGGGGTCCGCCTCGGGGCGTACTACCGTGAGCTTGGCTTCGGACTTATCCACTACCGTGAGCACCTGCGGCTCGGGCGTGCCGGTCGAGTCGTCGCCGGTGGAGGTCATGTCTCCCTGCCCGTTGTCCTTGCATGACGAAAGGAAGCAGAGGGGAAGGAGAGCGAGCGACAGCGCGCACGCTACCATTCTGTGTATGTTATTTTTCATGTTTGGTACCTCGTAAATCGTTCCTGAATGTATGCATATAAGATTATACAACATTTGCGGCGCAAAAGCAAGGATTTTGCGCCGCAAATTTGCGTGTGTCAAATTTTGTTTACATCTGGCGCGCCGGCGCGGAATATAAAGTGCGGCATGTCGATCCCGCGGTAGTGCTTGGTGAACTCTCCTATGCGCGTCATGCCCATGCGCCGCGCCGCTCTGGACGCTGTATTATATATAATAGGAAGGGATCGCCCATGCGGAGCGGTCCCTTCCTTGTGTATTGGGTTTTTTTACTTCAGCATGGCGGCTGCCGGTTCTCCGCTTGCATCGGAAAGCGCGGGTGCATCGTGCGCATGCTTTTTCATGAACGAGACGAACAGTATGGCGGCGCAGATGCTGCAGATGATGTCTGCGGCGGGAGTCGCCCATACGATGCCGTAGGTCGGGTAAACGCTGTTGAAAACGAACATGAGCGGTATGTCAAGCACGCCCTTGCGCAGGAGCGCGAGTATGAGCGATTTTAAGCCGTGTCCGGTCGCCTGGAAGAAGGATATGACGGCGTATGCGCACGCGGAGAAGGGTGCGCCGATGCAGAGGATGCGCAGGAAGCGGTTGCCCCATTCGTGCGATTCGGATGCCTCGGGAATAAATAGTCCGATAAGCTCACGGGCAAACAGCAGGCATACTGTCATGCAGACGGTGGAGATGACGATAGAGATGCCGGCGGATATGTAAACGGTCTGGCGCATACGCTTTTTATTGCCTGAGGCAAAGTTGTAGCCGATGAGGGGAAGAACGCCCTGTGACATTCCGCGCACTATGCAGTGCGCCAGCATATTCACCTTTTTGGCAACTCCGATGCCCGCCTGCTGGGCGGTCCCGGCGAGCGACATAAGGTTGTCAAGTATCGCATAGGAAATGTTCTCGCAAAGCGTCATAAGGCATGCGGGAATGCCTATGCTGATAACGGCTGAGGGTATCTTGTTTTCAAACATCGCGCGTTCGGGCTTAGCGGACAGCACAAACTCGCGGCGCTTCTTTATTATTATAATAAGGAAGTATATCAGCGCTGCAACGTTGGAGAACATTGTCGCGAGGGCTGCGCCTACGACTTCATTTCCCTTGGGGAGGATGACGAACATAAAGATCGGGTCAAGCACCATATTGAGTATACCGCCAAGCATTATGCCGATGCTCGCCTGCAGCGAGCGCCCCTCGGCGCGCACCAGGTGCGAGAAAAGCGTGTTGAGCGAGGTCACGGTGCCGCCTATAACAACGGCGATGAGCATATAGCGGCACGCCTCGCGGTGGACCAGCTCATTGTTGCCGCCGCCGAGAAGGTTCACAAATCCGTCCATGAATACCCACGCGCCGAGAGCGTAGAGGACGGAAACTGCAACGCAGCCCCATATTGCGAATGCGGAGGCGCGTCCGGCATCCTTTTTGTTATTTACACCGAGAAAACGCGATATAACGCTTGCCCCGCCGACTCCGAACAGGTTTGAGATCGCCGAGAGGAACATGAACGCGGGCATGCATACCGTGACGGCGGTTATCATTGCGTCACTGCGCGTCAGACCGACAAAAAACGTGTCCGCCATGTTGTAAATGACGAGTATTATCTGCCCCATTATCGAGGGGAAGGCAAGCTCTGCTATCGCCCTCATAATGGGTGTTGTTTCAAAAAGTTCTTTTTCTTTGTCGAGTGATCTCATTTTGCTATCTTAACTCTCTTTCCTTATGTATATGATGTTGCTTTGTGGACTCTTGTCCGCGGCGTCAGTCGGACGCCGCATGACGCTCGCGCATTGCGGCGTCGTATGAACGCTGAATCGCTTCGAGCAGTTCGCGGTAATCGCGCTTCTTGCGGTAGACCAGTTTTATTGTCCGTGTCATGCTTATGCCCTGAAGCGGAACTGTGGCTACCTTCCCGGCGGTCGCGGCGGCTCCGCACGCCTTGTACGAAAGCACCGAAAGCCCATAGTGACCGGAAACAAGGCGGATTATCGTGTCAACGGAGCTTACCTCCATTATCATCTGAAATTTTTCTTCGGGTATCCCCGCTCCGGCAAGACTTGCCGAAAACAGCCGTCGCGTTCCGGAGTCCTGCGGCTTCATTATAAGCGGCTCGCTCATCAGCTCTGCCGGCGTTATCATCCCGCGCGCGGCGTATGTACTGTCCGGCGGGACCACAACGCAGAGGTAATCGGTGTCAAGCATGACCTCGGAAAAGCCTTCCGTGCTGCAGCTGCCCTCTATGACGGCAATGTCTATCGAATAGTTTTCAAGCTGCTCGCAAAGCTGTGAGGCGGTGCCGGTCGTTACGGATATCTGGAGCGGCGGCGTCCGCTCGGAGAGCTTTTCTATAACGCCGGAGAGGACGATGTTCATCGCGCTCTGTGTAATGCCGACCGAAAGGTGCTCAAGATTTTTTTTGGAAAGCTCGATGTCGTCCGACATCCTGCGGCACATCGACTGGATCTTTTCTATATATTTTACGACCACCTCGCATTCGCGCGTGGGGATCAGTCTGCGGTCGGCACGCTCAAAGAGCGGGGTGTCAAGCTCGCGCTCGACCGAGCGTATCTGTTGGGCGACGGCGGACGGAGTCAGCGCCAGCGTGCCGCCGGCGGCGGTGTACGAGCCGGAGCGGTAGACCTCCAGCAACGATACATAACGCTGATCGTAATGTATGCGGTCAAGCATTCCTCTTCCTCCTTTCCGGCTTTCCGGACGGCGACTTTGATAAGGCGCGCAGAGCGGCTATTTGCAGTTGCAGCTCCACGTCGGCATCCGCCTCGGACAGGGCTTCATCATACGCGCCGTCCGAAAACGTGACGTTTGAAAATATCCCGAGCGCCGCCTGCATCGCGGCGGGGGCACTGTGCAGCGGCGTTGCCGCGAGCGGACCTGTCAGGTTCTTTTCGATCATTGTACCGTTCCTTTCTTTTCTTTTTGCCTGAAAAAATACAGCCGGGGAGCGTAATAATGCGCGTCCGGAGAGCCGCGGACGCTTTTTTCACGCTGTCCCTCTTGATTTCCGTATCTGTTTGTACTATAATTATAGTCGGAATTTTGATAATGTCAAATTATGATTTGATGTATGCCGATAAATTTTTGTTATATGGAGGGAAAAATGATAGACGCAAAGGTATATTCCATGCTTAAAGTGAACGAGTGCGGCAGTTTTGCGGCGGCGGCAAAACAGCTTTCCATAACACAGCCCGCGGTGAGCCAGCACATAAAGGCGCTTGAGGAAGAATTGGGCGTGAGGATATTTGAAAGAAGCAGCGGAAAGCCTGTATTGACCAAGCAGGGAGCCGAAGTTGTGAAATACGCGCTCAAAATGGTTGGCATATACAACAGCCTTCGTCAGAATCTTTCTGACGGAAAAAGCCTTACGACTCACCTTACGGTGGGCGTGACGCACACCGCCGAGAGCAACCCGATCGCGGAGTCACTGGCAAAATATTGCTCGCAAAACGACCGGGTGAACATTAAAATGATTACAGACACTATAAGTAATCTTTATGCCATGCTCAAAACTTACGATATAGATATAGCCATAGTGGAGGGAAGAATAAACGATCCCGGCATAAAATACCTGCTTATGGACACCGACTACCTCATTCTTGCGGTGTCACCGGATCATCCGTTTGCCAAAAAGAGCATGGTGACGCTGTCGGAGCTGAAAAAGGAGCGCATGATACTTCGTCTGCCCAACTCCGGCACGCGCAATCTCTTTGTGGCGCATCTCGAAAGCAATAATCTGAGTATCAGTGATTTCAACGTCATACTTGAGGTCGATAACATAGCTACCATCAAGGACCTTATAAGGCGAGACTTCGGCGTTTCGATACTTGCGCGCTCGGTCTGCCTTGACGAGCTGAAAAAAGGCAAGATAGTCGCCCTGCCGGTGGAAAATCTCAGCATGATGCGCGAGATAAACATAGCATACCCGGCGGATTTTACGCAGTTCGATATCCTGCGCGATATAGTTCGCAGCTATAACGAGACTCTGCGGCTGTACAAGTGAAAGGGAACGCTTCCAACTTTATTTATATATACGGGAAGGTTTGCAAGACGGGCGTTCCATGGCATCAATTTCCTTGTATTGCGAGGCGAAAAAAATCGAAAGACCTATTGACTTTTTTTCGATGCTGGTGTATAATGATAACGGAAATTATATGACCCGTATTGTATGCTCGCACGGAAATTGATTTTCGGGTGTTTTTCGCACGCTTTTTTGAAAAAAATATCCGAAAAACTATTGACAAGCGCTCAAAAGGGTAGTATAATTATTCCATCCTTATAGTATTTGGCTGACGAATTTGCATATGGCACCCGCAAGCGAGCATAGCCGACGTTCGCGGGTAGGTGACAGATGCCGGTTTGCTCGGATCAAAGCTTCAAAATCAAATTACAAAGAGAGGATTATGAAGAAATGAAAAAAGTAGTATCAGTAGTCTTGGTGGCTCTGATGGTTCTCGGACTGAGCGTTACCGCATTTGCTGCCGACGGTAAAGTAACCGTTGTTGCCGACAAGACCGAAGCCAAAGCTGGCGAAACCGTTGTCCTTACTATTAAGGGCGAAGGTTTTGACAAGGTTGGAGCTCTTGCTATCTCCGTTGCTCTCGATGACAAGCTTGAGCTTGCCGACAAGGGCGAATGGCTCATCAAGGGCGACCTTGCTGACGTTCTCGATGACAAGGGCACTGCCGTTATCGGTTCTACCGATGTTTTCGACATCAACGTTGACCTGTTCAAGGTAAGCGTTAAGGTCAAAGAGGGTACAGCTGCCGGTTCCTACAACGTTAAGGTAACCCTTACCGCTGAGGGCGGCGTTGCTCTCGGCGAAGCCACCTATGCTGTTGTTGTTCCCGCTGCTCCCGCACACGAGCACACTTGGGACGAGGGTAAGGTAACCACTCCCGCTACCTGCAAGGACGAGGGCGTTAAGACCTACACCTGCACCGGCTGCGGCGAAACCAAGACCGAAGCCATCGCTAAGCTCAATGAGCACACCTGGGATGCCGGTAAGGTAACCAAGGAAGCCACCACTGAGGCTGAAGGCGAAAAGACCTACACCTGCACCGTTTGCGGCGCAACCAAGACCGAAGTTATCGAGAAGCTCCCCGTTGTCCCCACCGGTGATAACAATGTAGTTGCTGTTGTTTTCCTCAGCACTCTCGCTCTCGTAGCTGTCTGCGGCGTTGTTGTTGCTTCCAAGAAGCGCGTCTACGACTACTTCAGGTCTAAGCATACCATACTCCGTTCCCCGACCCGGGGACCTTTCGGGGCTGATGCATTGGCATCAGCCCCTTTTCCGTGTCTGCCCATGGTGGCTGCGGATGCCCGGTATTTGCCTGGCGTCCGCAGCCGGTCTTTGTTTTACTTATTATAACCGCTTTTGCGGAAGTTATTTATATAAAATAACGGTGTGAAATAATGGACCTGCGCCGGCGCATACTCCGCGGCACTGCTTCATAATATAGACTGAGATTCTTTTTTGAAGGGATGGATGACGGAAAATGAATTATTATCAGAACGATCCGGCGGTTGCCGCCGGAGGTGAAAGGGAGAATACCCGCCGCGTGCAAACGCCGCTTATGGCACGTCCGGTCACGGCAGAGCTTGCGGATGATTTTTCGCTCCCCGATTACAAGCCGGAGATCCGCCGTATGATAGGCATTACGGCAACGGTCTCGCCTGCGGCGCATTATCTTTCTCCGGGACATGCCGAGTTCGCGGGTCCGGTGAGATATTCGATATTGTATGAGGGCAGTGATGGCGGAATGTGGTCGGCGGACCTCCCGTCCGAGTACGATCTTGACCTTACCCTTGACAACGATCCGACATTTGAGCCGGACGGTATGACCGCATATGCGGACGTGGTGTGCGAGTCGGTCACAGTGCGCGTGACAGCCCCGCGCCGCCTGTCGGTGCGCGCCAGGCTGAGAGCGGATGCCGTTGTGCTTGGTATGAGGCGGCTCGACGAGACGGTCAGCGGCGCTGCCGGACTTGCCGCCGATGATCTCAAGCGGCTTGAGGGAAGCGCGGAGACGGCTGAAATACTCCGCGCGACAAACGATCCTGCCGAATACACCGATACATTTTTGCCGGATGACGGCGGCAGCAGGGAAGTGCGCGTTATATGCTGCCGTGCCGAGCCGCTTGTGGGCGAGGTCTCGGCAACGGTCGAAGGCGTTTCGGTGCGCGGCGAGCTTTACATAACGGTGCTGCTCTGCCGTGATCCCGAAGGCGCGCGCCCGTTTGCGGTAACGCGCCGCATCCCGTTTGCCGAAACTGTGGCTACCGACCGTGCACCTGAGCGCGGAGCCTCCTGCCGCGCATGGGGCTGCGTAACGTCCGCATCCGCCGAGCCGAACGAAAACGGCGAGATCGTCGCCACCGTCGGTCTGGCGCTAACGGCGGAGGTCGCCTCCGCGGTCACCGTCCCGTATACGCGGGATGTTTATTCGACAAAGTGCGAATCCACTGTCGTGATGCGCGAAAGCGACGCCGCGGCGGTAAAAAAGTGCATGAACGCAAATGTTACGGTCAGCGGCGGCGAGGAGCTTGCCGCGCTGGGGCTTGACAGCGGGATCCGCATCGTTGACGCAACGGCAAACGTCCTTGCCGACAGCGTTGAATGCCGCACGGATGGCGGCAGAGCGGTGCTTACCGGAAAAATGCGCGTGCGCGTTGTCGCCGATAACGGCGCCGAGATCATGGGGAAGGACTTTGATATGCCGTTCAGATATGAGACCGACCTCCCCGGCGACGGCGCTTTTGTGGGCGGCGGATATTCCGAATGGACTGTTTCGGCGCCGGTGTGCCGGGTCCGTCCGGACGGCGAACGCCTGAGTGCCGATTGCGAGCTGGCTGTATCGGCGCGGTTCTGCGGCAGGGTAAAGCTGCCATCAGTCGCCGAGGTAAAGGTCGGCGATGCGCGCGCGCCCCGCAACGGATGCATGACAGTGTGCTATCCCACTGCGGATGATTCGCTCTGGAGCGTAGCCAAGCGTTACGGCGCGGACGCGGCAGTGATTGCCGCCTCAAACGGGCTTGACGGCACAAAAAAAGCCGGAGATAAGCTCACCGGCGTAAAATATCTTCTTGTATAACCGGAATGGTCTCGGTGGCTGAACACCACCGAGACACGATCAAGGGGCTGTCGCGCTAATGCGCGACAGCCCCTTTTATATGTTACCGAACGATCAGTCTTCCCACGGGAACTTGTACTGGGTAAGTCCAAGCTCGTCGCGGACAGCAACGATCTCTTTCTGAACAGACTCGTTGATCGGCACACCGTCCTTGCGGGCGAGGCGAACGAGGTGTTCCTTCTCACCGGCGGAGTAGATGCGCTCGGCTCCGGGAGCCTTCTTGGAGTTGCGGACGGAGCGGATGATCTCGCCGGCTTTCTTGCGGCAGAGCTCTTCGCCGAGGAAGTGGTTGGTGTCGATGGCGATGAAGAAGTGACCGAGGTGATAGGGAACCTTTTCACCGTTGGGACCCTTACCGTTAAGAGCCTTACCGTAGTTGCCGTCCTGAAGAACAGCGGAGAGAAGCTCGACGACCATTGCATAGCCGTAGCCCTTGTATCCGCCGAGAGCCTCGCCGATACCGCCGAGGGTGGTAAGAGCGGCTGTGCCGTTGCGGATCTTCTTGAGAGCAACGCCTGCATCGCCGGAGACGGGGTTGCCGTCGATGTCGATGATGGTGCCGGGATGTACGTCTTCGCCTATACGGGCGTAGTATTCGATCTTACCGTTCTGGGTGATGGAGGTAGCGCAGTCGATGAGGAAGTCGAAGTCCTCGTCGGTGGGGATACCGATGGTCAGGGGGTTGGTACCGAACATGCCTTCAACACCGAAGGTGGGAGCGACGGAAGGACGGGCGTTTGTACCGGTGATACCGATGCAGCCTTCCTTGCAGGACATCCAGGGATAGTAGCCGGCGATACCGTAGTGGCAGGAGTTGCGCACAACGACCATGGCCATGCCGTACTTCTTTGCCTTGTCGATAGCCATTCTCATCGACTTGTAGCCGATGACCTGACCCATACCGTCGTGACCGTCAACGACAGCGGTGGTCTCGGTCTCTTTGACGACCTCAAAGTTGGTAACGGGGTTCTGGATACCGTCCTTGATGCGGTCAAGGTAGATGGGTTTGAAGCGGTTTACGCCGTGGGACTCGATGCCGCGCTTGTCGCTCTCAAGAAGAACGTCAGCACAGATCTCCGCATCCTCGCGGGGAATGCCGTAGCCTACAAAGCTGTCAACGACAAAATTTGTAATTGTTTTCCAATCGACAATGTTTCTTGCCATGATTTTATACCTTCCAGTAAAAAATTTTTTGACTTGCGGAGCAGGCACATCGCCCGACCGCCATACAATGCTATTATATCACATTTTTACTTCGCTTGCAAGATGAAAATGCAAAATAAAAATTGAATTGTTAAATAAAAAACAATCTTATTTTCAGCCCGTATATGTGAGGGATGACCAATTCACGCTCGGGCTGAGGCGCGGGTCATATAATAATGAAATTGCTCCACGCGCGCTTGCCTTCCGCATCGGTGACCTCGGCGCGGATAAAGCGGTCGCGGCGACCCTCCTCGGTCGATACGGTGTATTCGGCGTGCTCGATACCGTGACCGCGCACTACGCGCCCGCGGCACCATACCGTATTCGTGACAAAGGTGACCTTTTCGGCGGGTGTGCAGTCAACGTAAAAGCGGTCTCTGTCGCGCTGCAAATGCACCTCGGGACCCTGCGAGGCGTAAAAATCGCCGCGCTTTATTGCGCTTATGATGTCGCCGTCGGGCGCATGGGCGCATATGAACGACCGCGTTGCATCGGTGCCGTCATAGTAGTGCGCATCGTCGGTCGCAAGCAGAGGAAATGTCACACCGCGGCAGGCGAGCAGATCGCAGAACGCCCCGGAATCCGGACGGAAGGATGAATGTACGCCGGAAACGGTGTTGTATATCTCCGTGGCGTCAAAAAACGTTTCGTTTGCCACGCGCGACGGGTCGTTGAGGGACCATGCGGGATGCGCCAGCACAGCTATCCCGCCGGCGGCGTGAATGGCTGCGGCTATCTTCTCCGGCGTCATGCTGCGGTCTATCGCAGGCTCCGCGGTGCATCCGAGGGCTACGATGTGGTAAACTCCGCCGTCGCAGGGGTCGGAACCGCCGATGTTGTATTCCGCGCCGGATATTATGCGCAGTCCGCTCAGCTCGCCGGACGAATGCCACGCCCAGTGATCTGTCAGCGCCACCGCGTCATATCCCGCCTTGCGGTATATCTCCGCCGCTTCCTCCGGCGTGCGTCTGCCGTCGGATATGGTCGTGTGCATGTGAAGTCCGACCTTCAGTCGTTCTGTTCCAAATATATCGGTAAACATTTTTGTGCCTCTTTTCAAATCGATTTTTCGGATACATTATAGCATAAAAAATGCGCCGGGGCAATCCACGTGCACAAAAAAGCTGCGGAATAACAAAAAAAGACTTGAAAAACCTGCCGTCATGCTGTATTATATATACAGGCGGATAAAAAAGTGCGCCGCTTTGTACCGGCGGCTTTACATCTGTCGAAGAACACCCTCCCGAAAATGAAAGGAAGCTCCGGAAAATGAATGATGTTGTACGCGTAGGAATAATCGGCTGTGGCGGTATAGCCAACGGCAAGCATATGCCGGCTCTCGCAAAGCTGAAGAATGTAAAAATGGTCGCCTTCTGCGACAGAGTCGAAGCAAAGGCGCTGAAGGCGCGCGAAAAGTTCGGTACTCCCGAATGTGCGGTCTACACCGACTATAAAAAGCTGCTTGAGGACAAGTCGATAGACGTTGTTCATGTGCTGACGCCCAATCGCAGCCACAGCTTTATCACTGTTGATGCACTTGAGGCGGGCAAGCACGTTATGTGCGAAAAGCCTATGGCGATAAACACCGCCGAGGCGCAGAAAATGCTTGACGCCGCCGCACGCACCGGCAAAAAGCTCACGATAGGCTATCAGAGCCGTCAGCGTCCCGATGCTATTTACATAAAGAACGAGGCTGACGCGGGCACCTTCGGTGACATTTACTACGCCAAGGCGACCGCACTGCGCCGCCGCGCCGTGCCCACATGGGGCGTGTTCCTCAATGAATACGAACAGGGAGGAGGTCCCCTTATCGACATCGGTACGCACGCGCTCGACCTTACGCTCTGGACGATGAACAATTACAAGCCGAAATACTGCGTCGGCACCACATATCACGCGCTGAACGACACAAAGGAGCAGGGCAACGCATGGGGAAATTGGGACGCGTCGAAATTCACCGTTGAGGATTGCGCCTTCGGCTTTGTCGTGATGGAAAACGGCGCGACGATCAATCTTGAGGCGTCGTGGGCTATCAATATGCTCGACACCCGCGAGGCTATAACCACGATATGTGGCACAAAGGCGGGCGCGGATATGCTTGACGGAGTGCGCATCAACGGTGTGCGTCAGAACCTCCAGTACGTCATGAAGCCGGATATGAACGCCAAGGGCGCCGCATATTTTGACGGCGTGAAGGGTGAAAGCCCCGCCGACCGCGAGGCGCGCCAGTGGATAAACGCAGTTGTGAACGATACCGATCCCTGCGTGCTTCCCGAGCAGGCGATAGTCGTCACCCGCATACTTGAGGGCATTTACACATCGGCTAAGACGGGAGATATCTTCCGCTTCGATAAGTAAGATAAACAAGGAGAAGTGATATGTGCGATATAAATGAGATCAAGGAAGCCATTGACGAGTTGAAGGAAAAGCTTGACGATCTCTGCGATTCGATAGAGGACACCGTTGAGAGCGCCGTTCAGGATGCTGTTGAGGACGCGGTAGAGGGCGCGGTACAGGACGCTGTGGACGACGCCATGCAGAATATTGATATGGGTGGAGCCGGCGGCGCTGTCATGTACGTGCTGTCGCAGGACGGTAAGCATCTCGTTCCGTTCGTGTCCGCGCAGGCGTACCGCATAAAAAAGGGCGAGGAGCCGTATGCAATAAGCGTTTCGGGCGGCAATATGCAGACGCGGGTCGGAAAATACGAAAACAAAGCGGCTGCGCTGGCGGAAATGCGTAATATCATGGCGGCGCTCCGCAACCGCGAGGATATTTACGAGATCAAATAAATTTAAGAAAGGAAACAGATAAAAATGAAACTCAGCGTACTTGAAAATCTTTACGCAGCGAAGCCCCTTGAGAAATCGCTGTCCATAATCACCGGTCTCGGCGTACATACCGTCGAGATAGGCGCGGGCGGATACCCCGGAAAGGCTCACTGCAACCCCGAGGAGCTGCTTGCAGACAAGGCGAAATTCAATGCCTTTGTCGATACCTTCAAAAAATACGATGTTGAGATCTGCGCTCTTGCCGCACACGGCAACCCGCTGCATCCCGATGCAAAAACCGCCGCAGCGTATGACGCCGACTTCAAAAATGCCGTCCTGCTTGCCGAAAAGCTCGGCATCGACACGGTAGTCTGCTTCTCCGGCTGCCCCGGCGACAGCGAAGGCTCCAAATATCCCAACTGGGTCACCTGCCCGTGGCCGGATGATTTCCTTAAGATACTTGACTGGCAGTGGAGCGAAAAGCTCATTCCTTACTGGAAGAAGACCGCCGCGTTTGCGGAGGCTCACGGCGTGACGCACGTTGCGTTTGAAATGCACCCCGGCTTCTGCGTTTACAACCCCGAGACCATGCTCAAGCTCCGTGCCGAGGTCGGTCCCGTGCTGGGCGCTAACTTCGACCCCTCGCACCTTATTTGGCAGGGCATCGATCCCGTGGCGGCTGTCCGCTATCTCAAGGGCGCTATCTATCATGTGCACGCCAAGGATACCAAGGTGGATAAATACAACACTGCGCAGATCGGCGTACTGGATACCAAGCATTACAGCGACGAGCTGAACCGCGCATGGGTGTTCCGCACCGTCGGCTTCGGTAACGGTGAGAGCTATTGGAGAGACCTCGTTTCCAACCTGCGTCTCTGCGGTTACGACCGCGTGCTTTCGATCGAGCATGAGGACAGCGTTATGACCATCG
>ENA-UOJS01002274-UOJS01002274.1-human-gut-metagenome-genome-assembly--contig:-C74-NODE-2274-length-13521-cov-4.682088_pt1 | contig 13521 bp, 9 predicted proteins | sample MGYA00242355_ERZ723902 | MGnify/ENA metagenome assembly ERZ723902 | reverse complement strand
GGCATAGGTCTACTGATATTAAAAGGTTAATCACTCTATGATTAGAGCCTCCTGCCGGGCAGGAGGTATCTGTTGTCGAGGGTTATTTGGTCTTGACCGACTTCTTGACCGACTCCACGAACATCTTGGAAGGCTTGAATGCCGGAATATTGTGTGCCGGGATCTTGATAGTGGTGTTCTTGGAGATATTGCGACCGGTTTTCTCTGCACGGCGCTTGATTATGAAGCTACCGAAACCGCGGAGATAAACGTTCTTTCCGTTTTCGAGAGAATTCTTCACCTCTTCCATAAAAGCCTCGACTACAGCCTGTACCTCGGCTTTTTCCACGCCTTTCGCCTCCGAAATGTTGGATACGATATCTGCTTTTGTCATTTTGGGTATATTTTAGGATTAATGATTGACCGTTTCGTAATTGGTGGTGCAAATATATGATTTTCTGATGTGTACACAAAGCAAAACAAAAGACATTAACATTGTTTTTTTACCCGCTGTAAATTACGTCGTTACCCCTCCCAGAAGACCTTTCCAAAGGCCTTGCCCTATCTCCAAAAAAGCTATCTTTGTATCCTTGTAAATCAACTGCCTATCCGAGCCCGATGAACGACATTCTCAAAGGTTTTTCAAAACTCTCCCGGGAGGAAAAGACCCGCCGCATCCTGGAAGCCTTTTCCTCCGATCCGCAGCAGGCCGCCCGAACCCTTCACAACTACCTGCACGCCGACCCAGCCTTGGAGGCCCTGCACGAAGGCTTTGCCGAAAACACCCTGGCCAACTACTACCTGCCGTTCTGCATCGCCCCCAACTTTCGGATCAACGGGCGGATGTATGCCGTACCGATGGTCATCGAGGAGAGCTCCGTGGTAGCCGCTCTGTCCAAATCGGCCGCCTTCTGGGCCGAACGGGGAGGCTTTTCGGCCCGCACCCTTTCGGCCGTCAAGAAAGGACAGATCCACCTGCTCTACACCGAAGGGAAACCGGAAACCCTCTCCGAATTTTTCCTCCGCATACGCCCGCAACTGCTCGAAGCCACCGAGCCGCTGACGGAAAAAATGCGCGCCCGAGGCGGGGGCATCACTTCCCTGGAACTAAAGGACTGCACCGACCGGATGGACGGCTATTACCAGATAGACCTCTCGGCCGACACGCGGGATTCGATGGGAGCCAACTTCATCAACAGCGTACTGGAGGCCATCGCATCGCGCTTTAGGACCCTTGCCGAAGCGCATTCGCTGCCGGGCCGTCTGGAAATCCTGATGAGCATCCTGTCCAACTACACCCCCGACTGCCGGGCCGAAGCCGTCCTCGAATGTCCGGTAGAAGAGATGGCCATCGACGGTTTTTCGGGCGAGGATTTCTGCCGGCGTTTCGTCGCTGCGGTACACATCGCCTCCCTGTCGGTTTCGCGAGCCGTTACACACAACAAAGGCATCATGAACGGCGTGGACGGTGTGATCCTGGCCACGGGAAACGATTTCCGGGCGGTGGAAGCCTGCGCCCACGCCTATGCGGCCCGCTCGGGAAGGTATGCTTCGCTCACCCAGGCCCGGGTCGAGGACGGGAAGTTTCGTTTCTCGATCGACCTGCCGATCGCCGTGGGCACTGTCGGGGGGCTCACCCGCCTGCATCCGCTCTCGGCCGTAGCCATAGACATCCTGGGACATCCCGGTGCCGAAGAGTTGATGCAAGTGGCCGTCTGCGTGGGGCTGGCGCAAAACTTCTCGGCCGTACGCGCGCTCATTACCTCCGGCATCCAGCGGGGCCACATGAAAATGCATCTGGGCAACATCCTGCGCTCGCTCGGGGCAACTGCCGAACAGATGCACGCAGCCGAGGCTTACTTTGCCGAGCGGACCGTGAGCCACCGGGCGGTGGAAGATTTTTTGAAAAACTCGTCGAAGTCCGATCGATAATTTCCCCGCCCTTCGCTCCACCATATCCGGTGCGGAAGGTGGAAGGGTTCTTATCGCCCCTCCCCATCCCCACACACTTTTTTCCTTTACCCAACTCAACAAAAAAACGCCCGGCCTGGAAATTCCAGGCCGGGCGTACCGGTTTTATCGGACAAAGAAAGGATTACTTACCCTCCTCCATCTTCTTCTTGAGTTCGACCAGCGCATCGAGATCGCCCAACGTGGGTTTAACCTCGGGAGCCTGTTCGAGGGCAGCAGCCGCAGCCTTCTTGGATTCGCGGGCAGGACGTTCTTCCTCGGCCTTGTACGTGGCGGTGTGCGACACGACGATGCGTTTGAACTCCTTGTTGAACTCGATCACTTTGAACTCGGCTTCTTCGCCTTTGACAAGGCTCGTGCCGTTTTCCTTGACCAAATGACGCGGCGGGCAGAATGCCTCCAGACCTTCGGTTCCTTCAAAGCCTACCGTGGCGCCCTTTTCGAACACTTCGCGTACCACACCCTTGTGCAGGGTACCTACGGCAAAGGTCTTCTCATAGACATCCCACGGATTCTCGGTGGTCTGCTTGTGGCCCAGGGACAGACGGCGTGCTTCGGTATCGAGTTCCAGCACAACAACATCCATCTTGTCGCCGATCTTGCAGAATTCGGAAGGATGTTTGATCTTCTTGGTCCAGGAGAGGTCGGAGATGTACACCAGTCCGTCGATGCCTTCCTCCAGTTCGACGAACACGCCGAAGTTGGTGAAATTGCGCACCGTACCGGTCTGACGCGAACCTACGGGATACTTCTGCTCGATGTTGGCCCAAGGATCGGGGGTGAGCTGCTTCATGCCCAGAGACATCTTGCGCTCCTCGCGGTCCAGCGTCAGGATGACGGCCTCTACCTCATCGCCTACCTTGACGAAATCCTGTGCGCTGCGCAGGTGCGTAGACCAGGACATTTCGGATACGTGGATAAGGCCTTCCACACCGGGCATCACTTCTACGAACGCTCCGTAATCGGCCAGCACGACAACCTTTCCTTTCACTTTGTCGCCCACCTTGTAGGTTTCGCTCAAAGCGTCCCAAGGATGCGGCTGGAGCTGTTTGAGACCGAGCTGGATACGGGTCTTGTCCTCGTCGAAGTCCAGGATCACCACATTGATCTTCTGGTCGAGCTGCACCACTTCCGAAGGATGGTTGATGCGACTCCACGACAGGTCGGTGATGTGGATCAGTCCGTCCACACCGCCCAGATCGACGAATACACCGTACGAGGTGATGTTCTTGACCGTACCTTCGAGTACCTGACCCTTTTCGAGCTTGGAGACGATCTCCTTCTTCTGCTCCTCGAGGTCGGCCTCGATGAGGGCCTTGTGAGAGATCACCACGTTCTTGAAGTCGTTGTTTATCTTGACGATCTTGAATTCCATCGTCTTTTCCACGAACTGATCGTAATCGCGGATCGGTTTTACGTCGATCTGCGAGCCGGGCAGGAAGGCCTCGATGCCGAACACATCGACGATCATACCGCCCTTGGTGCGGCATTTGACGAAACCGTTGACGATCTCGCCCGATTCGTACGCTGCGTTCACGCGGTCCCAAGCCTTGATGGCGCGAGCCTTCTTGTGCGAGAGCACCAGTTGGCCGTTCTTGTTTTCCTGACGGTCCACCAGGACTTCCACCTTGTCGCCTACGGCCAGTGCCGGATTGTAGCGGAACTCGGAAGCCGAGATCACACCTTCGGACTTGGCATTGATGTCCACGATCACCTCGCGGTCATTCTTTGCCACCACCGTACCTTCGACCACTTCGTGTTCGTTCACACCGCCCAGCGAGTCGATGTAGAGCTGCTGCATCTTGTCATGCTCGGCTTTCGATACTTCGGCTCCGGATTCGTAAGCATCCCAGTCGAAATCCTCGAGCGGGTGTACGTTTTTCGTTTCTTCTGACATAAAAATTTGCGGGGGCACGCCCCCTGAAAAAATACTTGTATTCCCTTGGCGCCGTCCGGAATCCACGCAGGCACGCCCCGGGAAGGGTTTTACCTTTTGATTGCGCCTCTTTTGCCTTCCGGACTCCCTGCGGCAAAAGAGGCGACAAAGATACGATTTTTTTTCCTCTGCACGAATATTTTACGCTTTTTTCTTCCGCTCCATTTTCCCGTCCCCTCATCGGGCCCTGCGCCGGAAATCCGACGGGGTCATCCCGGTCTTTTTCCGGAACGAGGTGGCAAACTGGCCGGGATTTTCGAAATGCAGCCGATAGGCGATCTCCGAAATGTTCAAGTCGGTCGCCGAAAGCAATTCCTTGGCCCGAAGGATCTTCTGCTGCAACATGTACTGAGCCGGAGGAACGCCCGTATATTGGCGGAACATGCGCCGAAACCACGAATACCCCAACCCCAACCTGCGGGCCACCTCCTCGCACGAAAGATCGCCTTCGCAGCGTTCCTTCATCATGATACGCGCCTGGTTGATCTTGTCCACCACGTACGTATTGTTGGTAAAGGCCTGGTTTTTCCGCTTGTAGTACACCGCCCCCAGGATATGCAGGACGATGCCGGAGGACATCTGCTGGCAGCCGCTCTTTTCCCGTTGGGCAAAGCCCAACAGGTCTTCGTACAGACCGACCACCGTCGCACTGACTCCGATGTGGATCAGAGGCTCTTCGCGGGTGAAAAACCGCCCGCGAAACAGCGCATCGACCGCCTCTCCCCGAAACCCGACCCAATATTCGTCCCATCCGGTGGAAGGGTTCGGCCGATAGTCGTGCCATTCGTCCGGGAACAGCAGCATCATCGTCCCGGCCGAGACCTTCTGCCGCCGGGAGGAGGCCGACGAAAAATACCCGTCGCCCCGGGTAATGTAAACCATCTGGTATTCCCCCAACACCCGGCCGCTCTGCGGCTTGAAATCGTAGCCGTCCGGATGGCGCGACAACGGGTAACTTCCCCCCGGAGGCACAAACTGATACCCCACGGTGGTTACCACCATGCCCCAGCGTTCGTCCTGCGAACCGACCGTAAGGTAATGAAGATCTCCCGGCTGCCGATTTTCCATGTCAAAAATGAAACATTAATTGTCATTTTGAAAAGCAAAAATAGGCAATCCCGCCCATATATTTGTCTCCGTAACTCACAAATAACTTTCCTATACTATGGACAAAGGCAATTTTCTGGCCTTCGACCTGGGGGCCACCAGCGGACGGGCCGTCCTCGGGACCACCGACGGTGTCAGATTTGAAATGAAAGAGATCCACCGCTTTCCCACTACGCTGCTGACCCTGCACGGAAAATACTACTGGGATGTTTTCTCCCTGTTCGAATCCCTGAAAAAGACCTTGTTCCTTTGCGCCCGCGAAGGAAGGAAGATCGATTCGATCGGTATCGACACCTGGGGGGTGGACTTCGGCCATATCGCTTCGGACGGGACAATCCTGGGACTGCCCCGGGCCTACCGCGATCCCTATACACAGGGGGCTCCCGAAGCCTTTTTTCGGGAGGTCCCCCGCGAGGAAGTCTATGCCCTGACCGGCATCCAGATCATGGACTTCAACAGCCTCTACCAACTCTACTGCCAGAAAAAGGAGGATTTCGCTCCGCTCAAATACGCCGACAGGATCCTCTTCATGCCGGATCTGCTGGCCTACATGCTCACCGGAAATTCGGTATGCGAATACACCGATGCTTCGACTTCGCAGCTGCTCAACCCGACCACCAAGCGTTTCGAACAGAAACTGCTCCGCGCAGCCGGCGTTTCGCCGTCGATCCTGCCCCAAACGGTCGTCATGCCGGGCACGGTGGTAGGTACCCTGACCGACGACTTGGCCGAAGAAACGGGATTGGGAAAGGTACCCGTAGTCGCCGTGGCTGGCCACGACACGGCCTCGGCCGTAGCGGCTGTCCCGGCTTCGAATCCCGGATTCGCCTACCTGAGCAGCGGAACGTGGAGCCTGATGGGCATCGAGAGCGAACACCCCGTCCTCTCCCAGGAATCCTTCCGAATGAATTTCACCAACGAAGGCGGGATCGACGGGACGATCCGCCTGCTCAAAAACATTACCGGCATGTGGCTTCTGGAACAATGCCGCAAAGAATGGGAAAAACAAGGCCGAACGTACACCTATCCGCAGATCGTCGAAATGGCGCAAAGCGAAACCGGATTCTCGACCCGGATCTTCCCGGACGACCCCCGATTTGCCAACCCCCGTTCCATGCCGGAGGCCATCGCGGACTATTGCGCCGAAAAAGGCCTGCAAGCCCCGCAAAGCGACGCACAGTTCGTACGATGCATTTTCCTCAGCCTGGCGGCCCGTTACCGGGAAGTGTTGGATATGCTGCGCCAGTTGTCCCCCGTGCCCATCGAAAAACTGCACGTGATCGGGGGCGGTTCGCAAAACGACCTGCTCAATCGCCTTACCGCCAACGAGATCGGCATTCCCGTGGTAGCCGGCCCCTCGGAAGCCACGGCCATCGGCAACTGTCTGGTACAGGCTATGGCGGCCGGATGGGTAAAAGACCGCTGGCACATGCGGCGCATCATCGCCGAATCGTTCCCGCTGAAGACCTTCTACCCGGAAAAAGAATAACCAACTACCGAATAAAACAACACAACGACCATGAAAAAACAGACGATCGAACAAGCTTATCAGATCGCCCGCGAGCGGTACGCCGCCCTGGGGGTAGATACGGACAAGGCGATGGAAGCCTTGGGAAAAATATCCATCTCGCTGCACTGCTGGCAGGCCGATGACGTTACCGGATTTGAAAACCAGGGCGGATCGCTCACCGGCGGTATCCAGGTAACGGGCAACTACCCCGGCCGGGCACGCAACATCGAGGAATTGCGCGCCGATATTCTGAAGGCGGCCTCCCTCATCCCGGGACACCATCGGCTGAACCTGCACGAGATCTACGGCGATTTCGGCGGGAAAAAAGTAGATCGCAACGAGGTAACGCCCGAACATTTCGCCAGCTGGATCCAATGGGGAAAAGAAAACGGAATGAAACTGGACTTCAACTCCACGTCGTTCTCCCATCCCAAAAGCGGCGACTTGACCTTGGCCAATCCGGACAAAAGCATCCGGGATCGAACACACCAAACGCTGCCGGGCGATCAGTCAAGCAATGGGATTGGCACAGGACGATCCCTGCATCATGAACCTGTGGATCCACGACGGCAGCAAGGAGGTACCGGCCAACCGATTGAAATACCGCCAGATCCTGAAGGAATCGCTGGACGAGATCTTCGCCACGCCCTATTCCCACATGAAGGACTGCATCGAAGCCAAACTGTTCGGCATCGGTTTGGAAAGCTACACCGTCGGCTCGTACGATTTCTACCTGGGCTACGGTGCCAAATACGGAAAGATCGTTACCCTGGATACGGGACACTTCCACCTGACGGAACGCATCGCGGACAAGAACTCGTCCCTGCTGCTGTTCACCCCCGAGATCATGCTGCACGTAAGCCGCCCCATCCGGTGGGATAGCGACCATGTTGTCATCCTCTCGGACGAGCTGACCGACCTGGCCCGCGAAGTAATCCGCAGCAAAGCCCTGGACCGCGTCCACATCGGTCTGGACTACTTCGATGCCACCATCAACCGGATCGGAGCCTACGTCATCGGCACACGCGCCACACAAAAAGCCTTCCTGATGGCTCTGCTCGAGCCCTCGTCCACCCTTCAGGGATACGAGGACACGGGGCGCTACTTCCAGCGCCTGGCTCTTTCCGAAGAGCTCAAATCCCTGCCCTGGCAAGCGGTCTGGGACATGTTCTGCGAGCAGCAAGGCGTTCCGGTAGGCGAATCGTACATTGCCGAGATCGAACGCTACGAACACGAGGTAACTTCCAAACGCTAACCGCCTCTTGCGGCTTTTGTCCCCCGGGGGACAAAAGCCGCAAGCATAAGGAAGGCGTTCCCAATTTTTTCCCCGGCCACCTCATCGAAACGAAAGCAAAGAGAAACATACTACGGACATGGAAATACTGATAGGACTCTTGATCATTGCTGTGGGCAGTTTCGGACAATCGAGTTCGTATGTCCCCATCAAGAAAGTAAAAAACTGGAGTTGGGAAAGCTTTTGGCTCACCCAAGGCATCTTTGCCTGGCTGGTATTCCCCTTCCTGGGGGCGCTGCTGGCTATTCCCGAAAACATTTCGCTGGGAACCCTGCTGGGGGCCGGTGGTGCCACGGGAGCCGTCATCTACGGAATGCTGTGGGGCGTAGGCGGGCTGACATTCGGGTTGAGCATGCGGTATTTGGGCATTGCCATGGGACAGAGCATCGCGCTGGGCACCTGCTCGGCTTTCGGGACACTGCTTCCAGCCGTATTCGGCGGAATGGACCTGCTGCACGGAGAAGGTTTGATCCTTCTGATCGGCGTTGCGGTAACCATCGCCGGCATTGCCATCATCGGTTATGCGGGCAGTCTTCGTTCCCGCAACATGAGCGAGGAAGAAAAAAAGGCCGCCGTCAAAGATTTCGCCTTGACCAAAGGCCTGGCCGTAGCCCTGTTGGCCGGTGTGATGAGTGCTTGCTTCAACCTGGGACTCGAAGCGGGCGCTCCCATTCAGCAGGCGGCCCTGAAAGGCGGTGCAAACGAACTTTTTGCCCTCAATCCGGTCATCCTGCTGGTAACCATCGGCGGATTCCTCACCAATGCAGCCTACTGCATCTTCCAGAACATCAAAAACAAGACCGGGGGCGACTATTTCCACGTATCCCCCGGTGTGTTGGGCAACAATCTGATCTTCTGTGCCTTGGCTGGCCTTTTGTGGTACTCCCAATTTTTCGGACTGGGCATGGGAAAGAGTTTCTTTGCCGACTCGCCGGTCATGCTGGCCTTCTCGTGGAGTATTCTGATGTCGCTCAACGTGATCTTCAGCAACTTCTGGGGTATCGTCCTGCACGAATGGAAAGGAGCGGGAAAACGCGCGGGAGTGGTTCTGTGTCTGGGACTGCTCGTGCTCATTTTTTCGCTGATGCTGCCCAATCTATTGTAATCCGCACGAATACGAATCATTTTTTCATCCCATGAACACGATAAAAAACAACGAAAAACTCTCGGCCGAGATAGGCCGAATCGCCGAAGTGGCCGGTTATCTGTGGCAACGCGGCTGGGCCGAATACAACGGCGGAAACATTTCGGTCAACCTGACACAATCCCTGAGCGAACAGGAAAAGGAACTACCCGGATCGGCCCCGGAAGTCGAACTGCTGGAGGCTGTTCCCGAATTGGCCGGGGAAGTGTTCTTCGTTACCGGCACCGGAAAACGAATGCGCTACGTTGCCCAGGAACCCCTGCACAACGGAGCTCTGATCCGCATCTCGGAAAACGGGAAATGCTACCGGATCATCTCTGCGGAGCCGGTTCGCCCCACCTCGGAACTTCCCTCCCACCTGCTGATGCATGCGTTCATGAAACGATCCGGACGGGGAGGAAAAGTCGTTCTCCACACCCATCCCACGGAACTGGTGGCCCTGACCCACTCCCGCCGTTTTCTCGACTCGACCGAAATTACCCGTACCTTGTGGTCCATGATTCCCGAATGCCGCATCATCGTGCCCCTGGGACTGGGCATTGTACCGTACGAGATCCCCGGCACGCTCGATCTGGCTCGGGCGACCATCCGACGCCTGGAACAACACGATGTCGTCTTCTGGGAAAAACACGGCATCCTGGCCACCGGAGCGGACATCGTGGATTGCTTCGATGTGATCGACACGCTGAACAAATCCGCTCAGATCTACCTGTGTGCACACCAGGCTGGTTTCGAGCCGGAAGGCATGACCCGGAAACAACTCGATGACCTGGTTCCTGTGTTCAATATCCCCAAAGGCCATCTCGACATCTGACATACCTTCTATCCTATCCTTTATGAGAACATTGTTACTTTCCCTCCTGTCCCTGGCAACGCTGAGCATCTCGGCTCAACAGCGCGACGAACGCGTGCGGGACTACCTGCCGCCGGTGCGTATCGTTTGGATGCAGGGAGACATCAGCGGCCAAGACAATCTGCTGGAACCCAGCGATGGCCAGTCCGAAATGTCCTCCCGCCATCTGTGCCGGATGAAAAGCTCCCAAGGGCAGCAACCGGCCATCCTGTTGGACTTCGGGCGAGAAATCCACGGGGGAATCCGCCTGGTAACCGGGATGCCTGCTTCGCAAAAACCGGTAAACGTACGCATCCGCCTGGGTGAATCCGTAGCGGAAGCCATGAGCGAACCGGGCGGAAAGACCAATGCAGGCAACGACCATGCCATGCGCGACTTCCCGATGCAATTGCCTTGGTTGGGGGTTGCCGAAGTCGGCAACTCGGGATTTCGCTTCGTGCGCATCGACCTGCTGGACCCCGACGCGGAACTCATCCTGCGGGAGGTAAATGCCTGCTTCATCTACCGCGACCTGCCCTACCTGGGATCGTTCCGGTGCAGCGACCCGCGTTTGAACCAAATCTGGAATACCGGCGCCTACACCGTCCACCTGAACATGCAGAACTATCTCTGGGACGGCATCAAACGCGACCGCCTGGTTTGGGTGGGCGACCTTCACCCCGAAGTAACCACCGTCGCGACCGTCTTCGGCCCGCACTCCATCGTGCCGCGCAGCCTGGACTTGGCCCGCCAGACCACTCCCCTGCCGGGATGGATGAACGACATCGGGTCGTATTCCCTCTGGTGGATCCTCATCCAGCGCGACTGGTACCGCTACTACGCCAATCTGGACTACCTGAACGAGCAAAAGGAATACCTCTCCGGTCTGCTGAAGCAGGTACTTTCCACCCTGGACAAAAACGGACGGGAACGCCTGGGCGGAGGCATGCGTTTTCTGGACTGGCCTTCAAATGAAAATCCCGATGCCATCGATGCCGGCCTCCAGTCCCTGACGGTCATGGCTCTGCAAGCCGGAAGCGAACTGTGCCGCCTGCTGGGAGACCAGGAACTGGCCCAGCAATGCGATCTGGCGCAAAAGAAAGCGCTGAAAGAGGCCCAAAAACTGGGTCGCAGCTTCTTGAAAAACCATGACGGTTCCCGAAAGGGCGACAAACAAGCTGCCGCCCTGCTGGCCCTCTGCGGCGCCGTACCGCCGCAGGACGTGGTGGAGGTCCTCACCCACAACGGTGCGGCCAATTTTTCGACCTTCTACGGGTACTACATGCTGGAGGCGTTGGCCATGGCCGGAGAATACCAACAAGCCATGGACCTGCTCGGCACGTATTGGGGCGGGATGCTCGAACTGGGTGCAACGACCTTTTGGGAGGACTTCGATCTGGCCTGGATGGAAAATGCCGCCCGTATCGACAGCCTGGTCCCCGAGGGAAAGACAGACGTCCACGGCCAATACGGGGCGTATTGCTACGTCGGCTTCCGCCACAGCCTGTGCCACGGCTGGGCTTCGGGACCGACGTCGTGGCTCTCCCGGCACGTATTGGGCTTCTACCCGGCAGATGCGGAAACACTGGTCATCGAACCGCATTTAGGCTCATTGGAGTGGGCAGAGGGATCCTTCCCCACGGCCAAAGGAGTGGTACAGGTCCGCCATGACAAAGGTCCGGACGGCCGGGTGAACACCTCGGTCAAAGCGCCGGAGGGACTAAAAATCATCGTAAAAAAACCGACCGAATTATGAAAAGATTGCGCAAATATCTTGCGACAGCGCTGATCCTCTGCTCGCTGACGCTCCCGGCCCAGAACGACTCCACCTGGGTCGGACAATGGATCACGGCCGCCGACTGCCAAAACACCCCCAATACCTGGATCATCCTGCGCAAGACGGTGTCGATAGACCAGGTACCCGAGCCTTTCGAAGCCCGCATCGCGGCCGACTCCAAATACTGGATGTGGATCAACGACTCACTGGTGGTATTCGAAGGCGGGCTCAAACGCGGACCGAACCCCGAAGGGACTTACTACGACGTGGTGGATCTCTCTCCGTATCTGAAAGAAGGGGAGAACACCCTTGCCGTGCTACTGTGGTATTTCGGCAAGGACGGCTTCAGCCATAAGTCCAGCGGAAAAGCCGGATTCCTGTTCGATGCGCGCAAAGACGGAGTGAGCATCGTCTCCGACCCCAGTTGGCAGGCGACCGTTTACCAGGCTTTCCAGCACACGGGCAAACCGTATCCCAATTATCGCCTGCCGGAGAGCAATATCCGCTACGATGCCCGTTTTGCCCTTCCGGGATGGAACACGACGGCTTTCAAAGGGCTTCTTCCCCCGGCCGAAGTCCTGGCCAAAGCCGGAGAGAAACCTTTCGGCCTTCTGGTCGAACGCCCCATTCCGTTGTGGAAAGACTACGGACTGCGGCCCTATGAACAGGTGCGCCGTGCGGGCGATACCTTGATCTGCCGCCTGCCCTACAATTGCCAGATGACGCCCTACATCGAACTGGAAGCCCCTGCCGGAGACACGATCCGTATCCAAACCGACAACTACCGCGGAGGCAGCGAAAACAATGTCCGGGCCGAATACATCACCCGGGAAGGACTTCAAGCCTACGAAAATCCCGGCTGGATGAACGGGCACTACGTGTGGTACATTCTTCCCGATGGGGTCGAGGTCAAAAAGGTGGCCTTCCGCGAAACGGGATACGATACGGAATTTGCCGGGTCGTTCGCATGCGACGATCCTTTCTTGAACGAACTGTGGAAAAAAGCCGCCCGCACGCTGTACATCACCATGCGCGATACATACTTCGACTGCCCGGACCGTGAACGCGCCCAGTGGTGGGGCGACGCGGTCAACGAACTGGGGGAAGCCTTTTACGCCCTGTCCCCCTCGTCGCACAAACTGGCGGCCAAAGGCATCCGGGAACTGGTGAACTGGCAGCGGGACAACGGCGTACTCTATTCGCCGGTACCGGGTGTGGGGACCAGTGAGCTTCCTTTGCAGATGCTGGCTTCGATAGGCTGGTACGGATTTTACACGCAGTATTTCTACAGCGGCGATTCCTCTTTCGTAGCCGAAGTCTATGAACCGGTACACCGCTACCTGCATCAGGTATGGCAGGTGGGCGAAGACGGTCTTCCCCTGCTGCGCAAAGGCGACTGGAACTGGGGCGACTGGGGCGAAGACATCGACATGGGAGTGCTGACCACCTGCTGGTATTACCTTGCGCTGAAAGCCGAACGGGAATTCGCCACCATGCTCGATCGCAGAGAAGATGCCGAAAAAGACACCCGGATGATGGAGAAGATCGAAAAAGCCTTCGACGGAGCCTACTGGACGGGAAGCGTATTCCGCTCCAAGGAATACCAGGGTGCAGACGATGACCGGGCACAAGCCATGGCCGTGGTATCGGGACTGGCCTCTGCGGACAAATACCCGGCCTTGACCGAAGCCTTGAAAAAGGAATACCACGCCAGCCCGTACATGGAAAAATACGTGCTCGAAGCCCTCTTTGTCATGGGTCAGCCCGAAGCAGCCCTGCACCGCATCCACGAACGATATGCCAAAATGATGGGCTACAAGGATTATACAACCCTGTTCGAAGGATGGGGCATCGGAGCTGAAGGCTTCGGTGGCGGTACGATCAACCATGCCTGGAGCGGCGGACCGCTGACGATGATGAGCCAGAAGGTCGTCGGCATCGAACCGACCTCCCCGGCTATCCAGACTTTCC
>ENA-UOJS01002264-UOJS01002264.1-human-gut-metagenome-genome-assembly--contig:-C74-NODE-2264-length-13591-cov-9.377733_pt1 | contig 13591 bp, 11 predicted proteins | sample MGYA00242355_ERZ723902 | MGnify/ENA metagenome assembly ERZ723902 | reverse complement strand
TAATCCTTGCACTCCATCTTCAGGCGGACATATCCCTTGGTGATCTGCAGGTACAACGACTGATAGTACATGGACAGCTGCATCAGCCACAGTTCATGTTCACATCTTGGGAGCAACTGTCCTTTATACATATCGATTGCGCTGTGGTAGAGGGAATGCCATCAGTACGCAGGATACGAACAATATGATTATATAATTCATGAGGAGTCATTGCCGCTGTGTTTGGTAACTCTGCAACAAAATCTAAATCAAATTCATCGTCGCTAAGGGGCTTTACAGTAGTTTTCAGCCTAAACGAACCATGCGGATACATGTTCAGTGTTATCTGATTAAATGCGGGATCTTGCTGAATAGTTTTTGCAATAGTAGTGTACCTTTCTGTTGCCTGTGTATATAAACTTGGTGCAAGTTGCAGATTATCACATATTCCCAATAAGATTGTTTCGAGATAACTTCTATACATTGCTTTATTCCCCCAATAACCACACTGCGTTATTTCCTATGTTCTTTTCTATACCACCATAGCATTCTGATTTTAATTCTTCGGAAGATGCAAGGCAGAGTATATCTGGATGGCTTTTTACACTCATTCTGATTAGTTCCATTTGTTCTTCAGATAACCTTAATTCAAAAATATCTGCATAGACGAGTTCATCACATCTTAAATATTTAGAATAAAGTATGCCCTTATTATGTACTCCGATTTTTCGGTACTTCAATGTGCTGAATTTTTCAGAAGGAAGTAAACCAGATACGAGCAGTTCTTCTCTAAACTCCCGGCACGGATCGTACTCGCGATCTTTCATAGACAAAAACCATTCCATAAACGAAAGCAAGTTTTTTCCTTTAATATTAATACGTAGGTCATCCGTTTCATTTGTATTTCCCATTTTAATATCTGATATATATCCGAAAGATTCTAATGCTGGCTTAGCCTCTGGATAGTACTTATAGACTCCACCGACAGGCTGATATTGGTTTTTTAGTCGATTTCCCTTTATAAGAAGGTATTTTCCGTCAATTTGAATTTTAAAAGATAGGAAAATGAGAGGCGAATTTCCTTTTTTCTATACTTAAGTTGTTGATACCACATATGGAAACCTTGTCCATGAGAATCAATAGCTTCAAAAATTATTGAAATCACAGAACCCAATACTGCGGATGCTATAGCTGATAAACAAGCTAATATAGGAGTATCCTTAAAGCATCCAATACATGTCAATGCACAGCAAAGGAAAAAGCTTAGTATAAGACCTATGAGTTTCTTCATTCTCAGCCCCCCTTAGTCGTCCTGTTTCTACAAAGGATTGTTAATAATTAAATTATACTGCAATTCAGCAAAAATTACAATATTAAGTCTGCACTCGTTGAAAAGATATGTTAAGAATGACAAGCTCAATGTCTGCGCCGCAATAGACAAAGAATAAGAAAAATCCCTCTGAAATCAACGATTTCAGAGGGATTTTGGTCCGAGTAGTGCGGCTCGAACGCACGGTCTCCTGGTCCCAAACCAGGCGCGATACCAACTTCGCTATACCCGGATATTCACTTTTCTGCCATGATACCACGGCGAGCGGTAAAAATAAAGTTTTTTCTGTCTGTGGTCATTCCTGTGGTCAAAACCGCTTTTGTGCCGTTTTCTGCAATCGGGGAAAATCCCGCAAATGCAGGTGTCACAAGGCTTTGCGGTGTTTCGCCTTGCCCCGTCCCGGATACCGCCACGGCACTCCCAAACCACCCGCGCTACCAACTGCGCTACACCCGGATATGAAATTTCACAATTCGCGTAAAATAAAGTTTAACACATTCTTTAGAAATGCGCAACGGTTTTCTACGTTGCAGTTTTGGGGCGTGTGTGGTATGCTCTAAACGCAAAATCATGATCCGTTATGACAGGAGTATCCACTTATGAGAATGCGAAAAAAGCCCAACCTCGTCCCGCGCATGGAGCGCTGCGCGGCCACCTTGATCACCGACCCCGAGGCACTGCGCGGCCACTGGCTGGAGCACTTCCCTGGCCATCAGGCGCTGCATCTGGAGCTCGGCTGCGGCAAGGGCCGCTTCACGGCGGACACCGCAGCGCAAAGCCCGGACATCTTCCTCGCCGCGATTGAAAAAGTTCCGGATGCCATGGTCGTCGGCATGGAGCGTGTGACCGAGCGTGGACTTAAAAACGTGCGTTTTCTTGACAGGGACGCTATCAACCTGCTCGACATATTCGCCCCCGGCGAGGTTTCACGCATCTACATCAACTTCCCCGACCCGTGGAAAAAATCCCGCCAACACAAGCGCCGCCTGACCTACGCGGGCTTTCTGGCGCTGTACGCAAACGTGCTGCCGCTCGACGGCGAGATCTGGTTCAAGACCGATAACGACCCACTGTTCGCCTTCTCGCTCGAGCAGTTTGAACAGGAGGGCTGGGAGCTGCGCGAGGTCACGCACGACCTGCACGCCAACGGCCCCGTCGGTGTCATGACCGACTATGAGGCGAAATTCTACGATCAGGGCATCACGATCAACCGCTGCGTGGCGGTGAAAACGGAGGACACGAAATGCGACTTGTATCCTGGAACGTCAACGGGCTGCGCGCCTGTGTGACAAAGGGCTTCGCGGACACGTTCCGTGCGCTGGATGCGGACATTTTCTGCCTGCAGGAGACAAAGCTCCAGCCCGGGCAGATCACGCTTGACCTGCCGGGCTACCACCAGTACTGGTGCAGCGCCGAGAAAAAGGGCTACTCCGGCACCGCCGTCTTTACGAAGGCCGAGCCGCTCGACGTGCAGTATAATCTCGGCCTGCCGCAGCACGATCTCGAGGGCCGCGTGATCACGGCCGAATACCCGGAGTTCTACCTCGTGTGCGTCTACACGCCGAACGCCCAGGACGGCCTGCGCCGGCTGGAATACCGGATGCACTGGGACGATGCGTTCCGCGAGTTCGTCTGCTCGCTCGACCGGCACAAACCGGTCGTCATCTGCGGGGACATGAACGTCGCCGCAACGGAGATCGATCTGAAAACCCCGAAGCGCAACGTCGGCCACCCCGGCTTCAGCCCCGCGGAGCGCGCGAAATTTCAGGAGCTGCTGCATGCCGGCTTCACGGACACGTTCCGTGCCCTGCACCCGGACGAGACGGACGCCTACTCGTGGTGGAGCTACCGCTTCCACGCGCGGGAGAACAACGCCGGCTGGCGCATCGACTACTTTCTGTGCTCGGACCGCGCGGCAGAAAAGATCGAGACAGCCAGCATCCTTTCCGACATTTACGGCAGCGACCACTGCCCCGTGGAGCTCGAGATCACATGGTGAAGATCGGAAACGTCGAGATCCGCGGCCCGCTCACGCTCGCGCCCATGGCGGGCGTGACCGACGCGCCATTTCGCGCGCTGTGCCGCGCACAGGGCGCTGCCCTCACTTGCACGGAAATGGTGAGCGCCAAGGCACTGGTCTATCACGATGAAAAAACGAAGCAGCTGCTCTGGTCGCCGCCGGACGAACATCCGGCCGCCGTGCAGATCTTCGGTCACGAGCCGGAAGTCATGGCCGAGGCCGCGCCCATGGCGCTGGCATACTCCGGCGCGGACATTCTGGACATCAACATGGGCTGCCCGGTGGGCAAGGTCATCCGCAGCGGCGACGGTTCGGCGCTCATGCGCGACCCCGAGCTCGCCGGACGCATCATTGAAGCGGTCGTCAAGGCCGTGGACGTGCCCGTGACCGTAAAATTCCGCAAGGGCTGGGACGGTGGAAACGTCAACGCCGTGGCCTTCGCGCAGATGTGCCAGCAGGCGGGTGCAGCAGCCATCGCCGTGCACGGGCGCACGCGCGTGCAGATGTATGCCGGCCGCGCCGATTGGGACATCATCCGCGACGTCAAGCGCGCCGTGACCATCCCCGTCATCGCCAACGGCGACATTTTTTCCGGCGCGGACGCAGCGCACATCCTGCGCTATACCGGCGCCGATCTCGCCATGATCGGCCGCGGCAGCTTCGGCGATCCGTGGCTGTTCGCGCGCGGCAATGCCGCCATCGCGGGCGAGCCGGAACCGCCCCTGCCGCCGCTGCGTGAGCGGATCGAGGCGGCGCTGCATCAGATCGAATTTGCCGCCGAGATCAAGGGCGAGCGGCTGGCGTGCCTCGAGGCGCGCAGCCAGTTTTGCTGGTATCTGCGCGGTGTGCCGCACGCCAATGTCTACAAGCAGGAGGTCGTGCACGTGGAGACGCTCGACGACCTGCGGCGCATCACGCGCGCCATCCAGCGCGACTTGCGGGACTGACCGCAGAAAGGCAAGGAAACCATGGACCGGGACGAGGAACGGCGCATCATCGCTCAGGTGTGCGCCGGAGACGCCAACGCTTTCGAGGCGCTGGTCGTCGCCTACCAGAAACAAGTGTATAACCTCGCCCTGCGCACCGTCGGCAGCGAGGAGGATGCCGCCGACATGACGCAGGAGGTGTTCCTGCGCGCCTACCGGGCGCTGGGCACTTTCCGCGGCGAGAGCAAGTTTTCCGTCTGGCTCTACCGGCTGACGACGAATGTGTGCATCGACTTTCTGCGCAGCCGCCGGCGGCACCCGACCGTGTCGCTCACTGCATCCGAGGACGACGACGAGCAGCCGCAGTTCGACCTCCCCGCCGACGAGCGTACGAGTCCCGAGCAGCAGCTGACGCGCAGCGAGATGCGCCGCGCCGTCGCGCGCGGGCTCGACAGCCTGCCGGACGATGCACGCAAGATCCTCATCCTGCGCGAGCTCAACGGCCTGTCCTATGCCGAGATCGGCAAGGTGCTGCATCTCGAGGCCGGCACAGTAAAATCGCGCCTGTTCCGCGCGCGGAGAAAGCTTTGTGATTTTCTGCTCGCCGACGGGAACCTTCCCGACCAGTATGCGTCAAAGCAGACGAAGGGAGGTGCAGACGAATGAGCAACTGCATGCGTTACCAGCAGCAGATCAGTCAGATGCTCGACGGCGAGCTGCCGGCCGAGCAGGTGCAGACACTGCGCGCACATCTGCGCACCTGCCCTGACTGCCGGCATGTTTATGACGACTTTCTGTCCCTGCAGACTGCCGTGCGGGAAGCTGCCGCCGAGCCTCCCGCCGACCTGGCCGCACGCATCATGCAGCAGGTGCGCCGGGAGCCTGTACCGATGGCGCCGCGCACCGCCACCCCGACACGTCCGGTGCGGCATACGCAGCCCGCATCCATCCGGAAAGCGCCGGCCAAACCGGCCGCACGAAAGCACCCGGTCTCCGGCCGCACATCTCCCCTGCTGCCAATCTCAGTGATGGCGGCGTGTCTCGCGCTCATCCTCGGCGCAACGCTCTGGTTCACACCGCGCAGAAACCCGTCGAGCAGCGCCGGCACCGCGCTCGACAGCAGCCGGATACCGACCGCGACCGCCTCTCCGTCCATCAATGACGAGGCAAAGGGAAACCAAAAGCAGGATGCCCTCCCCGCCGCGGAAAGCGAATCGGTGCTTGACGACAGCGTTAGCAGTCTGCTCTTCTCCGTTCCGGCGGAAGACAGCGCCGACAGTACGGTGCTGCACATCTCCGACCGGAAGACCATCGAAGAGTTATCCGCGCTTCTGGTGCGCACGCACCCAGCGCAACCGGTCGACGCCGGGCAGACGCCGCTGTGCGTGCTGGAAGAGACCAACGCCGACGGCACGACCACGCGCGTGACCGTCTGGCGCGACGGAAAAGACGTGATCTTCTCCAGCAGCGCGGATGCGCAGTCCTACCGCGTGCCCGGCGCCGCTGCCGAGTTTTGCCGGCTGACAGGTCTGCCGGCAAACTGAACACATGGGAGCTTTTGGCCCGACAGGCGAACGCCTGCCGGGCTTTTTCACGCCATTTTTCAATGATTTGCTATAAAACAGCACCAAAAAACCTCAATTTTTGAACATCCCTGGCAACCATTTACTTGAAACATGCGAAAACGTGTGATATAATTTATACTGTTTGTTTGTGCCTTGCCATTTTCGTAACAAGCAGATGTATTTCTTAACAATGTGGTGTCCCTTACCATTAGGAGGATAATGACTCGTGAAACGTATCAAAGTATCAAACAATGTCATCAGAAGAATGCCCCGCTATCTCCGGAAGCTTGACGATCTGAACGCTGCCGGGATCGAGCGTATCTCTTCCGGCGAGCTGGGCCGTCAGATGGGTCTGACCCCCTCGCAGATCCGTCAGGATTTCAGCTGTTTTGGCGAGTTCGGCCAGCAGGGTTACGGCTACAACGTCGTGGCACTGCGTGGCGAGGTCGCCAAGATCCTGGGCATGAACCGCAACTACTCGGCCGTTCTGGTCGGCGTCGGCAACATCGGCCGCGCGCTGGTGGAGAACTTCTGCTTCGAGCAGTACGGCTTCACGCTCAAGGCCGCATTCGACATTAACCCCGACCTCATCGGCAAGGAAATGCACGGTATCGTGGTGCACGACTTCTCCACGCTCGACGACATTCTTGCCGACATCCAGCCGGACGTCGCCGTTCTCTGCGTGCCGAAGGCCATGGCCAACGACGTCGCCAATGAGATCTGCTCCGTCGGTGTGAAGGCCATCTGGAACTTCACGAATACCGAGCTGCAGGTCAAGGACGCCGATCCGATCATCGAAAACATCCACTTCTCGGACAGCCTGCTGGCCCTTGGCTATTACATTGCCGAAAGCCAGGACGAGGCCGAGGCCCGCGCTGCAAAGGCCAAGAAGGCCTGACACGCCGCAAAGGAGGTCCGCCCCTTGAAAATCAAGCGACTGATCTCGTTTCTGCTGACACTGGTGCTGCTCGGCAGTCCGGTGCCCGCTCTGGCGGCCGATGCCGGCAGCCGGCAGGATCCGCTGCTGTCGCGCAGCTATGTCGACAGCTGGTCGTCTGCCGTACTGAGTCATGCCGAGGCCACGGCGCGCTCCACCGCGCAGGATGCGCTGGACAAAGCCCTGCAGACACATGATAACGCGCTGCACAGCGCTGCCGCCAGGAGCCGCATCTGCACAATCTATGCCGGCAGCACCGTTGCGCTCAAGACCGGCGACTGCTTCACCGTATTGAGCGGGGACGCCGGCGTGACCATTTCCGCCGGCACGCTCGTTGACGCGACCGACGGCGCGGAGGCCGTCTCCGGCATGCTGCACACGGCACACCGCTATATTGCCTGTGAGGATCTGCAGGCCACGATCACCTGCACGCAGACCGTTTCGCTGCTTTTGTCGGCGGGCGCTTCCGTCACCCGCTTTGTGGATGTGCCTGCGGATGCATGGTATGCCGACTACGTGGAATATGCCGCCGTCAACGGGCTCATGAGCGGCGTCGGCGAGCGGCGCTTCGCGCCCGACGATGTGCTAACGCGCGCCATGTTCGTGACGGTGCTGGGCCAGCTCGCGCAGATCGACGAGGCGGACTATCCCGCCGTCTCTTTCTCCGATGTTGTGCCCGGGAGCTGGTATGCGCCGTTTGTCGCGTGGGCCGCGCAGAAGGACATCGTCAGCGGCACCGGAAACGGGCGCTTCGATCCGGACGCACCGATCACACGCGAACAGATGGCTTCTATCATCGCCCGCTATGTGCAGAGCACCGGAAAAACGCTCCCAACGATCGCTGATCCTGTTATGTTCAAGGACATGGACGCGGTCTCCGGCTGGGCGCTTGACGGTGTGGAGCTTATGCGTATGACCGGAATCATCTCCGGCGACGACCGGGGGTACTTCAACCCGCTCGGCCTTGCCACGCGCGCACAGGCCGCCACTGTCTTCACGCAGCTGCGGGAGGCATTCCTGCACGCGGAAACGTAACTTTTGAAAAAGACAAGATCGGCGGAGCCTCCGGCTCCGCCGATCTGCACAAAGGAGTTTTTCTCATGTCTGATACGATCGCCGCCGTCGCGACCGGCAACGTTCTGTCCGCGATCGGCATCCTGCGCCTGTCCGGCGACGGGACGCTCGCCGTCATCGACCGCGTGTTCCGCCCGGCAAACGGCCGCCCCATGTCCGAGGCGCCGGACCGCAAGCTCGTCTACGGCACCTTCTGCGACACGGACGGCCAGACGCTCGACCTCTGCCTGTGTACCGTCAGCCGCGGGCCGCACAGCTACACCGGCGAGGACACGGCCGAGCTGCAGTGCCACGGCTCCCCGGCCGTGCTGCGCGCCGGGCTGCAGGCGCTGTTCGCCGCCGGGGCACGGCAGGCGCTGGCGGGCGAATTCACGAAGCGTGCCTTCCTCAACGGCCGCATGGATCTCACACAGGCGGAGGCCGTCATCGATCTCATCCACGCCGAGACCGCGCTGGACGCGAAAAATGCCGCCGGGCAGCTCGGCGGCGCGGTGCTGCGGCGCGCGCAGAGCGTATACGATGCACTGCAGGACATCGCCAGCCACTATCACGCCGTGATCGACTACCCGGATGAGGACATCCCGGACTTTCAGCTCAGCGCCTACGAGGCCACGCTGACCGGCTGCATCGACCAGCTCCAGCGCCTGCTGGACACGTTTTCCCGGGCGAATGTGCTCCACGGCGGCGTGCCGGCCGTGATCCTTGGCCGCCCGAACGCGGGCAAATCCTCCCTGCTCAACGCCCTGCTCGGCTATGAGCGCGCCATCGTGACGGACGTACCCGGCACGACCCGCGACACGATTGACGCGCGCGTTACGCTCGGCGGCGTACTTCTGCGCCTGACCGACACCGCTGGGCTGCGCGGAACATCCGATCCCGTGGAGGCCATCGGCGTACACCGGGCGCTGGACGCGGCGGCGGACGCAGCGCTTGCCATTGCGGTGTTTGACGCGGCGCACCCGCTGGGTGATGATGACCGACAGGTCATCGCCGCCGCGCAGAGAGCCTCCGTGCGCATCGCAGTGCTCAACAAAGCCGACTTGCCCGCCGCCGTGCATCCGGACGCGCTGGCAGCATCGTTCGATACCGTATGCGTGCTCTCGGCAAAAGAACGCACGGGGCTCGAAGCGCTCGAGCAGGCGGTGGCGGAGCACTTCCCCGCCCCGGACGCACCGGCCGGCGAGATCCTAACGAACGCCCGCCACGCCGAGGCCATCAGCCGCGCGCTGGAATCACTGCGCGCCGCGCGCGAGGCGATGCTGCTGGGCGTGACGCCCGACGCCGTGCTCACGGAGGCCGAGGAAGCCATGGCCGCCATCGGTGAGCTGACGGGTGCCTCCATCCGCGAGGACATTACGAACCGCATCTTCGCGCGCTTTTGCGTGGGCAAATAAATCTGGACAGCAAAAGACCGCCGGTGAGAAACCGGCGGTCTTTTGCTATGCAGTTTCAGCGGAACACAATGCCGTTGCGCTCCGAGGTGCGCAGGAGCACGATGCCGAGCACCAGCGCCAGCCCCTCATAGATACCCATCGTCAGCCAGACGGCGCTGCCGCCGAAGATGGCCGGCACGGCAAAAATGACCGCACTGTCGAGCAGGAAGCTGCGGCAAACATTCAAAATCACTGCCTGCTTCGTGCGCTTAGTCGAATAGAGATAGGCCGATATGAGCGTATTCACGCTCATGATGATAAAGCCCCAGGCATAGCGCGGCATGTACTGCACCGTGCAGGCAAGCGTCTGCGCATCGGCGCCGAACATTTTGCAGATCGGCCCGCCGACAAACAGCAGCACCACATTGATGAGCGCACTGCCGACCAGGTCAATGAGCACGCCCGCACGAAAATACCACTTGAGGCCTCGCGTATCCTTCGCGCCGTAGCTCTGGCCGAACAGCGGCTGCAGACCGCTCGAGACGCCGATGAAAATCGCCGCGGAGAACGACGCCACATAGCAGATGATCGAATAGGTGTTCACGGCCATGTCGCCGAGGCGGGCAAGCAGGACGTAGTTCGTGCACAGCGTCGCCACCGGGACGGCAAACTGTGCAATGGCCTCCGGCGTGCCGCGCAGGAGCAGCTTGCGCGCAAGCTGGCCTGAAAAATGAAACCGGCTCACCCGCAGCTGGCCGCGGCGCAGAATGAAGTGCGACGATACGATCAGCATGCCGCACGTCTGCGAGATGCCGGTCGCGACGGCCGCACCCATAAGTCCCTTTTGCAGCGGGAACACAAACAGCCAGTCGAGAAAAATATTGATCACCGTCGCGATCGTCGAGCCCACGCTCACGAGCACGGGCGAGCCGTCGTTGCGGCAGTAGTTATTTAGAAACGTCATCAGTCCCGACGGCACGGCAAAGAGCGAGTACCAGAACAGATAGTCGCACACGAGCTGATGGTAGGTCTCGTTCGCACCGAGCAGCGTTGCGATCCGGGACGTCAGGCACGTGCCGATGAGCATCATGACGAACGCGGCCGTCAGCGTGCCTGCCAGCGAATGCATGAACGCCTGATTCGCCCCGGCAATGTCCCCGCGGCCGATGCGCACGGCCGAGACCGTCACACCGCCGACGACCGTGAGCATGATGATGGCATTGAGCACCATCACAAACGGCCAGACCAGATTGACCGCGCCGAGCGCGTCCGTTCCGACGCCCTGACCGACAAAAATGCCGTCAATGATCGTAAAGAGAAAATATGCGCAGTTGCCGAGGATCGTCGGCACAACGTACTGCGTGAGTTTTTTCATTCTGCTGTCCATGGGCCCCTCCGAGCGCAATTTGCCGCTAAACGCACAGACTTCCGGCCATACGGCACACGCGCGGTGCGTTCCGGTCGGAAATATGTCCTTATTATAGTAGTTCGTCAAGCATCTGTCAAGCGAGCCGTCATCTTCCGTAGCGTGTGTCAGAAACCACTTGAAAGCCTAGTAATCATATGTTATTATTGTGGTATATTAAAAAGAGGGGGGATCACCCATGAAAATATCTACAAAGGGACGGTATGCCCTGCGCATGATGCTCGACCTGGCAGCACACCAGGGCGACGGCTATGTCGCGCTCAAAGACATCGCGCAGCGGCAGGAGATCTCGAAAAAATATCTGGAGCAGATCGTACCCATGCTGAGCAAATCGGACATTCTGCGCACCACGCGCGGCTATCAGGGCGGCTACCGGCTGGCCCGCGCGCCAAAGGACTATACCGTCGGTGAGATCCTGCGTCTGACCGAGGGCGGGCTCGCGCCCGTCGCCTGTCTCGAACAGCACCCGAATGCTTGCCCGCGCTGCGGAGAGTGCGCCACCCTGCCCATGTGGGAGGGGCTGGAGCGGGTCATCCGCAGCTATCTTGACGGCATCACACTGCAGGATCTGCTCGAGCAGCAGACGGCGCGTGCTGCGAACGACTACGTCATCTGAAGTTATCTGGATATTTGGTATTACCAGAAAAGTCTGCGCAGGAATTCTGCGTTTTTCATAGTTTCCGACCATGGCGCAGAAACATATTGCTGATAATTTGTCAATTTTGCATTTTCCGCTTGCCATCTTCGGAGATTCGGGTTACGATGATGCCGCGTTGCGTGGTAATACCACAGTGGGACAGTCACCTGCTGTGTACCATCACCAGCGCCCGGTGCGTGGCCACCCTTACACGCCCGTGAACGGCTCGCCGGTGCTCACAAGGTTTTCACCTCTTCTTCCCAACCGGCAGTCAAAAACCGCAGGGTCCGACCGGACCCTGCGGTTTTTCTATGCGCTGCGTCACGTCTGATTGGGATGACTATAGAGCGAGAACGTGCCGTTGACAACGCCGTCGAGCATATCGGAGGTGAACGCCTGTGCACGCTCGGCATCGCGATCGAGCAGCGCGCGGTAGAGCTCGAGCTTGTTCTGATACAGCCGATTGGCGCCATAGCGCTTACGATACAGACTCCAGAAGTGCAGACCGTAGGTATGGATGGAGTTATACAGCAGCGGCAAAAACGTATTGCGCGACAAAACGCTCAGCGCATGATGGAACTGAAACGTCGCCTCGGCGCCCTCCTGGTCGGTTTTTGCGTCCTTGATTGCGTCCAGCATGGGCGCAAGCCCATCGAGCTCGTCCTGCGTGGCGCGCTCGACCACCAGCTTCACGCACAGGCACTCGTTCGCACTGCGCACTTCCATAAGCGAGCGCACCTCATCGTCGCGCATGACGCCGCCGTTATAGTTCAGCAGCGCCGTAAGTGTATCGAGCGAACCAGTCTTGCGGTAATCGCTGACGTACACGCCCTGACGCGCCACGATCTCCACGAAGCCCATCTTCTCCAGTTCGATCAGGCCAGCCGAGATCACCGGCCGGCTCACGCCCATGCGCGCGCTCAGCTCCCGCGCCGGCGGCAGCTGGTCGCCGGGCATCAATTCCCCGGAAATGATCATGCTCTCGATCTTCTGCACGAACTGATCCGTGAGCGAGACCGCCTCGATCCTGTCAAATCCCATCGTTCCACCCCCAAAATGTATTTGGTATTACCAAGCGTCTTCACGTTTGAATTTATCATCATTTTGACGGACTGTCAAGCGCAAATGTCGACATATTTCCGAAAATGTTAAAAATGCGACACATAACATTGCTTTTTCTGAAACACTGCTATATGATAATGCTGAATTCTGGTAATACCAGAGCAAGAAACAACAACCATCAGGAAGGAAGGGGAAACATTTGAAAGATCTGAAGCATCTGATCTACTTTGAAAACCTTCTGGAAGACGCCAACAACGAGTTGGTGCGGCAGGCGCAGGAGAACGGCAGCATCGTCCTCGGCTACACCTGCTATCACATTCCGGAGGTCCTCCTCAACGTAGACAATTGCATCTCTGTGCGACTCAGAGCACCCAAGACCGGTTCGCTGGATATCTCGACGTACTACATGTCCAACTATGCCTGTGACTACGCACGTGCGCTCGTCGAGCGTGCAATCGAGGGTGGCTACCAGTTCCTGGATGCGATGATCGGCGTGGACGCCTGCTCGGCCATGAACCGCTCCATGGAGCACTTCGAGGTCCTGAAGGTCAACAGCAAGGAGAAATTCTTTGTCACGCATACCGACATGCCGCTCAAGGTGACCGATTACTACATTGATTCCTACACCACGCAGATGCGCGAGCACGTGCTCAACCGTCTGACCGAGACCTTCGGCGTTGATACGTCCGACGAGGCGCTGCGCAAGGCCGTCGCCGAGCACAACGAGGTCTGCAAGATCATCAGCGAAATTGCTGAGATGCGCAAGCTCGACAACCCGATCATCACGGGCTACGAGTTCCACATCCTCAACCTTGTGAGCTATACCTGCCCCAAGGCGCTCATCCTGCCCTACCTGCGCGAGACGCTCGCCGAGCTCAAAAAGCGCAAGCCGGACGCCAAGAATCCGTACCGCGCCCGCGTGGCCATCGTCGGCAGCGAGATCGACGATCCGAGCCTGACAAAGCTCATCGAGGGCTGCGGCGCACTCATCGTGTCCGACCGTTTCTGCTTCGGCAGCACGCCGGGCCGCGAGGTCATCGAGCTCAACGACGAGGAAGACGTCCTGCGTCAGATCTGCCGCCACTACATGGAGACCAGCGAGTGCGCTCGTTACATCTCCGATGAGAAGGTGCACCAGCGCCGCGAGACGGCTGACCGTCTGGCGCGCGAGTACAAGGCGGACGGCATCATCTATGAGCAGATGAAGTACTGCGACTACTGGGGCTTCGAGCGTGCGCTGGTGAGCCACATCATGCACGAGG
>ENA-UOJS01002262-UOJS01002262.1-human-gut-metagenome-genome-assembly--contig:-C74-NODE-2262-length-13596-cov-11.911454_pt1 | contig 13596 bp, 9 predicted proteins | sample MGYA00242355_ERZ723902 | MGnify/ENA metagenome assembly ERZ723902 | reverse complement strand
GCCCGCCGGAACTCCGGCGGGCGGGCTTTCCGCTTGAGCGAATGCTCAAACGTGCACGATGTAGTTTTCCTTGCGCGGGGCGGCTTCCGGTGCGGGGCCGGCGGCGTAGCCGAGCGCGACCGCGCCGACACCGCGCAGCGTCTCCGGCAGGCCCCAGTCGCGCAGCAGCGCCTTGCCGTCCGGGCTGTCAAAGATCTCGCGCTCGCGGTTGACCCACACGGTGCCGAGGCCCTCGGCGTGCGCGGCCAGCATGAGGTTTTCGAGCACGCAGCTGCCGTCGGCCAGGTAATTTGCGCTCTCACCGTCGCCGAGCACGACCACGATCACCGGCGCGCCATAGTAGGGGTCGACATCCTTGCCGATCACGGCGGCGTTGAGCTTCGCGAGCCGGTCGCGGTAAGCCTTGGTCTCCACGGCGACGATCGTCGCCGACTGCTTGCCCATGGCGGACGGGGCATAGGTGCCGGCCTCGAGCACGCGCGCGAGCACGTCCGCGGGCACGGCGTCCGGCTTGTAGGCGCGGATGCTCCGCCGGGTCATTATGAGTGTCAGAAAATCGTTTTTCATCGGATAGCCTCCTTAATATATTTATTTAAAAATGTTTTAAATAAGCATACCACATTTTTCGCCGATGTGCTATAATATTCAATTGACTCTAACCATTGGTTTTTTGCTTTTGACTACCTGCCAGCGCGCGAAAGGAGTTTCTCAGGCCATGCAGAAGATCGCAGCTTTCATCGTCAAAAAACGCAAGCTATTGCTTGTTGTCATGCTGGCTCTGGCGGTGGTCTGTGCGGCGCTGATGCCCTTCGTCGGCATCAACACCGACATGACCAAGTACCTACCGGACAGCTCGCAGATGAAGATCGGTATGGACCGCATGAACGAGGCCTTCCCAGACGTGGCGGAGACGTACACCATCCGCGTCATGTTCCGCGGGCTGGACGCGCGCGACAAGCTCGCCATCCGCGAGCAGCTGGCGGAGATCCCGAACGTGGACAGCGTGGCCTACGAGCCGGACAGCGACGACTATAACCGCGGCGACGCCACGCTCTACAAGCTCACGACGCAGTATGACTACAACTCCGACGAGGAGGCGCAGATCGAGCGTGACGTGGCCGACCGCTTTGACGGCTACGATGTGTCCGTGCGCAGCGACGACACCTCGACGCCGGACATCCCGCCGATCGTGTTCATCCTCTCGATTGTGCTTGTGACGACGATCCTGCTCATCGCCTGCCCGTCATACTTTGAGCCGGTGCTGTTTTTGCTGACGATCGGCGTGGCGGTGCTGCTCAATCAGGGCACGAACATCATCCTCGGCGAGACGTCGGACGTCACGGCGAGCATTTCGGCCATTTTGCAGCTTGCGCTCTCGATGGACTATTCCATCATCCTCATGAACCGCTACCGGCAGGAACTGCAGGCCGACCCCGACCGCGAGGCCGCCATGACGCGCGCGCTCACGGCGGCGTTCGGCTCGATCACTGGCAGCTCGGTCACGACGATCGTGGGCCTGCTGATGCTGGTGTTCATGCGCTTTAAGATCGGCATGGATCTCGGCATCGTGCTGGCCAAGGGCGTGCTGTGCAGCCTGCTGTGCGTGTTCACGGTGCTGCCCGGCCTGATTCTGTGGGCAGACAAGCTCGTGCGCAAGACGACGAAAAAGCCGCGCGCGCCAAAGCGCGAGCGCCGGAGCGTGCTCGCGGCGCTCGGCCGCTTCAGCTACCGGTGGCGCGGCGCGATCGCGGCGGCGTTCGTGCTGCTGTTCGCGGGGACGTACGTCCTGCAGCTGTCGACCCAGATCGCCTACACGCTCACGGATACCGACCCGGTCGCGGAGGTGTTCCCGCCGGATAACCCCATCGTCGTGCTGTACAACAACGCCGACGAGGACGCCGTGGCCGCGCTGGCGGACCGGCTCGAGGCCGACCCGAACGTCAAGAGCGCCATGTCCTACTCCACCACGCTCGGCAGGCAGTACACCGCCACGCAGATGGCCGACATCGTCGGCGCGCTCGATGCCAGCATCCCGGTTAGCGCCGATATGCTGGGCATGATCTATTATGATGTCTACAGCGGCGGCCGCGCCGTGACTATCCCGGCCGGGCAGTTTCTGCGCTTTCTCACGGAGCACGTGGCAAACAACGCCGCCTTTGCGCCGTATCTCGATGCGGGCATGACGGCGAACCTCCAGACGCTGCAGAAATTCACCGACCCTGCCGCGCTCACGCAGCAGCGGACGGCGGAGTCGCTGGCGGACTTTCTCGGCATGGATGCAGCCGATGCCAAGCAGCTGCTGCTCTATTACTACACGCAGCACGGCGACGCGAGCACCGGCGGCATGACGCTGCCCGTTTTCTCGGACTTCCTCGTCAACGAAGTGCTCACCGACCCCACCATGGCGGGCATGATTGATGCCTCGGCGCGCGAGCAGGCGGCCATGCTGCAGACGTTCACGGACGTGAGCGCCATGACCACGCCGCGCGGCTGCGGCGAGATCGCGCAGATGCTCGGCATGGACGAGGAGACGGTGCGGCTGCTGTTCGTGGCGTATCATGCGGCCAATGTTGACCTGATCACGGGCGGCTGGGACGTGTCGATGCAGGACCTGGCAAACTTCCTTTCCAACCACAGCGCCCTGCTCGACAGCGCGCAGGCGCAGCAGATCACGACGCTCAGCTGGATCATCAACGGCTCTGTTTACGGCACGAGCTACTCGGCGCCGGAGCTTGCCACCCTCCTCGGCATGGACGCCGGACAGATGCGCCAGCTCTACCTGCTCTATATCAGCCGCCACGGCGACACGAGCGGATGGACGCTCTCGGTGCAGCAGTTCGTGGACTTCCTGTGCCAGGAGGTGCTGCCGGACGCGCGCTTTGCTTCCCAGCTCAGCGGCGTGGACACCAGCCAGCTCCAGTCGGCGCGCACGGTCATCGACGCGGTCGCCTCCGGCCGGAGCTATACGGCTGCGGAACTGGCAAACCGGTTTCAGGGCCTGTCCAGCCAGCTGAACCGCGGCACGATGGAGCTGCTGTTTCTCTACTATGCCAGCGTGTACAGCAGCGATGCCTCGTGGACCATGTCCATGCAGGAGCTGTTTGACTATCTGCAAAATGACCTGCTCACGGACGCGCGCTTTGCCTCCTTCCTGACCGATGACATGCGCGCGCAGATCACGGACGCGCAGGCCATGCTCACCGACGCCGTCACGCAGCTGCGCGGCAGCGACTACTCCCGCCTCGTGCTCACGACGACGCTGCCGGGCGAGTCGGACGAGACGAGCGCGTTCATCGCACAGCTCACGCAGGATCTTGACGCCGTCACGACCGGGGACTACTACATCATCGGCAACAGCGCCATGGTCTACGAGATGGAAAACAGCTTTGACAGCGAGCTGCTGCTCATCACACTGCTGACGGCGGCGTCGATCTTCCTCGTCGTCGTGTTTACGTTCCGCTCGCTCGTCATCCCGGCGCTGCTCGTGCTGATCGTGCAGTGCGGCGTGTTCATCACCGTCACGGTCGTCGGCCTGCAGGGGCTGGAGATCTATTATCTCGCGCTGCTGATCGTCGAGTGCATCCTCATGGGCGCGACGATCGACTATGGCATCCTCTATACGAGCTATTACCGCGAGATGCGCGAGACCAAGTCCGTGCGCGACGCGCTCATTGCGGCCTACCGCGGCAGCATCCACACGGTGCTGACGTCCGGCTCGATCATGGTGCTCGTCACGGCGGTCGTCGGAAAATTTTTCGGCAACCCGACCATCGAGCAGATCTGCCGCACGATTTCCATCGGCGCGTTCTCGGCCATCATCCTCATCCTGCTGTTCCTGCCCGGCATGCTTGCCCTGCTTGACCGCTGGGTGCTGCCGCGTGACCTGCGCCGCCGGCTGTATCCGCCGAAGGCGCCCAAGGCGCCGAAAGCCCCCAAACCGCCCAAGGCGGCGCGGGCGCCCTGGCCGTAAACAAAACGATAGAAAAGCAGCGGAATGCAAACGCATTCCGCTGCTTTTTTCTTGTGCGGGTCAGTTCCAGTTGCTGGCCCAGTTGTCGCCCCAGTCGTCGGCGGGGTCGTAATAGGGCATGTCCCAGCCGGCGGCGAAGACATTGCCCGCGCCGTCGTAGGCGAGACCGTCGGCCGCGACCGAATACGTATCCGGCAGGAAGAAGATGTTCTCCCCGTCGTAATAGCGCAGGTGTCCGTCGGACGCGTAAAACTCCGCGTCGTCAAGCTCTGCATAGAGGTCCGCGTCGCCGTTGCGATAGAACACGCCCTCGTACGTGCCGTCCGGCGCGTTCGTGTCGCTGGCCTCGAAAAACAGCGTAAAGCTGTTGCCGTCGGGGCTCACGGCGAAGTAGCCGCAGCCGTTGAGGAAGAGGTACACGCCCAGCCCGTCACCGCCGTCGCGGATCGTGCCGCCGGTCATGCCGTCTGGCGAGTAGGCCAGATATTCCATGCGCCCGGTGTCGATGACGAGCGTCTCGCCCAGCGCGTCCTGCCAGATGCCGTCGAGCGTGCTCAGCTCAGGCGCGTACACGTCGCTTTCGCCGGGGCCGAAGTGCGCGCCGTCAAGCCCCGCGCGGTCAGACGCGCCGTTCTGCCGCAGGATGAAGCCGCCGCTGTCAGCCTCGAAGTCGTAGTAAAATCCGTCGTATTCGATCATGGGCCGGTCGTCCACGACCTCGAACGGGCCGAAGCCCACCCGGCCGTACCACGTCCGGTAGTCGTAGGTGCCCGTGTCGGGGTCGATGACGAGCTGGTTGCCGTCGTCATCCACCCAGCCGCCGGTCAGCTCCTCCACGGTCATGGGGGTGAAGTCGGTCAGGTCGGTGTCGTCATCGTCGTCCGCGCCGCCGCAGGCGGCCAGACTCAGCGCCAGCAGCAGGGTCAGCAGCAGCGCTGTGCCTTTTTTGAGAGATGTTTTCATGCCGTCCTCCTTATCCGGTCAGCCGATACGGAAAAACAGGCAGTTGTGCGCATCGACTGTGGTGCAGTTGAGAATGTCCGCCTCGGGGCAGATGCTGTCGAGCTGGTCGCGCTTGCCCGAGTCGCGGTAATTGTCGGGCTGCGGCTCGGCGGCAAAGACCAGACCGTCATACCCCTCGGGCAGGTAGACGACGTAGCTCTTGGTGAGCACGTTGTTCCAGTCGCCGGTCTTTTCCCAGCTCGTGGAGTAGAAAAATTCGATCTCGTAGGTCTCGCCGTTCCACGAGACGGTGTGGATGTAGTGGTTGCCCCCGCGCTCGGTGTTGTTGTAGGCGGTCGAGGCCGTGAACCACATGCCGGTGTAGTAGTCGTACAGCTCGCTGCTGGTCACGGAGATGAACTCGGTCGTGAACGCCGGCACGGATTCGTCCGGGACGTAGCAGTAGGCGTCAAACTCGATCTCGCGCATACCGTCGTGCGTCTCGTCGCGGGTCTTGGTCACTTCCCAGTAGACATCGCCCACGGCATAGCCGTCGCCGGTGCCGTGATAGCTGCACACGCCGTTGGCCAGCACGTAGGTGCCGCCGTCCACGCGCGCGTTGATGTCCAGATTGTTCGCCTCGAAATACGGCGTGCCGCTCGTAACGCTCGAGAGCACGGGCTCGAATTCAAAGCCCGTGTCGTCGTACCAGAGCCAGACCAGCTCGGTCGTGCTGCCGTCGCCGTGGTCGAAGATCATGGTCACGTCGCTCTGGCCATCGCCGTCCAGATCGTCGAACGACGTGCTGCTGTAGGCGGTCAGCGCGTCGGTGAGCGCCATGGGAAACTCCACGCCGTCAAACCAGACCTGCTCGTCCTGATCGTAGTAGAAGCCGGCGTTTTCCGTGCTCAGGCAGATGCACACGGGCACGCGCTCGCCGTCTCGGGTGATCGTGCCGTAGTCGGTCACGACGCCGGAGGCACGCCAGTCGTCGCCGGTCGTGTCCTTGCCGCAGGCGGCAAGACCCAGCACCAGCGCGGCGGCCAGCACCAGCGCCAGACATTTGCTCAGATGTTTCATGCTTTTCCTCTCTTTCTCGCGGGCGGTCGCCCGGGTGTGGTTTCGCCTCAGCTGTGTTCGGCCATGGTCAGAAGCTCGTCATGGCTCAGCTCCACGTTGCCGAAGCGGACGAAGATGCCGTTGGTCACGGCACTGCGCCAGGTCTCCGGATCGGAAAGCGGCTGGAACCGGAGCTTGTCCAGATAGGGCTTCATGTCCAGAAGCAGACGGCTGCCGGACACGAAATCCACCTGCAGACGTGGTCGCTCAGCGGTTGGACGGCCGCAATGTATTTCCGGTACATGTGCGCTTCCCCCTTTCCCGGAATGAAAAGATCCACTGTACAAGGCCATTGTACAGTGGATCTGTGAGAAAACCATTCACCGGTGGTTAGGGTTTTGCGTGCCATTGGACGATCAGCTGCTGCCGCTTCGACTTCGCGTCGCCCGTGAGGCCGAGCTTGGCGTAGATCTGGTGGACGTACTGCTTTACGCTGCCGTCCGAGAGGAAGAGCCGGCGCGCGATCTCGCCGTTGGTCAGGCGCGCGGCGATGAGTGCCGAGATCTCCCGTTCGCGCCCGGTCAGCCCGACGAGCGCCGCCGGGCCGCCGCCGGGCGTGCACAGCGCGGCGCAGCGCGCCTCGTAGGCCGCGATGCAGTCTGCTGCCCGCTGCGGGAAATCACCCAGATCCGCCTCCCACGCGCCGCCCTCCAGCAGGGGGCGCAGGCCGCGGCCGTTTTCCGCAAACGGCAGCAGCAGCCCGTCGGGAGCCGCGGCGCGCAGCGCCTGACCGAGGAGGCTGCGCGCCTCCGGCCGCTTGCCGAGCGCGGCGTAGGCCGCGGCCGTCTGGATGCGCACCTGCAGCGCGACGAGCGCATAGTGCTGCTGCGCGCACTGCGCGAGCAGTCCCTCGCTGCGCCCGATTACCCGGGCGCAGGCGCCCTCGGCGAGATAGACCTGATTTTCGATCATTTCCATCATGGGGCGGCACGGCGCGAGCAAATGCACCGTGTGCAGCGCGTGGTCGCGAAACAGCGCGGGGATCTGTTCGGTCTGCCCTGTCAGCGCGGCGCAGTAGGCGCAGGCGCTGTCGAAGATGCGCAGCCACATCGAGTCGTGCTGCGCAAGCAGGGCGGCGCGCTTGTGCGCCGCGGGCTCGGGCGCAGCGGTGTCTACGCACAGCGCGAGCCGGCGCTCCAGAAAGTCGCAGCAGAGGGCCATATTCTCCTGCCCGTTTCCGGCGATGGCGGCGCGGGCCCGCTCGAGGAAGATGGCCGCGTCGGCAAAGCGGCCGCGCAGGAAGGCTGCCTCGGCATCCATGATCCGCTCCGCGCCCTGCCCGTGCCCGTTCGTGAGCCGGTAGTAGTGCGGCATGCAGGCGTTCATGGCGTCCAGCTCCGCGCCCAGCTGCGCCGGCGTACGGTGAAACATCATCAGCACCGATGGCGAGCCGAACGTCCAGCTCCCCTCGTTGCGGATGCTGATGGCGGGACGGGTCATGCGCGCGGCCGCGCTGCGGTGCAGACGGCTCATGGCCGCGATGTCGTTGTATTGCAGAAAGCTCATGATGAGGTCGCACTCGCCGAGCAGATTGTCCTGCTCGGCGTCCGGCAGCTCGGGGTGCGCCTCGATACCGGCGAGCAGCAGCGCGCGCAGCTCCAGCATTTTCGGGATCTGCTGCCAGGTGAACATCCGCCGCATCAGCACGAGCAGCGTCAGCGGGTGCGCCTGAAGCGTACCGCGCGGGCACACGTCCAGAAACGCCAGCACCTCCTCCGGGCTGAGCGCTGCGAGCAGGATGCCCGCATCGTCCTGGATCACCTGCAGCACCGCGTCGTAGTCTTCCCCCTTCCGGTAGGCGGCGAGCGCGTGCAGATACTGCCCGTGCGCTGCGTACCACGCGCCGTAGCGGCCGTGATACGCACGGCGCGTTTGCTCCGGCAGCGCGGCGAACGCCTGCTCGGCACAGACCTTCATCATGTGGTGGAAGCGGTAGCTCACACCGTCCGGCAGGCGGGTGACGAAGGCGTTTTGCTCTGTGAGCATGGTCAGAAGTCGGTCAGTGTCCGGGTCGCCGGTGACAAAGCGTGCCATCGGCGCGGTGAACTCATCCGCCAGTCCCATGACGGCCAGAAACTCCTGCTGCCGGGGCGAGAGCGGCTCGATCATGGCGGCGGAAAACATGGTGTAAATGTCCGAGTGCCGGTCCGGCAGCGCGCCGCGCTCGGAGAGCGTGCGCAGGTTCAGATATACGGCCGAAAACCACCCCTCGCTCGCATGCAGCAGCGTTTCGACCTGCGCATCGGTCAGGTCCGTACCGCAGCGGTGCGCGTAGATGGACAGCTCCGTGTGGTTGAGCCGCAGATGCTCGGCCCCGATCGGGTAGACCCGGCTGCCCAGCCGCACGACGGCGTCGCCGGGGAGGAAGCGGTCGCGGCTCGCCACGATCAGGTGCACGTTCTCCGGCAGGCGGTTGACGAGCGTGCACAAAAACTCCGTGATGCGCCCGTCGGTCAGCAGATGGAAATCGTCGATGAAGATGTACACGCTTCCGCGCCCGGCCAGCCCGTGGCAGAGATCGTCCGCCAGCAGGCTCGCGCCGGCGGCATCGTCCGGGCAGGCGTAGCCGCGCAGCAGCGGCAGCCCTGCGTGTTCGAATGCGTCCTGCACGCTCTTCCAGAAGATGACCGGATGGTCGGAATAGACGCTGATGCGCACCACAGTCGCGTCCTCGGCCTTCGCCCGCCCGGCGAGATACCAGTTCACGGCCGTCGTCTTACCGTAGCCCATGGGGGCGACCACGGTCGTCAGCGTACAGCGGGAGATGGGACGCAGCCGCTCCTGCAGGCGCTCGGAGATATAGATCGTGTTCAGGGTCCACTTCGGCCTTGGCATAGCAGAGCTCTCCCTTCCGGGGTGATAGATACTTTCATTGTACCATGCCCGGCGCGCACATGACAAGCGCGGCAGTCCATTCGGACTGCCGCGCTCGCGCGTTTTGGGTCAAGAGTGGTGGAAGATAGAAAGCTCAGGTTGCGGCAGCGCTCGCCACCGGTCTGCGTGCGCCGCTGCAGCGCCGGGATGCGCAGCAGTAGCTCGTTGTTATCGACCGGCTTGATGAGACAGTCGTGCGCGCCCGACAGCAGGATCTTCATGGCGTGGCCCCCTTTGCTTCCGGCGTGAAGGAATTCCACAGGTGCTCAAAGACGGTGGTCATCTCCGCTGTCAGCGCGTCCGGGTCGAGGTTCGGCTCGGTCAGGTAGCGCTTGAGGTTCTGGATGAGCCCGCCGACGGTGAACGTCGCCAGCGTGTCGGCCAGCGCGGGGCTGTCCGTCACGGCGCCGCAGTAGGCGCGCACGCGCCGGCTGGAGCTGGCGAAAACATGCTCGCTGATGATCTCAAAAATGATCGGCAGCGACTTGCTGCGCAGGCCCATGCGGATGAGCGCCGGGTGCTCGTCTACAAAGGCGATGAGCGCGCGCCACGAGCGCTGAAAATGCTCGACCGGCAAGTCGGTCGCGGCGTCGGCCTCGCTCTCGATCTGCCACTGGATCTCGTTGAGGTAAAAGCGCAGGAAGCCGTACTTATCTTCAAAATGCGAGTAGAACGTCGGGCGGCGGATGAGTGCCCGGGCGCACAGCTCATTGACCGTGATGTCGTCGAACGTCTCCTCAGCCATCAGCGCCTCAAACGCCGCCATGAGCGCGCTGTAGGTTTTCTGCACGCGCAGATCTTTCTTTTTTTCCATGATTCTGCACTCCTTTATGCCCATCGTATCATATCGAACAAACGACACGAGCGGAACAAGCGATAAATATCTTACACTTTCATGATAACTGATATTTGTAATTTATCATTTTTCAGCTTATCTTTCTGTTATCAAAAAGTCAACCCCCGCGTTTTTGTCGGGGCAAGGAGTGGTGATCCCATTATGAACAAGAAACCGTCCACGCTGTACCGTGCATCGGAATGGATCGTCGACCATTACCGGCTGTTTTTCATCGTGTTTGCCGTGCTGCTGGTCTTTTCCGCGGTCGCGTCGGGCTGGGTGAAGGTCGAAAACGACGTCGCGGCCTATCTGCCGGCCGATTCCGAGACGCGGCAGGGGCTGGACATCATGGAGCAGGAGTTCCAGACCTACGGGTCGGCGAAGATCCTCCTGCGCGGCACGGACGCGGACACCGCCGCGGCCACGGCGGAGCAGATCCGCGCGGTCGACGGGGTGGACAGCTGCACGTACACGATGAACGACGCGGGCAGCGCGCTGCTGTCCGTCAGTCTGGCGGACCTCGAGGGCTCGGACACGTGCGCGCAGACCGTGCAGGCCCTGCGTGACCTGCTCGACGGCAGCGGCGCGTACATTTATTCCGCCGAGGGCTACAGCGTCTCCGATCAGATCAACGGCGAGGTGCGCGGCCTGCTCGTCATCGTGGCGATCATTCTCGTCACGGTGCTCACATTCACGTCCTCGACGTATGCCGAGGTGCCCATCCTGCTGATCACGTTCCTCGCGGCGGCGCTCATCAACAAGGGCACGAACTTCGTCTTCGGCACGATCTCGTTCGTGTCCAACGCTGTGGCCATCCTCTTGCAGCTGGCCATGTCGGTGGACTACGCCATCATCTTCTGCAACCGCTACAAGCAGGCGCACGAGACCCTGCCGGTGCGCGAGGCGGTCATCGAGTCGCTGGCCAAATCCATCACCGTCATCAGCTCCTCGAGCCTCACGACCATCGCGGGCCTCGTAGCCATGACGTTTATGAAGTTCGGCCTCGGGCGCGACCTCGGCATCGTGCTCATCAAGGCGATCTTTATCAGCCTCCTGACGGCGTTTCTGCTCATGCCGGGGCTGCTGCTCAAGCTCGGCCCGGCCATGGATAAGACGAAGCACCGCGATTTCGTGCCGAAGATCTCGGGCATCGGCCGCCTCGCGTGGCGGACGCGCCGCGTGGTGCCGCTCGTGTTCGCGGCCGTGCTGGTCGTGGCGTGTGTCGGCGTCAACCGCGTGAGCTACGTCTACAGTGAAGCGCCGCTCAAAACACACAACGCGGACGCCAACCGCACCGCGTCGCAGGCGATCACGGCGGACTTCGGCGACGAGACGGTGCTGGCCGTCGTCGTCCCGGCCGGGGATTATGACCAGGAGGCCGCGCTGCTCGATGCCCTCTCGGCCGTGCCGGAGGTCAAGAGCGCCGTCGGTATCGCGGGCACGGAGGCGGCCGGCGGCTACCGGCTGGCGGACGCGGTCGATTACCGGACGTTCGCGCAGCTCAGCGGCGTGGACAGCACGAGCGCGCAGGCGCTCTTCGCCCTCTACGCGGCCGAAAACGGCGCTGCGCAGACGGCTGCGCAGGACCTGCGCGGCTATCAGGTGCCGCTGCTGAAGCTGTTTGAGTTCCTGAATGACAAGATCGCCGACGGCACCGTTACGCTCAGCGACGCGCAGGCGGCGCAGGTCACGGCGCTCAGCGATCAGCTCACGCGCGCCAGCGCGCAGCTCGAGGGCGCATCGTACCACCGGCTTGTGCTCACGCTCGCCGCGGCCTCGGACGGGGACGAGACGTTTGCTCTGCTCGACCGCATCCACGCCGTCGTGCACCAGTACTACCCCACCGACAGCTATCTCGTCGGCGACGCCATGTCCGCCTACGGGTCCGAGCAAACGTTCACGCAGGACAACGTCATGGTCAGCGCCATGTCCATCCTCATGGTCATGCTCGTGCTGCTGTTCACGTTCCGCTCGCTCGGTATGCCCATTTTGCTCACGCTCGTCATTCAGGGCAGCATCTGGATCAACTTCGGCATCACGGTGCTCACGGGCGAGTACGTGCTCTTCATGGTCTATCTCGTGGCCAGCGCCATCCAGATGGGCTGCAACGTGGACTATGCCATCGTCGTTGCCTCGCACTATACCGAGGCGCGCGCCGATCAGGGCCCGCGCGAGGCCATGATCACGGCGCTGAACCTCGCCTTCCCGACCATCATCACCTCCGGCACGATGCTCATCTCCGCCGGTCTGCTCGTTGGCGCGCGCGTCTCGTCCGGTGCGGTGGCCGGCATGGGCCGGTTCGTGGGTGTCGGGTCGCTCATCACGGTGTTTCTCGTGCTGTTCGTGCTGCCGCAGCTTCTGCTGCTGGGCGACACCTTCGTGCGCCGGACCGCGCTGCCTGCGCAGCGCCGTCTGCCGCTGACCTCGGCGAGCCGCGCGGCCCGCTGGGTGCTGCTTGCGGCGGCCGTGTTCGTCATGGCCGTGTCGCCGTGGAGCGTTGTGCGCACGCAGCAGGAGCGGGCCGACCGCGTGGAGGCTGATACGCAGCTATGCGACAACACCCGCTCGCTCGGCGAGCTGGCGGCGTCGCTCGGCGCGCAGCAGGAGACGTATGACGCGCTCAAGCTCTCGTTTGCCACGGGCGTCGTGACGGACAACGTCGGCCAGAGCCGGCTCCAGAGCGGGCAGGCGGAGTATGACGCCGGCAGCGAGAAGCTCGCCGCGGCCAAGGCGCAGTATGCCGCCGGGCAGGCGCAGCTCGAGCAGGGCAAGGCGGACTACGCCGCCGGACAGGAGCAGCTTGCCGCGGCGAAGGAGGAATATGCCGCCGGGCAGGAGAAGCTCGCCAGGATCCAGCCGGTATACGACGCGGTGCACCCGGCCTACCAGCGCTATCTCGACCGGCAGGCGGAGTATGACGCGGCGGTCGCAAGCGGTGACCTTGCCAAAGCCGCGCTGCTCTGGCCGGGCGTGACGGCGCAAAAGCAGCTCTATGAGACGCAGCTGGTCGGCACCGGGTACTCCATTGAGTCGCTCGTGCAGGCGTATGAGGCCGGGCGGGCGCAGCTGGCCGACGGTGCGGCGCAGATCGCGGCGGCGGAGCAGCAACTGCGGGATGCCCAGGCGCAGCTCGTCGCCGGGCAGGAGGCGCTCGACGCTGCGGCGGCCGAGATCGCAGCCGGGCAGAGCAAGCTCGACACGGCGGCGGGCACATTGGCCTCCGGCCGTCAGACGCTGGCGGCGAACCGGCAGCAGCTGTCGCAGGACCTCGCGGCGCTCACCCCGTATGAGGACGACACCGAGCGGCTGGAGCAGGGCATCGCCGTGCTCATGCAGGACGAGACGCTGCGCGCACGCGCCGGTTCCGCCGCGAGCTATGGCGACATCTGCGCGCTCGCGCAGGACCTCTACACGGCGGATATGGACACCGCGCGCACGGAAGCGGCGGTCTGGACGGGCATCTGCATTGCGCTGTTCGCAGCCGGTGCGCTCGCGCTCACAGGCGTGTGCCTTGGCCACGGGAGAGGAAAGGCCATGGCGTGGTGTACGGCGCTGGCGGCGATCCTGTCCGTCGGCTGCCTGATCGCCATGCTGGCCGCCGGTCACGGAGCGCTGCGCACGCTGTGCCTGTGCGCAGCGCTGGCGCTGCTCGTGCTGGCGTTCGTAGCTGCGGGGCTCACGCTCCGGCAGTGCGCGGAGCGGGCGCAGTAAGGACGCAGGGAAAAGAAAAAGTCGGGGCGCAGGCAGCTGCCTGCGCCCCGCGTTTGCTTTTGCGCTGCGGTGTGCTATAATGGGCCATCCCGGTCGAAAGGAATTGCGATCCCAATGGTCAAAGTGCTCTTTATCTGCCACGGCA
>ENA-UOJS01002261-UOJS01002261.1-human-gut-metagenome-genome-assembly--contig:-C74-NODE-2261-length-13597-cov-47.356077_pt1 | contig 13597 bp, 14 predicted proteins | sample MGYA00242355_ERZ723902 | MGnify/ENA metagenome assembly ERZ723902 | reverse complement strand
ATAAGATAAAAAATTTGAAATAAATCAGCAAAATACTATTATTAAAACAACCGTTATGTATGGCTTGCACCGCAGTGAGGTTCTCGGACTTTAATGGCAAAGTGTTGATTTTAATGGAAACTCTATTTTGATACGCACACCGTATCGGTAGAAACTAAAGTTGTTGAAAAAGACTAATTCAAGTTATCGTGCGTTCCCGCTGTTTACGGAAATCAGAAATCTACTGATTTGGCCAAAGATGAGGAAAACAATAACGGAGACTTCTTTAGCAATGCATATACCGAAAACGACTACATCTTTAAGAAACCGAACGGAGATACTTATTACCCATCCATTGCTCATAGGTTTGGGAAACTGTTGAAGAAGTACGACCTTCCGCATATTAGGTTTCATGACCTGAGGCATATGCGTAAAGAAAACTATCGGTGAAAAACACAGCAACACAGATTACAGCGAAAGCGACTTTTGATTTTTTCTTAATAGCCTCCCCCCTGTTCCGATATTTTCCACTTATATATTAACTTATGTATAAAAAATTTGCAAGAGAAAAAAACACACAAACTGGTGTTTCTTTCGATTATATACCCAACCACAAGTTTTACTTGTGGAGAGTAAAAATCGAAAGCGTTCATTCAAAAAAAATAAGTCCTCCTTTGATATAATGGAAGAAGCAACATCAACCGTAAAGAATCAAAGGAGGACGAATAAATGGACGAAAGTAGTTTATAACACACAAGGTGGAAGTGTCAATATCATGTAATACCAGTACCGAAATACAGAATGTATTTGTTAAAATGATGTGACCCCCAAAAAAGAGAAGTAGCTTCAAAATATGGTATAATGAAATCGCAAAACAACATTAACCAAGAAAGAAGTACTTCTCATGAATATGATAAAACAAGAAGCAAGAAAAAAGCAAGAAATAGTTAAGCAAGCAATAAAAAACGGATATGCGACACAGGCTGATAAGTACAAATCCTTGTGAGCTCGTGCGTCTTTCAAAGCTCGAAAGGCGTGAGTATGAGTGGTATAACTCTGACGAGATTATCACTATGTTAGACGCTCTGAAAGGCGAGCCGCTATACCCTCTTATTAAAGCCACTGTTATTCTACGGCGACTCCTTGTCTTGCTTCGAGGACTATGTTTTTCTCTTTTATGGGATTTTCAATAACCCCGATGAAGCGGTAATGAATAATGATTTTCTGCGTTCTGTTCTTACCTTTACCCTCAATGGAGTGAACCTCGATTTTCTCAATAAGTTCATTCAGGAGTGCAGGTGTAAGAGTTTCCATCTGCATAAACTTACGGACTGCCAATGTGAATTGTTCTTTGCTTGTACGAAGATTTTCTATCTCTGAAAGCTCTTCTTGGTATTGCCTGATTTTTAGTTTCAGCTCGTCTCGTTCTGTTTCATACCTCTGAGATAATTGCATAAAGCTTTCTTCGTTAACAATACCGTTGATGTGCTTTTCAAAGAGTTTTTCATACATCACGGCAACCTCCTTAGTTCTTGCTGTTGCTTTATCAATACTGCTTTCAAGAAACTTCTGCTGATTGAGTATGCTTTTGTTTGTCTTTGCTTCAAGAATATCTGCGAACGCTTCTTCATCTTCAATGAGAAAGCTTGCAAGACTTCTGAGCTCAAGCATCACAATCTGCTCCAAAGAATCAGCTCTGACATAATGTGTACCCTCACAGGTGCCTCTGCGACCTTTGTAGTTGAAGCACATAAAATACTTGATATCAGTATTCGGGTGATTGACATTGAACCATAAAGGACTTCCGCAATCGACACAGTATAATAATCCGCAGAACATATTCTTTTCAGCATGTTCGGGATTCGGCGCTCTGCGTTTACCTTTGGCTTTCATCTTCTGAACAGTTTCAAAAGTATCTCTGTCAATTATCGGCTCGTGAACATTCTTGAAAATCTTCCAGTTCTCTTCGGGATTCTGAAGTCTTTTCTTATTCTTGAAGTTTTTTGAGTAAGTCTTGAAGTTGATAACATCACCGCAGTATTCCTGTTGTGCAAGAATCTTCTGTACCGTCGTCTTACACCATTTATAAGAGTCAGGCTGAGTTTTTTTACCGCCCTTGTTAAGACCTTTGCTCTGCCAATATGTCATCGGTATCATTACTTTGTTTTCCTGTAAGATACGGGCAATAGTTTCATTGCCTTTACCCTCAATGCACATTGCAAAGATACTCTTGACTACTTCTGCAGATTCGGTATCAATAATCCACTTCTTTTTGTTCTGTGGGTCTTTCATATACCCGTAAGGCGGTTGAGATAACGGTTCTCCCATATTTCCGCGAATACGATGAGCACTTCTTACCTTACGGCTGATATCTCTCGCATACATTTCATTCATAACATTCTTGAATGGTGCGATTTCGTTTTCACCCTCATCACTGTCAACCATATCATTAACAGCGATAAACCTTACATTATGCTCAGGGAAATAGTTGTCTGTGTAATGACCAACCGAGACATAATCTCTGCCTAATCGGGAAAGGTCTCTGACGATAACAACTGAGATATATCCCATTTCAATATCGTCAAGAAGCTCCTGAAAAGCAGGTCTATTGAAGTTCGTGCCTGTATAACCGTCATCAACATAATACTTGGTATTTGATAAACCTAATTCCTTTGCCTTTTGTGTCAGCATTTTCTTTTGAGACGAGATTTGTCAAGGTATGTTTTTGTAAAGGAGTGTGCAATTCGCATTGACAAGCAGCCTTCATCGACTGGATGCGGGGCAGCCTCTTCGGACAGGTGGCCGGAATGGCGATACTCCCTTCGACACTTCTCGGCATCTTGCCGGTGGGCTGCGTTCTTCATATGCATGGCACTCTGTCGGCAGAGACGTTCCTGACGGTTATCGTTCTGTCCTTCGGCGTTATGCAGCCGCTGATCACCGCCTTTTCCTACACCGATGACATCGCCCAGGTCAAGACCATCGTGGACGAGATAGCGGAGGTGCTGTCCGGCGAGGATATGCAGCATCCAAGGACGGTGGAAAGGCTGCCGGCCGACAACGCCATCGAGCTAAAAAATGTCCGCTTTGCCTATCACGACAAGGAGGTGCTGCACGAAATCAATCTGCACATTGCCCCGGGGACGGTCAATGCCCTTGTAGGCTCCTCCGGCAGCGGCAAGTCCACCATCGCCCGGCTTATTGCCTCCCTGTGGGATGTAAAGGACGGCACAATTAAGCTGGGCGGCGTGGACATCCGTACACTTCCGCTGGCGGAGTGCACGAAGCGCATCGCCTATGTGTCGCAGGATAATTACCTTTTTGACCTTTCGGTTATAGACAACATCCGCATGGGCAGAAAGGGTGCGACCGACGAGGAAGTCATCGATGCCGCGAAGAAATGCGGCTGCCATGCGTTCATCATGGGTCTGGAAAATGGCTATCAGACTGTATGCGGTGCATCCGGCGGCCACCTTTCCGGCGGCGAACGCCAGCGCATCTCCATCGCCCGGGCAATTATGAAGGACGCGCCTGTCATCATTCTGGACGAAGCCACTGCCAATGTTGACCCCGAAAATGAAAAGGAGCTGATGGAGGCCGTTGCGGAATTGACCCACGATAAGACGGTCATCATGATTGCTCACCGGCTGAAAATCGTGCGCCATGCCGACCAAATTGTTGTGGTCGATCATGGTGAGATCGTTCAGCAGGGCACCCATGGCGAGCTGGTTGCTGTTGACGGGCTCTACCGCCGCTTCGTGGTGGAGCGGCAGCAGGCCGCCGGGTGGAAGGTCTGATTTCACTTTGCATATTATTCAACAAAGCCCGTACCAGTTAAACTGATACGGGCTTTGTTATGCTCCGCGTTTATCTGCCAACCTTAACGCTGAACGCACGATGCCTGCAAGGAGCAGAGAAGCACCTTGCCGCCTCTCTGCTCCCTCACTTGCTTGTTTATTTTTGGGTATTTTCTTCATCGTCCAGCAGGTCGGTCATATTCCGCAGGCTGATGCCCAGCGTGGACCCGTTGTGCAGCAGTGCCGAGGTGGCAGGTGGCAGTACACCCGCCACGCCCAGCGCGATCAGCGTCAGGTTGAAGCCCACGATGAAGCGGTAGCTGCCGTGGATACGCTCCATCAGTGCCTCACCGAGCCTGCGCAGTGTTACCAGCGCAAACAGATCCTCCGAGGCAACGGTGATGTCGGCAATCTCCCGGGCGATGGCCGCGCCGGTGGAGATGGCGATGCCCGCGTCCGCTTCGGAGAGGGCGGGAGAATCGTTGACGCCGTCGCCCACCATGATAACGGTGTGGCCCTTCGCCTTTTCCTGCCGGATAAACGCGGCCTTATCCTCCGGCAGCACCTCGGCGTACACGGCGTCCACGCCCACCTCGGCGGCCACAGCCTCCGCCGTGCGGCGGTTGTCGCCGGTCATCATCACCACGTTGGCAAAGCCGCTCTCGTGCAGCGCCCTCACCGCCTCCCGTGCCTCCCGGCGCAGGGGATCGTGGATGCAGATCACCGCCGCCAGCTCCCCGTCTATGCAGAGATACAGCTGGGAATACGCGGCGGGCAGCGCGTCAAATTTCGGCTGCTCTCCCTCCGGGATGCGGCAGCCCTCGTCCTCAAAGACAAAGTGGGCGCTGCCGATGATGACCTTCTTGCCCTCCACCATGCTGGAGATGCCGTGGGCCACCACATACTGCACCTGCGAATGATACTCCTCGTGGGTGAGCCCGTGCCGCTTTGCCTCCGCCACCACGGCATTTGCCATGGAATGTGGGTAATGCTCCTCCAGACAGGCGGCAAGCCGGAGCATTTCCGCCTCGTCGTGTCCGCCGAAGGGGACGACCGCCGCCACGGTGGGCGTCGCATAGGTCAGCGTGCCGGTCTTGTCGAACACAATGGTGTCCGCCTTGGCCACCGCCTCCAAAAAGCGTCCGCCCTTGACGGAGATGTGATAGCCGCTGCTCTCCCGCATGGCGGACAGCACCGCGATGGGGATGGCCAGCTTCAGGGCGCAGGAGAAGTCCACCATCAGCACCGAGAGCATTTTCGTCACATTCCGGGTCAGAAGATAGGTCAGCGCCGTGCCGCCCAGCGTATAGGGCACCAGCCTGTCCGCCATCCGGGACGCCTTGTCCTCGGCGGTGGATTTCAGCTTCTCCGACTCCTCGATCATGCGAACCACCCGGTCATACCGCCCGCTGCCGGAGGATTTCTCCACGGAGATGACGCACTCGCCCTCCTCCGCCACCGTCCCGGCATAGACGGGACTGCCGGGATGCTTGGCCACGGGCATGGACTCGCCGGTGAGGGAGGACTGGTTCACCATGGCCTCGCCCTCCACCACCCGGCCGTCCAGCGGGATCATGCCGCCGGTGCGGATCACGATACGGTCCCCCGGCTTCACATCGGTGATTTTCGTCAGCACCTCGGTGCCGTTTGCCTGCAGCCAGACGCTGTCCACCCGCAGGCTCATGGCGGAGGCGAGGTCGGCCACGGACTTTTTGTGGGTCCACTCCTCCAGAATTTCGCCCAGATGCAGCATGAACATCACAGAGCCGGCGGTGGCAAAATCGCCCCGTGCCATGGACACCGTGACGGCGGTGGCATCCAGCACGGCGACGGACAGTTTGCCGTGCCACAGTGCCGAAAGCCCCTCCCGGATGTACTTTACGGAACGGAACACCGCCAGCGCCGTGGTGATGGGCGCAGGCAGGAACAGCTTGGAGATGCATCTGCGCATAACGGCAACTGCCAGCTTGTCCTCAAACTCCCGGTTCAGTGCCCGGGAGGTATGCTCCGGCACCAGCTCCATGGCCTCCGCCTTGGCGAAGGAGAATACTGCCAGCGCACGGAGTATGCTTCCACGCTCCGCGTCATAGAGCACCACCGCGTCCTGCGTCCGGTCGTAGACCCTGACCTCCTGTACGCCGTCCTGGGCGCGCAGATAGTATTCCAGCACATCCGCTTGGGATAAGCTCATCCGCCCGCAGCACAGGTGTACCCGCAGCCGTCCGGTCGTTTCATGTAGGATTTTGCATTTCATGGCTCACTCCGCCTTGCTTTCCTCCGCAGAAGTGTCCTCCACCACAGCGGCGGCCTCCGCCTCTGCGCGGCGCTCGTTGATGGCCTTGGCTTCTGCGTAGATGTCATCCGCGCCCTCCCGCACGGCGGTGACCGTTTTCATCACATCCTCCTTGGCACGCAGGGCGGCGGCGGTGGTGTGGGCATAGGCCTTTCTTGCGTCCCTGCTGCTCAGCAGCTTGATGCCCGCCGTGCCGAACAGCACACCCGCAACAAATAAACCGATTTTTTTCATGATGATTGTCCTCCTTTATAAAATATATATGTCAAACCGATGGCCGCGATGGCGGCATCGGAATGATCCTACTGTTTCTTCTTCCCAAAATGGAAAAAGCCTTTCTTCTCGTAGACTGCGGTGCTGATCTCTCCCGCCATATAGCCGGTGGCATTGATGGCGGCACGGAGGGCATTTTCGCCCAGCGGCTCTTTCGAGAGGATCACCGTCTCCCCCTTGGAATGGGATGAGGAAACCTTCTCCACCGAGAATGCGGCGCGAATGGCGTCGTTGATGTGCGCCTCGCACATAGAGCAGGCCATGCCGGAAACCTTAACTGTTGTCTGGATCATTTTCGTACCTCCTGTTCCGGGAATCTTTCACGCACCGTTTTTCGGAACGCCTTTGTAGTATAACTTTCTTTCATCGCTGTGCCTCCCGCTTAAAGCTTCTTCTTATACCCGCAATCGCAGTATGTACCGCCGGAGGCGAGGGTGTACTGCCGCACAAAGTCAGTCGCGCCGCCGGCTTCGCTCATGGTGTAGTCCAAGTGGCACAGGGCAGGGGTCAAATCGTACAGCCCCAGCTTTTTCATCAGCACACAGATGCCGCATTTGGTGAAGCGTCCCTCGTAGCCGCTGCCGTCGGGATATTCGTAAAACTCCATGTTCCACGAGTAGGGGTTGCGGTCAGCGGCTCTCAGCGCGGCGGTGGCTTTCATACCGGCAATGTCCTTTTCGGTGAATTTGCTCTTTCCGCTCATTCGGCAGAACCATTTCATGGGCTTTGTCATCATGGATTTTGCATAATACTCCGTCAGCCGCTCCACATCCGGGCGCTCCGGCATGGAGAGAATAAACGCACCGATCATCGCGCAGTTGACGAGGTTCATCTTGAACCGGTCGCCTTTTTCAAATTCGGGCAGCTCGGAGATGATCTCCCTGTATTTCGGCTTTGCTTTTTTCGTGATGGCTTTTGCCGTATTCGTACCGTAGCCGAACACCGCTGTCAGCTGGTTTCGGAAGGACGGCGCAAACAGCGTCCACATGCCGAAAGGCATTCCGGCGTATTTCATCGTAAGTATCTCCCGGCCTCCGCCTCCAGCGCCTGCCACACGGGATAAGCCGCGCCGTTCTCATCAAAGAACCGCTTGATATCCCGATTCAGGGCGCTCATTTCGTCTATGGCGTTCATGGCGTGGTCGGAGGCACATAGTTTGCCCAGTGAGGTGGCGCACATGAGTTTAAAGAAGCGCAGACAGGTCTTGCGGTACTTTTCGCTCTCAAAGTCTGCATCCGCCTTTGGCAAAATGTCGTGTCCCGCATTGCGTATGGCACGGTAGCCTTCAATATTGGCATCGATCACCCGTCCAAGGTACACCGTATTTCTCCTAAGCTTTTTCAGGTCGCCGTCCGTCTTATAGCAGGCGAAGGCCGCAGGCATCACAAAGGCCGCATGGCAGAGCAGATAGTCCTCCATATTCGGCTCATAGACGACCTTGTATTTGGTACCGCCGAAAATCTCTCCGATCAGTTCCGCATTGGAGACCGCCCCACGCAACTGCCCAATGGTGATTTTTTTCAGGTCGATAGAAACGACCCGGTCAGGTTCCCGATGCCCGGCAGAGAGCGCAAAGGCAAACAAGACATTTTTCTCCGGCAGTGCCGCCGCCAGCGCTCTTGCCTGCACATTGTTACCCACAAAAACAATATTTTTCGTCTGATTCGCCCGCAAGGTTTTCAGAGCAGAATCCAGCTACGTATATCGCAGGACGACAAATATCACATCGTACCGGACATTCGGTGCCAGTTCCGTCACCACAGGAATATTGCTGACCGATGTGCGGAGGGAGAATTGATCCTTGATCCGCAGTCCGTTCTTCCTGATTTCCTCTGCCCAGTTTCCCCGGGCAAGCAGGGTCACATCCTTTCCGGCGTGAAACAGATTCCTTGCCAGATTGCACCCTAAAACACCTGCACCATATACCAGAATTTTCATTGCTTGCCTCCAAATCTGATCTTTACAATCTGCATCTTCATCATTCCGTCACCGACTCTGGCGAGAAAATGGAAAAAGCCGCCGATGGAAGGGTCCTTCAAGTCGTTGTAGCCCAGCATATAGCCGCGGCTCGTGACCTGCAAGCGGCTATCCCACGCACTGATCTCCTTGGGAGCGTCGGAAACCGCAAAATATGCGCCGACATCCTTGATCTTCGCACTCTTGAGCCATGTCTTGGCGATCATCTTCACCGCCGTCCGATTTGCAGCGTCAAATACCAGCACGCTGCCCGGAAAAGCGTCTGCCATTTGCTGTACCAGCGCCTTGACCTGCTCCGTCAAAAAGTAGTAGAACACCCCGGACGCAAAGAACACCGCGCCGCCCGATGCATCGATTTTTGCAAACCACTCAGTATTATTCAAATCGCAGGGGATATTTTCCTCACGCTCCCCGGCGGGCAAAAGCTCGTTGCGCACGGCTATGACATCGGGAAAGTCCAGATTGTAAATTTTACAGCTGCCGTTGTCGCAGCTTCTTCCGGTGCTGTCCAGCCCGCAGCCCAGATTGACCACCGCCGCATTGGGGTGAGATTTCAGATAATCCCGCACCTCAAAAGCAAGGTCATTCTGCCGCATGGCAACTTCCAGCGAGCCGAAACGCTGCATCAGGCTGCGGGAGTTTTTCTCCGCCTCTGAAAAATCGTAGTCGATCTCACCGATCAGCCGCACCGCCGTTTCATCTTGGTAGAGATTCGGATACAGCTCTGAGCAGACCTTCCGCGCATACAGCGGAATGATCAGCGTCTCCTGTACGGTGTTTTTCTCGATTTTGTATTTCATGGGTATCACTCACTTTCTGATAAATGGCAGTTCCGGCATACAGTCACGCTCGGCGATGTGTGCCAGCATTTCGGCGAACCCCTTTGGATCGCGAATCTGATATTGCATGTGATCGTATCCCTCAAACACGGGATAATGGCCGCAGGGGTAGGCTTCCATCACTGCCTGACGGTATTTGAAATGATCTTCTATACTGCCAAACTCGAAATAGGTATGTTTTTGCAATTCTTTTGAAAGCGGCGGAAAGGGTTTATCCTCCAGACTGTCCGAAATCTGCCGCCGCAAATTTGTATAGGTCAGATTTTTCCCTGCGTCTATAAAATACGGCTTTATGGAGTCGTCGTCACACCACAGAATCTTTTTCAGTGTGCCGCCCTTCGACCAGTACAGGCTCCTGATAGCGAAATACAGAAACGGTGTCATAATGCGGCGCGTACCTTTTCCGATTTGCGCAAACTGCCCGCCGTCAAAGAAAGCGTGCTCCACGGGCAGCTTCGTCTGCGTCAGAAACGCCATGGCAAGGTCTGCACCGATGGAAGAAGCGACCACCATCGCCAGCCGCTCCACGCCCTGTCGATGCAGAAAGTCCTCCACCTGCCGTATTTCGTCCGCCTTGCTGACATATTTCTGCCCCTCGCAGTACACGGTGGAGGTGGGCAAGATGCAGAAATATCGATCCTGCAAATACCTCGCAATCGGTTCGCTGCTCGCTCCTGTCACACCCATTGCATGAAAGAACAGCACGGCAGGATTCCTCCTGTCGCCATATGTTTGAAACAGCATTTCTATCACCTCATATTTTCATAAAAAGCATCATAATCGCCGCCAGTGCTGCCGAAATGACCGCCATACCAATTGTGCCGAACAGCCACTTTTTGCCCTTATCCTTGGCTGTAATGTAGGGTTTCAGGTCTTCCGTTCCCGGAATTTCCCATGCGTTCGTATGTCCTACCCAATAGCCGTCAACCCAAAATCGGTCTATGAGATTCATAACGGACAGTATGACCAGCAGCTGCCAGAAGCCCGCAAGAAAACCCCGCGCACCGTTCACTGCATAGACGCAGACCAGCACATAGGCAATATAACCGGGAACGCATACCGCTTTGAAAATCAAAGCATTTCGCTTGATTTTCGCGTGTGTTGTAAGTCCCAGCGTTACGCACCGCTCCTGCACCTCCGGGCTGTAAAGATGCACCATGCCCACCGCGCCCTTGCGGATACCGATGGCGCAAACCAAAATGAGCAGAACGCCAAGTCCTATGCCTTCCAAAATCACCTTTAAAATCATCATTTGCCTCCTTACCCCAAAGCCACATCCAGCGTCATCATAACACTGAAGCCGACCGCAAAGAAAACCGTCCCTATGTTGGAGTGCTTTCCCTGCGACATTTCCGGTATCAACTCCTCTACTACGACATAGAGCATTGCGCCTGCGGCAAAGCTCAAAAGATACGGCAGAGCCGGAATCACGAGCTGTGCCGCAAGTAGTGTCAGCACTGCGCCAACAGGCTCGACTATTCCCGAAAGGACGCCGTCTAGAAACGCCTTGCCTTTGCTCTCGCCCTCAGCTCGGAGAGGCATGGAGATTATAGCACCCTCGGGGAAATTCTGAATGGCAATGCCGAGTGACAGGACAAGCGCACTCGTTGCCGTAATCTGCGTGTTTCCGGCAAGAAAGCCGACATACATCACGCCCACCGCCATGCCTTCGGGAATGTTATGCAGCGTCACCGCAAGCACCATCATAGTGGTGCGCCCGAGCTTGCTTTTCGGTCCCTCCGCCTGGTCGCTCCCTACATGAAGGTGGGGGATAAGTCGGTCAAGCAGGAGCAAAAACAGCACGCCGACCCAAAATCCGATAAAGGCGGGGAGGAAGGACAGCTTGCCCATGTTTTCCGATTGCTCTATCGCCGGAATCAGCAGGCTCCAAATAGATGCCGCCACCATAACCCCCGCGGCAAAGCCCGCGAGCGCACGCTGCACCGAAACACCGAGTGACTTTTTCATAAAGAAAACACACGCCGAGCCTAATGTTGTGCCGAGAAAGGGAATCAGTATTCCGAGAAAAGTTTTCATTTATCTCACCGCCTTTGCGTGAATTGTTGCTTGTTTCGCCGAAATCCGGCTTCATCCCGATATTCGGGATGTTCTTTTACATACGGGTCCTGGTCGCCGCAGATGGTATAGTCGCACCGGCAGCCGTTCACGCAGGTAGTCGTCCGTATAAGCTTTGCGTGCAGCAGTTCCATGGACGCAAAATCCACATTACACAGGGCGGGCATAATATCCGTAAGGCCGTGCCGGATGGCAAACTCCGCTGCCGGGCACGCCGTAAATTCATAATAAATAGGCTTGTCGGTTTCATAAGGCGCAACCGACATCTCGTAATCGTGCCATTTGTCGCAGCCGCTTTTCGCACGAACAAACGCCTTGTACATCAGCTTCCTCCAAAACGGCTTGTTGCAGTCCACAAATTTCAGCTTGCGGAAAGTCGGAAGAATCAGATTTTCCTCCATCTCTTCGATTTCACGGAACGAAGTAACTGCTTTGCAGACCACATAATAGCTCATGATGGCGATGCAGTCGTAGGTGCCGCCTACGCCGTTGTGGAAGTTCTTTTTGCCGCCCAAGTCGGTGCGCCAGTCGGAGAGAAAGACCGCGTACTGCCGCTGCACCTTTTCCCATACTGTCTCCCGCTCTGCTTCCGGATAGTGCAGGGCGATTTTTGACTGTATCTCTTTCTTGCAAGGCTTTGAATACAGCACATGGCTTTTGCGGTCGAATAGAAGCTCGTTGTCCTTCATCTGATTGCCTCCCTCCTTGTTCTTTCTTGCGTGCATGAGACCATCTCAGATTTAACCCGCTTTTCGGCAGACAAACCATGCCATGCTTTTCAGGTTTCCCATGTCCACATCCGTATACATTCCATCCAGCCGTGCTTTCAGACTGGAAACCGTCTCATAGGGCGGTGTGAAAAAACCTGCCTTTTCATAAACATGCCGGACAAACCAATCCGTCCGCTTGTGCTCGCCCATCACATAAAAGCAGCCGCAGAATGTCCCGCCGGGTCTCAAAACCCGGAAAACCTCCCGATAGGCGGCTTCCTTGTCCGGAAAAGCATGAAAGCCGTTCAGCGACAAAACGATGTCGAAGGTGTCGTCTGCATAGGAGAGTGCTCCCACATCTCCCTGCCGGAAGGTTACATTTTTCAGGTGCAGGCGGTCAGCCTTTTCCCGTGCCTGCCTCATCATATCGGGCGAATAATCGAGACAGGTAATGTCCGCCTCCGGCATAGTCTGATAAACCGGCATGGTCAGAATCCCTGTTCCCACCGGCACTTCCAGCAGCTTGCCGGAGAAATGCTCCGGAATACCGGACATTGCCTTTTCCAGATAGGCGTCGTTTTCCGCCTTGTTCATTGCCCACACCAAGCGGCACACCGCTTTCCCGCTCAGAGTAGAGCAGGTGATCATGCCGTCATAAAAACTGTTTCCGCCCGTCATTCGGTACGCACCGCGAATGGCTTCTTTTCGTTCCATGGTTCTTCCTCCGTGTTTCAATCATCACACGACCGTTTCCGATCTCATTTTTTCAAAATGTCCACGATTTTCGCAAAGTCCTCCTTTGCCTCCTTGAAGATCGGCAGCATACAGTAGCAATGCACCATCTTCGGGCGGGCGGACACCGTATAGGGGACATTTGCCCGTTTGCAGGCTTCCTCAAAGTCCGGCAAAGCACCGTAGAGCACCTCGTCGGCAGAATAGAAGAAGTGGATATCGCCTACGCCGGTAAAATCTCCCCGGGAGCCGGAGAGCATATAGTCCGGCACATTCTCGCAGCCATGCCGCATGATTTTTTCCACTGTCACCATAAAGGCATAGTCGATGGAAACATCCCTTTCATTGAGCGCCTGCATCCGCGCCCTTTCCGCATCGTTCCACGGCACCTCGCCGGGGGATACGGCGACAATGTGCCTCGGCTGCGGCAGCGGTTCGGGCTGCGCGTTGTTGTGCGCCGCGATCCCCAAAGCCAGCGCACCGCCGGAGGAAAAGCCGCAGGTACTGACATTTCCGCCGCCGTACAGCGTAATCATTTTTCGATAACATTCGTACACCATCGCGTAGGTTTCAGTAATGCAGTGTTCCATGCAGAGCGGGTAAAACGGAAACCACACATCACAGCCGGTCTCGCGGCAGAGCTTGCGCATCACAGGCAGGTCGCCCTTATCGGGGCCGATCACCATGCCGCCGCCGAAAAAATAAAGAATAGCGCGCTCGGACGGCTTCGGATGCTCTCGCACGATCAGGCAGGGAAAGCCGTTTACCGCGATCGTTTCATAATATGCCTTGCGGTCGGTGGGCGTAAAAACGCCACGATGCCGGTTCTGCTTTTCAATTTCCTTTCGCAGTGCATCCTCCGGCAGGGCGAACGCCTTTTTCGCGCCGGAGAGCTTGTATACGCTGCGTAAGATAGATGCA
>ENA-UOJS01002257-UOJS01002257.1-human-gut-metagenome-genome-assembly--contig:-C74-NODE-2257-length-13625-cov-7.977303_pt1 | contig 13625 bp, 9 predicted proteins | sample MGYA00242355_ERZ723902 | MGnify/ENA metagenome assembly ERZ723902 | reverse complement strand
AGCGCTGCGTTCGCAACGCAGAGGTCATGGGTTCAAACCCCACCATCTCCACCAATAAAAGGCAGTCGGCTTTTGCCGACTGCCTTTTATTGCTGTAGATTTCCGATTCGAACCCACTCAAGTCCGCCGCAGGCAGCTTGATAAGGATCGCGTAAGACTGACTGTGAAATCTGCTCTTTTTATAACGCGATCCGGGGTTCAGAATCCCACCTACAACGGAGGGGCAGTCGGCTTTTGCCGACTGCCTTTTATTGCTGAAGTCCTTGCCGATTCGACCCCAATCAAGTCCGCCGCAGGCGGCTTGATAAGGATCGCGTAAGACTGACTGTGAAATCTGCTCTTTTTATAACGCGATCCGGGGTTCAGAATCCCACCGTTGCTGCGCCCGAGGCTCCCTGCCGGTAAGCCGGTAAAATTCACAGGCGTGATTTCGGTCATGTCTGTTCTGCTTTTAGCAGCACGCCCGCGGGAGTGTACCAACAAGCTCTTACCCGAATGGCACAGATGCTGTCCTGCTCCTGCTGATCTATCTCTCGTCATTGATAAAATGCTTTACTGTGTTAGTTGGAGCCTTCAATTCGGTCCTGAAAAATTCCGGATATATCTTGATGTCCTCATCAAGCGAGATCCACTTAAGGTGTTCTTTGCTGTTGCCTTCCGTAAAGCTTTCGCAGACCGGTGCAAAGGTATCAGGCACTTTCATATAGAAGAAAAAAGATATCTCATAGATCAGCTTGTTCAGATTGGATGGCGCATCGCCGTAGAAATAGTTTTCGTGCACAAAGCCGAGACGGTCGATTTCCATCTTAACGCCCGTTTCTTCAAATACTTCACGGACAACCGCCTCTTCTGCCGTTTCACCGAATTTTAATCTGCCGCCAACGGAGTAGAGATAGTTGTCTCTGTTATTGCCAACCATCAAAAGCTTCCCGTCTTTTATGATGATCGCACCGGCACGAATATTCAAAAAACCATCGTCACAGACTACGCACATATCTTTGCTCATTGTTCTTTCTCCATTTCATTCAGTAGTTTCTCAGTCAATGTCGATAATCTGAGCTTTGACCCCATGCAACCGTTATTCTTATCGAATGCAAAAGCGATCAAATTATTTGCTTGCGCACACATTATAACACAGAGATCATTCGGTTTTCAATAGACATGACAGAAGTTATCACTATTGAACAACAAAATTCTGTGACCGAGAGCTGATTTTTTATCGCCGGAGGCATCTGCCGATCGGTATCGCGCGGGTTATCAGAAGCCCCGTATGCGGCGCGTCTTTTTTTGCTTTCACCGCACGATTGTGATATTGTTTATATTTAATGTGATAAGTTTTAGCCGCTTCGCCCCCTGTGTTGATATAATAAAGATGAGGCTGTGGCATGCGCATTGTCACTCGCCCTGCCGGATGCGGACCTTTCTTTCTATTGCCTCAGGCATTGTTCCATCGCATTCGGGATAAAACGATCCCATCGGTGCCGCATGCAGTGGTGAGGCAAGGGGAATGCCCCGTGCCTTACGGCACCGATGGAAAAATTACAGGAAGGTAGATACCATGAAAAAGATCCAAAGCATCATCATAGTTCTTATCGTTGCGGCTCTCATGCTGACCTCGCTTGCCGCCTGCTCAGACAAGCAGAACGGCGGTGACGACACCACCGCGGCGGGCACCTTGACCGATACGGCGGCTGTCGTTGAAGAGACCACAAAGCTGCTTTCCATCCCCGACGACGTTAACCTCGGCGGCGAAACAATGGGCGTTCTTTACTGGTCCGACGTCGAAAACCCCGAGTTTTTTGCCGAGGAGGGCGCCGAGAGCACCGATAAGACCCTTGACGCTATAAAGCGCCGCAACGCCTCCCTTGAGGACAGAATGCAGGTAAAGCTTGATTTCATTCCTCAGGCGGGCAACTTCACCAACCTTAAGAGCTTTGTTTCCTACATAGATTCAAGCTACAAAACAGGCGACCACGCCTTCGATATCATAGCGGGCTACAGCCAGTCGGTTGCAAACGCGGCGTTCAACAATTACTGCTACGACCTTGCAAAAACCGAGTATCTTGATTTTGATAAGCCCTGGTGGCCCTCGCGACTGACCAAGGAGGCTACCGTTAACAACAGACTTTACTTCGTCTCCGGCGATATTTCCACCAACCTGCTCTATTCGATGTACACGGTCTTCTTCAACAAGGATCTGATGGCAACGCACCCCGACCTCAAATCGCCCTACGACCTTGTAAATTCCAATGAGTGGACCGTTGACACCATGCTCACAATGTGCCAGGGCTTTTACCGCGACCTTGACGCCGACGGAAAAAAGTCGAACGGCGACCAGTTCGGTCTTATCCTCCCCCGCCTCGGACTTGACACCTTCTTCTACGGCTCGGGACTCCGCACCACCGATAAGAACGCAGACGGTACTCTGATCGTTTCCGATACCTATTTCAGCGAAAAGGCGCAGAACCTGCTTGAAAAGCTTGAAAAGGTCTGCTACGACGATGATGACGGCTACTGGAAGGGCAAACCCGATGTATTTGTCGCCGGAAATGCCGCCTTCTATTGCGACCGCGCCGTGCGCGCCATGTGGAACCTCGGAGACGTTGACTTCCAGTACGGTGTCGTGCCCGCTCCCAAGTGGGATTCGACCCAGGAGGACTACTATACCTGCGTGGGTAACGCCTTTACGCTTTATGCGATAATGGGCAACTCCGACCGCCCCGACCTTGCATCCGCAGTGCTTGAGTGCTGGGCTTACGAGGCATACGAGATCACCACGCCTGTCGTGTTTGAAATAACCATGAAGATCCGCTTTGCCAAGGACAGCGAGACCGCAAAGCTGTACGACATGATACGCGACGGCGTAACATTTGACCTCGGCAGAATTTACGGCGCTACGATGAACAAGCTCACGCAGTCTATCTACCGCGATGCAATGGAGAACCGCTCGGCGTGGACAAAGCTCAAGGTCGCTTATTCGTCGCAGATGGAAAACTACCTCAAGGACATCAACGCCTCGTACACAAAATAAAACGGTTGTGAAATGCCTCCGTGAAAGCCGTGACCGGCTTTCACTGAGACAGAGCCACAACTTATATACACCGCCCCGCGACCGCAAGGATCGCCGGGGCGGTTTTTTTCGCCGCCGCACGTGCATAGTCGAGAAATTCCGCTTTGTCACCGGGATATATCGCAAATTCATCCGCCGGCGCCGCCGATACGGCAGCTTCGGCGGCGCTTATGACCGATTCGGTGACGGCGCGTATGTATCTATCGGCGCCGACTACGGAAGCACGCGCGTAAAAAACACGCAGGATGTCCGCGCGGCTCGCCCGCAGTTCAGGTTCCGGAACACGGACGCCGACCGTGCCGAGCGCCATTGCCTCCACAGCCGCGCCCATGAGGGATATCACCGCATGGCGGCTGCACGGCGCGTGGAATTCGCACGCCGAAAAAAGCGAAAAGCGGTCAAGGAAAGAGCAGAAAAGGCTTTCAAAATATATTCTTTTGGCGTATTCCTCAATGTGGTCTATCCCGAAAAGCCCGGCGACCGGCAGCACAGTCGGGTAGTCGCAGCCTATCTTGCGGTCGTCGGCGGCAAATACCGGATCGTAAAAGCGGAAAAAGCCGCGCAGCGCACCCATGAGCGTCAGCACATAGGTCTCATTGTCGGTCTCCGGGCGGTGCCGCTGTGCTCTGCCGCAATAAAAGCAGGCGCGGCTGAGCTTGCGCTCGATGACCCGGCGTCCGCGCCTCCGCGAGGCATCCACACCGTCGCGCACGAGCACCGCGACCGCAGCTTCGGGCGCACGGCGGGAGAGGTCCTGTCCCACCGTGTATGAGAGAGAAGCATAAATGCGACGCACCGCCGCCTCCGGCAGGGAAGAGCTTTTGCCGCCGGTGCGCCTGCGGCAAAGTCCGCATACGAGCGCGTACGCCTCGCTGCCGAGCCGCGCGGCGTCCTCCGGCGATACGGCTCCCGAGTCTATGCCGTAGTTCATCAGGGTGTCAAGGTAGTTGCCGTCCACAGCGGCGGGCGGTGCGGAGCGCTTACATGAGCTTACGTATTGCAGTGAATCCATCGTCTTCTCCTTCATCATATTCGTCATCCGGCAGTACCTCGTCAAGCTCATCCACGCCCGCGGAGTAGCCCGAACGCACACGCCGTGCCAGTGTGTCAAGCTCGCGCGCTTCAAGCAGATCGACCGAGCCGTGTGCCGGTCCGTCAAACGCCTCGCGCATCAGCGCGATAAGCTCGGCGTCGCCTATGCGGTCGTATGTCTCGTCCTTAAGACGAAAAAAAATCCCCACGAGCCGCTCAAGCGTCTCGTACCAGCTTTGCCGCCCCACATACGGCGACGCGGCAAAGCCGCGCGCCAGGTCGGGAAGCACACTTTCGCCAAACTCAACGCGGCGCGTGTCGGCAAGCTCATACGTCCGAACCTCGGCAAGCTCGCGCGCCTCGTCGGGACTGAGAACAAGACCGTATTCGGCGGTGTCGCGGTTGACAGCCAAAAGCCCGGCGGCTATGCGCTCGGTGCTGCGGGCAGGGTCGGGCAGGACCTCCCAACGTACCGCCACGGCATTCTTTTCACTCATTTCAGACCTCCGTTTTTTAATAAAATGTAAATTGTGATCTTTTGTGCGTTTTCCTCTTGACAAACGGTGCATTTTGTGCTATGATATATATGTAAAATGGAGTTTTATATACACGCGCTGTAAAAAGGATGTACTGTCCTATTTTACAGCATTTTTTTGTACTTGACGCAACGCCGGTGTAAACAATTAAGGAACGGGAGAAAGAGAGCGGGGATTTACCATGATGAGCTAAGCCAGCTGAGGCGTATATATAAGTGATATATCGCTGGCGCGATGTGATATATTCTGCTTCTGCGAAGCAGAATGTGATATCTTTCTGTCACGCATTTGCGTGACAGAAAGGTGATATCCCGCTTCGCGGGATTGAGGTAGATTTCGCGGAAGCGAAATCTTCATTATTTTCATTCTCCATAGAAAATAAAAAGCAGAGAGCAGATGTGAGTCTGCTCTCATTTTAAAAGTGCGTTACTTCATGTTCAGATGTAACTACGGACGTGTAGTAGATATGAATCTGCACTCGATTCACGGTCGGGGTATGAAGCTACAAATCCGCACCAACGTCACCCGAGAATTGAAAGAACTTCTTTTTCGTATTGGCGGGTGTAGAGGGAGTGGTAGTAGCCGCGGCGATGCATAAGCTCGCTGTGGCGTCCTTCCTCAACAATCTTGCCGTCCTTAACAACGATTATGACATCCGCATCGCGTACAGTGGAAAGACGGTGCGCAATGATGAAGGACGTCCGTCCCGCCGTGACCTTGCCGATCGCATTCTGGATTATCTGCTCGGTTATCGTGTCAACGGATGAGGTCGCTTCGTCAAGCACGAGAATGCGCGGATCGGCAATTATCGCACGGGCAAAGGAGAGAAGCTGCTTTTCGCCGGTGGAGAGAAGATCGCCGCCCTCGCCTACCTCGCTGTCAAGCCCGCGGTCCATGCGCGCCACAACAGCATCGGCGGAGACTATGCGCAGAGCCGCATTGATCTCATCGTCGGTCGCATCCGGCTTGCCGTAGCGCAGATTGTCGCGCACAGTTCCTGAGAAAAGATGCGGCGACTGGAGTACATAGCCTATGTTGGAGTGCAGCCAGAGCTGAGAGCGCTCGCGCGCATCACGCCCATCGATAAGAACGGCGCCGTCTGTCGGCTCGTAAAAGCGGCATACAAGGTTGACAAGAGTGGATTTTCCCGCACCTGTCTCACCTACAATGGCAACGCGCGTGCCCTGCGGGACCTTGAGAGAGAAATGCTCAAGCACCGTCTCGTCGCCGTCGGGGTAGCGGAAGGTCACATCGCGGAATTCAATGTCGCCGTGAAGCGGCTCCCAGTTCTCGCGGCGCGGCTCAAAGGTGTCGCCGTATTTTGCTATCACCTCGGGAGTGTCGGTGACGTCCGACTCGGTCTCAAGCAGACGTGTGACACGCTCGATGTTCACCTGCGTGTTGATAAGACTTGAAAATGCATCTATGATCCAGAGAAGAGGATCCATAAGCCCCTGCGCATAGGACATGAAGACCGAAAGCGTGCCGACCTTCATGGCTTCCTCAAGGGTGAGGATGCCGCCGCGCCAGAGAACGAGCGCAAGCGCAACGTAGGAGAAGAAGGATACAGAGGAGAACAGAAGCCCGCGGAAACGCGAGGCGCTTACCGAGGTCCGCTTCATCGTGCGGGTGTCGGACTCGAATTCGGATATCATTTTGTCCTCGACCACAAGCGTCTTTATGGTCTTGGCGCCGGTGATGCCCTCGTTGTAGTCGCCGGAAATACGGGAGTTAAGCTCGCGTATCGAACGGTTGAGAGAGGTCAGCTTGTTGAGAGAAAACGCAATGAGGAGCGCCGCTATCGGAACTATCGCAATGACTGCCAGCGCCAGTTTGCTGTTTATGCTGAGCATGACCGCTATCGCGCCGATGATGTAGGAGATGTTCCATATGGCATCAAGAAGCGACCATGAAACAAGCTCGCCGATGCGCGAGGTGTCGCTCATGATGCGGGAATGAACATATCCGACGCTGTTCTGGTTGAAGTAGGAGAAGGAGAGAGTCTGAAGGTGGTCAAAGCTCGCCTGCTTGAGATCGTGACCGACACCGCATTCAACGCGCGAGCCGGTGTAGGTCGTGACGAAATTCGCACTTATCTGAACGATAAGGGTGAGAAGGTAGAGCAGTATGAACCACGGCAGCGTGCTTACAACGCCGGTGACTATGTAGTTGTCTATGGCGTAGCGCTGGAAAAGAGGGATGACAATGTCTACTGCGCTACCGACTATGCCGAGCACCAGCATGACAAGCAGCTTGCGCCTGTACGGGCGGATGAACGGTATCAGCTTCCCGATGCCGAACCACGGCAGACGGACAAAACTGTCGTTCTTTTTCTTTTGGTTTTCACGCGGGTCTTTTTTTACTTCTGTGCCGCTCATGCGTCTGCCTCCTTTCCTGCGTCGGGATCCGACATCTGGATCTCGTAAATGCGGCGGTAAATGCCGTCCTTGAGCTTCATAAGCTCGTCGTGCGTGCCTTCCTCGGCTATTTTTCCGTGGTCGAGCACGATTATTTTGTCCGCGCTCATCAGAGTCGCCGTGCGGTGAGAAATAAGGAACACGGTCGATCCGCCGAGCTGATCGGCAAGCGCGGCGCGTATCTTTGCATCCGTCTCCGCATCGACGGCGGAGAGAGAATCGTCAAATACCATTATCGGAGCCTTTTCGGTCAGCATGCGGGCTATCGCGGTGCGCTGCTTCTGACCGCCGGAAAGCGTTACTCCGCGCTCACCGACAAAGGTGTCGTAGCCCTCGCTGAAGCCGGATACCGTCTCGTCAAGGCAGGCAACGCGCGCCGCCTCGCGAATTTCCTCCATTCCCGCGCCGGGAGAGGCTATCGATATGTTGTCCGCTATCGAACGGGAGAAAAGGTACGGCTCCTGAAGGACTATGCCGATGCTGCGGCGCAGATACGACGCGCGGATGTCGGCAATGTCAACGCCGCCTATCGTTATCCTGCCTCCGCTGCCGTCGGCGGGAAGCTCGTAAAGCCTGTCGAGCAGGTGTACGAGCGTGGATTTGCCAGAGCCGGTGCCGCCGAGAATGCCGAGCGTCGAGCCGGCGGGAACGGTCAGCGAGATGTGGGAGAGCAACTCAGGACAGCCGTCGTATGCAAAGCTCACATCGTCAAAAACAATGTCGCGGCGCATGTCCGGCTCGCATGCGCCGGGGCGGTCGTGCTCCGGCTCGGAGTACATGATGTAGCTGAGACGGTCTATGGCGATGTTTGCCTTGCTCATCTCGGATATCATTCGACCGAGACGGCGCATGGGCCATGTCAGCATTGAGTTGTATGTAACGAACGCAAGGAAGGAGCCTGCGGTAAGTCTGCCGTCAAGACATGCAAATACGCCGAGAATTATTATAAGCATGACCTGAAGCCCGGAAATGAAGTCTCCCATTCCCCAGAATGCCGACATATATCTTGCAAGCTTTACCCAGAGCGCCTCGTACTTGTCATTCTGCGCACGGAAGCGCTCGCGCTCGTACTTTTCACGCCCGAAGGCGCGTACCACGCGCACTCCGGTGAGATTTTCCTGAGCTATCGCAGAAAGCGCGCCCTCGGCTTCGTCGCAGTCCTTGAAGCCGGAACCGATGCGTCTGCCGAATACGGCGGAATAAATAAGTATCACCGGCAGCGAGATGGTGGCTGCAAGTGCGAGGCGGGTGTCCATACCGTACATTACGATAAGGGATACGGTGACCTGGATCACTATGCGGATGATCGATATGAGTTGCTCCGAGAGGAAGTTCTTCACCATGTCAACGTCGGAGGTGCAGCGCTGGATCATGTCGCCCGTCTTGTTCTTCATGTGCCATGAGAAGGGCAGCGACTGTATTTTTTCATAAAGCATGTTGCGCATGTGCTCAACAAGCGTTTCCGCAGCTCTTGTGTTGATCGTGCGCTGGAGATAGCGGAAGACCGCCGCAAAAAGCGCAACGACGACAATCACCGCGGCGACCGTCCAAAGACGTGTGCGGATGACCTCGGCGCCGCCGAGCATGTCCACTATCACACGGACATAAGACGGCAGATCCGACTCTTCCTGACGCAGCACCGTGTCAACGGTAAAGCGGATGAGCTGGGGGTTCAGCATGTCGGCTCCGGTCACGCCGAGCGATACGATTATACCTGCCAGAAAAAGCAGCTTTGAGCCGTGCATGAATTCAAGCATCAGCCGTCCGCTGCCGGGTTGTCTGTTCCGTTCTTTCTTTCTTTTCATAATACACCTTTATCGATAAAGCCAAAAATACATGTTTAGATATTATATCACACAAATGTATATATGTCAACGGAACTAAACCGCAGGTTTAGCGGACAAAAAATTATTCCGCCGCGGTGAAAAAAAACACTTTACAACGCGCTTTGCCGATGATATAATAAAATAAATAGGAAGGTCACGCGCCTTAGAAAGATAGCCTTAAAGGATGGTACCACGTTATGAAAAGAACAATGCGCTATGCATCCCTTGTCCTTGCCGTGCTTACGGTGCTGCTTTGCTTCTCCGCCTGTGCCCAAAACGGGTCGGATACGCCGGTCACGACGCCCGTGACTGCCGCGCCCACGGTCGATACTCCCGAGGATACTGCCGAGCGTCTTTCGATCCCCGATGACGTCGATCTCGGCGGTGAGACGATGGGAGTGCTTTACTGGTCGGATGTTGAAAACCCCGAATTCTTCATTGAAGATGCCGACAATATAATGGATAAAACCCAGGACGCCATAAACCGGCGCAACAAAATGCTTGAGGAACGCATGAAGGTCAAGCTGGACTTCATCGGGCAGGAGGGCAGAAACTCCAAGCTCAAGGAATTCGTCAGCTACATAAACGCCAGCATCGGCTCGGGCAACCATGCGTTCGACATCATAGCGGGCTATAGCCAGAGCGTTGCAAACGCGGCGTACAACAGCTTCTGCTATGATCTTGCCAAGACCGAGCACCTTGACCTTGAAAAACCGTGGTGGCCCTCGCTGCTCACCTCCGAGGCTACGGTAAACGGTAAGCTCTACTTCGTTTCGGGTGATATCTCCACGAATATGCTTTATATGATGTATACCGTTTTCTTCAACAAGGATCTGCTTGAAACGAAGACCGGCTCGCGCTCGCCCTACGACATGATAAACGCAAACGAGTGGACAGTCGATAACATGATAGCCATGTGCCAGGACTTCTACCGCGATACCGATGCCGATATGAAGAAGTCGGCGGGCGACCAGTACGGTCTTGTTCTGCCCAAGCTGTCGCTTGACGCATTTTTCTACGGCTCCGGACTGCGCACCACCGACCGCGATGCAAACGGTCTGATCCAGGTGGCGGATTCCTATTTCAGCGAAAAGTCGGCGGGGCTGCTTGAAAAGCTGGAGCGCCTTTGCTATGATTCGGACGACGGCTACTGGAAGGGAAAGACCGACGTATTTTCGGCGGGCAGATCGGTATTTTACTGTGACCGCGCCGTTACCGCGATAAAGAACCTTGCGGATGTCGAGTTCGAGTACGGCGTCGTGCCCGCGCCCAAGTGGAGCTCCGATCAGGAGGCGTACTACACCTGCGCCGGCAACCCCTTTACGCTCTACGCGGTAGTTGCCGATTGCACGCGCCCCGACCTTGCGTCGGCAGTCCTTGAATGCTGGGCGTATGAAGCGTACAATTACACGACGCCCGCCATATTTGAGGTAACAATGAAGATACGCTTTGCCAAGGACAGCGAGACGGCAAAAATGTACGATCTCATACGCGACGGCGTTACATTTGACCTCGGCAGAATATACGGTATAACCCTTAATGACATGACCCAGACGCTCTACCGCGACGCCATGGATAACCGCAGCGACTGGCTGCGCACAAAGGCTGCCCGTACAAAGATGCTGAAGGGCCTTCTTGAGGGCGTAAACGCGGCGTATACTAAATAAAGTCGGTATAACGGCAGACGGCGGCATTATAAAACTCAAAACGGTTTTTGATGCCGCCGTCTACTTGAATTTTTCTTCAATGTGTGGTATACTGTATTATAAAAAATACCCAACAGGGGAAAATGGGAATAATGAACGGTAACGGCAACGTTGTGAAAATAATTATTTCAATACTTATCGTGCTTCTGATAGTCCTCGGAGCAGTGGGAGTCGCCATCAGCGTAAAGGACAACGAACAGCACCGGGCGGAGATCGCAGAAAAGGAGGCGCGCGCCGAGGCATTGCGCCTTGAGCTTGATCCGCTCAAGCGCGAGCGGCAGGAGCTTGAGAGCGAGCTTGCAAGGCTTGAGGCGAGCTATGCCGAGGGAGCCGGCGCGCTCCCTGCGTTTGCCGTCATATTCCGTGATATGTCTGCCGAGGTCTACGAGTCGGCATTCCCGGAGCTGACGGATTACGGCTACACCGCGAGCGTGGCGGTGGATGATCCCGCAACTATCGGTACGGCAGGTATGCTTGACGTTTCCATGCTCTTGCGGCTCTCGGCGGCGGGCTGGAGTTTTTGCGCCGCATGGGACGGCACGGGCGACGGAGCCGCGCATTTTGAGAGCGTCAAAAAATCGATGGCGGACATGGGCATCACGCTCTACCCGGCGGTGCTTTATACCGGCACCACGCTCGGCGAGGCGGATGCCGCGGCGCTCGCGGCGGCGGGAGTAGATGAGATCGTCCTGCCAGAGACCGCGCACACTTCCGGTACTGTCGGAGACAATGTAACGCGAAGCGCCGAATGGGACAGAGAGGGCGGAAATCTGGAGATCCTTTCGGGCATATCCTCGCACAAGGACGTGCTTTTTACCGCCTCCGGACGCGGACTCAACCTTCCGCTTTTCCGTTCGATGCTCGATATGCTTAAGATGTATGAAGCCGAAATAACGGTAAAGAGCCTTGACGCGCGGCAGACCTACCGCGAGAATGCGGAAAAGGACCGTGCTCGGCTTGAGGCGGAGCTTGCCGGGCGCGTGAGTGAGATACGCGGGCGGATAGCGGAGATAAAGGATGAGATAAACGCGCTCTACACACGGTACGGCGAAGAAATGCGCGCGGAGTGACGTTCGACGTTCTATACGCATAATGATAACACAAAGGGGTCGGCAGTGCTGATAAGCTGCCGACCCCGCAGAGTTATTTCCTTCTCTTTGGCTTTTCCCCTTTTTTCCCGAATATCCGACGCAGAAGCGGCGAGAAAATTCCCGGAGAGCGTATTACGATTATTTTCATTTCGGCTCCTTTCCGGAGGCAGGGAAGCGCCGGCGGTTCACTTTATAAGCATCACACCCGCGCAGAGCAGAGCCGCCGCTTCGATGAAGGCGAGCAGCCTCCACGGCAGGATAAAGGACAGAAATATCCCCGCGCCGAAGCAAAGGACCAGAAGCCCTATCATTTTTTTCAGCTCGCATGATCTCGGCATGACTGTTTCCTCCCTGTCATCCGGGGGACGGCTTTGACGTCCCCTCTGCTATAATTATATGACTCATCGCTCACGGCGGTGATTTTTTTGTGTCAAAACCGCCGTTGCCTATTGAACGTTCGTCCCGTATTTGATATAATTACTGTGATATATTATATTGTCGGGGTCATGTATATATGAAAAAAGAGAGAAGTTCATTCCGGGCGTCCGGTATTGCGGTAAGATCGATCATAGCGGCGGCGGCACTTGCCGTGCTCGTCCTGTCAGCCGCCCTCATACGCGGCGGCTTTGACGCCTTCCGGCAGTCGGATATCACGGCGGCGGGCACCGGGTATACCGTGCGCGTTGCTTTTGCCGACGCCGACGGCGTGGGCGGCGGTGTGTTTGATGTCGTTCCGGGCGAGGATGTCAGCTATACCGTTGATATTCCCATCGGAAGTATGCTTGAGATACTTTCCGGCGATGTTGAGACCGAAAACGGCAGAATGACGCTCACCGGCGTGCGCGCGCCGACGACGGTCGTTTACCGCGTGAGACGTCCCGGCGTTTACAGCCTCAAGATAATCAATGACGAGACCTGCGGCACGGTAACTCCGGGCGCGGGCATCTCCACTGTCACCGAAAACGAGCGCGTGTATCTTTCGGTGACCGAAAAAAGCGGATACATCTTTGCCGGCTATTCGCTCGGCGCAACGCTTGACGGCGGCGGCTTGCTGCTCTCCGCCGAGCGCGTGTATACCTATACTCCATCCGACAATGCGGTGATCTATCTGAATTACCGCGACGCATCGGCGGCGGGCAGCTTTGTTCTGCGTTATCACGCCGCCGGCGGCAGGACTGCCGACGGAGGCGACGTTATGACCGAGCGGCAGTCGCGCGAGTTTTATCTTTGCCCCAATGCGCACCAGAACGACGGCTCGCTCACGCGCGCGGGGTACGCGCTCCTCGGCTACAATACTGCGGCTGACGGGAGCGGAGATTTTTACGCCTGCGGCTGGAACGTCGTCATGCCCGAGAGCGGGGAGATAGACCTTTATGCTGTCTGGGCAGCGGAAACGCCGGAAAAATACTTCAAATATAATATTAAGAACGGCACGGCAAGGGTAACGTCATGCGCATCGCGTGATGCCACCGTGGTCATACCTGCCACGCTTGGCGGTAAAAAGGTGAACGCGATAGCCTCGGGCGCCCTGAGCGGACTCCCGCTCACAACGCTCGTGCTTCCGCCCGAGCTTTCAACGATAGAGCGCAGCGCCGTTACCGACTGCACCTCGCTTACCTCGGTCTATATCCACGACCGCGTCGTGACCATGAACGAGGCGTCCTTTGCCAATTGCTCCGCAATGTCAACACTGTATATCGGCGCGGCGCGCGCCCCGGTCTATCATGGGCAGAAGCACGGAACGTATTCGATCAAGCTTGAGCGTCTCTATACGGCAAAGCAGAAAAAGATAATCATAATCAACGGCTCCAATACCGCATACGGACTTGACACCGCCGCTCTGATATCCAAGCTCGGCGGCGATTATACCGTGGTCAATTTCGGCTTCAACTGGAAAACGCCGCTCACGATATTCTACGAGGTGGCGGCAAGGTATATAGCTCCCGG
>ENA-UOJS01002249-UOJS01002249.1-human-gut-metagenome-genome-assembly--contig:-C74-NODE-2249-length-13664-cov-8.773238_pt1 | contig 13664 bp, 9 predicted proteins | sample MGYA00242355_ERZ723902 | MGnify/ENA metagenome assembly ERZ723902 | reverse complement strand
CATGTACACGGCAGTAACACTGCTTATAATGTCTGCAATAATAGCCGGTGGATGCGCCGGTACGACCGACCCGCAGGAAACAAGTGCCGCCGGTATAACTACCGCCGCGTCCCCGGCGCTCACTACCACCATCCCGGAGATCGACACGGCTCCGAAGCCCGCCGAGACTTCCGAAAACACAGACGTTCCGGAAACTACTGCAACACCGGAGACTGCCGCTCCGGAAACGACCGCCGCTCCGGAAACGACCGCAGCGCCGGAGACAACTGCAGCCTCTGACGCGACTGATGCTCCGGAGGAGACCACGATCGCTCCGGAAACCACAGCAGCTCCGGAAACCACTACGACTCCCGAAACCACAGCAACTCCCGAAACCACAGCAACTCCCGAAACAACTTCATTCCCCGAAACCACTACGACTCCGGAGGACACCGACGGACCGGTATCTGTACCGGCATCCTTCCGCGCCTGCAGTATAGAAACATCCTCTCTCGGTAACTTCGGCTATTGGCTCTACACACCTGCCGATCCGGCGGAAAATATGCCGCTGATAGTTTATCTGCATGGCGGAAGCGGAAAGGGCGATGACCTTGAGCTGATCACAGCTGTTGACGGATTCCCAAAATATCTGCGCTCCGGCGAGCTGGGCGACGTGCGCGCTTATGTTATAATACCGCAATTGCCCTCTTCGCAAAACGGATGGACAAACGGCGCGCGCGCCGTATATGAGCTTATAAATGTGACCTGCGCTAAGTTTGGGATCGACAGGGGAAATATATCTCTCACCGGCCACAGCATGGGCGGTACCGGCACATGGAATCTTGCCCTGATGTACCCGGAGCTTTTCGCACGCATCGCCCCGCTTTCCGGAAGCATAAAGATCACACCCGACGTTGTAAGCAAGCTCGCGGGAACACCTGTTCGCGCATTCGTCGGATCGGCAGACAAAATAGTGCCGACGGAGTCATCCGCAGAGGCGGTAAATGCGCTTATCACCGCGGGGGGCGACGCCGAGATCGTGATTTTTGACGGCGCAGATCACTTCAGCATCCCGGCGCTCACCTACCTTGATAACAGTATTGGCATCATTGGATGGCTCACCTCCGGACAGTGATGCTGCTGCATTTACTTTGAAAATTTACTTTTACGCTCATCCCACTTGGAACGCTATGCGGGCTATTGACAAATCGGATGTGATGGTGTACAATAATATATTATAATCTTTGCATTCCGGCATGAGGGGGACAGCACATGCACATTACGATCACGGGACGGCTCGGGAGCGGTAAATCGACCGTTTGCCGCATATTTTCCAATAAATACGGATACGAAATTTACAGCACGGGGACCATCCACCGCAGAATAGCGGCGGAAAAGGGGATATCCGCGCTTGAAATGAATGAGCTTATGGCGAAGGATCTCAGCTTTGACCATATGATCGACGATGCGGTAACGCGCATCTCGCGCGAGAACCGCGACCGCACGCTGATATTCGACTCACGCATGGCGTGGCACTTTGCGTGTGATTCCTTCAAGGTGTTTATGCACATCGACCCCGCGATAGCGGCGCGCCGTGTTATGGCGGATGACCGCGGGGATGTTGAAAAATATACCGACCTCGATGATGCCCGCCGCCAGCTTTTGGCGCGTGCGATGTCCGAAAACACGCGTTACAAGCGCATTTACGGGGCGGACAACCTTGATTATCGTAATTTTGACCTGATAGTTGACAGCGCGACGATAACTCCGGAGATGCTCGCAGAGCTGATACTTGATGAGTTCGGAAAATATACCGCCGATCCTGCGGCGTATTCCTCACCGCGCCTGCGGCTCTCGCCGCTCGCGATATATCCCACGGCATCGGAGGAGGAAATGGCGCGCGAGGAGGGCGATATCACAGTTACGGTGATAAACGGTTCGCACTATCTGACCGGAGGCGGCAGGGCGCTGCTGGATGCGATACGCGAAAAGCCCGCAACGGTAGCGGCGCGTCTTGCGGATGACGCCGGAAAAGCTGAGGCAGAGGCTCGCATTTCCGCGCTTGGGAAGAACGGCGCCGTGATCCTTCGCGGTATCGGCGACAAATGGGGCTTCGAATATCCGGAGATACCCGAGGTGTACAGATAAATATAATATGAGGAGCTGTTAAAAAGCTCGATGCTTTTAGCAGCAACGAAAAATGCCGGTCAAAGTACCGGCATTTTTGATGCGAACCGGTCGTTTTTGCCGATCCGCATCTTTGTTTTTTCGGTTTTATCGGAGGCAAAAACGGGGGGCGTTAAGAAACTCAAATTGAGTTTCTTAACGCCCCGTTTTATGTTATTTTTGTTCGTCGTGTCGGTCGGCGCTTTGCGCTCTGCCGCGTATCCACGCCGCGAACAGCGATCCGGCATCGTATGTCTTTCCCGCAGAGGCGTAATCGATCAGCCGTATGCTTCCGTCCGCCGTCTCTGCCGAAACGCAGATGTTGAGATCAGGTATTTCCGCATGATCGGCGGGGACGGTACGCACCCGCCCGTCGGGATCGACCGGGAAGACTTCCGCCCGATCGGGGTCAAAGCCGAGGCGGGCATCTGCGGCAAGCACGATGCATCCGCGCCGCAGGGCAATGTATTTGCCACGGGCTTCCGGGTCGGGCGGGAGCACTGCGTATGTCGCGGTGTCAAGCTCCAGTGAAATGGTGTCGTTGTCCTGCCAGAGGCGGTTTATTTCAAGATATCCCGGCGCGGCGGCAACGGCACTGCCGTTTACCGTGACGCTTGTTTGGCGGCTCCATGCGGGAACGCGCACCGAAAGCGTCATGCGTTCGGGGGCGTTCAGACGCACGCAGATGCGCACGCTGCCGCCGACGGGGGAGTCCCCGGTGATCTCAAAGCGCATATATTTCCCGGTCGGAGTCGTGCATTCGGCATATCCGGGAAGCCAAAAGGTGAGCGCCGCGCCGTCCTGCGTGCGCATAACGGCGGTACGCGGAATTATTCCCGCGCCTGCCGCGCCTATGCACGCGCAGCAGCCGTAAAAATAGCTGCCCTCGCTGTCGGTCACGCGCATAAGTCCGCCTATTTTCTGTCCGCGCGTGCCTGCGCGGAGCGGGGAATAGCTGTCAAACGGCAAAAATCCGCGTAATTCGGGGTGCCGGTCGTTCCCCGGTACTACCGACGGTATTCGATGCGTGTTGAGTGATCCGAGGTAGGCGTTGAAGAACGTCCGTTCGATCGCATCGGCGAAATCAGCATCACCGCTGAGGCGAAGGAGCTGTGCCATGAGCTTCATCAGCGTCACGCTGACGCAGGTCTCCTGCATTATGCCCACAAAATCATCGTCGGTCTGGGCGCGCGTCGAGCCGTCAAACAGCTCGTGCGTGCAGCCGGAGCAGCCTATCACCGTGTAGTCGCTCTCAAGCACGCGCCTGCCGAAATTAAGCGCCGCGCGGCGGTATTTGTCCTCGCCGGTCACGCGGTAGTACTCGATAAGTCCTTCAAAGCAGGACATCATCTCGTAGGCTTTCGTCACGGGATACTGGCAGGGGTCGAGCCTGTCCTCGGCGGCGAGCCGGAATATCGGCGCTTCTCCGTTCTCGCCGATATCAACGATATACGCCGCGTAGTCAAGATATTTCTGCTCGCCGGTAAGGTTGTAGAGGCGGACGAACGGCTCCAAAATCGACATTGAGTTTATGCCCATCCAGTGACCGGAGGTCTCGTTTATCGGTATGCCGTACCTGCCCACGTGAGCCATTATGTGATCGGCGTGGCGGCACATAGCCGTGCGGATATCGGCGAGGAGCGCCTCATCGCTGCATATTTCGCTGAAATACTGAAGACCGAGCAGCACATACTTGCGCCCCCACATATCCCAGCCGGAAAATTCGCACTCGCGGCTGTATGTGGTGATGCGCCCGTCGGCGTCCTGCCGCGCGAGGAGCTCGCGCACGCCTTCCTCAAGTATCGAATAAAGCTCGCTGTCCTGCGTGTAGGCGCAGATAAAGCATGCCCCGCGCATCAGCTTGCCCCAGTATTCGCATCTCCAGCCGCGGTTGCTGTCGTCTGCCTCGGTGCCGAACACGGCGGCAAAGCGGCGGTAGAGCGAGCGGTCGCGTAGCTGTGTGTCGCAGATGAATTTTACGGCGTTGTCGAATATCCCGTTAAAATGCGAACGGTTCCCGTAGTCGGGAATAAATCTGTCGGTGGCAAAGGTCTGGCTTTCAAATGCGCTCTTGTGCGGTATTTTCATTGTGCTGTTCCCCCTCTGTTGTTTTGAAATTGCGGACTGCCGGATAGACCGACAGCCCGCAAAGGTTGTGTTATTGTTTGTCGCCGTCGTCGGTGTTTTCGGTGTCACCGTCGGCGTTGCCGTTTTCGGATCCCTCGTCGGGCTCCTCAGCCTTGCGACTCTTTTTCTCTTCCTCTGCCTTTTTATCGGCTTCGGCCTGTGCGCGGTTGGCTTCCGCGCTGCGGTTTTTCTTGTCCTCGGCTATTTTTTCAAGCTCTTCGGCTGTTGCGTCGTGGTCCATCACTGCGCGGAACTGATCGCCGTCCATCGTCTCGTGCTCAAGCAGATACTCGGCAACGAATTTCAGCTTGTCGGCGTGGTCGGTAAGGATCTTCCTTGCAGCTTCAAACGCCTCGTTGATTATGCGGTGTACCTCGGCGTCTATCTTTGCCGCTGTCTCGTCGGAATAATCGGGCTGAGAGGCAAAGTCTCTGCCAAGGAAAATATCGTCGCCGTGGCTCGTGCCGTAGCGGATCGGTCCCAGCTCATCCGACATACCGAGCTGAGTTACCATTGAATGTGCGATGCTCGTTGCGCGCTGGATATCGTTGGAGGCGCCGCCAGAGAAGTCACCGAAGGTGAGCATTTCGGCTACGCGTCCGCCGAGCAGTCCGGCAATGCGCTCGTTGAGCTCGCGGCGGTAAACGCTGAATTTATCCGTCGTCGGGATAGACACGGTAACGCCGAGCGTCTGACCGGCGGGGATGATGGAGATCATATGCACGGGGTCCTGCGTGGGCATATAATAGCCGACGATGGCATGACCCGCCTCGTGGTACGCCGTATTGCGGCGCTCGCTCTCAAGCATTTTGCGCGATTTCTTCTGCGGACCGGTGAGCACCTTCATAAAGGCGTCCTCGATATCCTGCATGCCTATGAGGGATTTGCCGCGGCGGACCGCAAGCAGTGCAGCCTCGTTCAGCAGGTTGGCAAGATCGGCTCCGGTGAAGCCGGAGGTGGTCTTTGCGATCACCGAGAAATCTACATCGTCCTCAAATTTCTTGTTGCGGGCGTGTACCTTGAGTATCTCCTCACGACCCGTGATGTCGGGGTAATTTACGGTTATCTGACGGTCAAAGCGTCCGGGACGGAGCAGGGCGGGGTCAAGGATATCGGGGCGGTTCGTTGCCGCCATAACGATAATGCCCTCGTGCGAGCCAAAGCCGTCCATTTCAACGAGCAGCTGGTTCAGGGTCTGCTCGCGTTCGTCATGTCCGCCGCCGAGACCGGCGCCGCGGTGACGACCTACGGCATCTATCTCATCTATAAATACGATGGATGCGGGAGATTTGCGTGCGGTCTCAAACAGATCGCGCACACGCGATGCACCGACGCCGACGTACATTTCAACAAAATCGGAGCCGGAGATCGAGAAGAAGGGAACATCCGCCTCGCCTGCGACAGCCTTGGCGAGCAGCGTTTTACCTGTACCGGGAGGGCCCATCAGAAGAACGCCGTGCGGTATTTTTGCGCCGAGCTTTGCAAACTTCTGCGGATCCTTGAGGAATTCGACTATCTCCTCAAGCTCCTCCTTTTCTTCATCGGCGCCCGCCACATCCTTGAATGTCACACGGTCCTTGTCGTTCGTGTCAGCCGATGTCTTAACGCGCGCCTTGCCGAAGCTGTTTATCTTGCTGCCCTTGCCGGTCATCTGGTTGAGCATGTAGAACCACATTGCGACCACGATGACGATAAGGACGATATACGGCAGAAGGGATACCCACCACGGCCATACCGTTTCGGGCTCGTATTCAAAGTTTGTGATAACTCCGCGCTCGTACTGGTCAAGTATCAGCTTGCCGAGGTCTTCGCGGAAGTATTCTACGCTCTTGAGGCGGTAGGAGACTGTCTTGCCGTCGTCAAGGAGCATGGTGATGACATCGTTTTTCGTCACCTTGAATTCCTTGACCTGCTCTTTTTCAAAGTAGGAAACGACGGTGGCGTATGTCGTTCTTCCGTTATCGCCACTGCCCAGCAGACCGGAAACAACGAATATTATCACGGCTATCACTGCAAAGTAAAGCAGGATTATCCGCAGGTTGGTAGCTTGGTTTCTTTTCATATGCGAAAATGCCTTTCTTTGTTTTGGCTTGTGCGCGTGCGCTCAGCTCTGGTAAACTTCCGGCTTCAGCACACCGACAAAGGGAAGGGTGCGGTAGCGTTCGTCGTAGTCAAGTCCGTAGCCGACCGCAAAAACGTCGGGTATCTCGGTGCCTATATATTTGGGTGTGTAATCGACCTGGCGGCGCGCGGGCTTGTCAAGCATCGTGCAGCACTCCACGCTGTTTGCGCCCTTGAGACGGAGATAATTTTCAAGGTAACTGAGCGTGCGTCCGCTGTCCACTATATCCTCCACCACTATTATGTCGATGTCGGAGAGGTCGCCGCGATGCAGATCGAGCAGTATATTTATCCTTCCCGAGGTCTGCGTTCCCGAGCCGTAGGAGGAGACCTTCATAAAGTCTATCTCCACGGGGCGCTGTATTTTTTTCATCAGATCGCCCATAAAGACCACCGAGCCCTTGAGAATGCAGAGCAGGAGCAGCTTTTTGCCGCTGTCGCGGTAGTCGCGGTCGATCTCCGCCGCGATCCTTGTGGTTATCGAGTCGATCTCCTCCTCGGTAACGAGCTTGTATGCAATGTCGTTTATCACTTTGTATCGTCCTCCGGATATCCGTAAGTTTCTGATCTCCCGTCGAGCCGTACCGTGACGCTGACGGCGCTGCCCGCATATTTTGCCTCCGCGCCGTCGCGCACGCCGATAAACGGAACGTATATAACGTCCTCGCCGTCACATATGACGGGTATAGCCGCCCGAAGGTCGGATGGGATCTTGTGGTCGCAAAACAGTTTTTTTAAGCTCTTGTGCATCCCGCCGAGCAGTATCCTGTCTCCGGCACGGCGCGGACGCGCATACAAAGCACCCTTAATTTTATCAGCAGAAAGATGCGTCTTTGTAGATACTTTGTAAATTATATTTATATTTTCGCCGCCGGGCGTGCCGGCGTCTCCGAGTGTGACCGAAAAACCGCCGGGAAGCGGATTTCCGCCTTCGCGAAGCGGATAAATGCCGTCCGGAAGCACGCGCGAGCCGTCATCGGTACCGCTCCGGGCAAACGACAGCCTGCCGTCCGCCAGTACCGCGTCAACGCCGCCGGGGAGGGAGATGCGCTTCCTGCCGTGTGCGCCGAGCGCCGCAAGTACCGCGCTTATGTGCGTTTCCTCGGGCATCCCACACCCGGCGTCGGCTACCAGCAGCCGAACGACGCGTGATGACACCGGCGAGGCTTCCTCCGCCAGCTTAGCGGCGGGCAGGGAGCCGTCATGCAGGTTTTCTTTTATAAATTTTCCGGCAAGCGCATCCAGGTACGCGCAGTCCGCGCGCAGATTGGCTGCCAGCCGCGCTGCCGCGGCATCCGCCGCCGGATTTATCCGCCGCAGTTCCGGCAATACACGAGCGCGCAGGCGGTTGCGCGAATAATCCACATCGTCGTTCGTCGAGTCGTAAACAAAGCGTATGCCGCGCTCGCGGCAGTAGCTGTGAATCTCGGCTTTCGTCACGCCGAGTATCGGACGCACCACAGTACGTCCTCCGCCGAGCCCGCGTACCGGCGGTATGCCGCACATTCCCCTGGCGCCGCAACCGCGCGTGAGGCGCATCAGCATGGTCTCAAGGTTATCGTCGGCATTGTGCGCCGTGGCGAGCAGGCGGATGCCCCGCGCCGTCATCACGCGCTCAAAAAAAGCGTAGCGCTCGCGCCGTGCCGCCTCCTCAAGTCCCTCGCCGCGCTCGCGCGCCGAGGCGGGAACGTCAACGCATTCGGTGTGTATCGGCACGCCGCGCTCGCGGCATACTTCGGCGCAGAATTCACGGTCGCGCTCCGCCTCCGCGCCGCGTATCATGTGGTCAAGGTGGGCGCATTCAACGGTAAAACCGGAGCGCAAAAGCATGTCAAGCAGCGCCGATGAGTCGGCGCCGCCGGAGAATGCGAGTAATATGCGCTCTTCTTTTTTCATCGGAACGAGCATATCGGGCGGCGTATAGCCGCCCGGGAGCGCCGCGGAGCTTTTTTTTCTGCTCATTTCAATATCCTGCGGGAGGCTCGGGTGCGTTGTTTTCGATGCCGCGGAAGAGCGTATACGTACCGCTCCAGCTCATCTTGACTGATCCCGTCGAGCCGTGGCGGTTCTTTGCCACTATACATTCAACGATGTCGATGCTGTTTTTGTCGGGACCGGCTTCATCGTCTGTTTTGTAGTATTCGTCGCGGTAGATGAAAAGCACCGTATCCGCGTCCTGCTCGATAGAGCCGGAGTCGCGCAGGTCGGAAAGCATGGGCTTTTTTACCTGTCTCGATTCGGGACCTCGGGAAAGCTGCGCGCAGCAGATGACGGGAACGTTCAGCTCCTTTGCCATCAGCTTCATTCCGCGCGTGATCTCGGCGACCTCCTGTACGCGGTTGTCGTTGTGCCTGTCGCCCTGCATGAGCTGAAGGTAGTCGATGACCACAAGACCTATATCGCCCTCGCGGCGCAGCTTTGCCTTCATTCCGGTAACGGTGATGCCGGGCGTGTCGTCTATAAGGATGCGGCTGCCGCTCAGCCTGTCCACCGCACCCGCAAGGCGGGTCCAGTCGTCGTCGGTGATATTTCCGGTCCTCAGCGCATATGAACTTACCAGCGCTTCACTGGCGAGCATACGCGTTGCAAGCTGCTCCGCCGACATTTCAAGCGAGAAAATGGCTACCTTTTTGTGAGTTTTCAGAGCCACGTTCGTCGCAATGTTCATTGCAAAGCTCGTTTTACCCATGCCGGGACGTCCGCCCACAAGGATGAGGTCCGAGTTGCCCATGCCCGCCAGCACCTCGTCAAGGTCCGAAAATCCCGTTTTCGTTCCCTGCGATGCCTCGGGGTCTGTCTGGAGCTGATGCAGATGCTCGTACACCTGAAGGAGCACCTTTTCGATGCTGATAAAGCTGCGGTCGTCGCGCCCCTGTGCTATCGAATATATTTTGTTGCCCGCATAGTCGAGAAGACTGCCTACATCGTCCTGCTCGGAATATGCGCGCTCGGCAATGTCCTCGCCCGCCTCAACGAGACTGCGCAGCAGGCTTTTCTCCTTGACTATTTTCGCGTAATCGCGGATGTTCAGCGCCGAGGGAACGCTGTCGATGAGCATTCTTATATATCCCTCGCCGCCGGATTTGTCATACACTCCGTCGCGCACAAGATCGTCGATAAGGGTAACAACGTCTATCTGATTGCTGGTGGAGAAGAGCCGCAGCATCGCCGCAAATATCTGACGGTGCTCGGCAACGTAAAAATCGCTGTCCGAGATGCTGTCGGCTATGTTTCTTATGGATTCCGGGTCGATGAGTACAGAGCCGAGCAGTGCCTGCTCCGCTATCATCGAAAACGGCATTTTTTTGGTGATATCGTTATTCATACTGATCAAAACCCGGCGGGAGCGCGTGCCGTATCCGACCGCGCGCCGCCCCTTTTTTTATTTTTTGCAGACGAGGATGTTTACCTTTCCGTCTATATCTCCGTAGAGCTTTGCCGTAACGGTGTACGAGCCGTACGCCTTTATCGGATCGCCGAGCGAGAGCTTGCGGCGGTCTATCACAATGCCGTGCTGTGCCTCAAGCGCCTCGGCGATATCCTTTGCGGTCACCGAGCCGTAAAGACGCTCGTCCGCGCCGGACGACGCATATATTTTTACCTGTACGCCCTCAAGCGCCGCCGCGGTCTTCTGCGCCTCGGCGCGCTCGGTCTCTATGCGGTGCTTTTCGGATGCCTCGCGGTTCTTTATTTCGTTCATGACCTTTGCGTCCGCGGGGACCGCCAGCTTCTGCGGGAAAAGGAAGTTGCGCGCGTATCCGTCCGATACATTTACGACCTGATCCTTTTTGCCCTGTCCTTTTACGTCCTTTGTAAGTACGACCTTCATTGATCTATCTCCTTGTTTTCCTTGATTTTTTTATGCCAGATAAGCGTCTATGCACGCCTTCAGTCTTGTCAGTACATCCTTTACACCGTCGCCGCGTATCTGAGCGCCAGCCGCGTCGAAGTGTCCGCCGCCGCCGAGCTGCTCAAGCACGAGCTGAACGTTCACACTGCCGTCAGATCGGGCGGATATCATGACCTCGCCGTCGGTCTCAAGCAGTACGAACGCTGCGGCGACACCGCGCACGGTAAGCATTTTGTCAGCCGCCTTGGATGCGGTCACACGGTCGGCGGCACGCGCCGCCGCAAGCGCGGCGCTGTCATCGGGATCGACTCCCGCCGCCGTGCCGCGTCCCACCGCTATCGCAATGCGGGAGCGGTATATGCATACCTCGGAGCCGAGCTTCGACTCGGTGATATAGCTGGTAAGATCCTCATAGAAGAATGTGCGCGCTATTTCCGAGCTTGCGCCGCATTCGCGCAGATAAAGCGCCGCCGAGAAGGTGCGCGCCGTTGTTGAGCGGGTAAAGTCCTGCGTGTCCACCATAATGCCGGCAAGCATTATGTCAGCCTCGCGGCGGGAAAGACCGCGGTGTCCGCTGCTTCCCGGCTGTCCTATGCCGGAAAAGCCGAGCATTTCAGCCACAAGCTCGCAGGCTGATGAGGCGGACGGTTCGATGTATGTCAGCTCCGGTTCGTTTTTGAAGTCCCCCGCCTTGCGGTGGTGGTCTATTATAACGGTGCGGAAGGCGTTGGCGGCTATCTCGGGAGATTCGCATATCGCGAGATTGTTCACGTCGGTGATGATAAGCAGCGTGTCCGAGCGTATCATGTCAAGCCCGTTTGCGGCGTTCACGAACAGCTCGCGCCCCTCGGCGGCAAGCTCGCGGCGGAGTCCCTCTGTACACACGGTGAAGTTGCGGTTCTGCATATCCACCACTATCCTCACGTCGTCGGTGAAAAGCGAGGCGAGACGCGCCAGCCCCACCGATGCGCCTATGCAGTCAAAATCGGGGTTCTTGTGACCCATTATAAGCACATTTCCCGCGCCGGAAAGTATCCCGGCAAGGCGCTCGTATACAACGCGCGAATCCACCTTCGTGCTCTCGCGCACGCTTTTGGTCCTGCCGCCGAAATATTCGTAGCCGGATGCCCCGCGGCGTTTTATTACTACCTGGTCTCCGCCGCGCTGCAGCGCAGTTTCAAGCGCCGCGGCTGCTTCCTTTTCGCGCTCCGCGACGGTTTCACCGGCAGTGGAAATGCCCATGGATACGGTAAGCGACATTCCCGAGTCGCCGGTTTTTACGCTGCGTACATCGTCAAGCACGCTGAATTTGTCGCTCTCGGCGTCCCCAAGCCTCTTTTGCGGAAAAACGGTCAGAAATTTATCGCGGTCGTATTCGCGCATTATACCGTCCATGCTCTCCACCCACGAACGGAGTATCTCCTCGGCGTGGTTGGCAGCCTCGCGGTAGGATACGCGGGCGTATTTTGCAAGCTCCTCGAGGTTGTCGAGCGTCACGTACGCGATGACCGAAAGCTCGTCGTCGGCGCGCGCCTCGGCGGCTTCAAGCTCGTCGAGCGGGTCGAGCATCACAAGATAATACTTGCGGTCGGGAGTGTTCATTTCATACGCCCGTGCGCGGTAGGGCTTGCCGCCTGCGGTGATGCGCAGTCCGGCATTTCCCTCCACCGCGGTGATTTCGGCGGTCGAAGCGCCGAGCACCGTGCCTATCTCAAGCCCCGCAAGCGTGCCGTCTCTTCCGGCGGCGTTCTCCGCCGCGGTATTGGACCATACTATTTTGCCCTCGCCTGTCGTTATGACCGCGGGCGCGGCAATGTCGCGCATAGTGGAGGTCATAAGACTGCCCACCGAGGCGCGCTCGCGCTCGCCGAGACGGAAGGTCGCGGCGGGATGGCGGCGCAGTATCACCGCCGCGGCGCCAAGCGACGCGCAGTAGATTATAAGGAAGATTAGCGTTGCCGGAAAAGCGGGAATATCGGTGAGCGCCGATATTATCGTCAGTGCGGCAAGAAAAAGTCCGCCCACAGTTGCGCATATCACGAGCGGCAGGTTGTCGGGCATTCGGTCTTTCTGATCGGACATTAAAAGCTACCGTACCTTTCTTGGGGTTGGATGATTGGTCATGAGAGAAGCGTCGCGCCTCAGTCGTCCGTGCGACTGTTGCGTATCATCTGCGCGATCGGCAATGTAAGGCAAAGCGCGCCGCCCATAGCGGCAAAAAGGCATATCCCCTGCCAGCCTGCAAGCAGTGCCGATATCACGAGCGCGATAACCGAGATAGTCCCGAGAGGTGCAAAGCCGGCGTCACGCGCCGCGCGGCGCACCCATGATACCGCAAATACCGCCAGCGGGAGCGCCAGTGCGAGCATTATATTCTCGCACACAACAGCCGCTGTACTGCCGGTGTCTATCGAGCCGTCTCCGCCCGATAGGATAAGATAGACGACCGAGGCGACAAAATACACCGCGCCGCACATCGGCGACAGCATACGGCGCGCCGGAGAGTTCGTAAATTGCTCCGGCTCGACTTCGATAGTGCGGAATATCGCTCCGCACACCGCTGTTGAAAAATATGCAATGATCTCCGCCGTTATCGCCGCAAGCGCGGGCAAAAGACGTATAACGGAGTCAACATACTGCTCCACCGCGCCGCTTCCGGCGGTTATACCGGCGGCATCGTATGCCGCGCTGACGCGTGAGATGAACTCGGCGCGAAGCCATGCGGAGATATCGCCCATACTGCGTATGCCCTCGGGCACCACATAGTCGGGGGAGAGTATTATGAAGAGCGCGCCGAGGGCGATTCCGGACACTGCGGCGGCAACCGCAGTGTAGCCGACCGCCTCACCTATGCCGGTGCGCGTGTAAGCCCATGAAAGCACGAGCATCGCGGGTATCGCCGCTATCCCTATGAGGGCGCCCGATGCACCCAGCAGGAGCATGCTTCCGCCCGTGGCAATGACGGCTGTTATCAAAAACGCAAGGCGGTTCACACGGAACAGGAATGCTCCTACGCCTATTGCGGTGCATATGCCCAGATATGCCGCCGATATCACAAATTTGCCGGTGAAAAGCACGAGCAGATATGCCGGGATGATTATACCGGCAACGGTCGCGCGTTCACGTGCGAAAAAGCCTATAAATATCGCCGCAAAGAGCATGAACACTCCTGCGAGAGTCTCATGACGGAATGAGGAATACGCAAGCACACCCGCTGCCGTTGCTGCAAGGGGAATAAGTGCGTATGCCAGGGGCGCATGCGCGTTGCTTTCCGTTTCGTTGGATATTTTTGTGCGGTCTTCGCTTGCGGGGGCTGCCATCATACGGCTCCTTTCGTGGTTTCTTCGCGAAGAGATAATTCTTCAATATAATAGTATATCATAAAAAGCTGCAAAAGTAAATATCTTTGCGTAAAAACAAC
>ENA-UOJS01002244-UOJS01002244.1-human-gut-metagenome-genome-assembly--contig:-C74-NODE-2244-length-13681-cov-8.755467_pt1 | contig 13681 bp, 10 predicted proteins | sample MGYA00242355_ERZ723902 | MGnify/ENA metagenome assembly ERZ723902 | reverse complement strand
TGGTGGGAACAACAGGGCTCGAACCTGTGACCCCATGCTTGTAAGGCATGTGCTCTCCCAGCTGAGCTATGCTCCCGTTGCTTGCCCGTCCTTGCCGGCGACGTTATAGATTATACCACAGTCCGAGCCTCTTGTCAATACCTTTTTTGAGTTTTTCTCAACTTTTTTTATTTTATTTTTCGCTGGCATTTCTATGGGGTCCGATCCGAATCCCGAACGCAAAATACCGATGCATTCATGACCGTGCGCCGCACATACGCAAAGCGTGCGCACATCGGTGCATCCCGGCGGGATATGTACGATAACGGCGCCGTTTTTTATTTGGCTTCATTTTATATTGACACCGACCGCGCGGCATTGTATAATATACTCAGATGAAAATCCAGACCGGACCTCAGCCCGGCGCTTATAAATAAGGAGCACATCATGAAAAACTGTCACAATTGTCACGCGCCCAATCCCGATGATACCAATTTCTGCACGAGCTGCGGAGCGGCGCTCATTCCGCCCGAACCGCCGAAAAAGCCGGTATCGAACGTCATCGCAATAGTTCTTCTAATTATTTTCTTCCCGGTCGGACTTTATCTCATGTGGGCGCGCACCCGCTGGAACCGCACCGTAAAGGTGATAGTCACCGCCGTGATCGTCGTTTTGCTCATTCTCGGCGCCGTGTACCTTCCCTCCGCGGAAACTGCAAACTACGCACTCAGCTTTACGCCGATGCTGCGGTAAAGCGGACCGCCTGCACATCTAAATAATTTTCAGGTCGACCATTTGGGGCTGTTAAGAGCATTATGCTTTTGACAGCCCCGATTTTTATACGGCAAAGGAGTTGACAAAAATCGCCGACAGGACTATAATATACGGCAGAAAAAATCGGGAGGCGAGGAGCTGTGAGGCGGCGCGCATGCGTCATGTATCGGCGGACGGTGCTTGGACGATTCGAGCTTGCGACCTGCCGTGCACGTGCCCGCGAAAAGAGATGGGACGTCGTGGCGGAGATAGGTATCGCATTTGACGGACAAAAGGCAGCCGAAAGAAAATTGCTGAAGCTCGCACGGCATCGGGAATTCGACGTACTGATGATACCCGAGCTGGAATGCCTCGGCACGATAAAGGATATGTTCAAGATATCCGGCGTGCTGAACGACAACGGAATCGAGCTTTATAAGGTCAGATGAAAAACAAAAACGGTCGGCGGATAAACGCCGCCGTTTTGCCGTCCGGCGGGTACAATATCCTTCGGGGACTCTGAACCCCGGTTTGCGCGTCCGTTTGTACAGACTCCATAGTTTCCACTAGCGCAAACAGGCTCGGATTAAAGTTTGTTGCTTATCCTTCGGTTCGGTTGCCTCGCCCGTCAAGGCGCTGTGCGCCTTGACCTGAAGAAAGCAACTTGAGGGGGTTCGAGTTATTCGATGCTCTTCAATAACAAAAGGACGGCTTTAGCCGTCCTTTTGTTATTGGTGGGCCATCAGGGACTCGAACCCCGGACCAACCGGTTATGAGCCGGTAGCTCTGACCAACTGAGCTAATGGCCCGCTCGCAGGTCGTCGTTTTCCGACCTGCTTATTATATCGCGCATTTCGGCTTTTGTCAATACCTTTTTGAAAAAAAGTTATTCAAATTAACGCACGAATTTACGCGCCGCGTCAAAATTCGTCGGGATCAACGGGACGCGAGGACTCTTCATCCTCATCCTTGACCTCTACGGGCTCAAATTCATCCTTTCCCGCTCCGCAGTACGGGCAGGTCCAATCCTCGGGCAGATCGTCGAAATCGGTGCCTTCCTCAATGCCCGAATCGGGACATCCCTCCGACGCCTTATATTCATAGCCGCAAAGATTGCAGACAAATATGATCATACTATCCCTCCTTCTTAGAAAATGAAGCGTATAATAATATATCGCAGTCTTGACGATATGTCAATAGTGCATTTTATACAATTTTATTTTCACATCCGAAGCGATTATATCTATTTCGTCCATATGCACCGTTATCTATGCCGTATGGCGCGAAAAAATGCGCAAAATCGGCTTTTTTATATCAGTAAAGCAGGTACGGACCGCACTCCGCGAAGAATTTTTTTGTTCCGTCATGCTCTGCCGCCGCCACCGCAGCGGGGTCAAAGCCGCCGAGGAGCGCATCCGTACCGTAGCGCAGGCAAAGCCCGTTCTCACGCGTTTCGCACTCCGGATACTCCTGCATGGCGGCAAGCAGGTGCAATCCCGCAAGATGCGGACGGAAGGCGCGGCGGTCGGTGACATTTATCTGCACGCCGCGGCAGGCTGTTCCCGCATGCTTGCCGAACACCGGAGTAAAATACGCCGGACTGAAATACACTCCGCCGAGCCGCGCGGCGTTGAGGCGTGCAGCCAGATCGGTCGCGTTGCACCACGGCGCGCCCACAAGCTCAAAGGGTCGCGTTGTGCCGCGCCCCTCCGAGACGTTCGTCGCCTCGATAAGGCAGGTACCGATGTAGATGAGCGACGCCGTTACCGACGGCAGATTGGGCGACGGGTTTATCCACGCCAGGTCGGTCTCGTCGGCATACATATCGCGCGACCATCCGCGACAGCGCACCACATGCACCTCACAGCCCACGTTATGCGTAACGTTGAGCCAGAGCGCGAACTCTCCGCAGGTCATGGCATAGCGCGCTGGCATGGCATACCGCCCGACAAATGAAGAAAATCTCGCCTCGTCGAGCATCGCGCCCTCCACAGCCGTTCCGCCTATCGGGTCCGGGCGGTCAAGGATTATCACGGGCTTGTGCCGCGCGGCGCACTCATGCATAAGATATGCAAGGCAATAGATATATGTGTAAAACCTCGCGCCGACATCCTGTATATCGTACAGCACGGCGTCGCACCGCTCAAGCGCCTCGCCTATCTTCGGGTTTCCCTTGGCGGGCAGGTCGTATACCGGCACGCCGGTATCAGGATCGGTATATTCGCCTCCCCATGCGCCGTCCTGAAGCGCGGAATGTATCCCGTGCTCCGGCGCAAAAAGCACAGAGAGTCTGCCCTCGGCGGCAAGCCGCAGATATGTCGGCATACCGCGCTTATCCGTCCCCGACGCTGCGGTGAGCAAGCCCAGCCGCCCGCCGTCAAGAATATTTCTTATATCGCCGTCAAGTCCCGCGCGGTCGCAGAATATAAGGTCGGCGCCGGTATATACAATATGCTTCTCCATTTTTATGGCTGTTCCTTTCTTTGCGCTATGCCTGTTTTCTTTGCAAGTCAAGAAAACGAGTCGCTCTGAAATATGTCAAAGGACCGGCGGCGCGGAGCACAGAATGGCTCCCGCCGTCGGTCATGCGGTTTATTTACCGGATATGGTTATGCCGTCAAATGAAATATAGGGCATCAGCGTCACGCCGTCCGCGACGGTCTCGGCGGAGATATCTCTTACGTTCATAAGCATATCGGCAAGGTTGCCGGATATCATGGTTTCGGCAGCGGCATCGGTGATCTTTCCGTCCTCGATCATGAAGCTGTTCTTGGCAACGCCGGAGAAATCGCCGTTGGCGGACGGCTCGCCGCCCGAGAAGCGCGCAACGATAAGCCCGCGCTTTACCGATGCTATCATATCGGCAAGAGGCTTGCTGCCGCCCTCGATGATGAATCTGCCGCCGTCATTGGGCGCGCGGCGCTTACCGGTCTTGTTTGCAACATAGTTTGAAATGTTGAACTCACGCAGTATGCCGTTCTCTATAATGTTGAAGTTCTCGGACGGGAAGCCCTCCGCCGTGTAGCGGTCGGTCATGGCGAGGCGCGGGTCGCGCGCTGCCATGCAAACGGTAAGCGACTTGTGAGCCACCTGCTTGCCCAGCTTGTCGAGCCAGATGCTCGTGCCGTCAAGGATGTGATTGTCACCGGCAAAATTATCGAGCGCCGAGCCCAGCAGATCGCCAAGGCACCCCGGTGTGAGTATCACCGTTCCGGTAAACTTGCCGTCCACCGCGCGGGTATCTATCTGCTTTTCGGTGTCGCCGAGATCCTGCTTCATCGATCCGCATTCCATAAAGGGCTTGGAAAGGTCATGCGTCACGCACTGAGAGTAAAAGAAGGATGACGCCTTCTCGCCGTCGTGCGCGGAGAACATGGGAGAGCAGCTATAATATCCGCCGCGGGTATCAAAGCGGACTCCGTTGGAGTTGCGGTAAACATTGTGGAAAGCCGAATGATCGGTTATAAGCTGTTCGACGACGATCTTCGGGAACATTCTTCCGATATCCCCGACAAGCTCGCGCGTGCGCTCAAAAAGCCGCTCGGTATCCGGCTCAAGCTCGCCCTCGGTAAACGAACCGTTTGCAATGACGGGTGCGATATCCCACGCATCATCCGCCTCGGACGCATCTCCGGTAGCAAGGCAGTCGCGCACCGCCTCGGCTACCGCGTCCGACTCAAAGCTGTTTATACGCGCGCTTCCCTTTTTGCCGTCCTTTATGGACATAAGCGAAATCGTGGTATTGAAAAGAGTGCGGAAAAGCGAAAAATCGCCGCCCTCATAGTTGAATTCATGCACCTCGCCGTAATTTACCGTGCAGGACGCCTTATCTGCTCCCGCGGCAAGGAGAGCGGAAATGGCATTTTCGGCAATGGCGTCAAGATCGTATATTTCTTTCATGTCACAGATCTCCCTTCTTTATCAGCGGCCGCCGATGTTTACGCGGCAGCGCAGTGCGGGACCGCCGAGTCCCACCGGCATGGGCTGCTTTTTACCGCAGTAGCCGGACGACGACCATGTCACGGTGTCCGATACCATATCGACAGTCTTGAGCATTTCAAACGCAACGCCCGAGATGGTCGTATCGAGTATCGCGCGTCCGAGCTTGCCCTTCTTTATCTCGTAGCCCATGGTAACGCCGAACATGAACTCGCCGGTCATGTCAGCCTGTCCGTTGTTCGTACTGCAAAGCATATAGCCGTCGTCTACCGACGCTATGATATCCTCGAGCTTTGACTTACCGGGAAGCACAGCGGTATTTCTCATACGGATGAGAGGCTCGTCCGAGAAGGCAAACGCGCGCGCGTTTCCGCACGGCTCCGCACCGAAGCGCTCGGCGCTCTCGCGGTTGTGCATATAGCCTGTAAGGATACCCTCATTGATGAGCACCGCATCCTTGGCGATAACGCCCTCATCGTCAAGCCAGACCGGCAACGGCGCGGGCTTGCCGAATGCGGTGTGAGCATAGTCCACCATCGACACGAGCTCGCTTGCCACCTGCTTGCCCATAAGGTGAGCGGCGACCGAGCCGCCCATGACCATATCCGCCTCAACGGTATGGCCGACAGCCTCGTGCGCCAGCATTCCGGAGAGCTCGCCCGCAAGTATGCAGGTCTTTACGCCCGCCTCGGCGTATACGCCCTCTCTCTTTTTCATGATCTCCTCATGCAGCTTGTCAAGCTCGGGATAAAACTCCTCGGGAGAGTGAAACTGACTTTCAAAATTCCCCCAGCCGCCGAATATACCGGTATGCTCGACCGTGACGCCTGCGGGAGTCATCGCGGACATGATAACATACATATAGCTGCGGTTCATTCCCACGTGGCCGTCGGCACAGTCGGACGTTGCGATCACCTTTTCAATGCATTCATTGAAAAGAACGATATTGCGGCTTGCAAGATCGGGGAACTTTTTCACGATGTAGGCATCGATGGCGCGGGCAAAATCAATGTAGAATTTCTGCTCCGGGTCGTTGGCATCGCTATACTCGGCGATCATGCCCGAGGGCATGGGAGCCAGCGCGGGCTTACCGCGGCGCAGGCGCTCATCCATGAACGCGGCGTTCTCGCCCGCGGCGCGTATGACCGCGTCAACAGCATCCGGCGTGCATCCGGCTACCGATGAAAAACCGTACATCCCGCCGCGGCGCACACGCGCCGAGACTCCGGACGATTCGGAGCGCTGGTTGCCTACGATATTACCGCCAAGCAGAACTATGCGGCGGTTGCGGCTCCTCTGCACGCGCACCGTTGTATCGGCGCCGGGCAGAAAGAGTCCTTTTTTGTCAAAAACAAAAGGATCAAGCATTTTGTGACCTCCGTTATTTCAAGATTTGAAACGTGCTTTTATTTCCATAGATAATTATATCACCAAGTATAAGAAATAACAAGTGCGCCGCGGTATAAAACACCCGTTTTTTTGTAAACCTGCGGTTGTTTTTTTCATTTCCCTATTGACACGGAGATATTTTTGTGATATCATAATGATACCACACAGAACAACGGAAGGGAACTCATCATTATGAAAGAAAAAATTTATAAAAGCAAAAAGAACGGCATGGCAGCGCTCATTATCATGGTAGTGCTTTACGCGGCGGCGATAGCGGGCATGGTTTTCGGCGGTATAGGAATGGAAGCCGGACGCGGCGCCGGCGCGATAGTGCTTTTCGTCATATCCTGCGTATGGGTATGCGTTGGCTTTATACCGATGTTCGGGCTTAAGGTCCTGCGCCCGCAGGAGGCGCTCGTGCTCACGCTTTTCGGAAAATACGTAGGCACGCTGCGCGAGGACGGCTTCTACTTTGTCAATCCCTTCTGCGTTGCGGTGAACCCCGCGGCAAAGACGAAGCTGAACCAGAGCGGAGACGTTACGACGATAAAAAAGCTCGCCGCGAATTCCGAGCAGGGCTTTGAGGTCGAGCCGGTGAACAAAAAAATATCGCTCAAGATAATGACCCTCAACAACAACCGCCAGAAGGTAAACGACTGCCTCGGCAACCCCATTGAGATCGGCATCGCCGTAACATGGCGTATAGTTGACACAGCCAAGGCGGTATTCAATGTTGACAACTACAAGGAATACCTCTCGCTCCAGTGCGACAGCGCGCTGCGCAATGTAGTGCGCATTTACCCCTACGATGTCGCCCCCAACGTTGACACCACCGGCGACGGTGTTGCCGACGACGGCAGCCTGCGCGGATCGAGCGACATTGTGGCATCCCGTATACGCGACGAGATACAGGACCGCGTGAACGACGCGGGCATAGAAATACTTGAAGCGCGCATAACCTACCTCGCATACGCCACTGAGATCGCGGCGGTCATGCTTCAGCGTCAGCAGGCATCGGCGATAATCGACGCCCGCCGCATGATAGTTGACGGCGCAGTGGGCATGGTCGAAATGGCGCTTGACAGACTTGCCGAGTACGGCACGGTTGAGCTTGACGAGGAGCGCAAGGCTGCTATGGTCTCAAACCTTCTCGTGGTCCTTTGCGGGAACCGCGATGCCCAGCCGGTGGTCAACTCCGGCAGCATATACTGATACCGGATCATGGGTGATAACGGAAAAAAGCAGGTCCCTCTGCGGCTGTCGGCAAAGCTGTACGACGCTATCGCGGCATGGGCAGAGGATGACTTCCGCTCGGTGAACGGTCAGATAGAATATCTGCTCACCGAGTGCGTGCGCCAGCGAAAGAAAAACGGCTCGCCCTCTCCGCGCGAGCTTGACAAGCCCCTCGATATAAAATAAGACAAATATAAAATAAATACAAGGAAAGCACTTACGGGAACGAATTTTTTGTTGACAATGTTCCCCGACGCCTGTATAATAAAGGCGAAGTGCTTTCCGTTTTTTTCGGAGGCGCCCAGCATCCCCAACGCCGACTGCCCCGTGCGGGAAGCGTAACGAAAAAGGAGCCCCAATTATGAGAAAGACACTGTCGATACTGCTTGCGGTCATGTTTGCGGCGCTGCTTACCGTGCTGTCCCTCGCCTCGGATGTCGCCGTACCGTCAGCCACCGCCGAGAAGGACGGACTATCTGCCGTTATCTCCGCCGATGATACAACGGGGCACATCCTGGTAAAGGTCCGGAATCTCTCCTCCGAATATGCGGGAACGATCACCGTTTCCCTAAGCTCCTCGGACGGCATAGAATGGCTGTGCTGTCGCCCCGACAGCGTTGTTGCCGACATACCCGGTAAGTCGGTGGTGATCGTGGATCAGTCGGATCCCTCCGGTCCCTTCGACCTCGACACAGGAGAAGAGCGGGCAATGACTTTCATTCCGCTTAGTGTGATCACGGAGACCAATCAGTACGTTATTGAAAAGAGTGGTTGCTTCATGTCTTCACGCCCCGCGGCAGCGGTGATATCTCTCGTCTCGGCGCTCTGCCTTGCGCTGTGCTTCAAGGGGACAAAGCTCCCACGGCGCTTCCTCGGCATCCTGCTCGTAGCCGTTACGGTGCTTACCGCGGCGGTGCTTCCCGTGGGAGCCGCAGACACCGTGCGCTCCTTCACCGTCAGCATCGAGACCGGCGGCAGGACTGTAAGCGCCGAAATATCATACCACCACAACTTCAAAGAAAAGGAGGTCGCAAGATCGACCGGCATGGAACGCTTTGAAATAACATATTTCTGGGGTCCTCACGGGAACGATATCCTCAATGAGGAATACATCAAAAAGATCGCGGAGTGCGGCTTCACCAGCATTCCGATGGAAAACAACACGGTTGAAAACAACAAAGCGGCGCTCACGCTGCTGAAAAAGTACGGGCTTACCTGCTCCGCCCTATGGGACTGGCGGATAAACGATCTCGTTCACTCGTCCGCGAGCTTCACTCAGGAACGCGTGGACGAGGTCATCAGCGAGGTCATAGCCGATTACGGCGGATATGACAACCTGCGCGGCTACCTCATCACCGACGAGCCGTCCGAAAAGCTCTTCCCGCGCCTCGGCATGATAACCTCCGCCATCCACCGCCTCGATCCCGGGCGCTCGGTGATGATAAACCTCTACCCCATCACGGTCAGCTCAAAAACGCTCGGCTCGCCGAGCTACGAAAAGCACATAGATGCTCTGTGTACGCAGGTAGACCCGGACTATATAAGCTACGACCAGTATGTCTTCTGGGCAAACGGAAAATACAATATGCAGGTCTTCAACAACCTTGAGACGGTGCGGGCGGCGGGACTCAAGCACGGCAAGGACTGCATGCAGATAGTTCTGCTCACCAAGCACTCCACCCCCAAGAACAACTACGGCGACCTTACGCCGACGCAGATCATGTGGGAGGTCAACCTTGACCTTGTTTACGGCATGAAGCGCATCTCCTACTTTACGTTCTGGCTCGACAAGGACCTTATGGACGACGGCTGGACGAATTCCTGCATGAACTACCTCGGCGAGGTATACCCGCACTACTACGATGTTCAGAAAATAAACAAATGGCTAATGCCCATCGGACGCGAACTGTTTGACAAAATGTCCACCGCGGTATTCCATCTCGGCACCACGATCCCATTCAACACGGTCGGCTACACGCCGTACGGCGACCTCGGCGAGATCGACGGCGACGACGCCGTGATAGGCTTCTTTGACGACGAGAGCTTTATGATAGTCAACAAAAACTATCAGGACGGCGCAGAGTATGAACGCAAATACACGCTCAAAGACCACCGCGGCGGTCTTGAATACTTTGATACCGACACGGGTGAGTGGCGCTCCGCCGACGGAGCCTCATTCATGTCGTACGACGAAAACGGCTGTTGCGTGCTTACGATAGCACCCGCCGCCGCTCTGCTCCTGAGAGTAAAAAAATAAACCGAAAGGACCACTGTCATGAAAAAAACACTTTCAGTTCTTCTCGCCCTCCTGTTCACATCCTCTCTTACCGCGCTGACGCTTGCGTGGGGTCCCGCCGCCAAGGGCACGGTGGAAAAGGACGGTCTCCGCGCGACCTCGGCGATATCCGCCGACATATCCGCGCACGACCATATAGACATAACCGTTGAGAACGTCTCCTCGGAATACGCAAAGCAAATAAGCGTTTCGCTTTCCGCGAGTAACGGCACCGTGTATTACGGTGAAGAAGAAGCTCCCGTTGATATCCCGATCGGCGACAAGCACACGTTCACCTTCAAAAGCTACCGCCCGGTCGAAAGCACCGCGGGAGCCGACAGCACGGGCGCATCCAAAAAAGGGTGCGGCTCCTATGCCGCAGGCATCGCCGCTGGCGCGGCTGTGCTCGTCGGAGCCGCCTGCCTTATCATCCCCGGCAATGACAAACGCCGCGCCCGCCGCGTCATCTGCATAATGCTCGCTGCCGCCGCGCTCCCCTTGGCAGCGATCCCCGCGGGAGCCGCCGACACGGTGCGCTCGTTTACACTGACAAATGAGGACGGAGAATTCTCATTCACGGCTACGGTGACGTATCATCACGATTTCAAAGAAAAAGAGGTAAGCAGGACCACCGGCATGGAAAAGTTTGAAATTACATATTATTGGGGACCTCACGGCGATGAGATACTCAACGAGGAATACATAAAAGCCATCGCGGACTGCGGCTTTACAAGCATCCCGATAGAAAACAACACTGTCGAAAACAACAAAGCGGCGCTCACGCTGCTGAAAAAGTACGGTCTCACCTGCTCCGCGCTGTGGGATGCCCGCATAAACAACATCGTATTCAGCACGAACGCGGTCACGCAGGATGAGGTCGATGCAGTCATAAAGGAAGTCGCAGCCGATTACCGCGAATTTGACAATCTGCGCGGCTATTACATTATGGACGAACCCGCCGCCGATAAATTCGAGCGTCTCGGCATGGTGATATCCGCACTGCGCCGACTCGATCCCGACCATGTGGGAATGATAAACCTCTTCCCCACCTACGCAAGCGCCAAGCAGCTCGGAACGACCACCTACAAGAAATATCTTTCCGAATACATTTCGACCGTTGCGCCCTCCTACATAAGCTACGACCACTATCATTTCAGAAAGAACAACACACCGCGCGCCGGATTTTTCACCAACCTTGAAAACGTGCGTTCGGCAGGCATCGGGGCGGGTCTTGACCAGATGCAGATAATACTGCTCACAAAGCACATGAGCTACGCCGACCTTACTCCCACGCAGATAGAATGGGAGGTCAATATGTCGCTGGCATACGGCATGAAGCGTATATCCTATTTCACCTTCTGGCTCGACAAGTCGCTGACCGATCAGGACTGGACCAACGCCTGCATGGACTACACCGGCAAGAAATATCAGCATTATTATGACGTGCAGGAGATAAACAAGTGGCTGCTCCCTCTCGGCAACGAGCTGTTCGGAAAGCAGTCAACGGCGGTATTCCATCTGCCATCGGGTGAAAACGGCTGCCGCGAGTATTACTCATACGGCAACCTCGGCGAGGTCGAGGGCAGACAGGCGGTCATAGGCTTCTTCGACGACGGCAGCTTCATGCTTGTGAATAAGCGCTACGACGCCGGCGAAAAGAACCGCATGAGCTACACATTCTCCGATCTTTCGGAGGGACTTGAGTACTTTGATACCGACTCGGCATCCTGGAAGAGCATCGACGGCACAAAATACGCCGCCAAAAACGAGGCTGGCAGGTACGTTATCACGCTCGATCCCGGCGCGGGTCTGCTCATGCGCGTTGCAGGTAAGTAAATAAGTAAACTTGAAAACTCTTTATATGATAAGCGGCACGATGGGGGTCGGAAAGTCCTCCGTCAGCCGTGAGCTTCTTAAGCTGCTCCCCCGGTATACCGATGCGAAAAACCGGAGCTGATAGCATCGTCTGTCGATTTGCCCGCAACGCTTGACAAGGCGTGTCGTATTTGATATAATTATCGTATCCAAAGCGTGGGAGGCGGCGTAAAAATGGATCTTAACAAACTGATAGGTCTTGACTATTCATTTTATACATTGGCATGTGCGGTGTTTTTTCCGCTTGCGGCGGCGCTTGCCGTGTTTCTCTGTCTGCGCCGTGCAGGAACGGTAAGAAAGATCCTCGGGTATTTCATCCCGATGCCGATATATGTCGCGCTGTGCATCTTCGTGCTTTGCGAGCCGCAGAATTCCGTGATCCCGCTTTTTCAAAAGGCGGGACTTGATGTGACTCTGCACCTTCCCGAGGTGCTCGGCGCATTTGCCGCCGTGATGCTCGGGATCCTTTACCTCGGTATAGTCTCTCTCGCCTGCGGAGGCGGGGTAAAAAAACGCGCGGGACGCATCACCTGCGGTATCTTTACCGCGATATTCACCGCGTTCGGCGGCTTTCTTACGGTAATGCAGAACGTGTGCTTCCCGGAAGGCACAGTGACGATCCCGGAAATCGCAGACCGTTCGCCGGTGATAACGCTCGGCGAGACTTTCAGGCATTTCGGCATCGGCTTTGACTGCGATATCGGGCTTGACATCGTGATCCTTGCCGCGTTGCTCGTTTATCTAATAATATATTTTCTCACCTTCCTCGGCGCGGGACATACCGCCGACGAAGAGGAGCTTTCTGTCTCCGCGCGTCATGGGCGCGGCAACTACGATCCCGCCGTGGAACCGTGCTGCGCGCTTTGCGAGTATGCGCGCCTCCTCAAGGGCGCTCCCGGCAATGTACTTTGCGACCGTGCAGGAGTGGTGAGCGAGGATCACTGCTGCCGCAGATTCGTATACGATCCTCTCAAACGTCACCCGGTGCGTATACCGCTGCCGGGGATGACGGATAATAACGATCATGAAGACAAGAAATAAGATAAAAGTCTGCCACGTACTGACCGACTCTGCCGTCGGCGGCGCGGGCAGAGCCGTTGCGGAACTTATTTCGGCGACCGACCGGGAACGCTTTGCGCTCTCGGTCGTTTTGCCATGCGGCTCGGCGGTGCGCAGACTGCTTGATGGCTCCGACTCCGAGCTGATAGAAGCGCCGTATATATCCGACCGCTCATACGACGCGCGCGCAATACCCGTACTTTGCGGGATATTCCGCAGGATGAAGCCGGATATCGTCCATACGCATTCGGCTTTTTCCGCACGCATCGCCGCACGGCTTTGCGGCGTACCGGCAACGGTGATGACGCATCACTGCGCGGAAAGCGTAAAAAAAATACCGTTCGGCGGCATGATCCAACGCGCCACCGCAACACACGCCATAGCCGTGAGCCGCGGCGCGGCACAGGCGCTCGCGGCGTCGGGAATGCCGCACGAGATGATAACGGTCATTCCAAACGGCTCGTCGCCGCTTCGCACCGCCGGCGAAAATGAGCTTGACGCCCTTCGCAAAAGGTTCGGAATACCGCGCGACGCATTTGTCGCCGGCATTTTCGGCAGGCTAGAGCCATGCAAAAGCCACGAGGTGTTCGTAAAAGCCGCCGCGCTATGCTGCGCAAAAGCGCCGGATATGCGCTTTATTGTTGTCGGAGACGGTTCGGAACGGAAAAAGCTCATATCGCTTGCCGAAAAAACTGGGCTTGCCGGGAATATGCACTTCTGCGGCTTCTGCCGGGATATCGCGCCGTATATGGCTCTGTGCTCGGTAAATGTCAATACAACGGTAAACGGAGAAGCCTCCAGCCTTGCGATCATTGAGGGAATGAGCATCGGCATACCGCCCGTAATGTGCGATACTCCGGATAACCGCCGCATGACAGCGGGCTGCGGAATACTCACACGCCCAGGCTCGGCGTGGTCCACCGCCGAGGCAATAATGAAGCTGTACCGGGACCCGGACATGAGAAAAAAACTCTCCGCCGCCGCCCAAAAAAGGTACCGTGAACGCTACACCGCAAAAATATTCGCGGCAAAGACCGCCGATGTATACCTGCGCGCAATAAACGGGACTTACCGCGAAATAATAAAACCCCGGAGATCAACTTGAACGGGATCGACCGGAATACGTAAATTTTCACACTGAATGCGACCCTAAATTGCACTGTTGCATTTACTTTGAGA
>ENA-UOJS01002240-UOJS01002240.1-human-gut-metagenome-genome-assembly--contig:-C74-NODE-2240-length-13702-cov-18.732689_pt1 | contig 13702 bp, 11 predicted proteins | sample MGYA00242355_ERZ723902 | MGnify/ENA metagenome assembly ERZ723902 | reverse complement strand
GCCGCCGGAGCGGTGCTTAAGCCGCTAGGCGGGAATTGTGCGGTGTTGCCTTAGGCATTTTCGGAGATTCCGAAAGAGATTTCGCTTTCGGCCCCCCAAATCGTCACCCCAGTGCCACATCCAGCACCATCATCACGCTGAAGCCTACCGCAAAAAATACCGTGCCAACGTTGGAGTGCTGCCCCTGCGACATTTCCGGGATCAGTTCCTCCACCACCACATACAGCATGGCTCCGGCGGCAAAGCTGAGCAGATAGGGCAACGCGGGCACCACGATGCCTGCCGCCAGAATCGTCAGCACTGCCCCGATGGGCTCTACGATGCCGGACAGCACGCCGCCCCAGAACGCCCGGCCTTTTTTCATTCCTTCTGCCCGCAGGGGCATGGAGATGATGGCCCCCTCTGGGAAGTTCTGGATGGCGATCCCAAGGGAAAGTGCCAACGCTCCGGCTGCAGTGATCTGAGCAGTCCCGGCAAGATAGCCAGCATAGACCACCCCCACCGCCATGCCCTCCGGGATGTTGTGCAGCGTCACTGCCAGAACCATCATCGTGGTGCGTTGGAGTTGGCTTTTTGGCCCTTCGGCCTGCAAACTATTCTGGTGCAGATGCGGAATAAGATGATCCAGCAGCAGCAAAAACAGGATGCCCAGCCAGAAGCCCACCGCTGCAGGGAAAAACGCCAGCCTGCCCAGATCTGCAGCCTGCTCCATGGCCGGGATCAGCAGACTCCATACCGATGCCGCCACCATCACTCCGGCTGCAAAGCCGGTGAGGGCACGCTGGATGCCATCGCTCAAAGACTTTTTCAAAAAGAACACACAGCCCGCCCCAAGACTTGTGCCCAGAAAAGGAATCAAGATTCCCCAGAATGCATCTTGCATGATATAGTACCTCCCTGTGGTTAAGTATAACTAACCACATAAAAAGTATACTGCTCTCCGGCAAAAAGGTCAAGCGCTTTGCGGCCAATCATCGCCATCGAACGAGAACGGACGCTATACCGCGAAAGCCGTATTGATGATACGGCACTCTCGCTTGCGGAAAAAATCGTAGATACAGAAATCGAGAATGTTTACAGCACCCCTAAACAGCAGAACATTTCCCAAAGCCATAACGAAAAATTCCGATAAAAGGCCAGCGGCGGCTTTCTTTGCGAAAGCCGCCGCTGTTGTCAAAATGGATACTCTTAGAATTTTCCGCCGGAACTGCCGCCGAAGCCGTCGCTGTCGGTACTCGAGCCGCTCGAGCCGCTCGAGCTGTTGTCCTTGACGGGGTCGTATTTTTCGGTCTCGGTGGTGTGGGTGTAGGTGTCCTCCACCACGGACAGCGCCAGACCCTCGGCGGGCATGTAGGCGTTGGCATGGGTCTGCTCGTTGGCAGTTTTCATCTGCGCATAGAAGATGCCGCAGACAATACACGCTACAGCCAGCGGAATGACAAACACAAACACCCACTTGATCCAACCCTTGGCGGGGTCGTTGCCGCTGTCCAGCGGTGCCCCCTTTTCGGCATAGAAATCAAGCGTGTCAGCGCACATTTCTATGTAGGTTTCGGAGGCCTTGTAATACGTTCCGTCCGAGAGCATCGGCACGATCTTATCTTCGATCTGCGCGATGCGGTAGTCGGTAAAGGCGGTCACGCCGCCGCCGTAGGTGATGGTAACATAATCGCGGGAATCCAGCGCAATCAGGAACAGGATACCGCTTTTACCCTCGCCGTAGCCAAGGTCATAGTCGCGGTACCAATCCTTGGCAAACTCGCGCACGTTCTGCCCGCCGATGTCAGACACCGTCAGCAGGTAGACGTTGACACCGTGTCCGGCACTGGCGTCCTGCGCCTTTTGTTCCAATTCAGCGGTCGCTTCGGGTTTGAACAGCTCGTAGGTGTCCATCACCAGCGGCATTTCGGCAAACGCCGGTACGGCGCAGAGCAAGCACAGCACCAGTGCCGTAAGCAGAGAAAACAGTTTCTTTTTCATACTCTGTTTCCCCCTTTCAAAGCAGGATGGCAAGCAGGATCATCAGCGGAACACTGATGCCTGCAAACCAGGCGGCCACCTTTCGATTATCAACCGGCAGATCGCCCACCAGCTTGCCGGTCTGCCCGTTCATGGCGAACAGATAATCCTTGCCCTGCCATTTGGTGTGCAGCATCCACACCGGCAGCAGCGCGTAGTGCTTGGCGGTGTAATCAATATGGATGTTCTCGCTCAGGGTGCTTACGCTGCTGTAGCCGGTAATGCTGGCCGAAAGCTCGCTGCTGACCGAATTCTGCATCCGGCTGTGGGCGCGGGCCTGGCAGGTGTCGGCGTCCTCGTCGTATTTGTCTGCCATATAGCCCGGCAGGTACGCGGTCGAGAAGGGCTGGAAGGCGCGGTAGTCATAAGGCTCAATGGCGTCCATATGCCCGTTGGGCATCTTGGTCGAACCGTCCACCGGCACACCCATAAACTGCGTAGTACCCGCGCGGCGGACATCGTAGTGGCGGGTCGTGGTGATGACATAATCGCCGTTGCGGTGGCTGGAGCTGGTCGTGGCTTCATATTGGCCCGAACCGGAGGCGTTGGCATCGAACAGCCAGAATGGGACATACACGCCCTTGATCTCCTCGATATGATTCTGCGAAGAGAAGGCATTGGGCAGGAATCTCTTCCCGCGATAGTATTTTTTCAGTGCGGCCTTGGCGGCGTTCTTATCCAGCACAAACGGCAGGACAAGCTCAGGCCGCTGCATGCCGCTGAACTGCCCCGCGATGACCGTTGGATTGCCGCAGTACGGGCAGCTTGTCGCGGCGGTCGTCTCGTCACAGATCAGCTCTGCGCCGCAGGACGGGCAGGAATAGCTGCGCAGTCCGGCGGCCTCGTTTTCGCTCCAGACGGAGTCTGGCGGCGGTGCTTGTTTATTCTGTGCCGCGGTTTCGGCAGCGGCTTCTTTTTCAGCATAGAGCGCTTCGATCTCAGCAGTATCGTAGCTGCTGCCGCAGAAGTCACACACCAGCTTTCCGCTGGCACCGTCAAAGTGAAGCGGACCGGTACAGGCAGGGCATTGGTAGTTGGTAAGCTGCGTTGCCATTATGCGTCACCTCTCTTTCCTTCGGTTTGCAGCTGCCCTGCCAGATCTTCAAAAAAATCACGCAGGGTGCTGCGCGTATTGCCATCGGCATCCAGATAACGGTAGATGATCTCGCCATCCGGGGCCTTGTAAATCAGGCAAACGCTATCTAACGTTTCATCGGTGATGAATAAGCCGGGAGAATTTTTCTTTTCGTCTGGCAGGCTTTCCAGCCCCAGCTTTTCTGCCAGAGCCAGGGCTTCTTGCCAATGGGTGTCCTCAACAGAGATGTTTTCCAGCTCCACCCATTCATCATCCTTGTAATTGCAGCTGAAAAGGCAGCCGTCAACCGGGTCATTTCTTATGCTGAACCCATAGGTGTCGTCATAGCACATACCGGAATAACTGATGCTGATACCGGTCAGTGTGCCGGGCGGCGCTTTTTTACAGCCGGACATTGTCAGAAAAGCGGCTGCGGCGCAAAGCACCGCAGCGATTTTTTTGTGCATCACTGGCCAAACGGCTTACCGCACTCCGGGCAGAACTTGGGCGGATGAGCCGGGTCATCCGGGGTCCAGCCGCACTGGCTGCACTTGGCGGGAGCCGGGGCGGGCTTGGGGCTGCCGCAGTTGCAGCAGAACTTACCGGTGTTGGAAGTGCCGCAGCTGCATACCCAGCTGGCGGCTGCGGGTGCCGGGGCAGGCTTGGGGCTGCCGCAGTTTGCGCAGAATTTGCCGGTGTTGCCGGTCTGGCCGCAGCTGCAGGTCCAGCCTGCGGGGGCAGAGGCCGGGGCCGGGGCGGGCTGTGCGGCGGCCTGCTGCTGGGCACCCATCTGGTACAGGTTCTGGGCGTTCATACCGCCCGCCGCACCGGCCATATTCATGCCCATAAAGGCCATGGCGGGGCCTGCGCCCTGATTACCGGCCGCGGTCTGCATGGCACTGGCCTGTGCGCCGACAAGATGCGCAGCGGCGCGGGTCGGGTCCATAAAGGCTGCGTTGCGCTGCATTTCCTTGAGCATCTGCTCGTCTTCCTCGCTGGCCTTCACGCTGGAAACGCCGAAGGATACGATCTCGATGCCGCGCAGCTTGCCCCACTTAGCGCTCAGCACATCGTTGAGGGCCTCGGCAAGCTCCATCGTGTGGCCAGGCAGTGCGGAATAGCGGATGCCCATATCGCTGATCTTGGCAAAGGCGGGCTGCAGGGCGGTCATCAGCTCGGATTTCAGCTGCCCGTCGATCTCATCGCGGGTGTAGCCTTCCTCCACATTGCCGCAGACATTGGTGTAGAACAAAATGGGGTTGGTGATGCGGTAGCTGTACTCGCCGAAGCAGCGGATGGCAATGTCGATGTCGATGCCGGCGCGCTGATCCACCACGCGGAAGGGCACCGGGCTGGGCGTGCCGTATTTGTTGCCCACCAGCTCCTTGGTATTGAAGTAATAGATGCGCTGATCCATCGGGGCCTCGCCGCCGAAGGTAAAGCGCTTGCCGATGTTCTGGAACACTGCGCCGATCGACTCGGACAAATCGCCGCTGAACAGCGTCGGCGCGCTGCCGGTATCGTAGGTGTACTCACCCGGCTCGGCGCACATATCCACGACCTTGCCCTGCTCCACGATCATGGCACACTGGCCGTCGGCAACGGCCACGATGGAGCCGTTGGAGATAATGTTGTCATTGCCTTTGGTGTTGGCGCTGCGTCCGCTCTGGCGTTTCCAGCCGCGGGTAGCCAACAGGTCAGCTGGCATGGCTTCACAATAAAAGTATTCCTTCCACTGGTCGGCCATAACGCCGCCAGCAGCGCCCATTGCAGCTCTGATAAGTCCCATAATGATCCTCCTATATCAGGGGCGGGCAGGGCCCGCCCCATTTTGTACAGATAAATCAGTTCGTTATTTGTTGGCCAAGGCGGCCTTGTACTCCTCATAGCGGGGCGGCAGCTCTTCGAGCTCCTCGTTCCACTCGGTGCCGTCCAGCCTCATGTAGAAGCTGACCGCACAGGCCGTACCGTCGTCGCCCTCGTAGTCATACATGAACAGCGAGATACTGTCGTTATACGGGTACAGGTTGAACTTATACGCATCGCTCTCGGTTATGTTCTGGTCAAGCACCCAGTCGTAGCCGTCCAGGATAGGCTCGATATGGTCATCATAGACATTGACCCACATCGTGATGACCGGGTCATCGGGCATACCGTCACGGTAAACCTCAAAGTAGTGGCTGCCGTCATCGCTCTCACCGATGTAGCCCCAGCAATCGTAGGTGTCGGTGTCAAAGTAATCACGGTTCGGTACATTCTTGTAGTTTTCCATCCGGAACCAGCCATACCAGTTGGTGTTGCCCAAATCATCGTAGGTGTTGCCGTCGTCGTAGGTGTAGGGCGGGTCAGGCTCATCCGGGCCGTCGATCCAGCCGTCGCCGTCATATTCGTCCTCGCCGCCTTCCAGCAAAGCGGGGTCGATTTCAGGCTTGGTGTCGCTGCGCTTAAAGACCATGGTCATACCGTCAAACTCAATGGTCAGCAGGTCACCCTCGCGGGTGTAGGTCATGGCCGGGGTATCGGGGTCGGTCAGCGCGTAGAAGCTGCCGTCCTTCCATTGGAAGGTGACAAAATCCTCCATGTAGGTTTCGCCGGTGCCGTCCGCGCGCAGCTCAATGTAGAAGTCCTCCATATCGACGAGGGCAAGCTCCTCCTTGGAGAGGGTGTACTCGCTGTCGGAGGCGGATTCCAGCACATAGATGCCCACATCGGTATCGCTGCCTGCGGTGGTGCCCTGGGTCATGCTGTCACCGTCCAGAGGCTGCTGCATGGTGCTGCCGGACTTGACGAAGTAGATCGTCACGCCCTGTCCCTGCACATCGTTCAGGGTCAGGATTTCGTCTTGCAGGGTGCCGGTGCAGCTCAGGCCGCCGCAATCCAGCTGGAAGACCCCGCCGTTCAGCGTCCATTTGCCGTAGGACTTGGTGCCGTCCACCGTTACAACGCACTTGCCCTTATCATTCAGGTCCATCAGGAACCCGCTGCCGAAGGCATCCTCGACCTGCGTCACGGAGCCGCCGATCTCGGCGTAGGCTGCTTCCCAGGTGCCCTGATTCGGGTCACCGGCGTTCGGCTTGCCGGTGCGGATAGAGCCGCTAATCATTGTTACGATGATCATAAGCAGGAATATCACCGGGATGGCGATCAGGATCATCCGCTTGGGGGACATTGGTGCGCGGGGGCGCTTGGGTTTGCCGCCGGGGGCCACATTGCCGTAAGGGTTGCCGCCCGTGCCGCCGGGTGGCGGCGGCGTGACAGGCGGTGTGGACGCGGACGGGGGCGTTTTCCCGGCGTAAAGCGGTGCGCCTGCGCCGGTCTGCGGCGGTGTGCCGGGCGCATTGCCCGCGTAAGGATTCGCTGCGTTCGTCCGGGGCTGTGGGGCGGCAGGTGCGCTGCCTGCATAGGGATTGCCGCCGCTTGCCTGCGGCTGCGGGGGCGTCTGTACAGGCTGTGGGGGCGGCGGTGCAGCCTGGGTCGGCTGAACCGGGGGCGGGGGCACAGCTGCGGGCTGTGCGGCGGGCTGCGGTACGGATACTTTTGCACCGCAATTCTCGCAGAATTTAGTACCGGGCTTTAACTCGGCACCACATTGCGTACAGGTTGCCATAGTGTCTGCCTCCTTTACAAGATAATCGTTTCAGATTTTTTTATTCGTTTGTCATTTCAAACCAAACGGATTCGTCCTTTGGCAGGTTCAGCAGGGATTCCCCGCCGATATGCCTTACGTAAAAGCCGCCGTAATCGGTGGGCATCATGGCCACGGTTTCGCGCTGTGCGCGCCCTAGATCCATGCGGTACAGCGAAATGCTGCAGATCCAGCCGCGGTGATCCATACCAAGGTAGGTGATGCCGCTGTCCCATGTGGCGGGCTCTCGGTTTTCGTTTCGGTATTCGCCGATGTAGAAGTTCGGCTGATCCTCGCAAATTTCAAACCAGGTACCGGTGTAGTCACTTACATACGAGCCGATCAGGCTGGAAAGTTCCATCGGGTCGGCATTGTGCATGGCCTCGACCAGGTTGAATTTTTCATTGTTGCGGGAGACAGCGTACACCGTTGTATACTCGGCCTCGAAATCCGCATCGTAAGCGGTGCCGATCTCAAACTTGACGATCTCGTTGACGCCATACAGCGGGCCGCCGTTGGCCATGGTGCCGCACTGTGCGCCGCTGATGACGTCGATGTACTCGACATTGCCGTCCTCGGTCAGCAGGAACACATAGGGGGCATAATCCTGGCCGACACTGGTCATGAGCATCTTTACATAGTTGCCGTAGCAGCCGTTTACCGTAAACTCGGTTTGGTCGCCCAGCTCGTACCATTCCTTCATGTCTTGGTAGGTAACTGCGCCGTCGGAGCTTACATAGTCGGTCAGGGCGCGCACCGTTACCTCGCCGGTGGCGGTCACATCGCAGGTAAACCATTCGTCCTGGCCGTGCAGCACCTGGCCGCTGGCCTGCCGCTTGTTGGGGTCAACCTGAACATCTGTCCAGTACATTCCCGACCCGGCGGGGGTGTACATCGGTACGGTCACGACAAAACCGTTTGAAAAATGGGGAAATATGGAGTAGTAGGTAAATACACTGTCAAGCTCGCTCAGGCTTTGCACGCGCATCTGGTTCAGCTCGGCGGCATAGGTGGGGTCATTGCCGCCATAGTGAAGGTCAAAATACTGCGCTGTGGCGCGCTGCAGCGCGTTCAAGGTCTTTGCGCTGTCGGTGTAGCCCATGTATTCCAGCAAATCCAGATTGGTAAGTTCCTGCCCTGTGGCAAAGTTGTAATGGTAGCTGCCCACATCGTCGTTGAACATCCTGTCGGAGCTGGTGATTTGCAGGCTCAGCACGGGGCCGTTCCAGTTGCTGACCCAGATGATGTAGCTTGTATCGATAAAGTCATTGCGGGAACGGGCATCCAGGGCACGCTCCACCAGATAGCCGTATCGGTAGTCGATTATCGCGTTGATGTGTTTAGCGTCCTCGGTGTCATCGTCGATCTGCGGCACTTCATAAAAATAGGTGTCCTCGATGCCGTAGGGGTCGGTGTAGGTAAAGCGCTCGCTGTACAGCGGGATAATGCGGGAATCATCCAGCCTCCGGCTGTTTTGCGGCTTGGCGGCGGCTTCGTCCTTCTGAACGGTCGGGGTCGTATCGTCGGACGACTCGACTGTCGGTTCCGTTATCGGGGTGGAAACCGACGGGGCGGCAGAGGATGCCGAGGCAGTCGGGGCGCTGCTGCGCCCGCAGCCCGTTGTGATCAGCAGCAGGGCCGCCGCCGTCAGGGATAGCAGTTTTTTCATGGTCGGTTCACCTGCCTTTTCGTTGCGGGTAGTGTGTGTCAGCGATTGCCTTAGCCAAAGGTGATGCTGTTCAGCACGGTGTCGCCCTCGGTGCCGGGGTCGATGTCTACGCCGGAGATCTTGATGGCCAGCCAGCCGCCGGTGGGCATCTCGCCGTAGTATTCCGTCCACCACATACCAACGTTTTTGTAGGTGCGTCCGGCCATCTCCACGCCGCCGATGGTGCGCGTGGCAAGCTCCTCCACGTTTTCAAAGCTGTCGTAATAGTAGTTGATCTTGTCCAGACCGCTTTTCAGCTCAAAGGTTATGCGCGGGTCGCCGGAGAAGATATGGCTGGGGTCATTGGTCGGGAACAGCTTGATATCCGCGAAACGGGGCGAAACGGACTTGTACCAGCCCTGGTCGGGGCAGGTCACGTTGAGCACCAGCGTATAGTCTGTGCCGAATGCCTCCAGGGTCTGGGTGTTCAGGCCGGCAGCCGATGGATAATCGGGATTGTCCGCAGGAGCGGAAGCAGGGGCTGGTTCAGCGGTGGCTTCCGGCTCCGGCTCTGCAGCAGGTTCGGATGCCGCGTCGGTCTTGGGCTCTGCCGGGGTCTCCGTCTGGGGTTCAACAGCCGGTTCGGCGGCCTGCGCTTTCAGGTCGGATAAGCCGGAATTGACCTCTTTGGTCACATCCCCCTTGGAGCAACCGGCCAAAGCCATAAGCATCATGGCTGCCAATACGGCAGCGAGCGTTCGTTGTACTTTTTTCATAGCTGTCCTCCTTTTGGTCATAAAGTGTCCATCATAGCGCTCAGATAGGCAGGCGAGACGGAAGCGTAGACGAAATCATCGACAATATGGTCCTTTTTTGCCAGACACACGGCGGTGGCCAGCTCGGGATATTCGGCCTCATCCACAAGCAGTACCGTTTTGCAGTGTGGGCAGACATCCCGCAGGTCGTTTGCCAGCAGCAGTCTGTCCTGCAGGGTGCGCGGCGGATGCGGGCAGACCTCCAGCAGCAGGACATCCGCCCTGCAGGAACGGCATAGCTTTACAATATCCTTTGTCTTAGGACCAGCGCTTTGCACCTGGAAGTCCGGCCCGCCCTGTTTCAGTGCCATTGTCAATGCGCTCGTCATCACAGAGTATTGCGCGTCCAAAACGATCCTCCGCACGGCGTAGCCCTCCTTTCCTGCAAAGAATACGATTTGCCAATTTCATCATACAGGAATCGGACGATTTCTGCCCCCACCATTTGGATAGTTTTTTGGACTTTTTTCTGCTTTTTTCAGTACTATTGCAAAAAAGTGCAGATTGCGTCATAATGATACTGGAAAGAAACAGACGGATGATCTACCCTTTGGAAAGGACAGGCACTATGACAAAGGTACGGCTTGGCAATCTGTGTTTAGCCGCTGCGGTTGCAGGGGTGATTCTCTGCGCTGTCCTGATGCGGGCGTTTTATATGCCGTATTCCGGCTTTTGGCGCACGGTGCTGTATAATATTCTGATCTTTTCCTGGGCGGTATCGGTCTGGTGGCGTATCCTGCACACACAGACCCGCCGCTGCCTGCTGGGTGCTGCCGCCCTGATGCTGTTCTGGCTGGATATCCGCCTGATCCGCTATGACTTTGCCCAGACGCCGGAGATGCTGCGGCGATTGTGGTATGCGTACTATATCCCGATGCTGCTGATCCCGACCCTTGCACTTTATACGCTTTTCTTTTTGGATCGGGGGCAGTCCGCCCCGCTGTACAAGTACCGGTACGTGATTTTTGTATTTCCTGTGGTACTGTTCAGCCTGGTGCTGACAAACGACTGTCATCAGCTTGCGTTTGCGTTCCCACCCGGGCAGGAGGTACTGGGCAGCCCCGATTACACCTATCGGTTCGTATATTACCTCTGTCTGCTGTGGATATTTTCCTGTGCCGTATTCACGGTGGTGTACCTTGTACGGCGCTGCCGTATTCCGCATACAAAGCGCATCCTTTGGCTGCCGCTTGTGCCGATTTTTTGGGCCACCCTCTATGCTTTACTGTACAAGCATATTTTAAATGTGCCGTGGATGCATGCGATCGCCGGTGATATGACCGTGGTGCAATGCCTGACCTTTACAGCGTCCTTTGAGGCGTGCATCCGGTGCGGGCTTATCCAATCCAATATGGGGTATGCCACGCTGTTTGAGGTATCTATGGCCAAGGGTCTGATCACGGACCGGGCGTTTGTGCCTGTGCAATGCTCCATGCAGGCAGCGCCGCTCCATGAGGAGCAGCTGCGTCAGGCGCTCACCGGCAGTGTCCAGTTGGATGCAACGACCCAGCTTCACGGCCACCCGATCCGGAAAGGGTATATCTTCTGGCAGGAGGACATCACCGAACTGGTGGCTCTGCTGGAGGAGCTGCGTCTCACGCAGGAGGAATTGCATGACATCGGGGACGTCATACAGGCGGAAACAGCCCAGAAGGCACAATGGCTGAAGCTGAGCGAGCAGAACCGGCTGTATGACAAAATCGAGACCGTCACAGCCCGCCAGCTGGCACGGATACAGGAATACCTGATTGCGCTCAAGGCCACGGACGATGTCGATACCGCCCGGCGGCTGCTGAAGCACATCGTCATTTTGGGAACCTATATCAAGCGGCGCAGCAACCTTGTTTTTGTCTGCGACAAGGCGGAGGACATCGACACCACGGAGCTGCGGCTGAGCCTGTTTGAATCGGCCGAGAGCCTGCGCCTGAGTGATATACGCTGCGCCGTACAGATTGCCGACACAGCAAAGATTTCCCCTGCATCCGCCGTGGCAATCTATGACGCCTTTGAAGCCATCATAGAAGCGACCCTGCCGGGATTGCAGGAGATCCTTTTCTGCGCCGAGCATACGGCGCAGGGCTGGGGGCTGCGCTGCAGCGTTCAATGCACCGACGCGCCCGCTGCGCTGCCCGGCCTGCCGCAGATGCAGCTTGAACGGGATGATGACGGGCTTTTGTATTTCACGATGTTTCCGGCAGAAGGAGGCGGCCTATGATTCCCCGAATCTCCCGCAACGCCGTCAAGGAAGGCTTTGACACGCTGCCGGCGGCCATCTGCTACTTTGACCGCAATGGTCTGCTGCGTCTGATCAATCACAGGATGCAGGAAATCGCCGCAGTCCTCTGTGGCCGGGATCTGCAGACCCTTACGGATCTGGAGCAGGCGCTGCGCAGTCCCGGCGGCGGTGTGCGGCTACGCGATGAGGCCGCCCGCATCTGCGAATTCCCGGACGGAACGGTATATCATTTCACGGTGCGCCCTGTTCAGGACAAATACGGTATACCGTACACCGAGGTGATGGCCACCGATGTCACCCAGCTGGCTACATTGCATGCTGCACTGCAGCAGGAAAACGAGCGCCTTGCCGATGCGAACCGCCGCGCAAAGCGCTTATATGACAATATGCCCGACATTGTGCGGGAGGAAGAAATCCTGAAAATGAAGATGCGGGTGCATGATGACATCGGCCATACCCTGCTTGCCGCACGGCGCGCACTGCGGCATGAGCATGACCTCGCCCGACTCAGGAGCGAAGCTGCGAAGTGGGAAAGCTCCATCTCCCTGCTATGCCGCGCCCGGCAGGAGAATGCTGCAGAGGACCCGCTGAGCTATATGCAAAGGCGGGCGGCTGTTTTGGGTGCAGCCGTACAGCTACGCGGTGCGTACCCTGCGGCACGCGCCACCCGCGAGCTCTACGCACTGATCCTGCGGGAGTGTACCTCCAACGGTGTGCGGCATGCGGGCGCCACGGAATTGTACGCCGATTCCGAGCATCGGCCACAGGCATGGCACCTTTGCATCACGAACAACGGCGCACCGCCCAAGGCGGAGATAAAGGAAGGCGGCGGGCTTTCCTCGCTCCGCCGCCGTATTGAAAAAGCAGGGGGTACAGTAACCGTACATTCCCTGCCTGTATTTGTTCTGGAAGTCACCCTGCCCGATAAGGAGAGCGCTAATGATACGCGTTATGATCGTTGAGGACCAAAAGCTGGTACGGAGCCTGCTTGAAAGCTATATTCAGAACGAGGACGGGTATCAGCTTGCTGTGTCTATCCCCGGCGCTGCAGAGGCTCCCATCCTGTGCGATACCGAGGACATCGACCTTGTGCTGATGGATGTGCAGACAGAACACCGCGAAAACGGCCTGGCCGCCGCCCAAAAGATACGAGAAGCGCACCCGGAAATCAAGATCGTGGTGGCGACCTCGCTTATTGACACACAGGTCTTGGCACGCGCAAAAGCCGCGGGCGCGGACAGCCTGTGGTATAAGGACGGCGATGAAGGGACCCTGATGCAGGTCGTGCGCCGCACGATGGCGGGAGAGCATATCTTCCCCGATGCACCGCCCAGCGTGGAGATCGGCACTGCCATGAGCGCCGAGTTCACCAAAGGAGAGATGAAGGTCCTGCGCTGTCTTGTGCGCGGGCTGTCCTATAACGAGATTGCAAAAGAACTCGGCATCGAGCCATCCACCGTGAAGTACCACGTCATCAATATGCTGCAAAAGACGAACCTGGAGAATAAACTCCAGCTTGCCATCGCCGCCACCGAAGCCAAATTGGTGGTGGAGTTGGCAGAGGAGTAATTTGTAGTATATAAGGCAATACCGCACAATTCCCGCCTAACGGCTTAAGCACCGCAGCCGCCGGAGCGGTGCTTAGAATTATGCGGTATTGCCTTAAAAATAGTTGGCAGACCATGAACCGTTATTCCATAGCAAACGGTGCGTAAAAAGTAAAATGCCCGCGGGCTAAGGAACGCCGCACTGTGGCGTTCCTTACGGCACTGCGTGCCGCCGCCCTGTTCGAGTATCTCCGACGCTGCACCAGATCGTGCCTTCTTGAAATAGAGCAATAAAAAAAACGCCCTACACTTTCGTGTAAGGCATTCTTTGGTGCACCATCAGTGGGCACGTTAAGAATTCAGTCCGGTCCGCTTGTCGGCCTGTAAGGCCTCCATTTTGCTTCGCAAAACCGCTCGTGCGGTTGTACGCCGCGCGCGGCGTACATTGTTCGCTCCCCGCTTTCGCTCACGCTCAATCGTGGCCCCTGCTCACAAACCCGCAACCATTTTTAGCGACCAGTCCCCGCGAGACGAACACGAGCGCTTGCGCGAAGTGTGAGTCCGTCCCGGAGGGAATGGTGCAACAAAAAAGCCGCAACATTCGTTGCGGCTTTTTCTGGTGCACCATCGGGGACTCTCCCGCGGGCTAAGGAACGCCGCACTGTGGCGTTCCTTACGGCACTGCGTGCCGCCGCCCTGTTCGAGTATCTCCGACGCTGCACCAGATCGTGCCTTCT
>ENA-UOJS01002233-UOJS01002233.1-human-gut-metagenome-genome-assembly--contig:-C74-NODE-2233-length-13731-cov-8.953130_pt1 | contig 13731 bp, 10 predicted proteins | sample MGYA00242355_ERZ723902 | MGnify/ENA metagenome assembly ERZ723902 | reverse complement strand
GAAAAAAAGGTATCATTTCAAAAAACGGCTCCCTGTAGGATGTTGAACAGCTTTCGCCTGCGGCGAAAGCGCAGTACCCATTTTAAATGGCAGAAAGTGCGATGGTTTTGCACATCTTCTGCCATTTTTTGTGTTTTGCTTGTCAAACGACTGCAAAAATAGCCGCGGAAACCAATTTACTGTAAAAAACAGCGTACAGAAAATAAAATCCACTTGAACACATCGCATTTATCTGGTATAATAAAGGTGCAAACATTTTCGCCCACATATCGTTCTGCCTTCTCCAATATTATCGCTTGTCGAAGAATGCAAGACAATAATGAGCACTTTATCCATAATAACATGCAAAGCAAGAATGAGCCGGTTTAACACTATGAAAAGCAGGAGCCGTCTCCGATGCATCGCTTTCATCGCAAGCGCAGAGAAATTTTTCCCTGTGCTTTTTGTTTACCCGTAAAAATCAAACAAAATGAAAGATTTTATTTTGCGACTTCGTCCCTGATCCGGAAAGATGAAAAAATTTACCGTATTTCTGTAACGCAACGGAATTTTTGTTGTCTATACAGGTGAAGGGCGTTGCGCAAAGAAAGGAAGAAAAACATGAATGACCATGAAATCATCGCTTTGTTTTTTGCGAGACAAGAAAATGCGATATCCGCAACTGCGGATAAATACGGCAATTATTGTCACGCGATCGCTTACAACATTCTGTTTAACAATTCAGATGCGGAGGAATGCGTGAATGATACATATCTGGGCGCATGGAACAGTATTCCGCCGCAAAAACCGAATAATCTGGCTGCATATCTCGGAAAAATCACCCGTAATCTCGCACTCAACCGTTACAAACGCAATACCGTCGCAAAACGAGGCTACGGTCAGGTTGAAATTGCCCTGTCTGAGTTGGAAAATTGTATATCCGATAATACGGATGTGGAGCAGGCAGTGGAAGATTCTCTGATAGTGTCCGTAATCAATCGCTTTTTGTACGCTCATTCCCGAAAGAACCGTAATATTTTTATCCGCCGCTACTGGTATCTGTGTTCAATACAGGATATTGCGGATTCTTATAAAATGAGTGAAAGCAATGTTAAGGTTTTATTGTTTCGTATGCGCAACGAACTGAAAAAACAACTTGAAAAGGAGGGAGTTTACTTATGAAAAAAGAAAGACTGTTGAATGCCATCGGTCAGATAGACGACCGGTTGATTTCGGGAGCTGACCCGCAGGTGCATATGCACCGTAAAAAAATTCGCCGTCAATGGATTGCGGCGCTGGCGGCATGTCTCGTTTTGGTGATAGGTATCGGCACCATTACCCCGATTGTACTCGGAAATCAAGAAGCGGGGAAGGTAACGATGGAGATTAACCCCGGAGTAGAGTACACGATTACGAGAAACGGAAATGTCAAGTCGGTGCGTTTTCTGAACGATGACGCAAAGGAAGTACTCAGCGAAGCGTCTCTGAAGGGAGAAAGTTTGGAAAATGCAATATCCATCACGCTTGCCATATATAAAATCGGCGGATATATGGAAAGAAACGACACGGTTTTGATTTCTTTCGACAGGCAGTTAAGCGAAAACGACAAGCTCAGAGAAGCTGTGGCGGAAGATGTTCGCAGGGTGCTTGAAAAAGAAACCTCCGTGCATACTCTGGTTTATGTTTCCGAATCGGATAATTCCGACGATGCAGCTCTTGCGAAAAAGTACAGCATTTCGCAGGGAAAGGCAAAGCTTGTCAGCGACGCGGCGAAAAACAGTAACCTGTCAACGGAAGCTCTCGTGAAACTGCCGCTGGATGAACTTATCGGCTTGCAGAAGGAGGTTGACTCCATTGTTATCGACACAAAATACATCGGCATGTTGAAGGCAAAAGCGATTGCTCTGGACGACGCCGGCTGTGCAACAAGGGTTACATTTACCGAGGCAATACTTATTGACAAAGGAATCAAATATCCCTACTACCATCTTGTATTCAGAGATAATTATACGCAATGGACATACAGTATCAATGCGATAAACGGCAACATCATTGCAAAAAATGAAGTGGCACTGTTTATATCCCTTGAGAAAGCAAGAGCCATTGCGCTGGCAGATGCCGAAATCTCCGGATTGGAAAAGGCTGTCTTTACCAAGGAGGAATTGAGCCGCAATCAGGGTCGTCCCTGCTGGGTACTGGAATTTTACACGGCAAAGTATCAGTACAGCTACAAGGTCGACGCGAAGACGGGCGAGATCATCTACAACCGCAGATATATTTATATGGAAATCGCAAGGGAAACGGCATTGAAGGATTCGGGCTGTTCCGACGTCGGCAAAGTAGTGTTTACCGCAGAAGAGCTTGTAGACGGCGGAATCAAGACACCGTACTATCAGTTCGTGTTCAACGACGGCAGAACGCAGTGGACCTATCGCATAGATGCAGTGCTCGGAGGCATTCTCAGTAAGAGTGAGGAGCCGCTGTTCATACCGCTGCAAAAGGCGAAGGAGATTGCGCTGGCAGATGCCGAAATCTCCGGATTGGAAAAGGCTGTCTTTACCAAGGAGGAATTGAGCCGCAATCAGGGTCGTCCCTGCTGGGTACTGGAATTTTACACGGCAAAGTATCAGTACAGCTACAAGGTCGACGCGAAGACGGGCGAGATCATCTACAACCGCAGATATATTTATATGGAAATCGCAAGGGAAACGGCATTGAAGGATTCGGGCTGTTCCGACGTCGGCAAAGTAGTGTTTACCGCAGAAGAGCTTGTAGACGGCGGAATCAAGACACCGTACTATCAGTTCGTGTTCAACGACGGCAGAACGCAGTGGACCTATCGCATAGATGCGATATCCGGAACAATTCTCGATAAGGCACAGAAACTAATGGTTTGTCGGACGTAGCCACCCTTGCCAAGTCGTATTTAGACTGTTGTCCATTTAGCATTTTCCATTCTCCGATTAAAAAATCATTTTGCGGCTTATCTGACTTCAACCATGGGAGCAATCGCATACCGAGTTCAAATACATCGCGCTCCGCGCTGCCAAAAGCCTTCAGGCAAAGAGCATAATAAACCGTTTCGTAAAAAATATAATTATCGGATGCTTCGTTTGATTCTAAAAATGACCTGAAATTATTTTTTGCAAGCTCCAAATAACAGACAGGCGTTTTCACTGCTGACGTCACCGACAACGCCGCGTTATGGCATTCAAATGTAATCGCTTCTATGCCGCTTATACCTGCGTTTTTATTTATAGCGCTTTTGTAACAGCCATACCAAAAATCCGAAAAACCGCCAAGCTCAAGAGTAAAGCGCTGCGTTGCATCGCAGACAAGCCAAAACAGATATTTTGACGGCTTATCCTTCAAAAAATTGGCGAACTCACAGTGGTTTTTATAAAGGTTTCTGCTGTCTCTGAGCAAAGCAAAACTGTCCGAAATATTCCAATACGCAAATCCTATTTCTTCTGTTCCATTTAACGCATTGTCCCGAAGGGAAGTTTGTAAATAGTCAATAACAGCAAGGTTGGGCGGGCTCTTTTCATTCTGCGAGCAGAGGGTACGCTCGCATGCGAACTTCAGCTTTCTAAAGTTTTCAAGAAATTCGGAATTCATCATGTGCTCCTTCCGTTATTTATGATGTACGCCATACTCAACGTTCATCAGTGGCAGCGATCGTGTTCGTCTACGATGTTACTTACTGATATTCGACAATATCATCGGATCCTTGATCTTATCGTCCTCTGCGAACAGAAGGACTTTTGATATGATCTCTGCCGTCTTGGGATCGTCATCCACAAAGGGCAAGAATATCTTTCCACGATGCTGTGAATGTACGGGCAGGACGGGGATCATTGCACCGCCGAGCTGATGCACGACACCGCTTCCGAGGTGGATCGAATACTCCGCAAGCTTGCCTTCCACGATAGCGTGATGACCTTCTACCTTTACGTTTGCTATGCGGAACATAGGCAGAACAAAGGAAAGGATCGCCGCGCGCATTTCCATCGTGGAATGGCTCGTCTCGGGATCGACACCGCCGGCGTGTGCTACGCTGACCGCAAGATCAACGTCACGCATGACCTCCGAGAATACGATATCGGGAATATCCGCGATCTTGATCGACTCACCTGTCTTTCTATCGGTAAAGCAGACCCATTCAAGAGCGGGCGCTTCGATGTCCGCGGGCGAGAACCAATCGGCAAGCGCATATATCTGCGCTACGATATTTTCCTTGTAATATACCTTTTGCAGACCGTTCTCGACATCCGCTACCCAACGGCGACTCTTGAGCGCACCGACCGTTTTGGCGGGCTGTATCTGATTTCCGGCATATCTGAGAGAATGGAACATATCCATTTCCTCGGCGGTCTTCACATACAACTCACGGAATACCTGACGGAAAGGCTGTGCGATCTTATTATCAAAGAGATACTTCTGATAATCTCTCCAACAGCCCTTGCTGTACAGATCGAACGGATGCGCGATCCTGACCTCCGCGCTATCATCAAGCACCTGTATCGCTCCATTATCATTAACAAGTCCGTTTCCGGCAAGGAAGCCGACGGCATCGCCGCTGATCAGTACGAGATTTTTGAGCATCGGATAAACAACGGGGTGTGCCGACAAAGCAGAAAGCTCGCCGAACGTAAATGCGGTACTGTCTTCCATCGCTCTTTCAAACATCACTCTTGTGCGTCTGTACTGCTCGGTGAGTGTTTTCACCATAGCGGTTAGTGCCAAAACGGTTTCGTTCTTTTTCAGCTTGGCGGGAACGCTCTTGAGCGTCTTGCCGTCCTTTGCGCAACCAAGAGCCGCCTTGCCGTTTTCATCAAGCGTGATCTTAAAGGAAACACCCTCGACGATCTGTTCTTCAAAAAGCGCTCGATTATCGTCGATCACCTTGGTCTCCATACGCAAGGTAAGCTGCATCGTATCGGAATAGCCGGCATTGATGGCAAGATTGGTAAGTGCCATTTCAACGGCTTTGCCTTCATTTGCTGCGCGCTGTGGACCGAACTGTTTGCTTTCCTTGCGGAATTTTTGAATATAGAGATAGCGGCGGCAAATATCGTCCTCGCCCGTAAGCGGTATGAGCGCATATGCCATCAAAAGATCCTTATTACGCTTATCGGAAACAGTCTTTTCGGTCTTGTCTACATCGAGTTTACCAAGTGTCGCATCCGCATACTTTCTCGCGCGGGAGTGCTTTGCACCGTCGGAAATATACTTGGCGGCATCATAGATCAGATCAAATTCCTTTTCGCCGATAGAATCGTAAGCCGAACGGAACCAGTTCACATCAAACGCGCCAAGATTGAGCTCATCATCCGAAAGCGGGGTGAATCTTGCGATCATAGCCTTGCGCTTATCGTCGAACTTTTCGTTCATATGCGCCATAAAGTAATAGCACACCGATTCAAATGATTCAATTTCAAGATATTTGCCAATTATCGGTATCCACTCGGGAGAAAACAGCGCCGCTTCGATTAAACGCTTGGTGGTGATCTTCTTTCCCGCAAGAGCCGCGCGAAGCGTATCTACCGAATCCTCGTCGGACGGAATACAAACGGAGAGAAGATAGGAGAGCGATCCTCGGCGGTCATTTGCTTCGCCCCATCCGTAATATGCGGTTCTGTCAAGGGTATCGTTACCCATGGCAGCCAATATCTCCGAAAGATATTTAGCACCGTAAACACGCGCGATGCCGTAGATACCCTTGGTATAGGTTGCAGGGCTATCGCCGCGCTTTAACTCAGACGCAAGAACGACGGGAATAACGATTTCGTAAATATGAGCAACATATTCAATGAGCTTTATATCTTCCGCGCTCGGTGCATCTGCTTTGCCCAGGAACTCCCTGACCTTATATGTATTGCGAATACTATTATAGGAATCGTGGGCGGAGATCAATTTGCCCTTTTCGTAATAGGTCGTTGCAACAGCGGTTACTGTCCCCATTGATTCACGGATATTATCGGCAGCGAGCAAGAACTCAAACAACTGTGCCTCTGTAATAATGCCTTGATAAGCCGCAAATATATATGCATTTACGCCGACAAGAGGTTGGATTGAACCATAATATGTACGTTCATACGGCTCGTGCAGAACACGGGTGCACGAGTTGTCAACGTAGTAATAGGAATGTTCGACCTTCGTTTCTTCATCGGGGATATTCTTAAAAGCCGTTAAACAACGTTCGGCAGAAGCCACCGCAAGCGGGAATGTGTTTTTGAGGGTAGAAGTGTTTTTGCAATTCAACCATCCGTAAACAAGGTTGAGCTGCTCGTGTGCAAGCAAATGAGCCATCTCAAGCTTAGCGGGAAGCTTTTGCTGTGCCGGAGCGTGGATCATAACCATATCATCGGGCACACACGCGATGAACCACATTGCGAGCGCGGAGGCAAGACGTTCAAGCTCTTCCGCGGGTATGCTACCGAGCATATGGTTAAGAACCATCTCCATAATAGCTGAGTGGGGAAGTTCTTTGCCGCATTCAAAGCCCGTACCGAATACGGTTCTGACCGACTCAACACAAGTCTTGGAATAGCGCGTTTTTTGTTTATACGCGTGGGAAAGCACATGCGCACGTACAATACGCTTGTTTGTGATGTCGTTTGTCTTGCTCCATTCTCGCCATAACGTCAAAAGAGGCAGCTTTCCATCTTTATCGACAAAATGATGAGAATAATGAATGTTACCGAGCAGCATGGTCTCTCCGTCCCGGCAGATAAATGAGTCGGTTTTGTGTGCTTCAATAAATTTTGAAAGCGACATCAAGTCCATAGCGGCAACAATGGAGGACTTGCAAGCAACGTTATCGGTCAACGCGGATCTGATCTTGCCAAAGAGGTCAAAGCCGCCCTTTTTGCCGCGGATAAGCTCCGGCAATTTTGACTCGGGGAAATACTCTGCAAAGGTCTTTGCGCATAGCTCGATATACTCCGTATCAAATTCCCGAGGCAGATATTTGTCCCCCGCGGTAAACAAAGCCGCCTCTTCGGATTTGATTCCCGTTTCGTCGGGAACAAGAGACTCAAGTAATACCTTTTCCTTTGAAGGAAGGTTGTCCGCCTTGGCTCTTTCGGAAAGAATGCTTGCGAAAGAATCGGTGATTTTACTGCGCTTTGCATCCTTTTTTAGCTGTAACAGCATATCAAGCCCGCCAAGGCGTACTTCTTCTTTGCTGCTTTCAAGAAGTCGACCTATGCACGCGGTAAGCTCGGCATCGCTTTGCTTAAGCAAAAGATCTATAACGTATTTACGGATATCCGCACCCTTGAAGCGCAGATAATCCTCGATAAAGCGATATTCATCAGACGTAAGCTTCATTTTTGAAGCAATATTGTGAGCCGATTTGCGGGTATAGGTTTCGCTATCTGCAAGACCCTCAAGCATGGCGTGTTGGTTTGAGGCTCGGATTTTTTTCCAACCTTGGGTTTGAAGGTATGCAGGAGCAGCTTCTCGATTCCGCTATCTCTTCCGGGGAGTTGACTGCCATGACGTGGAAAATATCATATCGCGTTCCGGGACAAAATTCAGCACATTTTTTAGTTCCGGGGCGGGATTTTCTATTGAAAAACCAACGAAATAATGGTATAATATACACCGTAGTAAAATAATAGCCGGACGGCGGTGAATTCCTCCGGGCGTCCGGAAAACAAAGGAGACTCACATGAGCATCAAGTACTGTGAAAAATGCAGATCATTTTTCCTCTCTGGCAAAAAATCTTCGTATATTATGAGGGTAACGCCGGAAGGCTACCTCTACCATGCATATTACGGCGAGCGCCTGCCCGAAGCGGATCTTTCGTATTACAATCCCGACATTGCATCATCCTGCAACACCAATATTCCGGGATCGAAGCGCAAAACCTGCTACGTATTGCAGGAATACGCTACGCCTTACCTCGGCGACTTCCGCGAGCCGGCTCTTTCGGCTGTTGACGCCCGCGGCAACCGCGCGTTTGCACTGAAGTATGATTCATACGAAATTCTCACCGAAAAGCCCGCTATCCGCTCCGGTATTCCGATGGCGCGCGGCGGTGAAACGCTTAAGATAACCCTTAAGGACGATGTTTCGGGACTTACCGTATACCTCTTTTACACCGTATACGAGGATGAAGATATCATCACCCGCCGTGCGGAGACGGTAAATACGACCGCCGGTGCTATCCACCTTGAGCGTGCGCTTTCGATAACTCTCGATTTCTATGATTGCGATTTTGAAATGATAACCTACCAGGGGCGTCACAACGGCGAGCGCTATCCCCAAGTCAGCCGTCTGATACAGGGCAGAGTATCGGTAGGTAACATCCGCGGCACCTCCAGTCACCATCACGCTCCGCTCGTCGTACTGCGCCGTCCCGGAGCAGACGAGGAGAACGGCGAGGTATACGCCGCCAGCCTTACATACAGCGGTTCGCACTATGACAGCGTTGAGGTAGATGAATCTTTCCGCGCCCGCCTCTCTATGGGTATAAACCCCGAGAGCTTTGATTGGAAGCTTGAGCCGGGCGAGAGCTTTGAAACGCCCGAGGCTGTCCTTTGCTACAGCCACGAGGGAATGGGCGGCATGACACGCCGTTACCATGACTTTATGCGTAAATATATCATCAACCCGCGTTGGGTCAACGCGCGCCGCCCTGTTGTTCTCAATAGCTGGGAGGGAATGCACTTTACCTTTGACCGTGACCGCCTGTTTGATACCATCGACCGCATAGAGGGACTCGGCATCGATACCTTCGTGCTTGACGACGGTTGGTTTGGCGCCCGCAACAGCGACCGCGCAGGACTCGGCGACTGGTTCGTAAATGAGGAAAAGCTCCCCGGAGGTCTGGGAGCGATCGCAGAGCGCTGCCATCAGAGAGGCATGAAGTTCGGACTCTGGATAGAGCCGGAGATGGTCAACCCCGATTCCGACCTTTACCGTGCGCATCCGGATTGGGCGATAGCCGCACCGGACGGCACGCCGCGCCAGACGCGCAATCAGCTCGTGCTTGACTTTGCACGTCCCGATGTTGTAGATTATATAAAGAAGGTCATGTATGACGTTATCGCCGCAAGCGGAGCCGATTACATCAAATGGGATATGAACCGCTCGCTGTGCGAAAACTGGTCACACGCACTTCCCGCAGACCGTCAGGGCGAGGTCCAGCACCGCTATGTGCTCGGCGTATATGAACTTGCACGTTACCTGACCGAATCCTTCCCGGAGATATTCTTTGAGGGTTGCTGTGGCGGCGGCGGACGCTTTGACGCGGCTGTGCTCACATTCTTCCCGCAGATATGGACCTCCGATAATACCGATGCATACGACCGTGCGCGCATCCAGTACGGTACTGAGCTCATCTACCCGATATCCGCATCCTCCAACCATGTTTCGCTTTCTCCCAATATCCGCAACGGACGTATCATCAACGCGGATACAAGAAGAAACATTGCATATTTCGGCGCATACGGATATGAGTTTGACGTAAATAAAGTCCCGACGGCAGAGCTTGAACGCATTCCCGCGGATATCGAAAAGTACCGCTCGATCGAAGAGCTTATGCAGACAGGCGACCTCTACCGCGGAAAAACCACCTTTGACGGCGACTGCAACGAAATGGTGCAGACGGTCATATCCAAGGATAAACGCCGCGCTGTTACGGTCTACTTCCAGGCGCTCAACCCGCTCACGGTAGCGCCCCGCTTCAAGGTCCCCGGACTTGCCGATGATATCACTTACCATGTCGAAGAACTCGACCTGACACTGCCCGGTGCAGTGTTCCGCAATGTCGGTATCGCGCTCCCGCGCTTCAAGACCGATTTTGCATCGGTCATACTTACCTTCACGGCTGTAGACTGAGCAAATAAATAACCGGTGCTGCCGCGCCCAAGGCGCAGTAGCACCGGTTATTTTACTGATTTTCCGCTACTCTTTCTTCATTGTTTTCGCGTATGCGCGCGGGGATGGAAAGCGCTGTCTCGCGGCGCTTCATCTGTTCGGTAAAGCGGGCGGTGTATGCTGTGAAGACCAGATATATATACGGCATCCCGAGATTTGTCTCAAGCAGGGAATTGACGATGAGCGGGCGCAGCTTTTCGCCGAGTGTGGCAAAGCCCGCCGAGCGTATCCCGCCTATGAGCAGTCCCGCCTCCCAGCCAAACTGCACAAGAATCCCTATGGCAAGCAGCCACGGTATGTTTACCCGCTCGCGACGATCTGGGACGCGCAAATTCCACACGATAAGCCCGAGGTAGCCGACGAGCAGTATCAGCGCCATGTAGCCGTGATATTCGCCTGTCGTGCGCTGTATCACTATGTTTGCCATGCCGTCGGGCGCGAAGGTTTTTGTAAGCTGCGGGCAGACGAACCACCAAAGAAGTATGAGGAACGACCATTCAAACAAATGCCTGTCCCGTGACATCCACAGCCATATCCATGCAAAATTCGTAAAGCCGTAGCTCATCGACATCCATAGAAGTACCCAAAAAAGACTGTACCCGTCCGATATACTGCGCGAATGGCATACAAGGTGAAAAATGCCGAAGTCCACAAGCATGTAAAGCAAGCCCGCAAGCGAGCCGACGAGCACGGTCATGTATTTCTTTTTTATGAGCAAAAGCCCCGCAAAAAGCAAAAGAAAAGCAATGTCAAATCCTATGTAGAGCGGCGAAAACTCGCGCCGCGCGATAATTTCGGTCATTTTAAGATACCTCTTTTATTTTTGCCTTGCCGCTTCGCGCTCATTTGAGCACCCGGCGTATTATCCACAGTTGTGTTCTTTGAGGCAGGGCGTTCAGCATGAGCAGCAACGGGTTGCGGTTTATGCTGTATGCAAATGCGGGCTTTTTCTTTTTCAAAATTGCCGCCGCTTTGCCCGCTATCCGCTCCGGCGGGATGCATTTTGCTTCCACGCTGTCAACGATGCGGTGAAACCGCTTGGAATTGTAACGGTACAGTCGGGTCCTTTGACAAAAGCGGTCGAGCGCATCGGAGGAAGTGCCGAGCATTCCCGGTTTCACCGCGCCAGCGCGGATGACCGAGACAGTGATACCGAGAAGCTGCAGCTCCATCCGCAGCGAATACGCATATTTGTCGAGCGCCGCTTTTGTCACGGCATAAATGCCGGTGAAGGGAAGCGGATCGAGCGGCGCCAGCTCGCTCGTCGTTATAATAATGCGACTGCCGCTGCCGAGAAACGGTATAAAGGCTTTGTTTACAAGAAAAGCCCCCTGCACGTTTATATCGAATATGCGGCGGAAATCCGCGCTGTCCATTTCCGCAAGCGAGTCAAGCATGTATATCCCGGCAAAATGTATCACGGCAAAAAGACGGTCGGTCACCTCGCGCACCTGACGGGCGGCGCTGGCGATGCTTTCCTCGTCGGTAACGTCGGCTTCTATCGGGATGATGTTTTCTTCCGGCGCACCCACCTGCCTGTCAAGCGCAAATATGCCGTACCCCTGTCCCGCAAGCAGTTGCGCGGCGGCGCTGCCCATTCCGCCGTACGCGCCGGTTATCAGAATGTATTCCATGATGCTCTCCATGTTTTTTGATCTTACGGCTCAATTATACCGCATAATGCGGAAAAATGCAACATATGAGCGGTAAAAATGATTGCGCATCGCACGATCCGGTGGTATAATAATATTGCATCTGCGCGATTTATTTTTGCTTTCAAAGTTCAAATAGACAAAAAAGCGTCTTTTTGTTGTTCCGTCCGACCCTTTTTAGGTGTATCATTATGGCACAGAGAAAAAAGGGAGGTTCAGAACATGAACACAGATAAGATCTACGCAGAACAACTTGCAAATGAGTACGCACCCAAAAAGACCTCAAAGGTCGTGGCGCTTCGTAAACTTGATGCCAAAGCCAAGCTTCCGGCAACGGTTTTTACCTATACGCTCGGTATCGTTTCCGCGCTTGTTTTCGGTGTCGGTATGTGCCTTTCAATGAATGTCATAGGCGACGGCAGCACTGCAATGATGATAGTGGGAATAGCTGTCGGCATCCTCGGCATGGCGGGAATGGGCGCTAATTTTCCGATCTACCGCAAAATACTTGCACGCGGCAAGCAGAAATACGCTTACGAGATAATCGAGCTGGCGCGCGAGATAAGCGAGGAAAAGTAAGCCTTGGACCGCGAGGTGTGGCGGCGTGCTGCGTACCGCATACTGCATCCCGCGCCGTGGCTGTTCACAGTGCTGTCGCTTGTGTCGTTTCCGCTTACATTTTACTTTCTTTGGTCGGGGGACAGCTCATCGTGGATCGCGTGCACGGTGTATTCACTGGCGGCATATTCGCTTACCGCGCTGTGCGTGGGGCTTCCGGGAGCGATAGCGCATTTGCGCACATCCGTGCACGAAAGCCGACTTGTTCGCAGGCTCGGCAACACCGAAACGGCGCGGCGAATGGCGAACGACGGGGATTTCCGCCGCAGTGCGGTGATGCTTCGCGGTATCGCCGCCAACGCCGTATATGCGGCGTTCAGAGTTTTTACCGGTCTGCGGCTGTCGTCGGTATGGCTTTTGTCGATAGCATTTTATTATGCTGCACTCGCCGCATTAAAAGCATGCGTTGCGGTGTGCTTCCGCCATGCGGCGGGACGCAGTGACCGCACGGAGTATGAGTGCCGGTGCATGGAAAAGATATCGCGCCTTGTGCTGTTGATCGATCTGCCTATGGGCGTGATGATATTCCAGATGGTGATAAAAAACAGCTCATACAATTATCCCGGCTCGATGATCTATCTTTCGGCGCTCCACACATTTTATACCGCAGTCGTTTCGATAATAAACTTTGTCGGAACACGCACCGGGACCGGCGCGCTCGTCCACGGCGCAAAAATGATCGACTGTATTTCCGCGTCAATGTCACTGCTCGGACTCCAGACAGCGCTCCTTGCGCGCTTTTCGCCGGATGATATCGAATACAGGTTTATGATGAACGCACTTACCGGCGCGGGCGTGTTTGCTCTTGTGATAATATTTTCGGTGTGGATGTCCGTATATTCAAAAAAGATACGTAATAAATGGACCAGCCGGTAAGACCACGCTACCGCAGGAGGCTGCTGAAATGAGCATGAACAGGAACGAAAGCAAATACTTCAATACTGCCGCGCGCATGGATGAGGCTTTGCTCGCACTGCTTGAAAAAAAGGAATTTGAATTTATAACCGTAAGGGAGATATGCGAGGCGGCGGGAGTGAACCGTTCGACATTTTACCTTCACTACGAAAATACGCGCGAATTGCTTGATGAAAGCGTCGGCGCACTGCAAAAAAAGTTTTGGGAGTGCTTCGGCCGCGAGCACAGCGATATCGGCTCGCGTATCGTCACTGCGGGGACAGACGAGCTTTTGTTCATTACGCCGGAGTACCTCGCGCCGTATCTTGAATTTGTAAAGCAGAACCGCCGCGTTTATGCGGTGGCAATGCGGATGCCGGATGCATTTGATACGCACGGAACGCTGAATATGCTTCGCAGTATAATAGACCCGATCCTTTCGCGCTTCGGTGTGCCCTCCGACCGCCGCGAATACATGATGGCGTATTACCTCAACGGGATATCGGCTGTCGTGGGGGAATGGCTCAAAAACGACTGCCGCGATCCCGTGGATATGATGATATCGGTGATAGAGCAGTGCGTATTGGCGGGATATTACGGGGGGAAAAAGACGGGTGGTAAAAACTCATTCTGAGTTTTTAACACCCGACGACAATGGTCTCGGCGGCTGAACACCGCCCTTTTTCCGCCAAGAAA
>ENA-UOJS01002231-UOJS01002231.1-human-gut-metagenome-genome-assembly--contig:-C74-NODE-2231-length-13738-cov-8.152671_pt1 | contig 13738 bp, 8 predicted proteins | sample MGYA00242355_ERZ723902 | MGnify/ENA metagenome assembly ERZ723902 | reverse complement strand
CAGATCATCTTCATTTACATTTGCCGGAACTCCCATTCAATAAGCAGAAAACAGACACATAGCCATTGCATGTGTACTAACCTTACTTTTTAATAAAGGAATTTTCATCAATAAATAGATTAAAGATTAATATAAATTAAGAATCTCACACTATATCTGAAAGGAAGTTTAGCATGCATGTCACTTCCTTACAATAATACAAAGAAAAAAGAATTTGATCAATTAACAAATGTAGAATATCGTCAAAACAATGTATAATATCACGATTATCCCCAAAAAGAATTACGAGAATCACCTCCTTAATAGATGATTCTCGTTGTAACAAATAATTTTACCATTCGCACATCTCCAGGAACTGCTTGCCTGCCTGATGATTTACATCCAGGCGCAACACTTCCTCAAAGAAGTTGCGTGCTTTCTGCTTGTCGCCTTTGCCCAGGTAACCCATACCCATCACCAGGTTACAGTGGATCTGGTTGCGTACGTTCATGTCGTCGTCCCAGATGAGCAGGTCGGGAAGGGATACGGCGAAATAGTCAATCTTCACCTTGTCGAACAGGTGCTGTTCGCCGTGGCTTATCAGACGGTTGAAACGGCTGTTGGCCTTGGCCTCATCGCCCAACTTACGCCATGCAAGACCCTGATAGAAGATCTTGTCGGGTTGCTGGTCGTTGTAGAAGAAGGCGATGGCGGGTTCGGCCGAACCTTGCGTAGCCATGCGGAAATAGCGTTCGGCTTCGGCGGCATTGCCCAGTCCTTCGTAAGCGCAACCCATCCAGTAGTGAACGTCGTTCTCTTCGGCATTGATCAGCTTGCCTTCGCCCAGGTTATCGGGATATTTCTCGGTTTCCTTCAGCAGACGGACAGCTTCGTCGTAGCGGCCGGCGGCTATGGCCTGCTTGGCCAGTTCGACGCGGCAGAGTACATATTGCATAGTCACCTTGCCTTCACCACCTTCCCACGGATGGAACTTGCGGGAATTTATCAGATCGTAGGCCTTCTGGTATTCGCCCAGCTGGTTGTAGAGGGTGATGCGTTCGATGCAAAGGTCGTCGCGCTGAGCCACTGCCTCGGCATGTGCTTCGAGGAAGTCCAGACGTTGGCGATGCGGATAGCGCATCTTCTTGTACAGCTGGTCGAGCTCCATCAGGATACGTGCGTCGGTTGTATCGAGCGAGTAAGCCTTTTCCAACAGTTCGACAGCTTTCTGCTTGTCGCCCCGCTTGTTGTAGTAGGCCAATGACAGGTTACGCAACACAGTGGGGAAACTGTCGTCGATGGCTGCAGACGCTTCCCAACATGAAACGGCAGCGTCGTAGCAACGGGCAGCGTACCAGAAGTTTCCGAGGTAGTAAGGAGCCTTGGCGCCTTCCTTGTTCAGGGCGATGGCATCCTGCAACATCAGCACTTCTTCGAGCTTATTGGGGAAGCAGTAGTCGGGCGACATTGTCTCGGCCTTCTTGTAGTAGGCAAGGGCGTCGGACTCGTTGCCGGAACAGGCTGCGTAGTACCCCAATGCATAGTAAACCATCGGATAGGTTGTCTCTGTATCTTCGGTGATGAAGCCCAGCAACTGCGATGCTTCGTCGTACATGCCGGCAGCGGCATAGTCGATGGCATATTCTATGTAGCTGTGTACGGCACCACGCATCAGTGCCTTCATCTCGGCCTTCACGGCAGCGGCTTCCTCGTTGCAGCCTTGCAGCAGGCTGATGAGGTAGGCCTCGAAGCGGCAACCCATATTGAACTTATCGAACTGCAATGACTCGGCGATGAGCTTGCGGGCCGACTCGTAGTCGCCCATCTTGCGCAGGAAGGACACTTTCAGCTGGCGGCCTTTGTGGTTCAGCCAGTTGCGGTAGAGCGAACGGTCGATGTGTTCCAAACCGTAGGCATAGTCGCCGCGCATCATGTCGATCTGTGCCAGTCCCATGTAGCCTGCGTCCTGCCAAGCGGCATTCCAGGTAGCTTTGAAGAAGGCATCGTAAGCGCCGTCCATGTCGCCCTGCATCTTCTTGCTCCAGCCCAGGTTGTAGTAGGGTTCGCCATCGTACGGGTTTGGGTTGCGTTCGGTTTGCGTCTTGATGGCACGTTCGAAGTACTTCTGTGCTTCGGCAAAGCGTCCGCGGCGCATCAGCAACAGACCAACTGCGTTGTTGCAGCGGATGTCGCCTTCGTCACGGCTCAAGGCTTCCATGTAGTAGTCCATCGGCAGATAAGTGGCGTGACGATACTGTTCCAGATGGTGGCCGGTCAGGAAGAGCTGCTCCATGCTGGATATCTGCTTCGGATCGAGAGCTGCCTTGGCGGGATCGGGTATCGGCTTGATTTCGGGTTTATCGGCCTGATAGCTTACCAGCGTATGGCCTTTCTCGTCGAGTACGGTCAGTTTCAGGTTTTCGGGGCATTCGCCGTCGCAAGCAACGATGGCTTCGTACGACTGGGCGGGCGATACTGCGGTGAGTGCATCCAGATAGATTTTTCCGGATACGGCATTCACCAGCATTACACGGGCTTCGCGGTGGGCAGCGGTGGTATACAGAATCACCTTCATCCGGCCGTCGGCCTCGGGTTGCAGGTTCACCAGCGCGTCGCGGGTGGCATTCTTCACCATACCGACTTTCTGGTAAGGCATAAAGTACTGTACCCACGATTTCTCTTCGTAGGGCTGCAGCCAGGTGAAGTCGGGCTGGTTGTCGCAATACATACCAGTCATCAGTTCGATGTACGGCCCGTCCTCATCGGTCAGATTGCGGTCCCAAGCCTGGCCGAAGTCGCCGTTACCCCAAGTCCACTGCTTCTTACCGGCATTGACATGATGGTCGGCCACGTGCAACAGACCGGCCTGAATGTGTTCTTCGTATCCGCCCACAAAGTCGTACTTCGAGTTGATAGCCATGTACGATGTAGGCACGGGAATATTCTTGTAGCGGGAGATGTCTACTCCTTCCGAATAGTCTACTTTGTAGTAAGTACCCGTAGCGATAGGGAAGCTGGACACGGCGCGTTTACCGTGGTCGAAGACAGCGTTTACATCGGGCGGGAACACCGAGTAGTAGTCCTTGTTCACCACTACGGCCGGATTGGCCCACCAGAGGAAGGTCTGCGGGAACGGCGTGCGGTTGTAAACCTTGGCTTTGATTTCGATGTAGGCCTTGCCGGGATAGAGTGTAAAACCGGCCATACCCTTGGTGCGGAACATGCGTTCTACCTCGCTGCACCAGATGGTCTTGCTGCCGTCGGGGAACTCCTCGATGGTGCAGTCGGTAGGCAGGTAAGTACTGGGACGGTGGTGCTGCGGCCAGTTGAACTCGATACCTCCGGAAATCCACGGACCGACAAGTCCTACCAGCGCCGGCTTGATCACCTGGTTGTAATAGACGAAGTGACGTTTCTTCACCTTGTCGTAAGCCATCTGGATACGACCTCCCAGTTCGGGAAGAATCATCAGTTTGATGTACTCGTTTTCGATGAAGAAGGCACGCCAGGGACGATCGTGCTTTTCGTCTTCCACCTTTTCGATTACAGGGTACGGATAGACCGAACCCGAACTACCCTGATAAACGCGTTTTTCCAGGAATATCGGATTTTTCTCCTCTTTCCCGACACCATACGTCGGCAGCATCACGGTTTCTTCCCATGCACGCACTTCCGAAGTATTTACTGTGCTCTGAATCAAATATTCTGTTATTTTTTCCATAAAAAAGCTATAGTTAAATCCACTTTATTATTTCATTTTCACTGTTACAAAGGTCAGCATAATGCAGCGTCTAAAAAATGTAACATACACCCTAAAATGATGTATAAAATCACTATTTCATCCGCATGCCTTATACATATATATAATAGGTGAGTCGCATCTGCCTCCGAACCGGTGCTAAGGACAAAATCGGGAGGCTCTATAACGCCCTCCAGACATCACCTGCACGGCTCGTGAGAGACACTTGCACGGCTCACGAGCAACACTTGTGTGGCTCACGAGCAACACTTGTGTGGCTCACGAAGGATACTTGCATGGCAGTAACACCTGCCACGCAACACTGTACAAGACCGAAAAGGGAGTTTACAAAACGGAAGAAGAGAGAGGCTGTTTTTCCTTCACGCCTTCAACGGTGTTTTCCCTTCATAGTAAATCAAAGAAGTAAGGTAAGCCGGCGGGGGCGTCCGTTCAAAAGAACCACGCCATTATCTCGCCCGCCACACAACTGTGCCCAGCCGGATTCGGATGGTTGTTCTGGCTCATATACGCTTTCAGGTCTTCACCTTTCGCAGCTTTCTCCTTAAACAGCTGATACGAATCGACCAAACCTACATGGTATTCCGCAGCCAGCCGGCGTATCATGGCCGCATGACCGGCCAGTGGTGTCTTTTCGTCCAGAATGTCTTCGGTCAGGTCCGGAGTTGGCGTAAGCAGTATCACTTTGATGCCTTTGGCAAGGGCAGCCTTGACCATTTTCCGCCAGGCCTTTTCGGCACGTTCCAGCCCAATCGAACGGTCGTTCAGAGCATAATCGATGAAGAGTACGTCCGGACGATGCGTCAGTACCTCGTCGGCAAAGCGTTTTTCGCCCTGCTCGGCCTGTTCGCCACCGATGGAGGTTGTAAGCACGTTCAGCACTGTGTAGGGGTACTGGGTTTTCAGCGCATGAAAGGTCAGGTGCGGATAAGCCTGCAAAGTATTGACAACCGGCGTACAGGCATAGCCCGAAGGCACACTGTGACCGTGGAATACAATGTTCAGCGTACGGTTGTCCGGCCACTTCACCTGCATTTCTTTCTTAAACTCGTTCAGATAAGTTTGCCTGTCGGCCACCTGTCCATGCACCATGCCTGCCATCAGCAGACAAGCTGCCAGAAAAGAGAAGCGTTTCATAACTTGTTTCTTATATTTAAAGTTGACAGATTCGTTTTACTTTATTCCCACCAATGTCAGTACCGAGCGGGCCGGCACTGTCAGCTTGCTGTCTGTAGTCCGTTTATATTGCAAGTCGCAACGTTCCGACGTTTCATACAGTTTGAACTTGCGGGCGTGATATCCCTTGGGAAGATCTGCAAAGGACAGCTCTGCCGGTTTGTCCTCTTCCGAGTAGTTCACCAGCACAACAACTACTTGCTTTGTCGCCTTGTCGACATAGGCCGAAGCCATCAGTCCCTTGGCAGACTCACTGACTGGCAAAGCCGATGCCTCGCGCACCTCGGCCAGGCGAACCATGCCCGGACGGACAAAGAAACTATAGTTGCCCAAAGCCCACAATGTTTTAGAAGTACGGAAGGTGCCATCCTGCTTACAAGTCTCAATCATCGGCTCGTCGCCCTTGGCTGCACCCGACGACAGGAAACCATCGTCCACAAATATCAGCCCGTCTTTGTAGTTCCATTCCGAAAAAGCCGTCCACGACTGCCACGAAGCAGCATTGGCCACCGTCAGGTCGTGATGGATGACGCGGGCAATGTAAAGAGCCGTGTTCATTCCCAGATCACGCCCTCCGCCTCCCAGCGGATTATCGTCGTTCTTCTCCATCGGGCAATACTCCGTCTGCCAGTACGAATACTGTTCCGGCAAGTAATCCTCCATGGCATTCTTCAGATCGGCACGGGTCTGTATCAGCGTGTCCAGCGGCCATGTGCTCCAGTACGAGTGTCCGCTCACCACCGGAGCCACTGCAGTCAGACCGGCAATGGAGTGTTCTCCACCGGAAGCAAACATCTCGTTCAGCTGGTTGTCGCGTCCTTTCTTGTCCGTACCGCTACGGAACAGATAACGGATGTCTCCCGCTTCGCCGAAAACAATCTTCGTCCGGGCTTCCCGTTTATTCAATTCCGCGTCCAAGGCATGAATCAGACGGCTGCATTCCTCGTTCGTGGCCTGCATTCCCTCCTGATTGCTGCCTACCCATTCCCATTGCGGCTCATTGATGGGACTTATGTAGTCCAAGTCGAGATGCTTGCAGACTTCTGCCATGAAAGAAGCGTAATCGTCGTAACAGTCCTCGCGCAAGTTAGCATAAGGCGTCCGCTCGCTGGCACGCGCCATTCCGTTTTTCGTCATAAAATAAGGGGCAGTGATAGAAAAGCCCAGCGCATAACGGACTCCTCTATCACGGGCGGCCTGCAACATCCAGCGCTGCCCCTCCTGTTTATCCCAATCCCAATCACCTTTTTTACCTAAGAAACACTCGGTCCGCCGCCAGTCCGAAGCCACCCCACCAGCGTCACCGGCTTCGTGACTGCCGGAACCGATGTTAAAACGCCACAGCGAAAGACCTATTCCCTTGGGGTTGCCCCACTCGTCCGTCTCCGTGCTGAACAGCAGGTCGGCAATCCGGTTTCGCTTCTCAAGCGGCCAGTTACGTCCGATATACTGCGTCCGCCAGCAGTCGGAAGCACCGAAACTGTGAATGGTCTGCTGCTGATTGTCAAAATCGAACGTTATCTTTTCACACTTCTGGGCATACGAGCCTTTTGCAAAGCACAAAAGACCTGCTATCAACAATAATCCTGCATTTATCTTCATCATGGCCTGCCCGTTTATTTTACCAGTTCCTTTTCCAATTCTTCGAGCGACTTTCCTTTGGTTTCAGGAATGCGTCTCAGTACAAACACGAAGCCCAGCGAACAGATCACCGCATACAGCAGGAAGGTTCCGCCCGTGCCCAGTCCCGAATTCAGGAACGGGAATGTATACGTCAGCAGGAAAGAAGCAATCCACAAAGCTGCCGTACATACCGCCATGGCTACACCGCGTACACGGTTGGGGAAGATCTCGGACAGCAATACCCAGGTAACAGGTCCCAGCGACATGGCATAGAAACCAATGGCCAAAACCACGAACACAATCATCACAAATCCTGTAAAATGAAAGAAGTAACTCAGGCCCAGCAGCGTATAAATGCCCGCCAGTCCGATGGAGCCGATCAGCATCAGTGTTTTACGTCCCAGACGGTCTACTGTATAGATGGCCACAAACGTAAACACCAGATTGGCTATGCCAGTCACCACAATATTCATCAGCACGTCAGAGATGCCATAGCCTGCCGCCTGAAAGATTTCTTGTGCATAATTGAATATCACGTTCGTACCGCTCCACTGCTGGAACATGGCTACCACGATTCCTATAATCAGCACATTCCGCATCTTCGAAGAAAAGAGCAACGACAAGGCTCCTTTTCCTCCATGACCATCCGATGAAGAGGATTTCCGGTAGCTTTCCAGTTCAGCAGCGGCGTATTCCTTGCCTCCGATGGTGGTCAGCACTTTCTGTGCCTGCTCCATGCGCTGCTTGGCTGCCAGCCAGCGGGGACTTTCGGGAATCAGCAGCGACAGCAGGAAGAAGGCTCCCGAAGGCACACACACCGCCCAGAACATCCATCGCCAACCCATCTGGCCGTTCCACGACTGAAGTATGTCGGCCGGTGTAGCATCGGCCGGTACCGGATCGGCCAGCAACATGTTGACAATCTGCGCCCCCAGAATACCCAATACAATGGTCAGCTGATTCAACGTAACCAATTTGCCGCGTATCTGTGTCGGAGCCACTTCGGCAATGTACATGGGCGACAGGTCGGCTGCCAGACCGATGGCCATACCTCCTACCAGACGGGCCAGGATGAAGCTGGTCATCGTAGAGCTGGCTCCGGTAGCCCAGGAAGACAAGAAGAATACCAAGGCAGAAGCAATGAGCAACTTCTTACGGCCATATTTGTCGGCCAGGGCACCGGCTGCCGTTGCACCCAGCAGACAGCCCAGCAGGGCAATACTCATGGCCAATGCCTGCATGCCCTCGTTGCCGGCAATATGGAAATAAATCTCATAGAACGGTTTCGCACCGCCAATCACTACCCAGTCGTAACCAAAGAGTAATCCTCCCATTGCCGAGACCAGGCAGATGAAATAAACAAATACTTGATTATACGTTTTCATGGTTATCAGTTTTATTCTATTTTTCGGTTCATGTCTGTTAATAAATACCTTCGGCGGCCTGTTTCTTATTGTTTGCAGTGCCGAATACGTCCTTCATGTTTTCAAATCCGGCGAGCTTGGCGGGCTGGAATTCTTCGCTATTCATATATTTCAGGATAGAAGCCAGCATCTGGCGGGCTACCGGGCGTTTATCAAGTGCCTTCTCCAGATCGAACGTTGCCAGCATCAGTTTGCCGGTGCCTACCTGTCCTTCGTACAGCGAAGCCAGACGACGGTTGTTGACAAAGTTGTCCACCATTTCCACAACAGCGGCGCAACCAATGAGGCTGTCGACTACAAGTGTGGTCGAGTTGATGTTCAAGTCCCACCACTGCCAGTCGGTGTGCATGTCCGTGGGGAAGTCGGCCAATGCCGGATGTTCCGGATTGCAGAGTACACCCATCGTACCTGCCTGGTTGGGGAAGTGTACCGGACTCCAGAATACAGGCACAAACTTGCCTTCCACTCCTTGCGTAGTACGCCAGTCAGGGTTGAACAGTACTTTCTCGCCCTTGGCCAGCAACGCCATGGCTTCCTGATAGTTGCGGGTGTACTTCACGCTGCCCCACTCCGGTGCCAGGTCTTTCGGATATACCCAGATGTTCCAGCGGTTGCGGTATTCGGTGCCTTCCAGGGCTAAGCAGACTTCCAGCTTGGCGGCTTTTCCGACCTTGCCGAGCGGTGCTTCTATCTTGCCCAGCTGACCGTTGTGACCGATGCGCAATGCTCCAGCCGTCACTTTGCCTTCTGCAATCACATCAGCACCGGACGATATGCGCCACGTCAATGCCTTGTCTTTCAGTTCTTCCTGGCCGTAGTTGCACAGTTCTACTTCGGCCTGGAATGTCTCGTCGTTGGTGTAGATTGCTTTCGGGAAACGCAGCAGCGGAACTACCGGCGAACAGAATTCGCGGAAGTCTTTACCATCGATGATGCCTTTGCTTTCCCAGAACGCATTGAGCAAGCCTACCAGTGCCGTTCCCTGACCGGGGAAGTCGTGCAGGTCCAACAGCTGGAAACCGCTGATACCCGGGGTCTTCAGGGCGCGTTCGATTTCTTCTTTGTAGAGGATGGCCGCCAGTTTTCCGGATGCCTGCAAGTAAAGGGGTGCCTTGTCCAGCCGGCCTTTCGCTTCAAGGTCTTTCTTCACGGCCATGAAGTTCAGAGGCAGCAGTGTACCTGTGTATTTGTCAATCTCCGACAGATCGGGGTAAACGGAATATTGGCCTACTTCGTGTGTCACCAGCGGCACATTCATGCCCTTGATTGATGCTCTGAAATCCTTGGCAAACGAAGGTGCTTTCTGATTGAACACTCCTTGTCCGCGTACCCAGCCTTTCTTGGTCCACTGGGTAACAAAGTAGTCGTCGTTGGGCTCGGGCCAATCGCCGTGGCCTTTCTCGAAGGTAAACGAAGTGGCGGTATAGAGGTGACGGTTGTCTGCCTGCTTCAATTCGGTTACCATCGAATTCAGCAGGTTGAAGTCGTATTGAAGCTCATTTCCCATGCTCCAGAAGCAGAATGAAGGATGATTGCCGTAAGCATGACTGATGCGGCGAGCTTCTTCGCGAAGGAAGTCGGCTGTCAGTGAGTCCTTACCCAGCGTGACACTCCATACTGGCAATTCTACCTGTACGTAAAAGCCCATTTCGTCGGCTACTTCGAAAGCTGCTTCGGGCGGACACCAGGAATGGAAACGAAGGTGGTTCATGCCGTACTCGCGGGCTGCGCCGAATACTTTTTCCCAGCCGGCCTTATCGGTAGGAGGTGTGCCGGTCAGGGGGAAGATGCAGCACTCCAGCGTACCGCGCAGGAACAGAGGTTTCCCGTTTACCTTCAGCGTATTGCCTGCTTTCTCCATGTTGCGCAGACCGAAGGTTGCTGTCTTTTGAGAGAAGATGTCGCTGTCGGCAATTTCGACTGTCGCCTGACAGAGATAGGGGTTGAATTCGCTCCACAAAGGAGTATCATTGTCTAGCGGACAGTCAAGTTCCACTTCCGTATCGCCTACCGGCAACGGGAGGTTCTGTTCCAGTCCGCCGCGTTTTGCTCCGTCCGTCTGGCCAGCCACGGCAAGCTTCAGGTCTACGCTGCAAGCCTTTCCTGAGGCATTGCAAACCGATACAACGGCCTTCACACGATGCGACTTCGCATCGGGATAAAGCTGTACGTCTTTTATATACACTTTGTCCAGGGCTTCCAGATACATGTCGCCCAGTATGCCATTCCATTTCACCTGCGTGTCTTCGGTATAGGCATGGGCCAGTTCTTTCACCGAGATGTCGTGCCGTTTGCGGTTGTCGATGCGGACGGTAAGTATGTGGCGGCCTGCCTTCGTGATGTAAGGAGTAAGATTGTAGCGATGGGGCGTGGTGAGGCTTTCTTCATGTCCGTCGACCTTCACACCGTCGACCCATACCTGCGAATCCCACAACACGCGTTCCAGATGCAGAAACAGTTCTTTGCCTTCCCATCCGGAGGGGATCTCTACCTCACGTGAGTACCAGGCCGGGCCGATGTAGCTGTGTGCCCGTGTCAGATGCAGCATCTGCGGTTTCGTCAACGCCGGCTCCAGCGAACAGGGGGTACCCAGTCCCGCCATATCGGTAGTACCCGGCAGAGCAATAGGTGTATCATACAGTTTTCCATACCATGCGCCGTCCATTCCGGCATCGGCACTGTCCAGGCGCACGGTCCACTGACCTGACAAATCAATGCGGCTGACCTGAGTACATGCAGTCAGTTGCAACAAAAGCAACAGGACTCCCATTATTTTTTTCATAATACCTTATTTAATGATTAAACATCTTGAATTACTGTTGCAAAGTAACAGCAAATCTGCATACTGCAAAATGTATGATACATGGTATAATGATGTAAAATAGCACGGTAATGCAGACTTTTTGGGAAGAAACATACCTGACAGACAGAAAAAACCGAAACATATCGCTTGTCAACCAAATAAATCCTTATATTTGCTGCAAAGTCAATACCTATGGAATACAAGAAAGATGGATTTATCAACCAACGCGCCATTGTTCTGCCGCAGTCTATTAAGGAGATTCTGATCAGCAACGAACTTACCAGTCTGCTCTATGTGACCGACATCGGTTATTATCCCAAAGCAAAAGGACACTACCGGACACGCCACGAAGGATCGGAGCAGAACATCCTGATCTATTGCACTGAGGGACAGGGATGGTTCAGCGTCAACGGAGTCAGACAAGAAGTGAAGAAGGAACAGTTCTTCATCATCGAAGCCGGTCTGCCACATACGTACGCGGCGTCGGAAGCCGACCCGTGGAGCATCTACTGGCTGCACTTCACCGGAGAGAAAAGCCATCTGTTCCGCTCCATATATAACAAGGTATACAGCATCGATGCGGCACCCGAAGCCCGCTTCAAAGACCGGATTATCCTGTTCGAAGAAATCTTCCAGAATCTGGAGATGGGATACAGTATCGAGAATCTGGAGTACACCACCCTGTGCCTGTGGCACTTCATCGCGTCGTTCCGCTTCCTGTCGCAATACAGAGAAGTGAACAAGGAGAAAAAGGGAGACATCATTCAGAAGGCCATCCAATACATGAAGAACAACCTGCCCCAAAAGCTGTCGCTGGAGGACATTGCCGGACACGTGGGGTACTCGCCTTCACACTTCGGGCAAGTGTTTCTGAAAAAGACCGGACAGACGCCCCTGAACTACTTCAACCAGCTGAAGATTCAGAAAGCATGCCAACTGCTGGACTTCTCGGAACTGAAAATCAAGGAAATAGCCGAAGAACTCGGTTTCTACGACCAATACCATTTCTCCAAGGTCTTCTTCAAGCAGATAGGCGAACCGCCTACGCAATACAAGAAACGGAACAAAGGCTGACCGACGCATCGCACCGCGTGCCGACGATGCCTGTCAGCAGCGTCGGAAAGCACGTATTTTTCCGCCCGCGAGAAACACAAGTACGGCTCGTGAGAGACACTTGTGTGGCTCACGAGCCACACTTGCATTGCTCACGAGCCGTGCAAGTGTCCCACAAATGAATGGCAAGTGTCCTACAAAGGCGGTAAAAACGGGGTAAAAAAGAAGGCGCAGAAAGAAATCCGTACCAGCCCGAACATAGGAAAGAAAATTACCATATCTTTGCCGCAAAATGCTTCTGCTATCTATCTGACGAATACATATGAAAGCAACTGAAACCAGCCCACTCCGGCAGAATATGCTGCGGGAAATGAAAGACTATCTGATGATCGCTTTGGGCATGATCATGTACGGCATCGGCTGGACCGTATTCCTGCTGCCCAACGACATCACCACCGGAGGCGTGCCGGGCATCGCGTCCATCGTCTATTTCGCTACCGGTTTTCCGGTGCAGTACACTTACTTCGGCATCAACGTGCTGCTGTTGCTGCTGGCCATACGGATACTGGGATGGAAGTTCAGCATCAAGACCATCTTTGCCGTGTTCACTCTGACTTTTTTCCTGTCCGTCATCCAGAAGCTGACCGAGGGTCTGGTGCTGCTCGACGACCAGCCCTTCATGGCCTGCGTCATCGGTGCCTCGTTCTGCGGAGGCGGTATCGGCATAGCCTTTTCGGCGAACGGCAGTACGGGCGGAACGGATATCATCGCCGCCATCATCAACAAGTATCGCGACATCACGCTGGGACGCGTCATGCTGATCTGCGACCTCATCATCATTTCGTCCAGTTACTTCGCGTTGCAGGACTGGGAAAAGGTTGTCTACGGATACGTCACCCTTTACATCTGTAGCTTTGTGCTCGACTAGGTGGTCAACAGTGCCCGCCAGTCGGTACAGTTCTTCATCATCAGCGACAAGTACGAGGAAATAGGACAGCACATCAATAAATATCCGCACCGCGGCGTGACGGTGATTCACGCTTCGGGCTTCTACACGGGTCACGAGGTGAAGATGCTGTTCGTACTGGCCAAGAAAAGCGAGTCGCCCATCATCTTCCGACTGATCAAGGACATCGACCCCAAGGCATTCGTATCGCAGAGTGCTGTCATCGGAGTCTACGGCGAAGGGTTCGACAAGATTAAGGTAAAGTGACGAATTTCCCCTCTTTCCAGGTATAAACCACAGGGCGGCGGACAAAAGGTTTCAACCGGTCCGCCGCTTCTTTTTCCATATAGTCGGGGGTGCAGAAAGTGAAGGTCAGCGCGGCATCGGTGGGCGAAAGCGAAGCCTTCAGGAAGAGGATATCGGCCTGGCGGCGGGCATCCTGATAGTCGTAGATGTCGGCCGAGTCGGGGGCGGCTTCGATGAAGTCGTCCGTCACGGGCAAGGCGGGCAGGAAGTCGGCAGCGGGCAGCTCTTTCCAGTCGGTGGTGTAGAAGCGGATGTGGCTGTCGCACGCCGGAGCACAGACGGTAGAAACGGCACACACCACCTTGGTGCTATCGGTCAGCGGCAACAGTTTCATCTCCCAAGTGCTCTGGGGCGTCATGCGGATATGGATGTAGTCGGACGTCAGCGCGGTCATCTCCGACTTGCCGTCGAAGCGGTTGGTCACTTCGGCCTTCATTTTGCTTTCCAGAAAGTCGATGAAGTCGGCACGGTTCACCGACGTCAGCAGCAGGTTCAGCGAGTCGGGCATGGCCTTGAAAACGTCTTTCGCCAGCTGTGCACGCAGCGACAGGGGCAGCACCAGCAGACATATAGCGAGTAATATCAATCGGTTCATAACAGTTAATTAATAGTTGACAATTAATAATGCGAATCAGCAGTTGAAAACAGTTTCTGATTCTTGATTTAAAAGT
>ENA-UOJS01002220-UOJS01002220.1-human-gut-metagenome-genome-assembly--contig:-C74-NODE-2220-length-13804-cov-7.126191_pt1 | contig 13804 bp, 10 predicted proteins | sample MGYA00242355_ERZ723902 | MGnify/ENA metagenome assembly ERZ723902 | reverse complement strand
GGCCGCTGGTCGTTGTCGATATCGAAAGTACCGGCGTGATGCCGCAGCGGGACCGGATCGTGGAAATCGCGGTGCTGAAGATTTTCCCGGACGGGCACACCCAGAACACCGTCCGGCGGCTGAATCCCGAAATGCCGATTCCGCCGGGAGCCACCGCGATCCACGGCATCAGCGACGCCGACGTGGCCGACTGCCCGACCTTCCTGCTGATCGCGGAAAAGCTGTTCCGCTACATTGAGGACTGCGACCTCGCCGGCTACAACATCACCGGTTTCGATATCCCGATGCTGGAAGCCGAATTCAAGCGGGCCGGTTTCACTTTCAAGGTGGACGACCGCAAGGTGATCGATGCGTACAACATCTTCTGCAAGCTCTATCCGCGCACCCTGACCGCCGCCTATCAGTTCTTCTGCGGCAAGGAGCTGGAGGGCGCGCACGGCGCCGCCGCCGACACCGCCGCGACTTTCGAGGTATTGCTCGGCCAACTGGAAAAACACCCGGAATTGCCGCGCACCGTGGCCGAACTCGCCGATTTCAGCGATCTGGCCGGGCCGGACGCGGTGGACCGCACCCGCCGCTTCAAGTGGAGCGACAACGAGGTGATCGTGAACTTCGGCAAGAACGCGGGACGCACCCTGCGCGACATCGCGTCGAACGATCCGGGTTTCCTGCGCTGGATCGTCCGCAGCGACTTCACCGACGAGGTCAAGGAGATCGCAAACAACGCGCTGCTCGGCAAGTTCCCGACCCGGGAGAATGCGGCCAATGGCGCAGCGGAGTGACCTTGCCTCCTCACTGCGCCTGCTTGACGACGAGGATGAAACCGTCGCCGTCAATGCGATGGCCGAACTCCTGAACCGCGAAGCGGAGCTGGGCGACGCGCTGGCGGTCCTTCAGGAGTCGGATCATCCGCTGTTGCGCCGCCGCAGCCACCAGCTGCAGGCGGCGATTACGCTGCGCCGCCGCCGCCGGGAGTTCGCTTCCCGGCTGAACGCGCCCCATATCGACCTGATCGACGGTCTGATCGACGTGCATTTGCAATGGTACGATAACGACTCGCGCCCGGAACTGGTCCGCATCTGGGAAAAATTCCGGGCCGAAGCGAACCGCTGCCCGCTGCGCACTCTGGAGAACATCGCTTACTTCATGCGCAAATGCGGCTTCACCGCCCGCAACGAGACCACGATGCGTCCCGAATACTACTGCATCGGGCCGGTCTTGGAGAACCGTTGCGGAGCCGTGGCGATTCTCGCCGGGCTGGCGCTGGAGGTCGCGGAGCCGGAAGCCGGCCTCCGGCTGGTCCGGGTGCTCGGGGATTTCGCGCTGTACGACGGCGAGGGCCGGTTGCTGGTGCCGGAGCACGACTGGCAGATCTGCGCCGCCCCCGGTATCAGCCACTGCGAATTCTGGGACCGGCGGATGCTGCTGCGCTTCGCGGCGCTGAACCTCTTTTCCTGTGCGGTCAACAGCGACAGTTTCCGGTATGTGCTGACCATCGCCCAGGCGCTGACCGGCAGCGATACCGACGAGCCGATGGATTACTTCCCCTATCCGTACTATCCGGCCGACGACGATCCGGAACCGGAAAAAAATCAGGACCCGTCATTGTAAAGCGGCTTTTCCCGTGTTACATTATAGGAACTTGTGATGTAACTCTGTTTCAATGAGGTATCTTTATGGCTACGGAACGCTTTGCGGCGGTCAGGCGCACCACCCGCGAAACCGATATTGAAGTGAAGATTTCGCTTGACGGCACCGGCCGCGGTCAAATCGACACCGGCATTCCCTTCATGGACCACATGCTCGAACTCTTCGCCCGGCACGGCTTCTTCGATCTTGAAGTCAAGGCGGTCGGCGACCTCGCCGTGGATTACCACCACACGATGGAAGATCTCGGGCTGGTGCTGGGCGACGCGCTGGCGAAAACGCTCGGCGACAAGGCCGGAATCCGCCGCTACGGCAATATGATCCTGCTGATGGATGATACGCTGGTGCTGGTGGCGCTGGACCTCTCGGGACGGCCCTGTCTGGTCTGGGATGTCGACTTCCCCGCGCCGGGCATGATCCGCGACCTCGACGTGCGGCTTTTTCATGAATTTTTCCTGGCTCTGGTCAACAAATCCGGTATGAATCTGCATGTGAAGAAACTGGCGGGCGAAGAGGTGCATCATGTCGCCGAAGCGATCTTCAAGGCATTCGCCAAGGCGCTCGACCAGGCGACCGCCATCGATCCGCGCGTGGTCGGGGTGCTTTCCACCAAAGGGTCACTGTAATTCAACTGTTTTGCGGGCGCATTCCGGGCAAGGGTGCGCCCGTTTTGTAACGGAATTTTCATATCATGGCTAAGAAAATGGTGTTCGGGCGGTACGACTATGCCGCATTTTCCTGTTTCATCGCATACGCCTGCTGTTCGCTGGTGGTGCCGGTCTGTCTGGTCCAGCTCGCGCAGTCGCTCGGCTTCCCGCTCGGCGAAGGCGGCAAAGGCGCGGGCGGAGCGCTGCAGCTCGGCCGGAGCATTCCGATGGTCGCGGCGATGCTCTTTTGCGGTTTCGCGGCGGGGCGCTGGGGCAAGGTGCGCTCGCTCGGCGTGGCGATGGTGCTGATGAGCGTCGGAATCGGGCTGGCGGCGATCGCCCCGGCCTACGGTCTCCTGTTCGCGGCGGTCGCGGTCGCCGGACTCGGAGAAGGCGTGGTCGAAGGACTCGCGACCCCGGTGATCCAGGACCTGCACATCGACGACGAACCCGGGCGTTATATCAACTTTTCGCACTCTTTCTGGTCGGTCGGCGTGGTCGGCACGGTGATGCTGGCCGGATTGCTGCTCTACTGCGGCGTGTCATGGCGCTTCGTCCTCGCCGGAGCCTGCGTGATTTCGCTGGTCCCCGCTTTTCTGTTCCTGCTGCCCTATCACGGCCCCCAGAAGCCGGACCGGCAGGAGCAGCTGCACTGGACGACCGTATCCGGCCATGCGCTGGAGCTTGTGAAAACTCCGCGTTTCTGGCTCTTTTTCACGGCGATGTTCCTCGCCGGAGGCGGTGAATTCTGCCTGACCTTCTGGGTGTCGAGCTTTATCCAGCTCGACTACAGCGCCTCGGCGCTGATGGGCGGACTCGGCACCGCATTCTTCGCAGGCGGCATGATCGTCGGACGCATGGTTTCGGGTTTTCTGGTCAGCCAGGAGAAACTCCGGCATCTGGTGGTCGGCTGCGCGGTTGCCGGAACGTTGCTCGGACTCTTCCCGCCGCTGCTCTCCGCCGACATGATCTGGATTCTCTTCGGATTGCTCTTTTTCCTCGGCATCGCGACCGGTCCCTTCTGGCCGAGCATCCAGAGCTACTGCGTGGACCGGGTCAAGGGAGACTCCACGATGATCTTCATTCTGCTCTCCTGCGCGGGAGTGCCGGGCTGCGGCTTTTTCGCGTGGCTGATGGGTGTGGTCGGCGACCGCTGGGGACTGCGCGACTCCTTCTTCCTGGTTCCGGCCTGCTATGCCGGGCTGGGACTGCTGATCGCGTATGACTGGTGCGTATTGCGCCGGGAAAGACAGCGAAAATGAGTCCGCGCTCCGAAAATCCCGATTACGCGGCCAGTTGCGACCGCTTCCGGGTCGAATTTCCCGAAGAACTGCCGATTTCCCGCCACGTCGATGAGATTAAAAAGGCGTGGGGATCCAGCCCGGTGATCATCGTCGGCGGCGACACCGGCAGCGGCAAGACCACCCAGCTTCCCAAGATCGCGCTCGCACTCGGCTACGGGCGGCGCGGACGGATCGGCTGCACCCAGCCGCGCCGGATCGCGGCCTCGGCGATGTCCCGCCGCGTCGCGCAGGAACTGGGCTGCGAACCGGGAACCGGCGTCGGCTATCAGGTCCGCTTCGACGACCGCACCACGAAGTCGACCGTACTCAAGTTCATGACCGACGGCATCCTGCTTGCCGAAACCCGCAACGACCGCAGCCTGCGCCAGTATGAGGTATTGATCATCGACGAGGCGCATGAACGCTCGCTGAATATCGACTTCCTGCTCGGCTACCTGAAAAACCTGCTGCCGCACCGGCCCGACTTGAAAGTGGCGATTTCGTCGGCAACGCTGGATACGCAGGAGTTTTCCCGGTTCTTCAACGACGCGCCGGTGATCGCGATCGAAGGGCGCACCTATCCGGTCGAAGATGTATTCATGCCGCTGGAGTACGACGAGGAGCTTTCCGCGCAGATCGCCCGCGCGGCGGAATTTGTGACCAGCCTGGACCCGCAGGGCGACATTCTCGTATTCCTGCCCGGCGAACGGGAAATCCGTGACGCGACCGACGTGCTGACCGGCCGCAGGCTGCGCAATACCGAGGTGCTGCCGCTCTTCGGCCGTCTCTCCGCCGCCGACCAGCTGAAAGTGTTCAATCCGGGGGGGCAGCGCCGGATCGTACTGGCGACCAATGTGGCCGAAACCAGCGTGACCATCCCGCGCATCCGTTTCGTGATCGATTCGGGGCTGGCGCGGATCAAGCGGTTCAACCCGCGCACCCAGATCGAGGAGTTGCAGGTCGAATCGATCAGCCAGGCGAGCGCCCGGCAGCGGCGCGGCCGCTGCGGCCGTATCGCCGACGGCGTCTGCGTGCATCTGTACAGCGAAGAGGATCTCGAACGCTCCGCGCCCTACACCGATCCCGAAATCAAGCGGACCGGGCTGGCCGGCGTGATCCTGCAGATGGCCGCGCTCGGACTGCCGCGGATCACCCACTTCCCCTTCATCAATCCCCCTCCCCCGGCGGCGGTGCGCGAAGGGTTGCGCACGCTGGAGGACCTGCGCGCACTCGATCCGGCGGGAAGGCTGACCCGTGAAGGCTGGAAACTCGCGGAGCTGCCGATCGACCCGCACCTCGGCAAGATGCTCGCATTCGCGGAAAAGCGGCGGGTGCTCCCGGAGCTGCTGGTAATCGCGGCCTATCTGTCGATACAGGACCCGCAGGAGCGCCCGCTCGAAAAGCAGCAGGCCGCCGACGAGGCGCACCGCAGATACCGGGACAAAAAATCCGACTTCGTGACCATCCTGAATCTGTGGAACGCGATTCAGCAGGAGTGTCCGTCAAACCGGCAACTGCGTGTTTTCGCCCGCAGGAATTTCTACAATTTCAACCGTCTGCTGGAGTGGCGCAATCTCGCCGCCGATCTCGCCGACGCCGCCGCCGACCTCAAGTGGAGCGGCGCAAAACTGCCGAAGCTGCTGGAAAATCCGCCGTATGACCAGGTGCACCAGTCGATTCTGGCGGGGATTCCGCGCCACATCGCCCGGTATATGCCGGAAGAGCAGCACTATCTCGGCACCGGGGCGCGCAAATTTCTGATCTTCCCCGGCTCCGGGCTGTTCAAAGCCAAGCCGGCGCCGGAGTGGCTGATGAGCTTTGCGCTGGTCGAAACCAGCCGCCTTTTCGCACGGCAGAACGCGGCGATCCGCCCCGACTACCTCGAACAGGCCGCGCCGCATTTGTGCACCAGAATCTACGACCAGCCCTACTGGGACGCCGAATCCGGCTTCGTATACGCCCGCGAGCGGCTCACTTTCGGGGGGCTGCTGATCCACAACGGGCGGCGGGTGCTTTACAGCAAGAGCCATCCGGCGGAAGCGCGTGAAATCTTCATCCGCGAGGCGCTGGCGACCGGCAGCGTGATCATTCCGAAAACATGGGTCGAAAAGAGCGCCCGCGTGCTCGAATCGCTGGCTCTGCTGGAGGAAAAGGTCCGCCGTCCCGGCACCATCCTCGATCCCGAGGCTGTGGTCGAACACTACCTGACGCTGCTGCCGGAGGGAATCGACAGCGTCAAATCACTGAAGGAACTGGTTCGCAATGATTTGCAGGATTACTCCATCTCGCCGCAGGATGCGATGCAGGAGCAGTTCCGGCAGTGGGAAGAGGGCGATTACCCCGATGCGCTCGCCTTTTCCGGCCAGTCCTTCCGGCTGCGCTACTCGTTCACGCCGGGTGAGCCGGAGGACGGGCTCACGCTTTACGTTCCCTCCGACCAGCTGAACCTGCTGCCCGGCCATGCGCTCGACTGGCTGATCCCCGGCTACCTGCCGGAGAAGGTCGAACTGATGATCCGCGCACTGCCCAAACCGGTCCGGCAGGCCGCCGGCCCGATCGCGGAGACGGTCGCCGCCTTCTGTGAAGCAGTGAAGTCCGGCACGGTCTTCTCCGAGCAGCCGCTCGCGGCGGCTCTGGCTGAATACCTGCGCGACAACCTGCGCGAACCGGTCGCGCCCGCCGATTTCGACAACGTCCGGCTCCCCGAATACCTGACCATGAAGCTCGCCGAACTCAACCGCAACGGTAAAATCGTCCAGCTTCACCGCGAAATCCCGGCCTCGGTTCAACAGGGTTCCCGCCTGAGCCGCGCGGTCGCCGGAGCGAAGAATTACACCGCCGCCGGCTGTACCGCCTGGCCCGGCCTCAAGCCCCTCCCCTTCGAGGTGGAGCTGCCCAACGGCAACGGCAAAACCGCCTATCCGGCACTGTGCGACGAGGGCGAAAGCATCGGCCAGGCGCTCTATCTCAAGGAATCGGAAGCGCGGATGAACCACCGCAAGGGAATCATCCGGCTCTTCAAACTCGAAAACGCCGCGCAGCTGAAATTCTTCAAGCGCACGATCCGGTTTTCGCGTCAGGCGGAGCTGTCGTGGTTCCTGAACTACCGCGACTACGCCGACGACCTGCTCGACACCGCAATCGCCGCCGCCTTCGAGAGCGATCTCTGGGAAATCCGGGACGGCCTCGCCTTCGGCATCGGCGCGGAACACGCCAAGCAGGAGCTGGGCAGCTTCGTGGACCGGATGGTCAAACAGCTCGAAGGCTACTATGCCAACTACCAGCTCGGCCGCGACCTCGCCAAACGGATCAAGGCGCAGTGTCCCGAAAGCGCGGCGGATATGAAGCGCCATCTCGACTTTCTGTTCCGCAACCGCTTCCTGAAAAGCGACTTCGTATTCGAGGACTATCCCCGCTATTTGCGCGGCGTGAAAATCCGGGCGGAGCGGGCGGCGGGAGCGCCGGGGCGCGACGAAACCAAACTCGACGCCATCTCCGACTATCTCGACCGCTTCCATCTGGCGGCGGAAAGCGTGCCGGAGCTGACCGACAAACCGCTGCTGCACGACTTCTGGCGGCTGACCGAGGAGTGCCGCCTTGCGGTCTTCGCGCCGGAAGTGCCGCTCGGCGAACGCGCCCCGTTGAAGAAACTGGACAAGGCATGGGAAGAACTGCGGTTCTGAAGGAGGAAAACATGGCGGACAAAGCGGAACAGGCACGGCAGCTTTTCTTATCCGGCGCAAACTGCGCGCAGGCGGTATTGGGCGCGTTTCACCGGGAATGCGGACTTGACTTCAACGCCGCGATGCGGCTGGCCTCCGGCTTCGGCGGCGGGATGGGGCGGCTGCGCGAGGTGTGCGGCGCCGTTTCCGGGATGTTTCTGGTCGCAAACCTGCGGCGCGGTTATTCCGACCTCTCCGACAAGGAGGCGAAAGACGCGCACTATGCGTTTATCCAGAAGCTCGCCGCCGAATTCCGGGCCGAAACCGGTTCGATCGTCTGCCGCGAACTGCTCGGGCTGGCCCCAAAGCAGAGTGACGCCCCGGTCTCCGAGGCGCGCACGCCGGAATATTACCGCAAACGCCCCTGCGCCGACACGGTCGCTCTCGCCGCCGCAATTCTCGAACGCAACCTTGACGGCTGACCGCCGCTTCACTTTTTCAGCCGCTTCTTCTTGGCGGCTTCATACTCCTCATCGGAAAGGATTCCATCCTGATGCAGCCGGTAAAGGGCGCGCAGGTCCGTTTCCAGATCGGAGGAGGCGCTTTCCTCTTTTTTTCAGCCCCGCTTCCTCCAGCGCATCCTTCAGGATGCCGCCGCCCATCTTCGCCCACGGCTTCAAGTCTTTGCGCGCCTGTTTCGGATCGAGCACGATGCCGGAACCGGCCAGACCGCGCCTGCCGATGCCGACGAGAATCCCACCGGCAATAAACAGAAACATCCCGACAAAAAAGATCGGAAAAATTCCGCCGGGATGCGGCATGCCGCCCGCCGCGATGCCGCATCCTCCGGAAGCAACCGCCCCGAAGCAGCAGAGGAAGCCCGCCGCCCCCAGAACCATCCCCAGATAGTAAAGCCCCTTGCGCGAATCGGAAATATCGTCGGACATCTTCACTCCTCCCGGTTCATTGTTTATCGCCGCAAGCGCCGTTCCGCCGCCGGATTCGCTTCCAGCTGCGTCCAGTAACTCTCCGAATGCTCCTGCTTCGTCCGCGCGAGAAACGCTTCAAAGTCCGCCCGCGTCGCCACCGCCGAAGCCAGCGCCTTCATCACACTGTGGAAACCGCGCCCCTTCAGATAGTCGTGCAGGATTTTCCGGGCCATGCGCATCGCGCTCTCTTCGCCGTAAAGTTCGATCATCCCCTCAACATGCTCCCGGATTACGCCGAACCATTCGTCGATATCCGGCGGTACGTAAGCGTCGCCCAGTGACAGTTCGTTGAAAAGCCACGGATTCCCCATTGCACCGCGCGCCAGCATCACCAGCGAACAGCCGGTTTCGCGCCGGATTTCCTGATATTTCACCCGGCCGGTCACGCCTCCGTTGGCGATCACCTGAACTCCGGGAAGCGCCTCGCGCACCGCCCGGATCATGCCGAAATTCACCGGCCCGGAGTAGAACGCCTCCTTGATCCGCCCGTGCACGGTAATCGCCTGCGCCCCCAGCTCCGCCAGGCCTTTCGCCAGCGCCAGCGTCGGCGCGGGGTCCTCCGCATCCACGATCCGGATTTTGGCGGTCACCGGATGGCGCGACCGCTCCGCAATGATCGCGAAACAGGCCAGCGCCGCGTCGAGATGCCGTCCCAGTTCCGCCCCGGCTCCCTTTTTCGCAACTTTCGGGACCGGACAGCCGAGGTTGAAATCCACCACGGAAAATTCGTACTCGTTGACCACATCCGCCGCGCGGCGGATGAATTCGTGATCCGCCCCCACCTCCTGCACGCCGCGAACCTCCTCCTCCGGCCCGCGCCGCAACATTCCGGCGGAACGCTCGCGGGCGTAGGTCAGCGACGCGACATCCACCATTTCCGTAAAGGCGAACCGGCAGCCGCCCGCCCGCGCCGCACGGCGGTAAGGCAGATCGGTAAAGCCGGACAACGGCGCCATCAGCAGCGCATTTTCGGGATAGAGAGGCATATCAACGCATATTTTCCAATTGCGCATGCAGCTTGCGCAGCGCCTGATTCTGAATCTGCCGGACCCGCTCGTTGGTGCAGTTGAGTTCGGTTCCGACCTCGTCGAGAGTGCGGATCGGTTCGCCGTCCAATCCGAACCGGAGGCGCAGCACTTTCTGTTCGCGTTCCGTCAGGGTTTCGAGCAAGGAGAGCAGATTCTCCACATCCTCCAGCTTGATCAACTGCTGGTCGGGAGCCGGCTCGGTATCGTCCTGAAAGAAATCCTGAAATTCGCCGCCGTCCGGATCACCGTCCGAAATCGGCGCATTCAGCGACTGCACGTCGATCTGGCGGCTGCCGCGCAGCCGGTTCACGGTCGCCAGCGGCAGATTCGCCGCCTCGGCCACCTCTTCGTCGCTCGGCGCATGGCCGAGAGCCTCGGTCAGCTCGTTCACGATCCGCCGGATCTTGCGCCAGTGGGTCTGCGTCCCGATCGGAACCCGGACCATCTGCGCCTGCTCCGCAATCGCCTGCCGGATCGCCTGCTTGATCCACCATGCGCTGTAGGTGCTGAACCGCGCCCCCCGGCTCGGATCATAGCGGCGGGCGGCGGTCATCAGACCGCGGTTCCCCTCCGACACCAGATCTTCCCATGGGAGCCCCCGGCCCAGAAAATCATTCGCGATCTTCTGAACCAGCCGGAGATTTTCCTCAATCAACGCCTTCACCTCGGCGTTCTTCAAGTTCTTTTCCTGCTTCGGAGTCTCCACTTCATCTCCTCCGGGAAGTTTGGAGCCGTTTAAATCTGGTCGAGCGTCCCCTTGTACTCCTTCAACAGGGCGTCGAGCGTGACGGTATACTTGCCGGACCTGCCGGCGAGAATCAATTCAGGTTCCGCGATCACCTTGCCGACCTCGGCGAACGGAATGCCCGCCAGCGCGGCCTCAAACGCGGCCTTGTGCTCCGGAGCGACCGTGGCCACAAACCGGCTGTTCGATTCGGAGAACAGCACTTCAAGGTCGGAGCAGCCCTCCGCCGGAACTTTCGCCAGGTCGATCTCAAGGCCGAGACGGCCCGCCATCGCCACCTTTGCAAACGCGACCGCCAAGCCGCCGAGCGCCGGCGACTGCAGCGAATTGACCAGCTCGGCGCCGGTCGCTTCGGAAACCGCATGATAGGTCCTGACCGCCTGCTCCGCATCGACCTTCGGCACATTGTTGCCGGTCGCGTCGAGCATCGCATAGTATTCGCTGCCGCCCAGCTCCGGCTTCGTGACGCCGATCACATAGACGAGGTCACCGGCCTGCTTCGCATCGAGCGAGACCGACTTGGTCACATCGTCCATCTTCGCGATCGCGCTGAAGAGCAGCGACGGCGGAATCGAAATCTTGCGGCCGCCGCGGGTGCTGTCGTTCTTCATCGAATCCTTGCCGGAGATCAGCGGCACCCGGAACTTCTTCGTATAATCGTAGAGCGCCTGATTGGCGCGCACCAGCTGCGCGAGCTTGTATTCGCCGTCGGGCGTCTTTTCACTCTGCACCGGGTCCGGCCAGCAGAAGTTGTCCAGCCCCGCCACCTTGTCGAGCTTGCCGCCGACCGCAATCACCCGGCGCACGCCGAGGTCGAGGCAGCTGGCCGCCATGTGGTAGGTGTCGATGTCGCTGTAACGCGGCAGAATCGCCGCCGACAGGATCACGCCCTCCTTGCTCAGGGGTTCGATCATGGTCACGGTCGCGTCGCTCGCGACGTCGCGGCACTTGCCGACGAACGGCTTGATCACGCTCAGCCCCTTGACCTCATGGTCATACTGGCGGGCCTTATATTCATCGGAGCAGATGTTCAGCCGCCCCATCATCTTCGCCAGATCGGCGGCGACGTCGCGCTTCGACAGGTCCGGCTCGTCGAATTTCGGAGCCTTCCATTTCGCGGTAAGCGCCATGCGCGGCAGCCCGTCGTGCATGAATTCGATGTCCAGACACGCGACGGTCTTGCCGTTGTACTGCATGTGGAACTTGCCGTCGTCGGTGAACTCGCCGAGCACCGAAACTTCGACATCGCGTTCCTTCGCCAATGCCTTGAACTCCTCGATCTTCTCCGGCGGAACCGCGAAGCTCATGCGCTCCTGCGCTTCCGAAACCAGAATTTCCCACGGCTGGAGACCGGCGTATTTCACCGGGGCCAGCGCCAGATCCATCCGGCAGCCGTTGCAGAGTTCGGCCATTTCGCCGACGCTCGACGAAAGCCCGCCCGCGCCGTTGTCGGTGATGAAACGGTAGAGGCCGCGGTCGCGCGCCTCGCGGATGAAGTCGCCGAGCTTCTTCTGGGTGATCGGGTCGCCGATCTGCACCGCCTGCACCGGGCTGTCCTTGTGCAATTCTTCGCTGGAAAAGGTCGCGCCGTGGATGCCGTCCTTGCCGATCCGGCCGCCGCCCATCACGATCAGGTCGCCGGGCTCGATGGTCTTGCTTGCGCCGGGCACGCCGTGCACCGTCTTGGGCAGAGTTCCGACCGTGCCGCAGTAGACCAGCGGCTTGCCGATGTAACGCGGATCGAAATACTCCCAGCCGTTGCCGTACGGGATGCCGGACTGGTTGCCGCCGTCGATCACGCCCTTGTGGACGCCGTCGCGCAGCCGCCGCGGATGCAGCAGCCCTTCCGGCACATCCGCCTCCTTCGTAAACGGCGAACCGAGGCAGTAGCCCCAGACGTTGATCAGCAGATCCGCCCCCTGCCCGGTGCCGAGCGGGTCGCGGTTCACGCCGACGATGCCGGTCATCGCGCCGCCGTAGGGATCGAGCGCGGAGGGGCTGTTATGGGTTTCGACCTTATAGACGAGGTCGAGCTTGTCGTTGAAATCGATCACGCCGGCGTTATCCTTGAAAACCGACACCAGCCAGTCGACCTCTTTGGCGATCTCCTTGGTGCTCTTCTGGATAAAGGTCTTGTAGCAGGAGACGATCTCCTCTTTTTCACCGGTCTCGAGGTTTTCATAGTCGATTTTGGCGCTGAAAATCTTGTGCTTGCAGTGTTCGCTCCAGGTCTGGGCGAGGACTTCAAGCTCCACATCGGTCGGATTCCGGCCGAGACCGTAACTTTCGCGGTTCTTCGCGTTGCGGAAGTAGTTCTGGATCGCCTTCATTTCGTCGAGAGAGAGCGCGAGCGTCCCCTTGCGGCTCAGCTCCATCAACCCCTCGTCCGAAACCTCAAGATCGTATTCGCGGACCTGACCGCCGCCCTGCCCGGAAACCAGCGGCAGGTTCAGCGGAATCCCGCCGGCGGCCTCTTCGCCCGACATCACCAGCACCGACTGGATCAGCTCGTTCGCCAGCAGCTTCGAACCGATCGTCTCGGCCTCGGCGCGGGTCAGTTTCGGCCCGTAGAACAGATACTCGGTCGAACTGAACACATGCTCATCCTCGCGCAGCTTGCGGCCGACGATGTCGCCCACCGCCGAACGGGCGGAACGCCCGACGTTGTCGGTCACGCCCGGCTTGAAGCCGACCACCACCAGAAACTGGCACTCCGGGAGCGGCTGGAAATTCTCGGATTTGGCCGCGCCGGAACGCCATCCCTGCAGAACCGGATTGTAGAGCAGCGACGCGACCTTGCGCACTTCCGGCTCCGTCAGCGAAGCGCTGACCGTGTAGACGTCGCGGCTCCAGACTTTTTCGACCGGATAGCCGAAGAATTTTTCAACTTGCTTTTTGACCCCCTCGCCGCGGGCATCGCGCCACTGCGGCAACGGCGAAATCTCAATCCGATAATTCATCAACCAAAACCTTTCCCATGACGGTGTAAGAATCCAAATAAGTTCACGGGTAATTTACACCCGTTTCCCTTCGGATACAAACCGGGAAAGGGAAAATCCCCCCGGAAATCCCCTTTTCCGTCAGAACAAATCCACTCCGGCCGGACCGGACCGGATCAGCGCAGCAGTTTCAGCAGCAATTCCGCGGTCTTCCCGGCGGATTGCGGATTCTGCCCCGTGACCAGCTTGCCGTCCGCAATCGCGAACTCGCTCCAGTCGCCGCCTTTACGGTACTCCGCGCCCAGCTTCCGCAACCGGTCCTCCAGCAGGAAGGGAACGATCCGGTTCAAGCCCACCAGAATTTCCTCCGAATCGGAAAACCCGGTGACCTTCCGCCCCCGCACCAGCGCCGAGCCGTCCGGCATCCGGGCCGCAAGCAGCGCCGCCGGGCCGTGACACACCGCCGCGACCGGCTTATCCTGCGCGACGAACTCCTCCAGCAACGCGGCGTTGACCGGATCGGCCGCCAGATCCCACATCGGCCCGTGTCCGCCGGGATAAAAAAGCGCAACAAAATCGGCGGCGCGGCAATCCGCCAGCCGGACTGTTTTACCCAGCACCGTTTCACCCGCCTCCCCGAACCGGCAGACGGACGGGGAGCTGTTCTCCGGCTGCATGCTCTTCGGATCGATCGGCACACACCCTCCCGCCGGGCTGGCCACCGTCACCTCAAAGCCCGCATCGAGGAATGCATAATACGGCGTGGTGAACTCCTCCATCCACAATCCCGTCTCATGACCGGAATCTCCCAGAGAACCGTGCGACGTAACCACCATCAGAATCTTTTTCATACTCTCTCCTCCT
>ENA-UOJS01002218-UOJS01002218.1-human-gut-metagenome-genome-assembly--contig:-C74-NODE-2218-length-13817-cov-9.150487_pt1 | contig 13817 bp, 7 predicted proteins | sample MGYA00242355_ERZ723902 | MGnify/ENA metagenome assembly ERZ723902 | reverse complement strand
AAGTGAACGGATATCACCGTTTTGGGTGAACGGATATCAACCGTTTTCAGCACTACATCCAGTTTGACAATTTTAGTTTCACCATACTGTTTTTTTGCATCAGCTGGTGCTTCAACATTTGATAGTCCCACATTATAAGTAAGGTAAGGACCAAATCCACACGATGTCATAGAGACAGCAGCAATTACTGTAATAAAAAACTTCTTCATAAACGCTATATTTAATGTTATGATGCAAAGTTCTGATACTACTGTGCAGTCTATATGCACAATAAGAGGAAATCTGAATTAACATACTTCCTCTTATTGTTGGATAGTCGACAAACTATTATTTGCCTGTAGCAAAATTCAGACTTTTCATATTCTGTGCAATAACCCAAAGATACATAGTAGAAACAATGTGGATTGCAGAATTAAGTTCTTTCATCGAAGCATCAGGAGCATTGTGCGACTCGCTATTTCTCCATTGCTTTACTAATTCCAGAAAATCATAGAACTTATGATACCTTTCATCCGTATTGTTTTTCAGGCCTCTCAGACAGCTAAGTGAGAATATACAATTTATAAATGTAGGCATACTGTTTTCATCCTTGTCATTTACCATTTCCTTGCCGTTCAACAAATAATATACTTTTTTCAGGAACACTTCATATTTTGTCACAATGGTATTGAAATGCCTTCTTTTGTCTACCAGTTTCATTCCTTCCAGACAGTAAAGTCTGTTAAAAGAATCAAGTAACAGCTCGTTTGCTCCATCGATAGAAGATGTAGTTTGAACTTTCAATACATCAATAAAGCACGATGCTACTGAATTGAAATCAGGAAGGAACTGCTTTAAGTCGGCAAACTCACTTTCTACATCTGATAGCAATTTTTGCTTGAACAGTTCCGGTATAAACGGTATTTCATCTTCCTTTTTCTTATAGTTTTCATACATCACCTTAGCCATCTGTGTCATAACATTACGGTAGAAATCACTGTTTTCAAACAGTTTGGCGAAAGAGTCCATCTGCTCTACATAGCAGCCTCTTGCCACCTCATCAAATATCTGAGGGAAGATACTTTCCTCAAATTGCTTTTCATCCGTATTGTTCGCCTGTTTGGTCAGTTTCTTTTTGGCTGTAGTGACCATCTTATCGTAGATGGATTCTACTATAACACGGTCTGCCTCTGAGAATTGTCCCTGATACATGATGTTTACTTTATCAATGATACGGCTCAGCAAATCTTCATTGTCGCTCTTTGGCTTTCCTGCTTTTGGATTTTCACCTTTTATCGGTTTATTGTTGTCACCCAAACGAATGGAAACTGTTTCTCCTTCAGATATTTTGGAGTTTACCAGCATAATCTGTTTGTTCAGGTCTATTCTTTCTTTGGCGTTCTTAGGCAGCAGTCTGTACAGGTAGTCGGCATATACGTATGCTTTGTACAGTTCCTTATCGTATGTTCTTGCTATCTGTGCCATATAAGAGTAGAAACGGACAAAGTTCTTGATTTTCGACCTTACCTCGAACTGCTTCTCTTCGTCCAATGCTCCATATCTATCAATAGTATTCTTGAACGCATTCGACAGAGCCCCAAGGCGATCTTTCTGTTTAGTAATATTTTCCAACAAATCATAGAATTTCTGTTCGTCACCCTCTGTCCATAGCTGGAACATCTGTATGTCCTTTCTGAAAGTATATACATAGTTCACATCCACAGGCTTTATCAACTCTGTACCTTTATAGAACGGTTCGAACGATTTCTTAATATCCTCCGGCTTGTTGCAGAAGTCGAGCACATATGTATCCTTCTTGTCCTTATGCCATCTGTTTAGACGTGAAAGCGTTTGCACAGCCTTTACGTCCTTCAGCTTCTTGTCAACAAATATTGTATGCAATAGAGGCTCATCGAAACCGGTCTGATACTTGTCCGCAACAACCAGCATATTATACAAATCCGAAGCAAAATACAAAGGCAATTTGGCTTCCGAGATGTTTCTTCCGTCAGTGGAGTTCAACTTTGTTTCGGTATATTCAACACCCTCATACGATACCGTACCGGAGAAAGCAACCATAGGATTTACATCAGTAATATTGTTTTCCTGACAATACCTCTTAATTTCCAGAAAATAACGTACCGCATGAGCACGCGAAGAACATACCACCATAGCTTTTGCCTTTCCAAGCATGGCATTCAGTGTCACCTCTCTGAATTTCTCCACAATGATAGCCGTTTTCTGAGCTATCACATGCTGATGATTATCATGGAAAGCCTTTATGGCACGCGTGGCAGGAGTCTCCTCATACGAAGGATCAGACTCTATACGCTTAGCTATCTCGTAAGTAGTATCATACGTAGTATAATATTTCAGTACGTCCTTAATGAATCCTTCCTCTATAGCCTGTAACATGGAATAATTATGGTATGCCACATACTTGTTGTCTTCCGGATTTTCCCCTTCCTCAGCCAACTCTCCGAAAGTCTGTAGAGTTTTGGGCTTTGGGGTTGCTGTAAATGCATAGAAGTATAGATTGTTGTGCTGCCCCTGCGTCAGCAAATCTTCAAGCAAGGCATCTTTCTTTTTTTCCAGTTCCTCTGCCTCTATTTCTTCCATTTCTGCATATTCACGTAACGCTTCATCTGTGTCAGCTAAAGCAGCTTTCAGTTTTTCCGCACTCTTGCCCGACTGTGACGAATGGGCTTCATCCACGATGATAGCATATCTTTTCCCGCTTCGGCTCGTCAGTTCCTTGTAGATAACCGGAAAACGGTGCAGGGTGGTGATAACAATTCTTGTATTATCATCGTTTATGATTCTTGCCAGTTTCTCCGAGTTATCAGAATCGGTAATAGTTTCTATCTGCCCGTCTATATGGTCGAATCCAAGAATTGTACTTTGAAGTTGCTTGTTCAGAACACGCCTGTCGGTGATGACAAACACACTGTTGAACATATTCTTCATCTCCACACTTTGGAGTCCTGCAAGGCGATAAGTAAGCCATGCAATAGAATTCGATTTTCCCGAACCAGCCGAGTGCTGGATAAGATAATTATTTCCGTGCAGTTTTCTCAAAGAAAAGTATGTTGTCTTTTTATCAGCTGCCATATCATACCTTACCTCTTCTTCACCATTACGTCTTTGAGATATATTTGAATAATAAGTGTCAGACACTAACTTTTCTACTACATCCAACTGATGATAACGCGGGAAGATGATCTTAACCGAAGTTTCCGTAATTTCTTTCTCCCTGCCATGCTTGTCGATTATAATCTTCAGTTTCTCTTCTTCCTGACGCGAGATGTAACGCTGGAGTATGGAAAGCAACATATCCCTGCGCAATACCTTTTCCCACAGATAGGCAGTCACATATCCCCCATCCTCACGTTCCGGATTACCAGCACCTCCTACTTCACCAGCCCCGTTAGAGCCCTGGTTGAACGGGATAAAGAAAGTCTTTTCCTTTTTCAGTTCAGTAGTAAGAGCTACCTCATACAGGTCAACCCCGAAGTATACCAATATTCTATTGTTGAAATGAAACAGCGGTTCCTTCGGATCCCTGTCCGTGCACCACTGGCGTTTAGAATCCTCCACATTCTGACCCGTAATCTGATTCTTCAGTTCGAGTGCCACCACAGGAATTCCGTTTAATGAAAGCACCATGTCTATAGTATTCTTATTCAGTCTGGAATAAGCAAACTGACGTGTCACTGTAAGAATATTTGCATCATAATTTGCCACAAGCTCATCATTTAGCGTCGAAGCCGGAGCAAAATAACAGAACCTGATATTGATGCCCACATCGCTTATCCCCTTACGCAGCACATAAATCAGTCCGTAGCGCGACACATCATCCTGAAACACACGGTACAGCTGCCTTTCAGCCTTATCTCCATACTTAGTTACATATCGTTTCCACTGCTTTGGCTGGGTCTTCTCTATAAAGGAGATAAGTACAGGCATGTCTATAGCCCTGTCTTTGTCGTATGTATCTTGATTGCCTTTGATATATCCTCCCTTTGTGATCAGGTAGCGTTCGATATCTGCTTCAAAATTCTTTTCTTTCAAGTCTGTGGTATCCATAGTCATTTACAATTACAGTTAGTAATTACTTTCCAGCTTCCTTTTTCACCTTTTCCGTTTATACGTTCCAGCAATCCTCTTTCTATGAGTGAAGGAGTCATACGCTTTACGGTTCGTTCCGATTTACCAATATGTTTGGCTATATCGGACTGTGTGGCTTTAGGGTTCTCTCTCAAGAAATTCAGCAGTGCCATCTCATCCAGTGTACAATTCAAAGTGCCATCCAAAGTGCCATTTTGGCTCTTTGACTCCTCTTTTTTGGCACTTTGAGAAAAGTTTATGTGCATCTCCCTGTTACGAAGAGAATTATTTTCTCCAAACAACATGTTTCTCAAGAACATATCCAGAAATCTGATATCTGCTAAAACCCCTTTGGCATAGTTATTATAGTTGGCACGTACCAGTGCATTTCTGAAATACCACGAATGTTTCTTGAATATACCATTATCCACCTTAAATCCGAATGTTTTCAGATATTTCATAAGGAATACAGCTATGGTTCTGGTATTGCCTTCGCCAAAAGCATGTATCTGCCAAACACCTGAAATAAATTTGCTGATCCTCTGTAAAGCCTGTTCGGCATTCATAACAGGATAATCAGTATTTTTTTCCTGTGCAAAATCGTACTCAAGAGTAGGACGAATCATTTCATAATCCGAGTAGATTACCGTATCCCCGTCGAGCACCCATTCTTTTTTGGTGATATTATAATTTCGGATTTGTCCGGTATGCTTGTAAAGACCTTCAAACAGGCGCTTATGAATATACAGCAGATAATCCGGAGTAAATGAGAAAGTTTTTTCAGAGAGCAACTCCGTAATACGTGCCGATACTTTGTCTGCTTCTTCTGTCCGCTCATTTTCCATTTCATCACGAGAGGATTTGGACTGATAGTACGTATCAATCAGATGTTTCACCTCGTCAATGGAAATGTCTCCCTCTATATGTTGCTGTGCCGTCTGAATAAGATACTCAGACGGTTTCAGTCCGTCCACATCCTGTAAACCTATAGCGACTTGCCATGCGGCAGCTTTCTCTTTCTGGTCGGGTTCTCCTTGTCGGATATATTTATCGAATTCAGTCATGGCTTATACTTTTCTTTTTCCGGTTACACACTCGAAAATCAATGATTTCTTGTAGTCTTTCAGTTTCTCTATTTTCTGTTGCTTGATGGAGATTAGTTCGTCTATCTCACTGCATTTTTGGTCAAGGTAATCGGCGATGGATTGTTGCTCGGAGAGAGAGGGAATAGCAATCTTTATTCTACCAAGATTTTCTTGACTTAATTTTGGCTGAGCTGATCCTGTGATAAAGAGTGAATAGTCAGCAGCTTCAAATGCATATGCACAGAAATCATAATTATCATTTTTAGGTTTTAATATATGCGCATGATTATTAACCCAAAATTTACCTTTTACTTTATATACAAGTGGTAAATTTCTCATTACAAGATTTGCACCATCTTCACCAATTAACAAAACTTCATCATCAACATTATAATAATCTATTTTGTCAATAACACCTGATGCTCCATAATAGTCGTATATGGGATTGTTTCTTGAACGATGTTCTGCTGAGATAGGTTCCCTTAAATAATCAAGATTATCACATATATTTTTAATTCGCTTCAACGTCCAATGCTCCGGAATCTCCCCAATCCATTCAATACCGCTATCTTTTAGAGGAACATTCTTATCCAAACCTTTGGTTACAGCTTCGGTAATGACAGATTGCTTGTAGCTTTGCAGTTTGGTTATCATCTCCTCTTGCAGAGTTATCAATTCGTCTATTTTGCTACATTTCTGGTCAAGGTAAGTGGCGATGGATTGTTGCTCGATAGATGATGGTATAGGTATTGGCATATTCTCTATCTGATTTTGAGAAATCATAGGAACAGCTGTTGCTGTATTTAATATACTGATTAACGTTAATGTTGATTCACTATTAAGATAGTAATATAAAAATTTGCCTTGGCATTTAATGTTTTTGATTAATACAAGACTCGGATTTATAGTAGCTTCATTTATGTCATACTCTATTATAGCTACTTTACCTAATGTTCCTCGTTGCGCCATAACAATATCTCCTTTGGATACCATAATTTCAGGAGATTCATAATATTTATCCCATGAAATATAATCAGGATATTCCAAATTTAATACGCACTGATTTATATGTTTTCCTCCAATAACAAAAGCTCCTTCACCTTCTGATACAAGGTCAGATACTGTATATCCTTTAAATCCTATTCTACCTCTAATGTCTGAAAGATATTTTAAATCAATAATCGTCCAATGCTCCGGAATCTCCCCAATCCAAGCAATACCACTATCTTTATATTTATCGTATCTATTATCCATAATCCTCAATCTTCCTGTTCGTAATAATATGAGTAATCAATACCTTTCATAAAGGTTTCCCGGTCATTAATCTTGTCGGTAAGTGCAGGGCGCAGAAGTGCTTTCAGTTCATCAGCATTAGCCACACTGTGCGTCATGGCATCCAGATAAGATTTCTTATTTACATTGCTCCAGTCCACACAAACTTTAAGATTTTTCTTCAGCATCAGGTCAAGCCAGATACGGGTAGCACGTCCATTGCCTTCACGGAAAGGATGAGCTATGTTCATCTCCACATACTTGTCTATTATTTCATCGAAACTTGTTTCGGGCATACGTTCTATCTGTTCCAATGTAGCTTGAAGATATTGAGCCATTGCGAACTGGAATCCTCCTTTGGCTATGTTTACCGTGCGTATCTGTCCGGCAAAGTCGTATAGTCCGCCAAACAGATAGGCATGAATCTGCTGCAAACCTTTTATGGTTCCTACTTCAATGCTGTCAATCAGACTGCTTTCAAACAGAGCGTAAGCTTTCGATTTGCTTCGCCCGTCTATGGTTTCATCACTGTTGGTAAACCATTCCACAAACCGTGCTGCCTTGGTATTAGGGAAACATGCTGCAAGAGAAAGAACCCCTGTGTTATCAAGGACATCTGTCATATAATGCTTCCCGTCCGAAGCCATTAGTTTCAGTTGGTTAGTGACACTAACCAACTCATTATTCTCTTTCTTCAGCTTGTTCTTCAGATACTTCCAGTAGTTTCTGTTCTTGGTATAATCATCCTGGGCATTTAGCACGCCAACAATATCGAGTACAGAAAACCACCATTTGGAATTTTCGTCATCCCAAATGGCACGTACTTCTCTGTCGTCAAAGAAACGTATGGATATTTTGTTTATCTTGGTCATAATTATCCTAATATCTTGGACATCAGTTCCGATTCTTTTTCTTCCAACTTTTTCAGTTCATCAAATATCACAGAACTTGGTGAGAGCGGAGTGTATTTATAGAACTCACGGGTGAGAGGTATTTCATAACCGATTTTGCTTTCTGATTCGTTGTACCAGAAGTCGGGAGCATACGGACGAACATTTTTGTCCAAGTATTCCGTAATATCCTCTTTCCAAGGGATAATTTCGCTGTTCTTCAGTTCCGGATCGGGAGCAAATCCGCTTTCTTGGTCTACAGGTTTTATGTATGCTTCCATCATATCAGGATTACGTTTGCCGAAATAGTTTCTCAACAAAGCAACCTTTCCTTGCGGCACTTTTATCTTGGCTTTCTTCAACTCGAGGAAGAAAGTGATGTCCGGGAATCCCACATGATTAGGCATATTGTTTTCCCAATATGCAGCCACTTCTTTCAATAAAGCTCTGTCGGCTTCTTTATAGTTTTCAGCAGTGGTCTCGTCAAAATGAATGTCCTTATACTCTAAGCGCAAAGGACGGTTGATGATTAGTTTGGTAAACTTGAAGTCTTCCACATCCTTCACCTTGCTTTCCACTTTCAGTTCCGGGTTAAGCTCGGAGGTATATTCCCAATCGGTAAAATCGTGATAAGCCTGCATGATAAGTTCGCGGCAGACTGTGGTGATTTCCACACGCTTGTTGCCGAGAGGTTTACGCAATTTCTCGAAGCATTTGCTTGCGTCAATAAGTTGAACCTTTCCTGTACGTTCTTCCGATTTGTTTTTACTCACTACCCATATATAGGTAGCGATTCCTGTATTATAGAACAGGTCGTTCGGCAACTGCACGATGGCCTCCAGCCAGTCATGCTCCAACAGATAGCCCCGTATTTCGCTTTCACCACTTCCGGCATCACCTTTGAACAAAGGAGAGCCGTTCTGAATAATGGCCATACGTCCTTCTTCCTTCAGTTTCGCCACACCGTTTAGCATAAACAGCATCTGCCCGTCACCCTTTGCCGGCAGTCCCGGAGCAAAGCGCCCGGCTTCTCCCAGCTCGTGTTCAGCTTTCACATGCTTTTCGGATGCTTCCCAGTCGATACCGAAAGGTGGGTTTGATATGACGTAGTCGAATTGATAATCCTTGAACTGGTCATCGCCCAGCGTATCGCCCAAGCGCATATTGTCGGCATTACCGCCCTTGATAAGCATATCGGCTTTGGCAATACCATACGTCTGCGGATTGAGTTCCTGACCGTAGCATGTGATTTCGGCTTCGGGATCTATCTTGCGGAATCTCTCGTCAAGACAGGCAAGCATCTGGCTGGTTCCCATTGCCATATCATATATGGATGCCACAATGCCTTCATCTTCCATTTTTTGTTCATCGTCGCCTACCAGCAGTTCGCTCATTAGGTATATAATGTCGCGTGCGGTAAAGTGTGCTCCTGCCTGGTCGTTATACGATTCGGAAAACTTTCTGACTAATTCTTCAAAGATGTAGCCCATATCCACAGCCGAAACTACATCGGCTCCAAGATAGGCTTTGGCTGAACAGAATTCCTTGATGACGAGGTAAAGACGATTATTGTCGTCCATCTTCTTGATTTCGTTGTAGAAGTCCATGCGGTTGATAATGTCAATCACATTCTCAGAGAAATGGTTGAGGTAATTCTCAAAGTTGTCTTTGATATTATCCGCATCGGCAAGCAATATATCGAAAGTAAACTTGCTGGTATTATAGAATTTCTGTTTGGCTGCCGCTTCAAGGAAACCCTTCTTTACGGTTATCCCTTTGGCTTCAAGCTCTTCGTTCATCTTGATAACGGCGTCCTTTGTAGGTGCAAGGGTATCTTCAAAACGCTTGATTACGCACATAGGCAGGATTACCTTTCCGTATTCGTGAGGTTTGTATAATCCCACCAGTTTATCTGCAATAGCCCAGATTAAGTTTGCTTTTTCCTGTATATTGATAGAGGTCTGTCTCTGTAAGTCTTCTCCGCTCATATTTCTGTTTTTTAATTACTTTTCAAAGGTACGAATTTATTGTGCAGTAGAACTGCACTTGTTTTATAAAAATTCAATATCTTTTCTTGTGATAAAGAAATGATATAGTTCTTTTGTACGTTCGTTTGTATTTGGAGAATGCTTGCTAATTTTTATTTTTTTACCAATATCTTCTGGATGCATTTCATTGTATTTAAGAAGGCAATCTTTACAATGGTAATTCCTGTTTTCATCCTGCTCTATTAAACCAATGATTTCTTCAGAACCTTCAGTAGACATAAATACAGATGTTTTTTGTCTAAGATTCTTTATTTCATTTTCGCTTGTAGGAAGAGTTTTACACCAGTATATTATATTGAGTAGCTCAAAAACCGTACTGCGAATAAGATATGGAGCAGAGCCAGCACCTACAATTGTATCAATAGCTAATCTGTGTGAACCATTGTTGGCTATTTCTACACAAGAGTGAAAACTTCGTTGTACATGAATAGGTACAAATTCTTGCATTGTATTATTACCCATAAATTTACTACATTCAGCAAGATTTGTTCCGTTGAACTGTATGGGTAATACTCCACTCTTATTACAATATGTCATAACCCATTCTAATATTTTACGAATGGGAGTGAACACCTCTTTGTCATCTGTGATATTATTGTAAACTCTTTTTACCACATTAATAAGTTCATACTTAATTTCAGAAAATGTTTCGATTACATCTGCATATTTAAATCTGATTTGAGTCTCATCAAGTTTATTGGCTTCTGTTTTTATATCCTGAAACAACTGTGCCTGATCGGCTTTATTACCTTTCTTGTACAGCTTTTTGCCACGAAGGGATCTTTTAAATTCTTCATCATCATATAAATCGCCTTGGCCTGAGAAAATAAATACAGGTACAACCCTTTTATAACGAAGTTCGGCAATTTTGTCCAATGAATTATGCATACCTTCAGTAGTGGCAACTTCATCACTTGATTCATTCCAGCCTTTCGCATCAAGTATAATAGCATCCCATTTATAAATATCTTCTTCGAATGCTTTAATTCCTTCTTTTGATGTGCTATATGGAGTAAGAATAATATCATCCATTTCAGCATCACTAATAACAGATGTCAGCTTCTTGTACTCATCATCAATCCAAAGTACGTTATATCTTATCATAGCTTATCAATCAATTTTAGGGAGTTTAATAGTTATCTGAACCGGGAATAGACTATCCGGATCGTTTTCAACAGAATAACTACCTTTAAAATGTTCAACAATACTTTTAACCCGATAACCGCCAATTCCATCATTACCGGTATCACCAGCAATCTCTCCTTTGATACCAAATCTTTTTGTATCCATACCTTTGGGCATAGGTTTCCCATTATTGCTAATTTGGATGACATGCATATTTTCTTCTTTATCGTAGGAAAGACGAATCCGTATGATATTATTATTCCTTCCTTTAATAAATCCATGCATAACGGCATTACTGATAATATTATGAATGACCTCTTTTAAATCTTCTTTATTGATTAAAGTGTATGCATCCATTTTCTCACATTCTTCATCAACCAAATATTCAATCTGGTAATTGTTTTTGCTTTTGAAGCATTTTAGGACCTTTTTGATATCCACTTTAGATGCTAATCCAAAGCCGGTGGTTTGCGTTAAAAGATCGAACTTGGATTCCATTTCTTCAATAGTATCCGATAATCTTTTTAAATGCTCTGATAAAGTCATATTCAACACTTCACTATATATCATGTTTCCCAGATTGTTTCTATCTACATATTTAATCAATCCGGAAACCCCACTAGTGATGTCACCAATATATTGTCTGAGGCTATGTTTCTTTATACGGATTTCCTCAATAAAATCAATACGCTGCTTTTCAAGCAAAGATTCTAAACCTAATTCTTTTGCTTTTGCCAAAGAAAAGTTATACTTTTCATTTTCGAACATTGCCTTCTGTACTTCAAGCCCTTGTTTTTCGAGTGCAGGTATTAATACTTCTATCTCAAGAAAGTCTTTTTTAGATATAGATGGCATAATACCGGTACTTCTTGCTGAAACTTGCTTGACTACATATTCTTTGCTAAGCTCATTGGCAAGATATTGAGGATAAACAAGTTCCTGATTGACTTCAAAAGAAAGTATATTGGGATTACAGCATACATCTACCTCTTCATTGTATTTAAACAATGTTGGTTTGAGATTGCCGATTCTTAGGATTAAAAGTAAATCCTTGTCTAATTTGCTATGGCTCTTGCTAATCTTTTCGGAAGGTAAATCTTGAAAAGTTTTTATGAAGTCAAACTTCTCATTAGATAAATCTTGCCCTTTAATAAATATAGCTTCTTCTTTTTTGCATCTGCCACCATTGTGGTATGAAACAAGTTCTTTGAGTTTGCACAATCTGTATCCTTCCGGAACTTCAATAGCATCAATAGGACTATTGATATACAGACTTGGATTCAGATTAAATTCATTTTCTGAGAGTTCATCTAATGAAATCTCTTTTACGAATTTAGGCAATTTATTCTCTATCGCTGAAAGAAGTTTGTTGGTATCCATTATATTTCTATCCTTTCCTTTGGAATAGAAAGAAGAACCATCTGTCATCAGAATTCTATCATTACGCTGCTTGGTTATCTTTATTATAGCTACAGGTATTGATGTAAAAGAAAACAGTTTAGATGGAAGCAAAATGACAGAATGAATAAAACCATTATGAGCCATGTATTTCCTGAATTCAAGTTCTATGTTATTGAAAAGGAAATTTAAAGAAACGACAAATAGTGCTATTCCATTTTCTTTGAGGCTATTAAGAGCTTTTTCAATCATAAAGCCTTCAATGCCATTATGTCTGAATTTGGAATAAAAAGGATACAAATCTCTTCTATGCAACGAAATACCAAATGGAGGTGTAGAAATTATAGCGTCAAATAGCCCTGTATCTCCTTTCCAAATCTCTAGACTATTCTCATTATAATAGGCAGAAGGATCGATTCCATTCAAGAATAATCTTATACAACCAATCGCCCATGTTTCTGAATTTATTTCCTGAGATATGAAATTAGCTTTAGGATTGGCCAATTGATATGACCCAATCCCTGCACAAGGATTATATATGCGCTTACCGGTTGTATCTCCTTGCAGCCTGGACACCAATTCAGTAAGTTCATTGGGCTGTGTAAACTCACTATTACTACGACCAATAGCATTAGACAAAATAGAAATAACTTCTTCGTAAATATGTGCAAGAGAATATTCGTTAGGATTAATATTAAGTATTTCCGAAACAATATATCTTGCATTTGGGGAAGAAAGCTCATTTCTGCAAATGTCATGTAAAAATATAGGTCGTGGTAATCCTAAATCTAAGAACGTACGGTGTACATCATAATATAACGTTTCATTTAGTTTGCCTTGTTTATGTAGAGCAAGATAAAAACCTATAAGTCCAATTAGATTATATGCATCAACAAAATTTCTGCAAGTATTGATTAAATGAATTGCTATACTTCTGTAATTAGGCATTTCCTTTGCGTTACTCATAAGAACAAAAATTAGATTAAACAATTTTTACGATACAAAGGTTATATCTTGTTGTGCAGTATATCTGCACAATACTTATTTTTTTCGATGATATTCTTTGCTCTTTCCGAGATTTTTTCTCTTAATGATTGTGGTTCAACTATTTCTATACTATCAGCAAATCCTAATAGAAGGGTCTCGAATTCATAATTCGGAATCAATTTTAATCTTATAACAACATGGTTTTCATCACTTAAATGTTTAAGCTCTGTTTGTGATTCATGGAATGGTTTAGATTCTATATAATTGTATCGTTTTCTGTCTACTTTTAATATAATGGTTTCAATATCGCAATTTGCAGGAACGGTAACCCCAACCACATCACTAAAATATTCCATAAAATCAATGTCTTTATTTTCGATATATGGTATAGATGTTATTTCGAAGCCAATAATTCTGTCTATAGCCATATTCATTATTTTTGAATCTGATAAGCCAAAAAGAAACCATCTATTATTATATTGTTTAAGGAAATAGGGATGAAAAATATAGTTTCTGGATTCTCCAAAAGCCGCTTTATATTCTACTTTTAATGGTTGCTTATTTATAATTGCCTCAAATAAAGAAGTAAAATATCCAATACCTTTTAGATATGGATTATGCTCGAAAGCAACAACACTGTCAACATTGGATTTTAATTTAAAAGTGTCTTCTAAGCGAGTCAGAACTTCTTCCATCCATTCAAATTGAGGTAATCCTTTAAAACGGTTAAGCATTAAGATTGTCTCTTTCAAATGCTCGGCTTCTGTTTGACTTAAAGGTTTCTTGTTTATGGAAAAATTTTTATCTCTGTATCTATAATATTTCCGCTTGCCATCGTTTATTTTATCCAATGGAATAGAATATCCGGCTTCACTTTCCATAAATTTGATATCCTCAAATAATTGACGGCGCTTAATTCCATCTGT
>ENA-UOJS01002194-UOJS01002194.1-human-gut-metagenome-genome-assembly--contig:-C74-NODE-2194-length-13933-cov-27.479824_pt1 | contig 13933 bp, 12 predicted proteins | sample MGYA00242355_ERZ723902 | MGnify/ENA metagenome assembly ERZ723902 | reverse complement strand
TTTCCAGTGTTCCGGTCACACGGTAGGCGGTGGTCATATCGCCGTTAAAGTCCGCGAGGGCTTCCGTCAGGTCGACCTCCGTGCGCTGCGTGCGTCCGCCGTCCACAAATACGATGTCCAGCACCATGGTCTGCACGGCTCCCATCGTACCCAGCAGGCGGGCATCGGCCGTGAGCCGACTGCCGTCACGGGTGAAGGAGAAGACCGTGGAGGCCGGTTCGCCCGTGGTCTGCCCCCGCGCCATGTCGAAGGCTCCGGCTATGCCGCTGAGGGTGGCCGTCACGCTCTGGATGAGTTCGGGGCGTCCCTGGGTCACCTCCAGCTCCAGTTGCAGCTCGCGCACGCGCTGCTTCATTGCGGCGGTCAGCGGATAGTCGGTGTCCTTCTCGATGGTCATCTGCTCCGTATGGGTGAAGAACCACCCCGGGGCGTTGTCGATGAAGGTGCCCGTCGTCTGGCTGCCCGAGGCCGGGGCGACGGTGGCCGTGGTGCCGCTGACGGTGATGCCCTCGGCGGGGTTCCACGCCACGAGGGTGTAGCTGCCCGGCGCGAACAGATGGTCGGGGGCGTGGGTGGCGGCGGTCTCCGTACCCGTATAGTCGCCCATGGCGATTGTCCACGTGGCGGGGATGTCGATACCCTCGCCGCGGGCCGACCAGTCGGCCGTGACGGTAATCTTGCCGTGGTTGGGGTGCGGCGTGTTGTAGAGCGTGTCCTTGACGCAGGAGGCGGTCAGCAGCGCGGTGGCTGCGGCGGCCAGAATCGGAATATATCGTGTTGGTTTCATATCGTCGTCCTCCATGGTTTAGAAAAGGTTCCACTTCAGGGTGATGCCGGCATGAACGGGGCCCCACCAATCCCTGGTCTCCGAGCCGTGGCGCACGCGCACGCCGTCGATGACCGTGTATTTCTCATAGTCGGCGTTCAGGTATCCGAGCCCGAGCGAGAAGTCGAGCGAGAGGCGCTTGCCGAGCGGCAGGATGTAGCCTCCGGTCAGCCCGCCGCCCAGAAGGTCGCCCTGGCGTCCCGTCTCGGAGAACTTGTAGTTGAAGGCGCCGGTCTTGAACATCAGGCCGAGGTAGCCGCGCCGCGCCTTACCCATATAATAACGCACCTCGGGAGCCACCTCCCAGAGGGCGTAGCGGCGCTGCTTGTTGTTCCACGACCACGAGGTCCACGAGCCGCCTACGCCCAGGCTCCAGCGGTCGGAGATGTGCCACTCCAGCCCGAGGTCGGGCGTCAGCGTCGCCCAGCGCAGCAGGTTGGCCCGCAGGTCGAGGCCCATGGCGCAGCATTCACTCTCCTCGGGCTCTTCGGCCGCGGGGGCGGCAGCGGCAGCCTCCTCGGCGGCCCGGCGTGCCTCTTCTTCTGCTCTGCGGCGCTCTTCGGCGGCGGCCCGCTCGGCGGCAAGGCGCTCCTCTTCGGCGCGCTTCGCGGCCTCCAGACGCTCGGCTTCGGCCTTCTCGGCAGCGCGGCGGGCTGCAAGCTCGGCCTCCGACGGAGTGGCGGGGATGACGAGGCGAACGGTGACGAAGTTGCCTTTGTCGGCATGGTTTTTCGTTGTGAAGCACTCCTCGGTGAGCCCACCGCGGAGAATCATCTCCGTCTTCACGCGGTTGGAGCGCGTCTTGGCCAAGGCGAGGTTTTCGGCCTCCGAGGGCTGCGAGGTGCAGTAGCCGTCGACCAGAACGGGAACGGAGCCCTCCGTGATGGCGGCCTTGTTTTGCGCGATGCAGGCCAACAGACGGTCGAGCTCTTCGCCGTTGCCGTTCCACGGGATGTAGAACATGTCGTCGCCCGCCACGAAGCGGAAGGTATACTCGGCCGGGGCAGGGTCGGAGGGGTTGTCTGCCGTCTGGCCGAAGGTTGGGCCCGCGAGGAGGCCCAACGCAAACAATAGGGTCAGCAATCTATTCATGGTATTGGAAATTTTGTTCGGATGGAAGCCGGGAAGCCGGGTTTCGGGGCATGGTTCGAGAACAAAATTAACAGAAAAACCGGAACTGGAAAGTCCCGGTTGTCAATTTTGTCGTTTAGGCAAGAAAAATTGTTGTTTAGGCAAGAATTCGGGGCCGTCAGAGGCCGGCCGGAGCTACAAAACGCGACCGTCCGAGGCCGGTTGGCGCTACAAAACGGGGTCGTCTTCGCCCTGCAGTTTGCGCCAGTTGGAAGGGGAGACCCCCTCGCGGGTCTTGAACATGCGGGTGAAATGGCTGGGCGAGACGAAGCCCGTAGCCTCGGCGATTTCGGTGATGTTCAACTCGGGGTGCCGGAGCATGTGTCGTTTGGCGTACTCCATCCTCAGGTCGGTAATCCAGTCGCGGAACGAGCCGTTGCCGGTCGCCTTGATGTACTCCGAGAGGTAGGTGCGGTTGGTGTGCAGCGCATCGGCCAGCTCGCGGATGGTCAGCCCCGGCCGGAGGTAGCCGTCGGCGGCAATCCACCCGGAGAGCCGCGCCGCAAGGTCGGTGTGGAGGGGTCGTGTCTCGCGGTCCGGCGTGTCGTCCGGGCTCTCCGGGTCGTCCGGAGCTGCGGCGGGCTCCTCCTCCGCGGGGAGCTCCTCCTCGAGCGCCTGCTCGACCCGCTCGTAGAGGAGCAGGTAGTTCATGTAGGAGCAGTAGAGGTAGATGTAGAAGGGCACCGACGAGAGAATCCACAGGAAGATGTAGCGGTCGGGCAGGAAGGTGAGCAGTCCGCAGCCGACGCCGAAGATGACGGCCCACCACGTGAAGACGGACATCCAGCGGATGTAGGCGCCGATGTTGTCGGAGTGGGTGTCGTCGAAGAGGCGCACGGCGCGGCGGTAGGCGAGGATAAGCCGTCGGGCCAGCCACAGCCCGTAGCCCACGAGCCAGGCGGCCATCACCGTCAGCCCTGCCCGCTGGGCCGCGCCCTCGGGCAGCCCCAGCAGGATGACGCCCGAGAGGAGCGTGAAGAGCACCCATGCCGAGAGGTGGAAACGCAGCCGGCGGCGCGTGATGTAGAAGCGGTCGAGCAGCGTGGTGAGTGCCGAGCTGAAGAGCCAGTAGCAGAGGAAGTAGGTTGAGAGGTTCATCAGGATGGCGGCATTGACGTTGCGCAGCCGCACCTCGAAGAAGAAGTGGACCGCGTAGTTGGCCGCCAGAAGCAGCAGTGCACAGCCCATGATGCGCCGCGAGCAGAGGTAGTTCGAGAAAATCGCCTTGTCGGGGGTCGGAGCCAGCAGGAAGTAGGCGCCGAAGAAGAGCATCAGCGGCAGGGCGATGCAGAGTGAATATTCGTAGAGCGGAAGATTCATGCGCGTATCGGGCTTGAAAGCAGTCGCAACAAAGGTACGCAATAATTCGATTGGGTGTCTCCGCGCGGGGTGAAACTCTTTTGCCCGGATGAAAATATCGCCGCCGGTCTTTGACCCTCGGGCGCCGCCGGCTGTTGAACGGGGCCAGCGGGGCCGCTGGGCCGGCCCGGTTCCCCGTAACCCGGGGCCGGAAGAGGCGGTTCGTGCATCTCGATGGGCGCTTTGCCCCTCGGGGAGATTCCGGCCGTCTAATCAGAAGGCGGATAAAAATGAAAAAGCCTTACATATCATCGATACATAAGGCTTTTTGCTTGTTTCGGCGTCTTTTCGCAGCGCCCTTCAGAGCTGTTGACGAGGCTTGAACTCGTGACCTCTTCCTTACCAAGGAAGTCTGTTGTTACTGCGTTAACCTGTTTTTTGCGATTAAAATCAGATTGTTATGGTAAATGGAAGAAAGGATTCGGGCGTAATGTATAACATTATGTGTAACACGGCGGCCTGTGTTGTTTGCGGTTAAACAATAGTGAAAAGGTTGATTGCTTGATAGATAAAAGGAGATAGGCCTCGTAAAAGAACCTTGTTAGCCTCTTTGCAAAGTCTGTTCTCGGAAAAGGTTGATTGCTTTTGTCCCTGTAAACAAAAAATCCTCGACTGTATGGCCGAGGATGTATCGTTAATAATAGATATGAATTATTTGAGGTCTTTGGCTTTTACCCGCACAACCTTACCATCACGCACAATCACCAATTCTCCGTCCTCTTTTTTTGTTTTTTCAATCAGGCGTTTACGGGCAAGCAAAATCCCTGCATTAATCTTTTCCTGCATTTGTTTGATTTCAACCTCGCTCATAGTCTGTAATGATTTTATAAGATAACGTATCTTCAATTTGAATTGTTGCATCTTTCTCTCCCGATGCAATGATTTTAATTTCCGCGTCTGCCGAACTGTTGTCGTATATCGACCAAAAATCGCAAACGGGCGTGTAAAGCATTGTCAAGTTGCGTAGTCCGTTTGCATAACGACGGCGAATTACATCCGATGGGATATTGTGGCCACCCTCGCTTACCCGTGTCGCAACGCGCTCGATAGCTTGTTCGGGTGTCGGCAACCAGAAATAAAGCAGGGTTACGAAATAGCCTTTTGCGTGTGCCCGTTCGATAAACTTTACATAGGAACGGGTTGCCAATGTCGTTTCAAAAGCAAAATCCGCGCCCTCTGAAAGTAAATCATCCATGCGTTGCAACATCAACCGCCCAGCCTCGATGGCCACACTTTCGGGATTGAACGGTGATAGCCCCTTTGCAATCTCGTCGGCATTGACGAACTCTTTGCAGCCGAGCATTTCGGGCAACACGGTGTAGGATGCAGTCGTTTTCCCTGCACCGTTGCAACCTGCTATGATATACAGTTTCGGCATATCGTATGAACAAAGATAGGCAATTTATATGAATTGTTCCAAATATTTCTCGTTGAAGCCAGCCAACGGGAATTTGAATACACTCGGGTTGCCTTCTTTTGTTGTATAATCGAATACGATCATATCGCTGTCGATATGCGCTTGAAACATATTCAAGGTTTCAGTAGATTCTGTAAAGGTAACAATGTTTGGGAAAGCCATTGCTGGAATTTTGATTGCTGGATTTAGTAGAAAAGACATGCCTGCAAATCCTTGTCCTCGTTTCTGAAAAGTCATGGATACTTGTTGTGCTGGGTCTATATCCAAAGCAAACATGTATCAAAACTCTACGGGTGTAGGATTGTTTTTTTTTACGGGCAACAATGAGCGTCATTACGCAATCATCGCCATAACTTACGGATTTGGCGACATAGGCTAATTCCATGCCCTCTTTTATTTCCGTGCCTACCTTTCATTCTATTCTTGGTGTTTTTCTTTTCATTTCAGCTAAAATTTATAGGGTGATTAAATCTTTGATTATGATGTAAATATAGCTAAAATTTATGAGATTTGCAAATAGTATAAAAGGACAAACTTGGCCAAAGCGATTTAATATCTTTGGCCAAGTTTGTCTCAATTAAAGAATTGAAATTATATGAACAGGATTAGAATGAACTTATTCCTCTCGCATTTAATGCCGAAACGAGGGATTTATATCCATCAGTTCCTGTTTTATCAGTATAGATATACCATGCGTATCCATAACCTGTATTTCCTTGAGATGGTTCAATATAATAAGATGAAGACCAATAGTAGCCTTCAGACAGTTCAATTGAATCCATATTTTTTATAGCTTCAAATATAGCCATCTTTGTTGCGTCAATGAGTTTCCATTCTTCTATTGTTGGTAGCATCCAGTTCCCATGTTTAGATTGACACCAGATATAGGCATCATCTCGGATTGCTTCTACTTCATCAAGTGATATAACCTTGCCTTTTTGTGTGCCGTTTTCAAAAGAGTAAATAATTCCATCGCCACCTTCAACATGAATACCATAACCAATCTTTAAACTCCCTGTTATCATAGATGGCAACAAATTACTATTTCCACAACAATAAAAATTATCAAGGTTGATTAAGGGGGATATATCCATATTTCCTATATTATTGTTGCAACAATTTATAAATGTCAACTTTTGATTATTAGTCACGTTCAATTCATTCAATTGATTGTCATAGCATTTTAAACTTTTCAATTCCGAACAATTAGATATAAGCAATGTTGGCAATTGATTGCTATGGCAGTCTAAATCATTTAGAGATAAACAATTATTGACGACAAGGCTCTTTAATTGATTTTCATAGCAATTTATCGTTTGCAATGCAACATTATTGCTTAAATCAAGTGCTGTCAGATTATTTGCAAAACAATCCAATGTCTGCAATGCTCTATTAGTCGATAAATCCAATGCAGAAAGAATATTTGAACTGCAATCAACGTATTTAATCGCATAACATTTATCTGTGTTTAGCGATGTTAATTGTGCATTATCCGTACAATTAAGTGTTATTAGTGTTGGCAGTTCACTCAAATCAACGGTTTTCAAATAAGCATTACTTGAAATATCTGCTTTCGTCCATTTAGCATATCCGCCGAGAATTAAAGATTGTAAAGAGGAATTATAAATGGTAATAGTTGATTGCGACACGCAATTAGATGAACTGCTTGTTAAATAAAGGGCTGTTAAATTTCCACAATTTTTAATATTCAATGAGGTTAATAATCGGCATGAATGACAATAGAGTTTTTCGAGTTTTGTATTACTGCTAACATCCAACGCCTTTATAACATTCGATGCACAATTATAATAGGTCAAAGCAGGATTCGTATTTGTGTCTATTGCTGTCAAACTATTCGTGTTGCAGTCCAAATAAGATAGATTTTCCAATCCGCCTATTTTTAAATCCACAAGACTGTTTGAGAAGCATTTAACCTCTGTAAGTTGCGTATTTTGTGTCAAATCCAATTCGACCACACTATTATTTGAGCAGTCCAACGTTTTAAGATTGGCAAAATATTCTATGCCTTTTAACGAATAAATGGATTTACCATCACATTTGATTGATGTTATTTTAAGGGCCTCTTTTGTGTCTATTTCCTTGTCGCCATTAGTGTCAAAATTGGCCGTTAAATAGGATTTGAATAGCGGGTCTTCAAATGTAAGCACCTCGGCAACCTCGCCTTTTTGCACAATAGTTATTGTTTGGAAAACATTCTTATCCGTAGTTTGAATCGTGATATGCCCAGTACGGGATTGAGAGCCATCGTTTGATGCTATATTGAAATTCAATGTCCGCTCAGTCATTGCACGGGTGCTGACATGAGTAATCCATGTGTCGGTTTCTGGAATTGCTACAAGTAAATCCGTATTGCTTTGTAAAACCACTTGTAAGGTCTGCTGTTCATTGGTCAATTCATAATCCGATTCAGACAGAATAATTGCATCCTTTTGTAGCTGTGTAATCGTTACTCTACATGAGGTCGTACCATCCACACCTGCCAATGTAATATCAGCAGAACGTCCATCATAAGATTCATTTTCAGCAACAGAAAAACGAATATTCTCTCCCTGCGATTGAACGCTCAGCCACGTTTTTGCATCTTGTGGAATCTGAATAGTATAATCTATATTGGCTGTAACGGCAACATCCAACAAGCCTCCTGCTGCATTGACTGTATAGGTGTCTTGCACGGTGGTTATGGTATTTCCTACCCCTTTTAACGTAATTGTTTTCATGTAGGAATTATGGGCGTCTGTCAGAATAATCAAAATCTTTCCATCACGAATAGGATTAGGTGCGGTAATAGCAATTGTTCCTGTCAATTTTGTTTGCTCCGTAATCTCGACTTTCCAACCTGCCTGCTCAAAGGTTTCGATAGTTACCGTTTCCGAGGAAGAGGTTATCGTATAATTCAGCGTTTTCGTTTCTCCTGCTGAAATATTGATAAGATTGGAAGAATCGAAACGTATAGATAATGTTACACTTTTAGGGATTGTAATAATCGTATCATCGGCTAATGTAAAATAAACATTTTCATCATCTTCTGTTACGCTTTTGAAAATGCTACTTCCATCTTTGCCGTCTGTTCCATCCTTTCCATCTTCTCCTGTGGCCTTGCCTAATTGCGTCCAATTCGTTCCGTTGTCATAGGAAATCCACCAATAGCCCTCTCGGATTTCGAGTTTAGGAGTAATGCCGTCTTTGCCATTCGTTCCATCTTCTCCACCCGAACCGTCTGCACCATCTTTACCGTCCGTACCCTCGGCTTTAATTTTATTTCCTTCATCATCTGTCAACCAGTCGCCGTTGAGCGTCCAATAATAAACGCCATCTGAGTCTTGTTTTACTCCGATGATGGGTGTTACAGCATCAGCTCCATCCTCGCCATCTATTCCGTCTTTACCATCTGTACCGTTATAAATCGTAATAGAATTGCTTTTTGCAAAGGTTATCGTATAACCAATAATTTCGCCATCATTAGTTATCGGTGTAACACCTGTTATATAATCGTTATTCTGTAATGCTGTTACAATGGTCTGCAACGATGAAATATTGGTGTTCATCTGCTTGCAAAGCTCTTCCAGTTTAGCCACACGATCTTCCAAACCGTGTACACTGTTCCAAATGTCGTCGTCATCGTATTTACACGATGTAAACCCAACCACTGCAAGTAATACGGTAAAGGTCAATAGTTTTTTCATGACAAAAATTTATATGGTTAATAAATCAATCTTTGGCTTTTTTAATCAGTAAGGATACTTGCTTTGCATGTAGTTTCTGTTGTAACTCTTTTTCAGCACATGGTAGAAATTCGTAATTACCTTTTATACGTTCCAAAATGACCCATAAGATTTTTGTAAAGAAGATACGGTCTTCTTCATTGGGAATATCACCTTCGTTACGAACAATCATTTTATTTGCAACCGTTTCTATGATTCTATCTTCAGTAAGATAGGCAGGAGGATAGTCACCGATAATTGACATAACCTTATCGTACCATTCTCTCAAATAAGAATTTTCGGCAACCTCTTGGGCTACCTGCTCAAATCGAGACATAATAATCTCCAATCTACCGTACCAACTCCTAATGCGGTGAGTTATTGGTAAAAAGAAAGTGTGGAGTTGTTCGTTTATCTGAGAGAAGGTTGTGGAATGACCTATGTGCAAATAAACAATACCCCACACCGAATAGAATATATCGAGAACGATATATGCCTATATACGGTGATGAGCGTTGCGTTATCCCTGCACATTGAAAACTTCCACATTTTCTCTCAAGGATTAGCGAAACACTTTCACTAAACTAATATGTCTTCGTCCGTTTGGGGACGATGCCACAAAGTTAGAAAATGTTTCTCAATACGCAACATTCTCGGGGTATTGTAGTTACAAAGTTCTCAAAAACAAAGGTCCTGTGCAATAGTTCAACCTATGGAATCAAAACTTTGTTCTTTATAAATTGGAATAGAAGATTTTGTTGTTACGCTTGCATAAATTCAAAAATTCTGCTTTTCGGAACTCTCAAAACCTCGGATTCCGACTTTACGTCAGCATAAATTCCATATCTGTATGTTACAGATTTTGCGGCAAATCGGAATGTGTAGATTATGAGCGATATAGTCGTCTTATTATGTATTAGTACGCTTTGTTTTGGAGCATAAGAAAATACCCCTGCCGTCATAAGACAGCAAGGGTATTCTTCTCTGTAAAGCGTTACTCCACAAACCAACTGTACTCGGTATCTCCCTCCAAGGCCCGACCGATTCCTGCAATCAGTTCCGTTGCATTCAGCGACCTGTCAAGGAAGGTGTCGATGTAGCTGGACTTGTTGGCTCCCGTAAAGAGGTTGTAGACCTTCCACAAGTCAATCTCGGGATTGTCCCCTCTGGAAAAGTGTTCGTCCGTGTAGTAAGCCTTTGCCACGGCATTGATGTGGCAGTCGGTAAACTCCATGGCTGGAAGCTGCCGTTTCTCGGCTGTGGGCAGGTATTGATACAACCGTGCCTTGCCGATCAACTGGGCAAACTGGTGTTCACTGAGCGATTGCCGCTGTAAAGCCGCCATCTGTCGAATGTGCCGTTCGGCATCGTATTGCTGGAACAACTGCAACGAAGCCTCAAACAAGTCCTGCACACTCATCACCCGCAACTCCCGCTTGAATCCATCGGTCGAGACACACAAGTTGCAACAGACAAGGTTCTTGAAACCGATGAAGACCTTGAACTTCTCAACCGTCTTCTTGGAATAGAGATTTTCGTGGTTATAGGCCCTTACTCCTCCGATCGAAAGATTCAACCGATTACCTGCCACCTCCTCGTAAATCGAGGGAATCTCGAAACAGAAGGCCATGCGCTCGTAATAGATGGTCTTGTCCGTCTCCAGGAGTTGATTTACGGGCTTGTGGATAGCCTCGGGAATCCGTCCCTTGATGATATGCGAAACGACAATGTCGGGCATGTCGATGGCCTCTTGTGGAAACAACCGATGGGCAGCATTCCAAACGGTCTCGATAAAACTCTGGTGGGAGATGGTTACCTCGTTGTCCTTGCTGAATACGGGAACGACACAATCGTTCTTCAGATGGGCCAGAGCAACAGGCTTGGTGTTGGCCTCGATAAAGTGACGGGTACGCGGTGTGGTTCCGAGCGACACAATCGGCGTTGTGGGACGCTCCTCTACGATGGCTGCCTCCTCCACCATGGGAAGATTCAACCCTGCGGCAAATTCGGGTTCAGGCTGAAAGGCTGGAAGCATGGCTGTGGAGGTTTTGCGTGGAAGGATTCGATTGCGAGGTCTGCGTCATGTTGCACCATTTGAGGATGGCTTGTCCCACGGCAGGGGTTATCGTGAACTCGGGACGCCCTGTAAAGAGCCCTGTTCGGTCTTTGGAGGTGGTGGCCTTGTGGTTCATGGCGATGTCCAGCACGGCGGTGAACTCATAATCCACGTTATCACGCTGTACGGCCTTCAAGCCCACCTTCTCGGGCACCATCTTGCCGTTCTTGTCTGAGAGGACATAATCCTGCTTGGAACGCATGGTGCAGATGATGTGACACGAGGAGTTGAGAATGCGTTGGATGAAGGCATTCTGACGGGGTGTGACCTTGGCCCAGTTGGCAAAGGAGTTTCCTTGCAGGTTGGCATGGAAATCGAGCAGGTAATCCCAGCAATGGGAGATGCTGTCGATGACGATGACCTCGGCCCCTGCCTGTTCACAGATTCCGATGGCCTCGATGTAGGTTTCGGGAGAATAGTCGGGCAAGGTGAGGACCTGATAATTGCCCAGATGGGCATAGAGATCGGCCGAACCGTTCTCGGAATCGATGACGGCCACACGGGACCAGTCGGAGGTCATGCCGTAAGCGATGAGGAGCGAGGAGTAGGTCTTTCCCGACCCCGAGGCTCCAGCCAGTGCCAGCCTCATTTTGGCTGCACGGCGCATGGATGGACGTAATTGCATAAAGCGACAAATTAGATGATGAATAAATAAATACACTCATCATCTGTCTGTTGCTTTTGTTGTTTTCTGGAAAAATTTCCGATAATCAGCCACAAAAATCCCTCCCCGAGATTCGTTTTTCAATCCGAACATGGGGGAGGGTGTTTTACGGGGTCTTGGAGCGGGGGCAGTATTCATGTAACTAATGTGCTATTATCCGATCTCTTACGATAACTATACACGCCGTTGTCTTGCCATTGATTTTCGGTGATGTTATTTTCACCTCGTATCATTTGGCGAGATCGGTCGCTTTTGCGGTTTGTTGAATACCCAAACTGTCGTATATCTTTTGCAGTTCCGTTTTGACCTTGCTCTTTGCAATGGATGTTTGCTTGGTGAAGGTCTCATTTATCATTTTGACAATCTTGCGTTCAACAGGAACAGACCTCTGTTTCGTCAGTTCCCTGCGGATGTTGCCTACATGATATTTCAACGCCTGTACCTTGGCTGTACCCAACTCCTCATAAGCCTGCTTTACCAAAGGATATTTGACTGCAATCTGAGCACACAACTCTTCATGACTTACCAATGAGAAGAAAGGCTGGGACGTTTTCAGTCGATGGTATTCTTCAAACAACTCCTTGAATGTAACCCGCGCATTGTTTTTATCCTCCAGCTTCTCGATAATCTCGCTGAATGAGTGCTGTGTAATGGAGTACCCGTTTCGTTTCAGCTCGCTGGAAAGGTTTACATAGGTTCTGTAAATATGGCGGCATATCTTGAAGTTTACGATGTCCATATTGGCCAGATTCTTATCCACGACCAGCTTATTATCCTCAATCCTTACATATTGCTCGTTGATATATTTGATCTTTGACAAGGTCTTTACCCGAGTTTTGTCGCTCAACGCGTTTATCTCTTGGGCATACTGCACGGCTTCTTTCAATGTCTTTTGAGTGGCGGCCACATATTCATCCAATGTTACCTCTCGGCTGTATTTAGTCGTTGAGAAGACATGGATAATCTCCCTTTTGTATTTGGAATCCCGTACCCGTCCGCAAATTTGAGTAAACAGGGTTGAGATGTCCAATAAGGTATGAGCCTTGTTGCCATCGCTGACGATGAATGTAACGCCGTTCTCATCATACAGGTCACATCCTTCAAAACAAGTCGAGGTGTAAAAGTTTATCTTCTTCACGGAATCTGACGGCTGACCGATGGGATAATCTTTGCCCAACTTGCGCTGGTTGTTCTCGCTATTGTCCCCGCTTGTGGAGCAAACCACTTTCACTTGGTCAGGAGTGAGTTTCGCAAGGTCGATTACCTTTGCGATAAATTCCACGCTGTTTACAAAGATGTGCAGATTGTAAGGCAAATTACCATCCAATACCTTGCGGCACTCCTTAACGATATATTGTGCAGGCTTGGAGGTCTGACGGGAGCGGATGTTGACCTCTTGCAGATGCGATCAGTTGATTTCGCATATGGGCAGATGTTTCAACTCCTCTAAAACATACTCCTGCTCAATAGGGGTAGCTGTCATATAAGTTGCCTTATCGAATTTAGCGGCTTCTGCAAGCAAATTCTTAATGGCAGTATGACGGAACGAGTAGGAGTTGAACAAAACGTGTCATTCATCCACCAGCAGGAAAGTATCTTTATAAGGGTCTATGCCGATACTTTGCAATGCCTTAATGGTTCGTGGCAGGGAATCGTATGTAACGGCTATCTTTAATGGGGAATGGTTCTGTGCATAGTCGATGATGTCCTGCTCTTGGATACCCTCGTAAACGCCCAAGACAGAAATATCGTCCTTGCGGTAAATGGTCTTGTTCTTGACCAGCGCCACATAAGGCATGGCTATAATGGTTGGAATGGAATTGCGGATGGCCAACTCGGTAGCACCGCACCCTGTCTGCTTCTTGTTGAAGAGACAGTTATTAGGAATCTCGGTCAGAAAGTCCGACAGATAGGTTGCTCCTTCGGGAGCTTTAATTGTTCAATTTTGATTGGCAATGTTATTTGTATTCATAAATAGTTGATTATTAATTGTGATTATATATCTTTTATCTATTCCCTCTTTAATTGGAATCTCTTTCAATCTTCCATATTTTTTGGTTCTGAATAGATACTTATGAAATATCAATTTCGTACTCAAAAAAAGTGGTAATCTTTCATCTTTATAAAGTAAGAGAGTATACTATCATTAAATGGAATATTCCAATAATGAGAAAATCGCAACAAGTTTTCAACTCTCAAATCTTGCTATCCGTTTCTATTCTGCTTTCCATATTTTTTAATCCTGTAATTGTATTTATAAAGGAAATCTTCATTTCACACTCAAAAAATGTGGAAAGACAGCGCAAAGAAAAGGCAGACGAATCTGCCTTAACAAAATTATCCCTATTTGAACGGTGGATGCCTTTCGTAGAAAAGTTATGCAAATATATAAAATATTTTACAACAAATCAAATTATTTGACAATATTTCTGCTGTTTTCTCGATTAGTTGCATGATTGATATTTTGGCAGACTTTCGCTATTTTTGAGTAACTGAAACCCCGAACTGACTATGAACTGTACAATCCCTCAAAACTGGAGCGATGAAGTCATGGATTACGCCAACCGACTGGCCGACCGAATCAATGTAGGCTGGGATGGTGAGAACTATTGCCCGAGCGATTGGAGCCTCCGATTTCTTGCGCGTCTGAACAAGGGCTTGGTGAAAGTCCCCTTCACCTATGAAGCCTTCAGGGATA
>ENA-UOJS01002186-UOJS01002186.1-human-gut-metagenome-genome-assembly--contig:-C74-NODE-2186-length-13968-cov-7.181772_pt1 | contig 13968 bp, 15 predicted proteins | sample MGYA00242355_ERZ723902 | MGnify/ENA metagenome assembly ERZ723902 | reverse complement strand
TTTATCCGATCAATCGTCCTTTAGATATCCGTTCGGTATCAGCTTTTCGGCAATTTTGTGCAAAGTCTTTGAGCGGTGCGCTCTTTTTGCGGAATACACAGCCAGCGCGACATACCCAACGATAAACGCCGCGACTGCGAATCCGACTACAACGAACTGAACGAAGAATTCATCCTCCTTCAGCGGTGAATCGGTAAGGAGCGAATACATGAGAAATGCCACTATCCCGACCGCGATAACAATACAAGTAACATATGTAAATACGACCGTGCTGAGTCTGTTCACCGACTCGCTGAATTTGCGGACAGGCTTGTCCTCTTTGTTTTTCTGTGCGGCAGGTGCGGGACGGTCGCCGGTACTCTTCCCCGCCTCATATTTTTTTATGGACAAAAGAAGATCCGTTCCTCCTCTCATATAATTATATACCGTTATTTTTTTTCGGGCGGTTTTAATTACAGTGTCAATATTCATATCGACAGACACGATCTCGCTGTACGGAATGACGGTTTTCTTACCGAACAGATTCCGGCAGGTCATGCTTGTGTCATCGAAGAATATGCGGCTGTTGAAATAGCCGAGGATCATCAGCGCCGCCAGAACGCCGATGGCAATGAACACCCACGCCACAGCGAATTCGGACCTGAACGCCATGAATACGGCAAGTCCGACGAACAAAACAGCCGCGATCAACGCGACTACAAGAAACAGCGGGTGCAGTTTGACTATCTTCCCGCCGGTCGGCTTGTCCCTGTTTTCCGTGATAAAGAAAAAAGCACACACGGCAAGACAAACGATTCCCGAGGTAATAATTGTTTGTAACATTTGGATCCTTCTTTCTGTTTTTATTTATAATAATGTCTTTGAGACATCAACGTACAATATTGATCCTCTCTCACCTTCTCATATAGACAAGGACGCAAAAGCGTAGATCGCAACTACCGCGACATTTTCCTTTCCCGGCGGTATCTATCGTATTTTGTGCAACGATCCGTATCAAACTGGGCAAGGAACAAAATAGCGGGAATAATGGACTGTGCCATATTGAATACATATGACCATATCAGCTCTCCGGTAAAAAGCGGAATGGATAAATATATGGGAAGCCAGATCGCCTGAGATATCACATAGACCTGCTTGACCTTCATCCAAAAATAATACTGCTTTTTAAAACGAGTGATATATTCGGACAGATATGACATCGAAATGTTTCTCTTGCTCTTGAATTCATCCGATCTTCGTGTTCTTTTATTGGTATTGCACATTGCGATCGACCATATTATTTCCCGCAACAGCATATAACTCATCGCAAAACACATTAGCGTGATAAGGGTACACCAATAGTATTCTTTTAATCCGATCATTGACAAACCTCATAAACATAATTTTGATCCGACTTCGCCGACGTCATCGCGTCACCCACATAATAAAGGTCATATGCTGTCTCCGGACTTTCCAACAACTCATGCTTGATCATTCGCTTTTATAATAAAGATGCCACATTAAATGTGAAACGCAGTTTTTTTGCCCAATGACAACAACCCGAAAGCGTAATATACAAATGTCGCAACCGCCGACATCGCGATAATGAACAAGACATATGCTCTCCAATCGTAATGGGCATTATCAATAAAGAAAAGCGGTATCGACGGCATCATAAATATAAGCGCCATAAGCATTTTTGACCTGAAAGCCCTTTTCAAATAGTTATTTCTGAATTTTTTGACCGGAGCAAGGTCAGACTCGGGATGAGTTATTCTGTAAACCTCGGGTTCAAAAAATCTTTTCCCGCATACCTGCGCCCCTCCGCAGCTCCCCAGCACGTATTTACATGCTTCATAGTAAGCGTAGCTATGGTCTTTGACAAAGTTATATAAAAAAATATATCTGACATTTTTCGGAGACGCTTTTGCGAATTCAAATAAAAAAGAAAATCTGATCCTTTTCAGTCTGTAACCCTCAGACTCCATATCCATAAGAAATTTTTCAGCTTTTTCATACTGCCATTGAAGGTATAAAAATACTATCCACATCGTTATCTCTCCGATAATGCACGAATATCGATTTTAATGATAGATGAATGAACGCCCTCCGTTAATATATAACAATCGGGCGAAGAAAAAATTTGCGTTGAAAAAATTTTTTATAATACCGCCGATCCGTCCTTACACCTTAAGTACAAAATGATTTTTATGAAAGTCCAGAAGACCGTCATTTTTCATTTTTCCAAGCTCAAGCGACAATCCGCTGCGCTCTACCGCAAGATAATCCGCGAGCTGCTGCCTTGAAAAAGGGATATCGAATTCGTATTTTCCGAGCCGCTGTGCCTCGGCGGAGAAATATGACATCAGCTTTGCCCGCGTTGTGCGTTGCCCCATATGCGTGAGCTTTTCGCTGAAGCGGAGATTTTTTTCGGCAAGCTCGCCCAGCAGGTTACGAATGATGCGGCTGTGATGCGCGCAGGCGGACGGGCAGACGTTAAGCACGCGCCCCACATTCAAAAACATCGCGGTAACGGGTGTTTCGGCGACCACGCTAACATTCAGCACCGATCCGGGAGCGCAGGCATATGCGGCTGCAAAGGTCTGTCCCGGTCCCGCTTTTGAAAGGATATTGCGGTTGCCCCAGATATCCTCCTGTATTATCAAAGCGCTTCCCTCAAGCAAAAGTCCTATCGAATCCGCCGTATTGCCGACGCGCATCAAAAATGTATCCTTGGGAAAATTTGTTTGCCTCGTATCAAGGCAGGTGAGCATGGCGGTAAGTTCATCCTCCGAAATGCCCGAAAAAAGCTGCGAAGCACGTATAACCGATAAAAAATCTTTCATGTGATCCTCTTTTGTTGAAAATTCAACCGACTTATTGATTTTATTATACTATAATATAGGCAGAAAATCAAGGAGGCATGTTATGAAAAGAAGGATTATTGAGATAGATCGGGATAAATGCAACGGCTGCGGCGCCTGCGCCGCTGCCTGTCACGAAGGCGCGATAGCTATGGTGGACGGAAAAGCGCAGTTGATGCGCGACGACTACTGCGACGGCTTGGGCGACTGTCTGCCCGCCTGCCCCACCGGAGCCATTACCTTTGTTGAGCGCGAAGCAGCCGCTTACGATGAAAAAGCCGTTATGGAAAACAAGCAAAAAAAGATGCAGGAGAAGATGAAAAAAGAAGGCATGACATTGCCGTGCGGATGTCCGGGAAGCCGGTCGAGAAGTATAGAGCACGCGGAATGTGACGCAAGCGAGCCGCGCGGCGCAGAGCCTGTCAGCAGGCTTTCGCAGTGGCCGGTGCAGATAAAGCTCGTTCCGGTGAATGCGCCGTATTTTGACGGCGCAAGGCTGTTGATCGCCGCCGACTGCACGGCTTACGCCTACGCCGCCTTTCACGAGCGCTTCATAAAAGGACATGTCACCCTTGTGGGCTGTCCGAAGCTGGACGGCGTGGACTATTCGGAAAAGCTGACCGAGATAATACGCAACAACGATATAAAAAGCGTGACCGTTGTGCGCATGGAGGTCCCCTGCTGCGGCGGACTTGAGCACGCAGCCAAAACCGCATTGCAGAGAAGCGGAAAGTTTATTCCGTGGCAGGTCGTGACCGTCTCCACCGACGGAAGGATAATAAATTCTCTGTAAATCGTCCCGGCGGTGCTGTTGGAAGTTCAATGCTTTCAACGGCACCGCTATTCTACTTATTATTAATTGAAAAATATCCGTATTTGTGATATAATACACGCAGACAGGCTGTGATCCACGGAGACCGGATATGGAATTCAGAGAAATTACCGATAACAAGATGCGTTATATAGACCTTTTGCTTCTGGCAGACGAGCAGGAGGATATGATCCGCCGCTATATCGACAGAGGGACCATGTACGTGCTTGATGACAACGGAGTGAAGGCGGAATGCGTTGTCACCGATGAAGGCGGCGGGATACTTGAGATAAAAAATCTTGCCACAAAGCCGGAATGTCAGCGCATGGGCTACGGAAAGGCGCTGATAGACTTTTTGGTCATAAAATACGCACGGCAATACTCTGTTCTGCAAGTAGGAACGGGCGACAGTCCGCTGACTGTCCCGTTTTATGAAAAATGCGGATTTGTACGCTCTCATCGCATTCCGGGCTTCTTCACCGAGCATTACGACCATCCGATATTCGAGTGCGGTACCCGGCTCGTTGATATGATATATCTGCAAAGGCGCCTGCAAAATAAGATCAAGGAGACACGGTAATGAACTACACTGACCGTTTTGACGGCAAAGGCGAGATATACGCCAAGGCAAGACCCAAATACGCTGCGGGACTTTTCGACTATCTGAAAAACACGCTGGGCATTCCGGCGGGGAGCGTGTTTGCCGAAATCGGCTCGGGCACCGGTATTTTCACCGGACAGCTTTTGAATTGCGGCTACAAGGTTTATGCCGTTGAGCCGAACGATGATATGCGCAAAAAAGCCGAGGAAATGCTGTCGGATAACAAAAACTTTATTTCCGTCAACGGCAACAGCTCCGATACCACGCTTCCCGACGGGAGCGTTGATAATATAACCGCCGCCCAGGCGTTCCACTGGTTTGATACGGTATCGTTTGCGGCGGAATGCAAACGCATTCTCAAACCCGGAGGAAGAGTCATTATCGTCTACAATTCCAGAGACGAAAAAGCCGCCTGCACCATGGCACTTGCCGCGCTACGGCGCAAATACGCCCCCGAATTTCACGGTTTTTCAAACGGCATAAGCGATGAAAAATGTATCGCCTTTTTTGCGGGAAGGTGCGATATTTTCCGCGCCGATAATACGCAGGTCTACGACAGGCAGGGCTATATCGACCGCGTTCTCTCCTCGTCCTATTCATTAAAGGAAGGCGACGCAAGCTTCGCGGAGTATCTGAAGGAGATAGGCGATATATTTGACGAATTCTCGGAGAACGGCTCTATCGCCGTACCTACCGCAACCGTTGCATATTCCGGCATTGTTTGAGAAAGAGGTATAAAAAATAAATTATACACCGATGACCGAAGCAGATACGGGAAGGATCGCAGTGTATAAATTGGGGCTGTTAAAAAACTCGATGTTTTTAACAGCCCCTCAAAAATGCCGGTCGGGATACCGGCATTTTTGATGCACGCTTGGTCGTTTTTGCCCGCAGTGTCCTTGCTTTTTTGATTTTATATGGGGCAAAACGGCGGTGTTTAGCCGCCGAGACCACTGCCGTCGGGAGTGTTTTAACACTCCCGTTTTTTACGCTCCATTTCCCGAAAAGTATGCCACCAACATTTTGTATTGTATTTCCCATCACGTAAAAAGTTTATGATTTATTGCGGTAATCTATTGCAAATCCTGTCGAAATATGATATTATATATACAAGAACATGCCGATACGACAGATATATTTTATATATCATGCACACAATACCGGGGAGGAATAAATGACATCCGAAAAATACTATGCGCACACCACGCCGGACGGACGCCTGCAGACCATCGAAGAGCACGCAAAAGGAACAGCCGAGCGTGCCAAAGAATACGCCTCAGCTTTCGGCTTCGGTGACGCCGCATACGCGGCGGGTCTGTTTCACGATGTGGGTAAATATGCCCCCGCGTTTCAGGCACGCCTCCGTGGTGCGGGCGAAAAATACGAGCATTCCTCCGCCGGGATGCGGCTCTTTGCCGAAAGAGCCGCACAGCGCCGCAGCAACGCCGATATGCTGCTTGCGTTTGCAATCGCAGGACACCACACCGGTCTTCCCGACCAAGGCAATAAATTGGACACCGAGGACGGCGACACATTTATGGCAAAGCTCAAGCGCCGTCGGGCGCTTGGGGATGACTTTGACGCTTACCGCACGGAGCTTGGCGACATTCCCGAGGTAAGCGAGTTGCCGGCGGCCATGACCGGTACAGCTATCAGTTCCTCGGCAGAATGCTGTTTTCATCGCTCGTGGACGCCGATTTTCTTGATACCGAAGCATTCATGTCCGGTAATGACGCTATGCGCGACGGGGGTGAGCCGTTCGAAGTCCTGACCGGTCGGTTTGAGCGTTATATGGAAAGCTTTTCCGGAAAAAGCGGGAAGCTGAATGATAACCGCGCCAAAATCCTCGCCGCGTGCCGAAGCGCCGCCGCATCGGACAAAGGGATATTCCGGCTCACCGTTCCGACAGGCGGCGGAAAAACGCTGTCGTCTATGGCGTTTGCGCTTGACCATCTGCGGACGCACGGCATGCAGCGGATAATATACGTTATCCCGTACGTCAGTATTATAAGGCAGACGGTCGGTATTTTTGAAAATATATTCGGGGAGCGCAATGTGCTCGGCCATTACAGCACCGCTGATCACGGCGCCGGGGGCGAATACGGCGAGCGTTCACCCGCCGAGCTTGCCGCCGAAAACTGGGACAAACCGATAGTGGTAACGACTAACGTGCAGTTTTTTGAGTCTCTGCACGCAGCAGCCACTTCCCGCTGCCGCAAGCTGCACAACATTGCAGACAGCGTTATAATTTTTGACGAAGCGCAGATGCTTCCCGTGGAGTTGCTGCGGCCGTGTATGCGCGCCGTCTCCGAGCTTGTAAAGAATTACGGCTGTACCGCCGTTCTCTGTACGGCGACTCAGCCCGCGCTTGAACGTCTGCTTGAGGACAACGGCATCACAGCGCATGATATCTGCCCTGACACCGCCCGAATGTACCCGGACTTTGCCCGTGCGCGTTATCGTATGCTCGGGAAATGCAGTGACGATGCCGTGTGCGAAATGCTGAGCGCGGCAGGCTCGGCGCTCTGCGTTCTGAACTCCCGCAAGGGCGTGCGGAGCTATTATGAGGCGCTGAAGGGCGATGGCGTGTTTCATCTTTCGACCTATATGACGCCGGCGCACCTCGGACAAAGCATAGAAACGGTCAGAGAGCGGCTAAAGCGCAGCGAGAAGTGCCTTGTGGTGTCCACCTCGCTTATAGAAGCCGGCGTGGATGTGGATTTTCCCACCGTTTTCCGCGAGATGGCGGGGCTTGATTCGATAATTCAGGCAGGCGGACGCTGCAACCGCGAGGGACGGCGCGAGGCAGATGAAAGCAATGTGTACGTTTTTTCGCGAGAAACGCCTTCCGAACGCTTTTCGGCTGTCTCCGCAATGACAGAACGGATATGCGAGCTTTACGGCGATATTTCACTGCCGGAAGCCATACACGCATATTTCGAACGGCTATATACGGTCAGTCCGTCCGAGGTGAAGGATAAACTGGACGAAAAGGATATTCTCCCTCTCATAAATCAGCGCGAGGAGGGACACCGCGGGCTTTGGTACCGCGAGATAGACGAGCGCTTCCGCTACATAGCAAAGGATCAGAAGCAGATCCTTATCCCGAACAGTGAAAACGGCGATGTATGCGCCGCCGTGAGATGCGGCAGGCTGAACCGCGGACTTCTCCGCCGAGCCGGGCGCGACTCTGTTTCGGTCTACGAAAACGAATACAAAAAGCTGCGCGAAGCCGGAGTTCTGTCGCAGGAGTATGGCGGGATCTCCGTGCTTGAGGATCCGTCATGGTATGACCCGGACTGCGGGCTTACCTTCCGCGATACCGGAGACGCGCTGTTCAGGTAAAATAAAAGAGGTGCAGCGGAAGATAATCTCGTCCGCTACACCGGGCAGCAATAATTGAATAACAAATATTTCAACCCACTTGTCGGCGTTAGACATCAAAAAGAACGTTAGCACCGCAAGACGTTTATATTATAATTGCTTTACGTTGTTTTTTCAAGAGAAAAAGTGCTTTTTTTCAAAAAAGGTCTTGACAACGCGCAATTGGCGGGTTATAATAGAATAACAAATGAATTAAACGGAGGTGATCCGATGCCGGAACCCATAAGACTTCGAGTATTCGGCGATTATGCCCTCTTCAGCCGTCCGGAGCTGAAGGTCGAGCGCTACAGCTACGACGTTATGACGCCGTCTGCGGCGCGCGGGATACTTGACGCCATCTACTATCATCCGGGGCTTCGGTGGTGCGTGAAGCGCATTATAGTCGAAAAACCGATACGCTTCACCAACATACGACGCAACGAGGTATCCAAAAAGATACTCGCCACCGATCTGTTTGCCGCCGCAAACGGATCGGAAAAGCCCATCTTCATAGACCGCCGCGACGCGATAGCACAACGCGCCGCAACGGTGCTACGGGACGTCTCATATGTCATTGAAGCCAACTTTGATGTGATACCCGAAAAAATGGGCGCGGAGGACAGCGAGGAAAAATTCTACGCTATCTTCTGCAACCGCGCGCGGCGCGGAAGGTGTTTCACTCAACCCTTTCTCGGGTGTAAAGAACTTCCTGCTGCTTTTGAGCTTGTCACAGCCGATTCGCCCGCTCCGAAGCCTATCGGCGAATCGCGCGACCTCGGCATAATGCTTTATGACATGGACTACGACGGCGAAGAGATCATGCCTATGTTTTTCCATGCGAAACTGAAAAACGGCGTGATGGACGTTGCGGGAAAGGAGATATTGCGATGATACTTCCCTCTCTCGTTTCCTATTACGAAGCCCTTGAAGCCAAAGGAGAACTCAAGCGCCCCGGATGGAGCGTTGTGCGCGTGAGCTATGCGGTGCTTTTGCGCCCGGACGGCAGCATAAAAACGATCGTCAGCCTGAAAAAGGACGAGGTGCGCGGCAAGAAGACCGTCTCGGTACCGCAGAGTCTGTTTGTACCCGCGCCTGTTGTTCGCACGGCAGGTATACGCGCAAACTTTTTGTGCGACACGGCAGCATATCTTCTCGGAGCCTCTCTCACCGACGCCAAGGCACAGCAGAAATTCGAAGCCGCCCGTGAGCTGCATCTTAGCATCCTGAAAAATGCCGGCTCGTCTGCCGCAGAAACACTGCGCCGGTTCTTTGAAAATCATCAGCCATCGGATCTTTCGTCGCTCGGAGTCCCCGAAGGCATTGCCGCCGAACTTGACAAGGGCGCGGTCGTGACCTTTGCGGACGAAGACGGGCGCTATATGATGGACGATCCGGAGATCGCCGCCGCATGGGACGCGGCATACAACAGCGGTGATGACGACGCCGTTACCGGCAGATGCCTTGTGACCGGCAGAGAGGACACGATCGCCATTTTGCACGACAGTATCAAAAGTGTAGAAGGTGCCCAACCAAGTGGCGCTAAATTGATTTGTTTCAACAAAGGCAATTACGCATTTGAATCTTACGGAAAAGTCGACGCCCAGGGCCTCAACGCTCCGGTCGGCAGATATGCCATGTATGCCTACACGTCGGCGCTGAACTATCTTATTTCCGGGCGGCACCGCGCCCGTCTGGGTGATGCCACTGTGGTTTGGTGGACGCTCGATGCCGACGATGCGTGCGAGGACTTTTTCGGCGATTTTCTGTGCGGCGGCAATGATGACGACGAAACGCTGAACACGGCAATGAAGCGCATATTGCGCGGAGAACCGCTTGATTTCTCCGCCGCAACGCTTGAAAAGCCGTTCTGCATACTCGGTATTTCTCCGAACTTCTCAAGGCTTTCGGTGCGATTCTTTTACCGCGACACCTTCGGCAGGTTCATCGACAACATCGCGGCACATTACAAGCGGCTTGAGATCGAAAAGTCGGACAGACAGCGCAAATACCTGACTCCGTATTGGCTGCTGCTCGAAACCGTCTCGCCGAATGTTCAAAACCGTGCCAAGGCTGTCTCGCCGCTGCTCGGCGGATCGCTGCTCAGCGCGATCCTCAACGACTGGCGTTATCCCGAAGCGCTTTATGAATCTGTGCTAATCCGTATACGCGCGGAGCATGAGATATCATCGGGCAAAGCCGCGATCATAAAAGCATATCTTCTCAAAAATAAAAACTGTGGATCATACAAGGAGGTCCTTTCAATGGCGCTTAACGAAGAAAGCACAAACCGTGCGTATGTACTCGGGCGGCTGTTTGCCGCACTGGAAAATGCGCAATATCGCGCAAACAATTCCTCAAACATCAAGGAGCGGTATATGACATCCGCCGCCGCAACGCCCGCGCTGGTGTTTCCCAGCATGCTCCAGACCGCCAACCATCACCTTGCAAAATCCGGCAGCGTAGCCGATGCAAAGCTGATAGCTGCTCTTATGGACAAGCTCGAGGGCGGCGTTCCCTTCCCCGCGCGTCTTGACAACACCGAGCAGGGACTTTTCCTTCTCGGCTACTACCATCAGACCCAGAAAAAATTCAGAGATATTGAAGAAGCCAAAAACAAAAAATCCGACGATAAGGATAACACGGAGGTATGACCATGAGCGAGATAATTAAAAACAGATACGAATTCACCATTCTTTTTGACGTTGAAAACGGCAACCCGAACGGCGACCCGGACGCCGCAAATATGCCGCGTATCGACCCCGAAACCGGTCTTGGGCTCGTTACCGACGTGTGCCTGAAGCGCAAGATACGCAATTATGTTGAGGACACCATGGAGGACGCGCCCGGCTACGGCATTTACATCAAGGACGGCGTGCCGCTCAACACCTCCGATAAGCGCGCTTATACGGCGGTGCTCGGCGAGGGCAAAAAGCTTGAGAAAAAAGACCCCGAGATAGACCTGAAGCTGCGCGATTTCATGTGCTCCAATTTCTATGATGTGCGCACCTTCGGAGCCGTTATGACCACCTTTGTAAAGGACAAGCTCAACTGCGGTCAGGTGCGCGGTCCCGTCCAGATCGGCTTTGCCCGCAGCATCGACCCCATCGTAAGGCAGGAGGTCACGATCACCCGCGTTGCCATCACAACGGAAGCCGATTACGAAAAAAAGGACACCGAAATGGGACGCAAGCACATCGTTCCATACGCTCTTTACCGCGCCGACGGCTTTATTTCCGCCAATCTTGCACGCCGCGTAACGCATTTCAGCGAGGACGACCTTGAACTGCTGTGGAACGCTGTCATCAATATGTTCGAGAACGATCACTCGGCGGCAAGAGGAAAAATGGCTGTCCGCAAGCTCATCATATTCAAGCATGACTCCGAGCTTGGAAACGCTCCGTCGCACCGCACGCTCGGTCTTGTCTCGGTAAAGCGCCGTGACGGCATAGACGTTGCACGCAGCTACGAGGACTACGAGGTCAACATAAACGAAGCCGCCTGTCCCGAGGGCGTTCACATCTCATGCAGGGAGTGAGTGACGGCGACCTGCTGATATCCGGATTACAGCATTTCTCCTTTTGCCGCAGGCAGTGGGCGCTAGCATATATCGAAATGCAATGGGATGACAACTACCTGACGGTTGACGGCAGCCTGCGGCACGACAGGGCTGACGACCCCGAATTCACCGAAAAGCGCGGCGGGCTTATCGTCAGCCGCGCCATACCGGTGCGTTCCGAGCGGTACGGCATTGTCGGCAAGTGCGACGTCGTTGAATTCCGCGCCGATCCGGGCGGCGTTCCGCTTGCCGGGCGTGACGGACTGTGGCTTCCGACACCCGTCGAGTACAAGCGCGGGAGGCCCAAGGAGATAGATGCGGACAGACTTCAGCTTTGCGCCGAGGCGATATGCCTTGAAGAAATGCTTTGCTGTCCGCCGATCCCGACCGCGTATCTCTATTACATGGAAACCAAACGCCGCGAGTCTGTCGCGCTGAGTCCCGATCTTCGCAACGAAGTCGAGCGCATGCTCACCGAAATGCGCGCGCTGTACGACCGCGGCTATACGCCCAAGGTAAAGCAGACCGCAAAATGCCGCGCCTGCTCGCTTGCAGACATATGTCTGCCGCGGCTGCAAAAATGCCGCTCGGCATCGGCATATACGCAGGATATATGGAAAGACGGTGAGGACAACGTATGAAAAAACTGCTGAACACGCTGTATGTCACAACGCCGGACGCATATCTGTCGCTTGACGGTGAAAATGTCGTCGTCCGCCTTAAGGACAACGAGATAGGGCGCGTCCCGATACACAATCTTGAAAACATCGTGACCTTCGGTTGGCAGGGCGCCAGTCCCGTGCTTATGCGGCATATCTGCGAATCGGGCAAAGGACTTTCATTTTTCTCGTCAAGCGGACGCTTCCTGTGCCGCGTGGAAGGCGAGGAGCGCGGCAATGTGCTTCTGCGGCGTGAGCAATACCGCATTGCGGACGATGAGCGGCGTTCACTGCCCGTTGCCGTCAACATGATAGGCGCAAAAACGGCAAATGCCCGCACTGTTCTCAACCGCTTTCTGCGCGATCATCCGCTTTCCTCCGACGGTGAAGCGATACGTGCCGCCGCGGACTATCTGCGGGATTCGCTGCCGGCGATACGCAGCGCCGCGGATACCGACACGCTGCGCGGCCTGGAAGGCGTGAATGCGAGCCGGTATTTCTCGGTCTTTGATGTGATGATCCTTCAAAACAAAGCGGACTTTCACTTTGCTAACCGCGAAAGGCGGCCTCCCTGTGACCCGGTGAATGCAATGCTGTCCTTCTGCTATTCGATTTTTGCCAACGAATGCGCATCTGCACTCCAATCGGTAGGGCTTGACCCGTTTGTCGGCTTCATGCACACAGACCGTCCGGGACGAAAGTCGCTCGCGCTTGACATCATGGAGGAATTCAGAAGTGTGATGTGCGACCGTTTTGTGCTTTCGCTCATCAATCTGCGTCAGGTGAAGGGCTCCGATTTCACGGTAAAGGAAAACGGCGCCGTGCTGCTCGGAGACGATACCCGAAAAACGTTTCTCAAGGCATGGCAGGAGCGAAAAAAGGATACCGTGGTCCATCCATTTCTCGGCGAAAAATGTCCGTGGGGCGTTCTGCCGTTCATTCAGGCGCAGCTCCTTGCAAGGTATATACGCGGCGATCTTGACGAGTACCCGCCGTATCTGTGGAGGTGAACATGCTTGTACTTATAACGTATGACGTCAGCACCGGGACCGCCGCCGGGCAGAAAAGACTGCGGCGCGTTGCACGCGAATGTCTGAACTACGGTCAGCGGGTCCAGAATTCGGTATTTGAATGTCAGCTTGATTCGGCTGAACTGCGCATGGTCGAGGCTGTGCTTGAAAAGATCATCGATAAGGAGCAGGACAGCCTGCGCTTTTATGTGATCGGCTCCGCATACGAGGGCAAGGTGAAGCATATCGGCGCCAAGCCCTCAATTGATGTGACCGACACATTGATTTTCTGACCTGCCGCCGGACGCGAACCTGCGGTAAACATAAAAAACCCGGGAGGTTCGCGCGCCGAAAACGGCATTAAAAAAAGTTTTTTGTTGGCTGACAACGATTTTTCCGCCGTCGGCGGAGAAATCGTTTGGAAGCCATGTCGCAATATTGCCGCCCGATCATCGGAGATTTGTGCAATATTGCTGTCGCTCCCCGCACGGGGAGCGTGGATTGAAATATGTCGGTTGTGTCTACTTTTACGGGCTTCATTTGTCGCTCCCCGCACGGGGAGCGTGGATTGAAATAAGTCGAAACGCCCGCAAGGGCGTCCGTGCGGAAGTCGCTCCCCGCACGGGGAGCGTGGATTGAAATATCTTTTGCGCGATGCCGCGATGCAAGAGCTTGGGTCGCTCCCCGCACGGGGAGCGTGGATTGAAATATTTCGGCAATTTCGCCGAGGCTGTCACCCTTTTGTCGCTCCCCGCACGGGGAGCGTGGATTGAAATACATTCGGAAGCGTGCGCTTCAGCTCCCGCGCGGCGTCGCTCCCCGCACGGGGAGCGTGGATTGAAATAATGCCGTAATTTCCACCCATCTATTGGACAAATCGTCGCTCCCCGCACGGGGAGCGTGGATTGAAATAAGTCGAAACGCCCCGCGAGGGCGTCCGTGCGGAGTCGCTCCCCGCACGGGGAGCGTGGATTGAAATACGTAGCCCGCGCCGCCGCTCTCTGGCTGTACGACGTCGCTCCCCGCACGGGGAGCGTGGATTGAAATGAGAAAAAATTGCCGATAATGACTGCACGGCTTGGTCGCTCCCCGCACGGGGAGCGTGGATTGAAATCAAGGTCACGC
>ENA-UOJS01002176-UOJS01002176.1-human-gut-metagenome-genome-assembly--contig:-C74-NODE-2176-length-14042-cov-6.221491_pt1 | contig 14042 bp, 9 predicted proteins | sample MGYA00242355_ERZ723902 | MGnify/ENA metagenome assembly ERZ723902 | reverse complement strand
AGGAATGTTTGTAGAATCCTTTTGATTCTTCGTTTGTTTTTGCAATAGATTCCATAGATATTTATTTTTTAGTATTTGCACTGTTTATTTTTTGTCGTCGGTTTGTTTTAAGGCTGCATTTGCTACACGCTCACCCAATGTTTTCTTGTTTAATGGGTGGATATCATTCCATTCGCCTAAATCGCTGTTTTTGATGAGAGTTGTATGAGTGTTCTGTTTGGCAGCCTTGGCTTGTTCCTGTCTCATCTCGGCCCAGGCTTTGCGTCCGTCAATATCGTCTTTGGAAAGGAAGTCTGCCAATTCGACGATATAGAACGGCAGGTTCGGACGGTCGAAAGTGCGTCGCCAGTCTGCTATCATGGCTGTCAGCAAAGATGCATATTCGTTACGCCGTGATACGTTCGATTCTCCCTGATACCATATTACTCCGTTGAAAGTATAGTTTTTTAAGGGGGCTATCATGGCGTTGTACAGGCAAACTGGCTTGTAGCAGAAGAACATCATGCTTGGTGCATTGGGCATGGGAGCACCAAGACGGTATTTCCATGTACCTTCCAGGCTGATTTCTTCGTTTTGTCCTTCTGAGGGAATAATGATCTTGTATGGCTTTTCCGGAACAAAGCTCGGTTGTCCGCCGTTGCTGATGAGGCGACGGTAACATTGTTCTTGCCGGCTTTCAGTAATCCGGCAGGTATTTTGTATATACGTGGCGGATATTGATAACCTGTTGTTCCGACAAACTGTCCATTGACATAGACCGAATCGGCATCAACAATACAGCCTAAACGCAGGATAGCTTCCTTGCCGCTATAATTTTGTGGTATATCAACGTCTTTGCGTAACCAATGTGAGCCGCCTATGGGATTTAGTCCGTTGTTGCCCCAGTCGGCAGAAAACATGTCGACGTTTTTCCAATGGCTGTCGTCGTAATCGGTGGCATACCATGGAGTAGATTCGTGCAAACCGGCATCACCCAAATAAAGCGACCGATTCCAACGGCTGAAGTTTTCACTTTCTACCTTTTTTATATGTGCACAGAAAGCGTCGTCTTCGTATTGACGTTTGTCGTTAATGTACAGTGGAAATTCTTTCAGACCTTCTTCACTGATCCATGCTTCGACCGGAGTGCCTCCCCAGCTTGAATTGACAAGTCCTACCGGAATGCCATTCTTCTCGTAGGATGCTTTGGCAAAGAAGTAGGCCAAGGCAGAGAATTGCATCACATTCTGTTGATTCAGTGCTTTCCAGCTTGTTTGAGGTGTGTCTTCCTGCGGTGCATGGAAATTGTATACTTTGGGAATGATGATGTGGCGAATCTTATCGTTGTTGTAAGATGCAATTTCTTCGGCAAACATATCGGTAACCCGACTGACAGGCAATTCCATATTGGATTGCCCGGAACAAAGCCATACATCACCTATCAGAATGTCTTTGATTTCGATGTCGTTTACTGACATGAGATAGGGACCTCCTGCTTTCATGGGAGGAAGTGTAATGCTCCATTTTCCGGAATTGTCGGCTGTTGCAGTAAATGTGTCTTTTAGTTTACCACCTTTTGTTATAGAAGGAAGGGCTATTTTTACGTTGTCAGCCGATTTTCCTTTTAAGAATCTGACTGTGACGGTTTCGCCCGCATCGGCAGTTCCCCATACTTTGACGGTTTGTTCGCGTTGCAACACCATACCGTCGGAAATAAGAGCAGGCAACTTCACCTTTGCTTCTGCCATTGAGGCAGAGCAAAGGCAAAGTAACACTGCAACTCCTAACCTAAACTTAATATAAACTTTATTTTTATGCATGTTTCTTATATATTTTACTTGTTTGTTATTCGTATTCGTATAATTTTACATGTAATATTTTGAAGTCCCCAACACTAATACGGACATGACGACCTTGGTGGGTCTGATCGCCGTTTAAGCGGCGAATATACCCGAAACTACCGTCAGGATTGATTTGGATTTCATCAACGGAACCGAGTCCACAGCGTTTTCCTTGGAACTTCTTTGATTCAGTCTGGCTGTGTTGTTCGTTTTCACCTTTTAGTTTGAAGCCATCTTCGCCTAACAGTTCTTTGGCGTTTCCGGATGTCTTTTCTGTACTTTTAGCAAATTCTACAACGATTCCACTGCCGGCTACAATATACTCTTTGCTACTTAATTTGAGTATGATGCCTCCACCTTCCGGCCATTTGCTTCCATCGGTAGCTCTCGGATCCCACGGCAGGGTGAAATAGTGACGACATGTAATGACTAGATCGTCATTGTGCAGAATACGTTCTTTATTTTCCTGGTCAAACAACAGTCCTTTCATGACTCCTTTTCCTTGGTATTGGGTGAGTAAGGGCATCATTTCCTTTAATTTGCCATAGCTTTGTACTAAAGGAGCCTGCTGTGAGTCACTTCCATCCTCGATGGAGAAGGGACTGAAGCCTATGGCATCGTGTTCGCCAAATACATAGAATGCTCTTACACCATCATCGTCTGCCAGTCGGATTTCTGGAATGAAAAGCGGATTGTTGTGCAGATGGTATTGGGCAACCCAATCCTTGAATCCATTATCGTAAAGGTCAGGGGCCAGAATGTCAATAGATGGTGCACCGCAATGCCATATATCAATAAGGTGTGCCAGCGGACCGGCTGAAGGATATTCTCCCGGTTGGCGGCCACGACTGTTCATCGCTGCATTGACATATAAAGGTACGTTGTATATGGAACGTGCTGTTTGGGCCAGTTCTTCTACATAGTTGGCATAGTGCCATGCCATAAAGATTTCGTCCGTATAGATATCTGAGCCAAAAACTGCTTGCCAATTACCTTGTCGGGGACAGCCTTGTGCTTCCCATTTTTTCAGCATCTGCGGATGAAGCTTTTTCTTGTTCTTTTGCAGGTAATTCATTAATTTCTCTGGAACCGGTGCCTGGAAAGCTTGATTAGCAGCTTGGGAATAGTCGCGTGCGCTCTCAAGCATACCTATTTCATTTTCAATTTGGATCATGATGACCGTTCCTTGTGTTTTATCCACATCGGCTATGTGTTTCATCCATTCAGTGAAAGCCCGGTTGTCTGCCTGACGGACATTGTCGGAAAAGGCACTTGCTATTTCTAACGGCTTACCGTTTTGAGTAATGGCTCGCGGATATTTATTATAGTTTGTCTTGAACCATAGTGGTGTGTAGCAGCTCATGGAGTTTTTCCATGCTCCAAACCACAGGAATATTATTTTCAGATTGTTTGCCCGAGCCTGTTCGATGGCCTTATCGGTCAGGGTAAAATCATATTGTCCTTCTACGGGTTCTATTAAATCCCAGTAGGCAGGAACAAGTACAGTATTTAATCCCATCCGTTGGAGTTTCGGAAAGATACGCTCAATGTCTTGTGTACAGGCTGCTGAAGAATTACCCAGTTCACCTCCTAATATAAGGAAAGGTTTTCCCTCGACAAGGAGTTGAGTGAATGTATCTTCCCTGTGTAAAGAACTTTTCTGCGCGGATAAGGTTGCCGACAACAGAATGAAAAGGAGGAGTAGGGTTGTCTTTTTCATGGTGATATTGGTATCGATTTTAATGTTATCTCTGTTTACAAAGATACGAATCAGCTTTGTATTTCATTTCAAATAATGTATCATAAACATTCCTATAGGTAACATACACTTTATTCTACGTTACATTTTCTTGTATATAGAGTACATTCGGCTTAAAAGTCGTGTTTTATATAGGATGTTACCATTGCTATAGTTATTGTATTCGAAGTGTATATCAATATTAGAAAAATATGCTTGTTGAAGCTGGTAAAATAGTGGGCTGATGTAGGCTTTTTTCTTTTTGGAGGCTTTTACCCTGACCTGTTTTTTATTATGGATGAATTTATTACCTTTTTAGTAAGTGAAATATGGAGGATTATCTAATTTTAGGCTACTATCTGGGTGTCTTATTAGGCTAATGATATGCTATTTTTGAGTATATGTGTTTGCCGTTTGCGTTGATTTCAGATCCATTTTGTGCTTGTTGTTTGGGGAAAAGTTATAATTTTGGTGGATAAACTTTAGTCTACGTTACATAATCTTTCATCCATGTAACATTTGTGTTTTTTAATGTTTCAATTTTGGTGAAATGCATTATCTTTGAACGATTTTTATAGATATCACAAATCTTATACCATGAGCCAATATATTCGTATTATTCTCTTTGTAATATTCTTTTGCACTCCTTTTGTGCCTGGAATGGCACAAACCGGTCGTTTTTATTCTATGGAAAGCGGATTGTCCAGCAGCCTGGTGAATAAGCTTCTGCAAGACAGCCGTGGTTTTGTATGGATTGCAACAGAATACGGTTTAAACCGTTTTGATGGTATACGCTTTACCAATTACAAGCACATTCCCGGTGATTCTACTTCTATTAAAAATAACTATGTGCATACGTTGTTTGAAGACAGTCGGAAAAATCTGTTTGTAGGCTGTATTGATGGGTTGATGAAGTATGATCGTGACACTGATACATTCATCGAAATACCCATGATGCGTGGTGGTCGCAGAGTATATCCGCACGTGACTCAAATGCGTGAATTGCGCAATGGCGAAATCTGGATTACTACAACCGGTCAAGGTATGTTTCGCTTAGATATTCAGGGAGATAAGGCTCTGTCTTTGGATAATATATTGCATCAGGCCAATTACAACTATCAGCAGAACTTTTACGAGGATTCCAACAGTAATATATGGATTGGTACTGAAGGAAATGGTTTAATTTGCTATTTACCGGCAACAAGAGAAATACGTATTTTTAAATATCCGGAAATAAATGATAATAATATTTCGGCTATCATAGAGGACAGCCAAGGCAACTTGTTTGTCGGAACGCCTAAAAAGGGCCTTTCGCGCTATGATAAGGAATCCAACCGGTTTGTGTCTGTCCCTTGTGAAGGTTCTCCGTCTATATCAGTATATTGTCTGCTGATGGTATCCGGCAAGTTGCTGGTAGGTACCGATGGGCAGGGAATAAAGGCGTATAATCCGGCTCTTGAGGCTTTGGAAGATTATAGTATAAATTCTGCTCCGATGGACTTCTCCAAAGGCAAGGTGCATGCCATGATGGAAGATAAGGACAAGAATTTATGGTTGGGATTATTTCAGAAAGGAATTATGCTGATACCGAAGCAGGAAAATCCTTTTGAATATTATGGTAGCAAATCTACTTATTATAACCCTATAGGCGAAGGATGTGTGATGTCTGTTTTTCAGGACAGTGATTATCATTTATGGGTAGGAGCGGACAATGAAGGCTTGTTTGAACTGGGGATAGACGGGAAACGTATACGGCATTATCAGCCGGATGGTTCTTCGAGTTCTGTTGCCAGTACGGTGATGTGTATGTACGAAGATTCGAACGGAGATTTTTGGGTTGGATCGTATACACGTGGCTTGGCCAGAATGGATAGGAAAACAGGGAAGTGTGACTATCTGCCGCAGATCGGTAATAAAAAGGTGTTGTCGATAGCAGAAGATGGACGGAAAAACCTGTATATCGCAACTTTGGGTTCGGGCTTTTACCGATATAATCTGCAGACGAAAGAGTTGAAGCATTACGAATCGTCCAAGGACGAAGCGGGCGATTTGAATCGGAATGAGTTGGCTAACGATTGGGTAAACTATTTATTCTGTGATAAAGATGGGATTGTATGGCTGGCGCATTATAAAGGAATCAGTTGCTTTAATCCCCAGACTGGCAGTTTCCTGAACTATAGGCAATCCAATACACTGATAACCGACTGCGTAGGTTATGCCTTGCTGGAAGATAGCAATGGTTATATCTGGGCAGGAACGACTGGTGGTCTGTTCCGTTTTAATAAGAAAACAGAGGAGATCGAGAAATTTACCGTCAAGGATGGTTTGTCTAATGATGTTATTTGCGGATTGTGCGAAGACGGACAACACAATATCTGGATTAGTACGTACAATGGCATCAGTAAGTTTGATGTTGTAGAGAAACGTTTCATAAACTATTACGCGGGCGATGGAATACAAGGCAATGAATTCACGCACGGAGCTTTTTATCGTGCTCCGTCGGGAAAGATTTTCTTTGGTGGTGTGAATGGTATTACAGCTTTCTTGCCGGACGCCATCAGTAGTGAGTCCAAGACAGCAGAGGTCTGCATCACTGACTTCTTTATATTCAATCAGCCTGTACGTAAAAATACCGAATCGGGTGGTCGGCCGGTTATTCAGGGGAGTGTTCAGGATGCGAAACGCTTTCAGTTGGCTTATGATGACAATACGTTTAGTATTGTCTTTTCCACTCTGCAATATAATAGTCCGGAACAGATAACTTACCAGTATAAGATTGAGGAACTGGGATCGAAGTGGCTGTCGACCGAACCGGGGGTAAATCTGGTGACTTATAACAACTTGCCTCCCGGCAAATATACTTTCTCGGTGCGTGCTTTGAATCATGGAAGTCTTTCGGAAATACGTAATATCGAAATTCTGATTACTCCTCCTTGGTATGCGACTTGGTGGGCTTATTTCATTTATTGCATCCTGTTGGGACTGTTAGTCTATGGTGTTGTAAACCATATCCGTTCGCGGATGCGGCATCGCCGTGAGCTTATGAAGCGTGAACATGCCGAACAGTTGAACGAAGCTAAACTACAGTTCTTTATCAACATCTCTCACGAAATACGTACACCGATGACGCTGATCATCAATCCGCTGGAGAAGTTGCTTGCCGATAAGAAAGATGCGGAACTGCATAAGACTTACCTGATGATTTATCGTAATGCCCAGCGCATTTTGCGCCTGATCAATCAGTTGATGGATATTCGTAAGCTGGATAAGGGACAGATGTTCCTGAAGTTCCGCGAGACGGATATGGTGGGCTTTATCGACGATGTAATGATGACATTCGATTATCTGGCGCGAAAGAAGAAGATACACTTCACGTTTGAGCATGATATGCCTGAACTGAAAGTCTGGATTGACTTGAATAACTTTGATAAGATTCTGATGAACATCCTTTCCAATGCCTTTAAATATACGCCGGAAGAAGGGGAGGTTCTGGTTCGGCTGTCTACCGGTAAGGACGCTACCCGTAAGGATGCTTTGAGGGAGTATTTCGAGATTACCGTTTCGGATAGTGGCATCGGCATTGACAAGAATAAGATTGAACGTATATTCGAACGCTTCTACCAGATAGACAACGATGTAACCAAGTCTAACTTTGGTACGGGAATCGGTCTGCACCTGTCCCGTTCGTTGGTATTGCTGCATCATGGCGAGATTTTTGCCGAAAATCGGGAAGACACTTCGGGTAGTCGTTTTGTTATCCGTATTCCGATGGGAGCGGCGCACCTGCGTAGCGATGAACTGGAAGCTGGCGAAAGCAGTATGAAGATAGAGCCGGTTCCGCTGAAGCCTCGTGTACATCCGGAAGTACTGAGCGAAGTTCCGGAAGATCTGCAGGCGGAAGAGGAAAAGAACGTTAAAGCCAAGACCAACCAGAAAGCGCTGATTGTAGAAGACGAAGAGGAGATACGCACTTATCTGAAGAATGAGTTGGCCGATGAATACCGGATACAGACTTGCGTGAATGGCAAGGAAGCCTACGAACTGATGCTGACCGATATGCCCGATCTGATAATCAGTGATGTAATGATGCCTGAAATGGACGGACTTACGTTGTGTCGCAAAATCAAGCAAAATACCAATATCAATCACATTCCGGTAGTGTTGCTGACGGCAAAGTCGAAGCCCGAGGATTGTCTGGAAGGCATGGACATTGGAGCCGATGCCTATGTCGTGAAGCCGTTTAATACGGAATTACTGAAAGGAACGATTGCCAACTTGCTGCACAATCGTCGGATGCTGAAGAATAAGTTTAGCGGTACGCAGCAGCAGGAAGACAAGATAGACAAACTGGAAATGCAGTCGGGCGATGAGAAGCTGATGGAGAAAATCATGAAAGTGGTGAACGAACATCTGGCCGATCCCGATTTGAATGCAGAATTGCTGGCTACAGAAGTCGGACTGAGCAGAGTGCACATTCATCGGAAGCTGAAGGAACTGACAAATCTTTCAGCTCGCGACTTCATTAAGAATATTCGTCTGCAACAGGCAGCCAAGCTGCTGGCCGAGAATAAAAAGCTGACTATTTCCGAGATAGCTTATGCTACGGGTTATACCAGTTTGTCTCATTTCTCCAACTCGTTCAAAGAACGGTATGGCTTGTCTCCTAAAGACTACATCATTAAACATCAAAAAGATTGAGATGAAAGGTTTACGGAACCATACACAGCGGTGAAGGCTTCGTGAACCTTTTATCTTTTAATGTATTTTCGCCTTCCATCCATTCTTTTCTCATCAGATTCCGATGCTGTCTGAGGCGGCAGTATATGTCGTGGCAGATAGGGTGTAATGTGGCAGTGCTTAACAAGCAATGTCAGAGGACGTAACAATCAATGTTAGAGAGCGTAAGAAGCAATGTGCCGAACAGTGCAAATATGGCTCGTGAGCCGTGCAAGTGTCGCTCGTGAGCCGTGCAAGTGTTGCTCGTAAGCCGTGCAAGTGTTGTTCACGAGCCGTACAGATGTCGTTCAGAGCAGGGCTTTTTATCGGATAGAAGAAGGCACGGACTACAGGGGAATGATGTTGCGAAAGGGATAATTCCATTGCAAAATGTCCTGTGGTCCGTGCCCGAAAAGTTTGAAATTATTTGGATGCACCGTTCTTCCAGATGTCGTTCACCTTTTTCCGTATGCTTAGGATGTTGACCAGCGAAACAAAGACAAACAGCAGGCTTCCCGTCAGTATGCAAGGCCATAAAGAGCCTGTTTCCAGTTGCGGGAACAGATTCTGAAGGGTATCTGTGTAATAACTGCGAATCCACATCACCCCGCCTGCTGACAGCAGAAGTACAATCAGATTCAGACCGATGGTCAGCAAGTCGTACGGCAGGGCTACTTTCGTGGGACTGTAGCCAATGAGCAGCAGGTTCTCCAGTTTTACGGTATTCTTCTGTAATAGCAGGAATATGCTCAGCATCAGGATGTAGAACGACAGAAGACTGATAAACAGTCCTATACTGATAACAATGCCAGTGATAAGCCGTAAGAAGTAGGTTGTCTTTCCGGCATCCAGGTTATTGCCTTCGGTCTCGTAATTCTTTTGCTGGAAGTAGTCGGCGATGGCTGTGTCGGTTGGGTTGTTCACTTCGACAATCAGCCGTGACGGCTGTGCTTCCTGGTCGGGAGCAAAAGTCTGGTTGGCCCAGTTCATGAACGATTGCGGAACCAGTATCGTATTCAGACGGTTGGAGAAACCTACGATATTACCTTTATACTGTTCTACACGTCCGTTGCCGCGCAGAATGATGTCCATCCGAATCAGGCTCATCACACCTTCCGACAGCTTGGGCAGGCTGCGACTTTGGGCAAAACCGAAGTTGTAGAGGTTGAGGTAGTTGCGCGGGATGATGATGGGGATGGTACGGCTGTTTTCATCGAAGTGCCATTTGTCTAGGTTGACGTCTACATATTCGTCGGGTACCGACTCGAAGAACATTTCGGTAGACAGGTGGATGCCTGCTTCCTGCATACCCAGCCCGGCTGATACTTTAAAGAGCGAAGGGGTAAAAGCCCCGATGCTACGGGTGAACGGCTGCTGTTGCAGTTCCTTGATTTCTTCTTTGGTAAAGGTATTGCTGCGCCCGGCAAAGCTACCGAGGGTACTGATTTTTTTGGTGGCGATGATATACTCTTTCTTCATAAAGCTGTCCCCTTGGGTGAACAGCGGCAATACATCGCGATAGAACTGTATGCTTAGCAGGACGATTGTCATGCCAAACAGATTGGCCAGGAAGAAGCCGGCCAGTTGTCCCACGCTGATGTGTTGACGAAGAAGTCGCCAGACGAGTTTGTTCATTGTTTCTTTCAGAGTTAAAGTTTGAATACTTCGTTGTAGTCCAGTGGCAGGTGTTTGCCTATTGATGTCACGATGATACCGGCCTGTTGCCGTTCGGCTTCTTCTGTCAGGAGCCGGCTCATAATGATGCCGTTTTCGTCGTCAAGGTGGCTGACGGGTTCGTCCAAAAAGATGAAGTCGAAAGGTTGGCAAAGACTGCGGATAAAAGCTACCCGTTGCTGTTGTCCGAAAGACAGTTTGCCGGCTTGTACGTCGATTTTGTCGACAATCCCCAGTGTTTCAAAAAGGGCCACGATGTCCTTTCTCTTTTTATGGTGTGTCAGCTGGTTCTTCAGCAGAACATTTTCGAGTGCCGTCAGTTCGGGGAAGATGCGCAGTTCTTGAAACAGAATGCTGAGTGAGTGTCGCCGGATGTTTCCCCATTCGCTTACGGAGAGCGAACGTATGTTGCGTTCATCGAAGTTGATGATGCCCTGATAGTCGCGCCGGTATCCGTAGATGTAACTACAAAGTGAAGATTTACCTGTGCCCGAAGCGGCTTCAATCAGGTAACGCTTCCCTTTGCAGAATGTGATGTCGTGATGCCATATGTCAGAGGTAATGGCATCACGGTCGGCAAACACTTGTGGAAGTGTTTGCCGCAGGTGAATATTGTTCATTGTTTAATTAGGCTGTTCGTTGACAGTTGACGCTCTATAGCGTTAGTGTCGGCTTACATGCCGGCAAACTGTCTTGCGAAGTTGACGATTTGTTTAAGTGAATTGACTTCTTTATTCTTCATTTTCAAGCTGAAGTTTGCTTTCTGTATGTCTCCTGTCACTTCCAGATAAGTAAGGTTGTCGCACAGCGAGAGGGCAGAGGCAGCTTGTTGTCCGCCGAATTGTGCCAGCATCTTGACTACCGGTAAAGAACAGATAGACTCAATATTGATGATAAAGGCCATGTTCTTTCCTTTGATTTCGGATGCGTATTCGGCTTTGGCGGCAGAAGGATCTGATGCTTTACCGATGCTTTTGTAAAGCAGTTCATCATTGGTTGCATAGAACGTCTTGTCCTTTATGCCGAAGAATATGTTCAGCTTACGCGATTTGTACACATATTCGTTCTCGTTCAACCGGATGATGTCAGTACCTCGTTGCAGGCCCAGTTCGTTCTTTTTTTCATAAAGAGCTTTCAGCATGTCGTTGTTCTTGGCTTCGGCATAAGCCAGGAAGGCCGGAGCATTTTGCATGGTGACGTTGATCAGTCCTATGGTTATATCGTTCTGAAAAGCATCGAAAAAGACTTTCAGGTCGTTGAACTGCTTCATGGATATGCTCTTCTGGAAATCTTCGTTTTCTTGAAGGTATTTGAATACTTCTTCTCCGTTGATGCCCATGCTGAACAATGCCAGTGAGGATTGCGGGAAATATTTCAGCAGATTGTTCTGGATAGGGCGTGTTGTAGCTTTGGCCTGTTGTTCCAGCTTTTTCCTCAGTTCATCATTATTGGTATACCATTCGGCTTCAAAGTTTATTTCTCCCTTTTCAAAGCTCAGGCTACCCAGCAGGAACATTTCTTCCCAGTTTTCGCTGTTCGGCAGTCTTTGCTTCATCATCTGGGCATAGCTGTTTGACAGTTCGTTCAGGGCAATGAATACGTTGATTTCGCCATTCTTCTTCATGGCCTTCTTGAAACCTTCGCTGTTGGCAATGCTTTGTTCGGCAGTCTGCTTCAACAGGTTGCTGACTTGGCCTTTTGCATTTTCCAGCTGTGCCTCTCCGCTATAACTTACCATGACAAGTGCGGAAGGGGTGAATGCCAGTATGGCCTGATTGCTGAGTGTGGCGTAGCGGTATCCGTCGCCTTCTGCAACAGCGGAACTGATTTGTTCTTTTTCTGTCACTTGAAGCAGATTCTCCAAGTCATCTTCATTGCTGACTTTAGCTACCAGGGCAGCTTTCATATTGGGAGTATTGAACAGGTAGACTGGCGATTTCAGGTCGATACCTGCTTTATTCGGATCTTTCAGCACCGTTTCCAGTTGTTGGAAAGTGGCTGCATTCATTTCGTTTTTCAATACGTCGGTCAGCTTCTGCAGAGCTTCCTTGTTTTCTTTATCGCCTATGCCGGCTTTTTCACCCAATGATTTGAGGTTGAGTGCTACTACCGATGTGGCATCGGCAGGAATAGCGTTGGTGTACTCCGTTGTTTTGGAACATGAACTGATAAATGCTATCAGTATCGCTAAAACCGATAAATGGAGAAATAAAGCTTTTTTCATATCGTTAAAGTGTTAAAAGTGAATATCATTGGTTTTCCAGATTCAATATATGACAGGCTACCAGTGCTGCTGTTTCTGTCCTTAACCTTGAGCGTCCCAGGCTGATAGGCTGAAATCCTTGTCCGATAGCTTTTTCTACTTCTTCCTCGCTGAAGTCGCCTTCCGGACCTATCATCACCAGTGCATTCTCGCCTTTTCGGATGATGTCTTTCAACAGGGGCTTTTCTCCTTCATAGCAATGTGCAATGAATTTCTGTCCGTTGAAAGGCTGGGCAATGAAGCGGTCGAAGTCGGTCATCTCGTTTAGCTTTGGCAGGCGGGCTTTAAGCGACTGCTTGATGGCGGAGATAAGAATCTTCGAGATACGTTCGGTCTTGATAACCCGCCTCTCCGAAAAGCGGCAATTCAGGAAGGTAAGTTCGTCGAATCCTATCTCGGTGGCTTTCTCGGCAAACCACTCTGTGCGGTCCATATTCTTGGTAGGTGCCATGGCAATGTGCAGATAGCCACTCCAAAGCGGTTCTTGAGCTATGGTTTCCTGTACTCGTACCAAACAGCGTTTGTTGGTAGCGGTACTGATTTCGGCACGATAGAAGTTGCCTTGTCCGTCGGTAAGCATTACTTCGTCGCCTGTTTGAAGACGCAATACCCGTATCGCATGAGCTGCTTCTTCTTCAGGCAGTTCGTTACTGTTTTGTATGTCTGGTGTGTAGAATACGTGCATGTTCGAAATGTTATATTGTATGTGATAGCGCTGAGGTGCCTACATCTTTTTGCGTTGATTGATTTGGTCGCGCAGTTGGGCGGCACGTTCGTAATTCTCGTTTGCTATGGCTTCGGCCAGGGCTGCTTTTAGTGACTCTATGTTTTCTTCTTTGGGTTGCTCGTCCTGTAGTGGAGCCTCGGAGAAGAAATCCGAGCGTATTCCCTCATCTTCCAAAATATCTTCATACACATAGATCGGTGCATGCATTCGCAAAGCCAAAGCTACGGCATCGCTTGTACGCGCATCCATTCGCATGAAGGTGTTGTCCGATTTGAAGTAGACATACGAGTAGAATACCCCATTGTTTACATGATAGATGAGTACTCGCGCCAACTTGACTTTTAATGTTTCGAGTACGGAAGCAAAAAGATGATGTGTCAGGGGGCGTGGAGATGTGATGCCTTTCAGCTCAATGAGCATGTATTGAGCTTCGCTGGTACCGATGATAATGGGCAACTGGCGATCACCATTTATTTCGCCCAATACCAAGGCGAAAGCTCCAGCCTGCTCCTGACTGTTGGATATGTTCAGAACTTGCAGTTCTATTTTCTTTCTGTTCATTCCGTTACGGTTATAGTTGTTCCGGCCGGTGTTTATATTTGAAGGCAAATGCGAATACAACGGCTACTACCAGTGCATAAGCGGCAAAGGTATACCATGCGGACTGCCATTGTTCGATTTGCGGGGCTTCGCTGTTGAAGTCGACAAAATGATTGACTACAGCTTGTGCTCCCAATGTACCGATGGTTGCACCAAATCCGTTGGTCATGATGACAAACAGACCCTGGGCGCTCGACCGTATGCCTTTGTCTGTCTCACGGTCAACAAACAGAGAACCGGATATATTAAAGAAATCAAATGCCACTCCATAGACGATCATCGAAAGGATAAACATCCATACGCCGCTGCCCGGATTGCCAGCACCGAACAAACCAAATCGGAGTACCCAGGCAAACATGGCAATCAGCATCACATACTTGATACCGAATCTTTTCAGGAAGAATGGGATCAGCAGTATGCAGAGTGTTTCGGATATTTGTGACAGTGAAATCTGAATATTGGCATGCTGTACTCCGAAGGTATCGTCATATTCGGTGATGCTTC